>WNFC01026503.1_pt1 | contig 10835 bp, 12 predicted proteins | sample 5400541 | NCBI WGS metagenome assembly WNFC01 (sample SAMN13153342, study PRJNA577476) | soil metagenome | isolation source: 120 cm saprolite under Douglas fir tree site 2 hole 2 replicate 1 | place: USA:California | collected 2015-04-18
GCTGAAGCACCCGAGCCGATCAAGGATTCTTAGAAGCTTCCTCGATAATTAATGAGGCGGGGGTGCCGCCACCTTTTGCGCCGGCACGTCGTTGGGGAACCAACAATGGCAGCCGTAAAAACTGCTCTCGTCACCGATAGAACAATCCCACCGTGGGGTCGTTCTATCGCGCATCTCCAATCTTAGCTGAGCCAATTTAAAGAGGGCTGGAATCGGCTGGCCCTCTCCGCGTCGCGGCGTCTAATTTGGAATCTGTCCAGTCGTTAAATAAAAGCCATCTTTTTCAATCGCTTCGAGTGCCTTCTCAGTTGAGACTCCCCATTGATGGGTTCCGCCTACTGCCATATCGATCGTTTTGAAGTACTTCCATTCCCCCCTTTCAAGAGGAAGGTTGTTGCCGTCCCTATCAGAAGTAAATCCGTATAGGTTAGGTTCGATTGTGCTCTCGAAAATATGCACTCGCATCCTTCGCCCCTATCGCTTCGGAGACGTAAACCCCTCCCTACCAATATGTGCTCATTCGACTTGAGGTTCAAACTGAGACCGGACATAGGGTTGTGGCGGCCCTCAATCACCGCTGGCGCATAGCCAGCAGTGGGCGCATATTGCCACGATGCTAAACAACCGTCTCTTTCTGACCCTAGCCCCCGTTGCAATCGTGCTCGCATACGGCATCTACGTAATCGTAAAAGACTGTGGGCCCGGACCACGAGTGGACCAAGCAAAGTGCCCGCACCTGTGTGTACCGAAAACCTCGTCGGTGTTGATCTGATGAGAGAATCGCTTAAAGTGATTGCGCAGAGTTGCAATCGGATGCGAGGCCGTGGGCCGCCCGGATTGTTCACCGTTCGCTATTTTTGCGGGTGCGAGGGATGATCGCTCATGGACCGGAAAACGTTTTCTATGTTGGCCGGGATAATCTTCACCTTGGTGGCGCTGTTCCACCTGGTGCGGATCTATATGGATTGGCCAGTCATGATCGCGGACTGGTCAGTGCCGAAGTGGGTGAGCTGGGTCGGCCTCATGTAAGTCTGGTACGCGATCCAAGTCAGCAACGCGGACAACGGCACCCAGGCAAGTTGATACCAGTAGAAGAAGGGAAATCCGAAAAGGGTCGGATCGCGAAAGTTGTAGAAGGCCACCCACAGCAGCCCAACGTACGGCAGCAGCAAGAGCCAAAGCCGACGTTGAGTCATCTGATCACCCTTCGGATGCGGTCCGATAGAGCAGCGCAAGCTAGGCGACGTAGACGGTCTTTATGTTTACAAACTCTTTGATTCCGTAGACGGAGAGCTCGCGTCCGTAACCGCTTTCCTTGACGCCGCCGAAGGGGAGTCGCGGGTCGGAGCGCACGGCTTCGTTGACGAAGACGCAACCGCTCTCAATCCGCTCGGCAGCGATATGCTCGCCGCGCGCCAGGTCGCGCGTGATGACGCCACCGCCCAGCCCGAACGCCGAATCGTTGGCGGTCGCGATCGCCTCTTCCTCGTCCTTGACCGAAATGATGGCGGCGACCGGCCCGAACAGCTCTTCCTCATAAGCCGGCATCCCCCGATGCACATCGGTCAACACGGTGGGAGGATAGTAGGCGCCAGGGTCGTTGGGGATCGCGCCGCCGAGCAGGCAGCGCGCACCCGCGGCAATGCTCGCCTCGACCTGACGGTGCAACTCGTCGCGCAGATCATGCCGCGCCAGCGGACCGATTTGGGTATCCTCCTTGAGCGGGTCGCCGGTCTTGACGGCGCCCATCTTCTGCACAAACAGCTCCTCGAATGGGCGTCGCACCTTCTCGGCCACGATGAAGCGTTTGGCGGCAATGCAACTTTGGCCGGCGTTTATCAGGCGTCCCTTGGTGCTGAGCGTGGCGGCCATTTCCAGATCCGCATCCTCGAGCACGAGATAAGGATCGCTGCCACCAAGCTCGAGCACCGTCTTCTTCAGCATTTGGCCGGCCTTGCCGGCGACCGCGCGGCCGGCGGGCCCGCTGCCGGTCAACGTGACTGCGCGGACCAAAGGGTGCTCGATGACGGAGGGAACCTGCGAGCTGCCGATCATCAATGTCCGAAATAGATCCTTGGGAAAGCCGGCGCGGCGGAAGACATCCTCGATGGCCAGCGCGCATCCCGGGACGTTCGAAGCATGCTTTAGGACGGCGGCGTTTCCCGCCATGAGGCCGGGTGCCGCAAAGCGGAACACCTGCCAGAACGGAAAATTCCACGGCATCACGGCGAGCACGACGCCGAGCGGGTTGAACGTGACGAAGCTGTTGCGCGCTTCGGTCGCGATCGGCTCGCGCGCCAGGAAGCGGGCCGCATTCTCGGCATAGAAGTCGCAACCGGACGCGCACTTCTCCACCTCGGCAACGCCGTCGCGCACCGGCTTGCCCATCTCCTGCGCCATCAGGCGGGCATACTCTCCGGCCTTGCCACGCAGTATTCGCGCTGCCTCGCGCATCATCGCGGCGCGCTCCTCAAAGGACGTGTGCCGCCATTTGAGAAACGCCTCATGGACGTCGCTGATGATCCCGCTGACAACGCTGGGCGTCATTTCATCATAGGTTGCAAAGATCTTACCGTTCACCGGATTAATCGCTTTGATAGCCATGACTTCAGCTCCAATCAGGTTTCATAGCCGCCCGTTCACGGCGCAGAAGCGGATGCACCCACAAAACGTGCGACACCATCCGATCATTGGATCGCGCCATTGGATCGTTGGATAAGAAAAGCATTGGCGAGCGCCGCCGCAAGTATCTGGTCGGATATCCGGCTTGGAGCACGCCCGTACGTCCCGTCGGACTGTCGAAAGGGTTTGGGTTCGATCATTAACCGCACGCCGACGCGCGCGCCGGCAGCTTGCCTGCGGCGCGTGGCCAGAGGGCTTTGGCGCTACAAATATGGTTGCGGGGTTGCGGGAACAAAGTGCCGTCGTGCAATACCTTGTCTGCCGCCGTCGAATAATTGTCGTGCGGCATCCGTAAGCGCAACTCTTCGGTCCCGGCTCGGTTGTCCGATGCGGTGCAAGTCATATCTCTATGTCTACCCGGCCGTTCCGGCTCGATAGGGCCTCGTATTGTCGGGAGCCGCGATCGGGCGCCCAGAGAGGATTACAGTCCATGAAAGGCTCCGACCTGCTCGTCGCCGCCCTTGAGAATGAGGGTGTCGAGCAGATCTTTGGCGTTCCAGGCGAAGAAAACCTCGACGTCGTCGAATCGTTGCGCCGCTCCCGAATCAAGCTGATCGTGACCCGGCACGAGCAAGCCGCAGCCTTCATGGCGGCGACCCACGGGCGGCTGACCGGCAAGCCGGGCGTCTGCCTCGCGACCCTGGGTCCAGGCGCGTTGAACCTGACCACCGGTGCCGCCTTTGCGCTGCTCGGCGCCATGCCGATGGTTATGATCACCGGCCAAAAAGGGATCTTGAGCCACAAGCAGGCGCTGTTCCAAGTCGTTGACATCGTTTCGACCATGGCGCCGCTGACCAAGATGGCGCGGCAGATCGTCAGCGCGGCGACCATCCCCTCGATCGTGCGCGAAGCGTTTCGGCTCGCGCAGCAGGAGCGGTTGGGTCCCGTACATCTGGAGCTTCCTGAGGACATCGCTCACGAAATGGCGCCCGACGTCCCGCTCGTGATGCCGCATCCAATCGAAATGCCGGTTGCCCAGGACGCCGCACTGGACCGGGCCGCCGACCTGATATTGCGGGCCGAGCGGCCGCTGGTGATGTTGGGGGCGGCGGCAAGCCGTCCGAAGCTCGCGGAGGCGTTGTCGCAATTCGTGCGTCGCCTGCGCATCCCGTTCTTCAACACCCAGATGGGCAAGGGCGCAGTCGCCGGGGGATCCAATCTTTATATGGGGACCGCCGCGCTTTCAGAGCGCGACTACGTGCACCAGGCCATCGACCGCGCCGACCTGATCATCGCGATCGGCCACGACACGGTCGAGAAGCCGCCCTTCATCATGGGCCCGAAAGGACCGAAGGTACTGCATGTCAGCTACCTGCCCGCCACCGTCGAGGAGGTGTACTTCCCGCATGCCGAAGTGGTCGGTGATGTCGGGCCAAGCCTCATGCTCTTGGCCGACCGGCTGGAAGGCAAGTTGAAAAACGCCGGGGCGTTATTGCCGCTGCGCAGCGGCATTCTAGCCCGCCTCATCGAGCGGGCCGACGAGAGCCGCTTTCCGCTCACCCCGCAGCGTATCGTGCACGACGTGCGGCATGTGATGCCGGCCGACGGCATCGTTTGTCTCGACAACGGCATGTACAAGATCTGGTTTGCCCGCAATTATCGCACGCAGGTGGCGAACACTCTCGTGCTCGACAACGCGCTGGCCACGATGGGCGCGGGCCTGCCGGCGGGCATTATGGCCGCGCTGCTCCATCCGCGAAGACGGGTGCTCGCGGTCTGCGGCGACGGCGGCTTCATGATGAATGCGCAGGAGCTGGAAACAGCAGTGCGCTTGCGGCTTGATCTTGTGGTGCTGGTCCTGCAGGACGACGCCTACGGCATGATCCGCTGGAAGCAGGCGTTTCGTCGCGTTCGCGCGCGCTCATGACGCGGGAGGGACCCGGGTCGAGACCGCCGAGGGGCTGGTGCCGGCGCTCGAGCAGGCTTTTCAAGAGGGCGGCGTGCAACTGGTCGCGGTCCCCATAGACTACAGCGAGAACACGCGGGTCCTCGTCGATGAATTGAGGAAGCATGCCTGATCGATCGGATCGAGCGGCACGCCGACAGCTGGCAACAGACGTGTGCTTTCCGAAAATCATTTCCGAACGTAATGGTGGTGCAGGCCAGACAAGATTGGGATAGCAACAACGACTCCGCTCCGTTGCACTGCCCGACCTAGGGGCGCATCCTTGCCCAGCGCCAAGTGCGTGCGGACCTCATTGTAGTACGCAGCATAAGGAGAAAGGATTTGTCGCAGGTGCGCCTCGCCGAAGATCAGCATCCCGTCCAGGCACTCGCGACGCACGGTGCCAATCAGACGCTCCACATAAGGATTTTGCCAAGGCGATCCAGGCGAGATCGGTCGGTCGCGGATCCCCATCGCCCTCACCCGCGACCTGAAGGCATGTCCGTAGGCACGGTCGTTGTCCCGCACCAAGTAGGCGGGAGCTGATGCCCAGGGAAAGGCCTCGGTGATCTGTCGCGCCAGCCACTCGGCCGTCGGGTGTCGTGTCACCTCGAACCACAGCAGCTTCCGCCGGCCGTGGCCCAGCACCAAAACCGCGAACAATCGCTCAAAGGTCAGGGTCGGGACTACAAACAGATCGATGGCCGCGATCGCCTGCGCGTGGTTCCGGAAGAATGTCTTCCAGCCTTGCGACGGCGACCGGCCCCGCACCATGTATTTCGACACCGTCGACTGGGCGACCTCAAAGCCAAGCATCAACAGCTCGCCATGGAGCCGAGATGCTCCCCACTTCGGGTTTTCCTTGCTCATCTGTCGGATGAGATCGCGCAACTCTCGATCGATCTTTGGCCGCCCTGCCCTATTGCGCGACTTCCAGCGCCAGAACGTCTTGAAGCCTGCACGATGCCAGCGAAGGATGGTCTCCGGTTGAACGACCTGCGCCGCAGCAAGCAGGCTCGGCCAGAGCCGGGTCATCCAGACCAGCAGGGCCCGGTCACTGCCGCGCAGTCGAAGACGAGACGGTGCACGCCTCAAGGCGATGCTGAGTTGATGGCGAAGGAACAGGTTCTCCGCTTCAAGCCGGCGCGGCGACTTGAAGAAATCGATGACGAACATTGCGAGCGAATGCAGGAGCGCAAACATCGTCCGCGATCATGCGATGATTCTACCCGACGATGCGACTCCCAAGCCGGATGCGATTTTCGGAAAGGACAAGTATTAGTCGTGTGGTCGGCCGCCTGCGCGGCAATTTTCTTTTGGTCGAATAGAGCATCCCTACGACACGCACGGCAGGTGGCCTACACTACCTATCCCGTTCCGCTGCCTTACATGGCTTTCTTTACGGTGCTGCTCTATGTCGCCTGTTCCGCTGGATTTTTGATCGTTTATTCGGCGCTGTATTTTTTCGTTGAGTGGCTGACTTGAATCGGAACCGCCAAAGTATGACAGTCGCAAATCAAATCCGAACGTATTGATGATGCAAGCCTCCGAGGAGCGGCTTGGCAACGATGCACCCAATGGCCTGGATAGGGCGCGGAACGGACGCATCTTTGTTCAGCGATAAATGCGTGCGGGCCTCGTTGTAGTATTCTTGATACAATTTAAGCAGGTGGCGAAGGTGCCGCTCTCCAAATACCACGACATTGTCTACGCATTCCCGCCTGATCGAGCCAATCAGCCTTTCGGCATATCCGTTCTGCCATGGTGATCGCGCCGCGGTTGGCCGGTCGCGAATGCCCATCGCGCGAAGGCGGCGGATGAAGGTGGCACCGTAGACGGCGTCGCGGTCACGCACAACGTATCGCGGTGCTGCAGTCCAACCATAGGCCTCCGTAAGCTGCTGTGCGATCCAGTCAGCCGTTGGATGCGCAGTGACTCCGAGCCACAGCATTTGGCGGCGACCGTGTTGCAGTATCAGCAATCCATAGAGCAGTTGGAACGAAATGGTTGGAACCACGAACAGGTCCATCGACGCAATGCCGTCGGCATGATTGCGCAGGAACGTCCTCCAGCGCTGGGATGGCGGTCGCCTATGCTTGGCCATGTATTTGGCAACCGTCGTTTGCCCAACATCCATGCCGAGCTTGAGGAGTTCGCCATGGATGCGAGGTGCGCCCCAGAGCGGGTTGGCGATGTTCATGTCCCGAATGAGTTGACGGATCTCCAAGGGCGTCTTCGGACGGCCAACACGAGCTCTTGATTTGAAGCGCCAGTAGGCCCGAAAGCCAGCACGCTGCCAGCGGATCACGGTTTCCGGCCCGACTACCTTCAATGCCTCCAGCGTTGTTGTAACCAGTCGAGATAGCCAAACGAACAGCAACCGATCGAGATTGCTCAATGCCGGTCGCTTTGGCGCCTGGCGCTTGAGCACATTGAGCTGATGGCGAAGAACCAGGATCTCTGCCTCACGCCGCGTGCTGGACCGCAATAATCCGATCAGGGCGCCGCAAAGCAATCTGAGCAAATCAATCATCAGGCCCGAGCATCAACCGATTCGCGCCGTTTCGCCAGCTGTATCGGATTTCCGACAGGGACAGGTGGTGCAGCCCGGACAAGATTGGGATGGCGACAATGCCCATCTCGCTGAACATCGCGAGCACGTCCTCGATCTGCTCGGAATTGACCTCCTCGGAGCACAACACCGAATTGATCTGGTCGTGGGTGACGTAGCCACGCTTCTTGCCGGAGCGGATGAGCTTCTTGACGGCCGCGTCCGATAGGTCGAGCAGCGGGCTGTCTGACGGGGTCTCTTGACCCTCCTTCTCCGGCACCTTGTCCTTCTGCGGCGTCACTTTGGTCTTGTTTGCCATGAGTCTCCACAGCTAGCGCTGAGCCAGCGCCATATCGCGATCCTGCCACAGTGCAGACGCGCAAGTCATTAGGGTGGCATCGACGACCGCTCCACGTGCAGGTCTTTGCTCCCGCGGGAGCGCAATACTTGCCGCGCCCGGCGTCTTCTCTACTGATTGCTGTCTCATCCGACCGCTTTGGTCGGGCTCGACAGCAGAATCTCGTCCCGAGGAATCTCCGGATCGCTCGAAATCAATCGCGACTGGATCGCTGGCCGGAAAGGTCTGCTCGAGAGCTTCGTCGAGCAACTTGTCGAGATGCTCGGCTCTCGACTGTCGGTTCAATGGCGAATTTTTGCTGTGTGATCCCATGATCTCCTCCTCTCGGACTGAAGTTTGTCCAAGGATGCGTAAGTGCGTCGCCTGCCCGACCGCGGCGCCAGTCCTCTCGTTCACGCCTGTTGCAATAACCATGGCCCCGTTGAGCTGTCGTAGTCTCTTGAACGTATCCTGATCGACGGGCAAAGCGGAGCCACACGACCTAGGTCGCTGCGCGGGGCGCGAACCCGCGACCTCCGGCTACGGGCCGAAGGATCATGCGGGAGTTCTGTCTAATACCCAGGGCGCGATTTAATACCCAGGGCGCGATTAAGTTCAGGTTCGTCCAGAACGTCCCATAGCCGATTGATTGTGGTGCGATTCGGCTGATCGTCGTCCGATAGGATGCGATTTACGGCACGGAGCACGAAGCAAAGAGCGGTGTCGTTACCATGCTCCAACGCCTGTCGGACTTGTGGTGTACGCACAATGGCGCGGAGGGATTTGACTGCTTGATCATCGGAAAGGTTTCTAGCTGGGGGCAAATTCGCCCGCAGGATGCCCTGAGCGTCCCGCAAAGTCCGTTTGATCACGGGATCGTACTGCATGGGTGAGAACGTCGGCAATTAGCATGAGCTCCTTGCGATTTTATTTTACCCAGTGCCATCTATTTTGGCTATGGAGTGGCGTGGCCCGCGTACGCCGTGGCTCTGGTCGACCGATTTGGAGAATGAGTCTGGCGGAGCCAGGATGACCGGGCTCATATTTTGGATGGGTGTCGTGCTTATCTTGGCGGAGGGGGCTTGTGGCTGGCGTCTGATTGGTTTGACCTGTAGCGTGGCTGACTCTGGCCCTGGTGCATCCGGTCATGACCATCTGGGAAATGTCGGCCGAACTGTGAAGAACGCTCTCGATTCGCTACCTGCCGGTCGCAAGACCGAACTTTTTGGCTGGCTGACCGAGGAGGGCCGATTCGCGCCCGATATCGGTCGCCTTCTTGAAGTGCTCTGCGAGAAGCTCACTTCGCTGGGCGTTCCGGTAGCCCGCGCCACCGCACATGTTCGCACGCTCCATCCAGAATTCCGTGGAGCGACACGCATCTGGCGGCGTGGAGAGAGTATTGAGATTCGCACCACGCGGCACGGTATCGAGTCCACGTCGGATTACCAGAATAGCCCTATTCAATACATCATCGAAACCGGACAGTGGCTTGATACTATCCTTAGCGAAACCACCGACGGGCACTTCCCGATCCTCGCAACGCTGCGGGCGCAAGGCATCACGCATTATGTGATGGCGCCTCTCATCTTCTCGAATCGGATCGTTAACGCAATGTCGTGGGCAACCGACGCGCCCGGCGGCTTCACGGAAGCGGATGTCGAACTGTTTCGCGATTTCGTCACGGCATTCGTCCCCGTTCTCGAAGCGACGGCGGTCCGGCGGATCTACGGCGAGCTTCTTGCCACCTATGTTGGGCGCGATCCGGGTGCGCGGATCATGGCGGGCGCCGTTCAGCGAGGCGACGTCCGCCACCTCAAGGCGGCAATGCTGCTCGCCGACCTGCGCGGCTTCAGCCGACTCACCGATGAGCTTCCGGAGGAGAGGATCGTTGAGCTCCTGAATGCCTTCTTTGATCTGGTCGTGCCTGGCGTCATAGCGGGCGGAGGCGACATTTTGAAGTATATCGGCGATGCCGTCATCGCGATGTTTCCGGTCACGGGCGACGATCCAACGCCGGCATGCGGGTCGGCCTTAACTGCGGCACAGACGGCACTGGCCGCGCTCCAAGCCGCACCGAAGGAGATCCAGCAGCATATTTCCATCGATATCGCCCTACACTACGGCAATGCAGCCTACGGCAATATTGGCTCTGGCAACCGCCTCGACTTCACCGCCGTTGGGCGCGACGTCAACATCCTCAGCGGGCTGGAACTCCTCTGCAAGGACGTCGGCCGGCCCCTGCTCGAGCAGCCCTGCCGTCCCAAACCATCCCTCGCGCGCGCCTGATGCAACACTAGTACCACTGCACAGTGATTCTGACGTTCTTCACGTTGCAGGCTTGGTCGGTGCCGCCATGTGTTCGGCCTATTAGCGCGGTTCACATGACCGCTGGCCATAATGCCCTGCGCGGATCAGAATCCTCATGATCTCAGACCTTTTGCTTTTATTTGGCGCGCATTCTTGATGCACGGATCGAGAAAATCGCGGAAAGGAAACAGATAGTGGGCCTGACGATCAACGAAATCAGGGTTAAGGACGGCTGGGCCGACCTGATCACTCGGCGCAAGAGGAAATTGTCCGCCGCCAGGCTACGGAACGCTGGCCTACGGCTACCGCGAGGACCGCACGTAAGCTCTCGTGGCACGCGGTCTCAGTTCGACCCACCCGGCGTTCATTCCGCGCGGGCTGCTTGCCGACCCTTTAGTACAAATTCCAGTGTTGAGACCGGTAAATCGGCGGGATCGGCGCAGCCCAATCGCTCTCAGGATTCGAGGGGGCCGCCCACGTCGTGATCGCTAGGACGGTCACCGCCATCGCAAGAACCATCGCGAAGATAAATTCGAGCCTATGTGGTTTAAATTCGAGCCTGTGTGGTTGAAGTGCCATGTCTGCCTCCTGGCTATACCGGACTTAAGGAGGAACCGGGAGGGGACGTGTGAGCCAGGTCACACTCGCGCGAAATAGAAGCTTGGGCGGACTGGAATCCGGCACCGCGGCTCCCGAGAGGGCAACAAAAATTGGAGTGGATGACGCTTCTTCTTGTCGTCTTCTTGGTGCTTGCCGCCATCATATGGTTGTGGCGGATGTAAGATTTTGCAGGCTCGCGCTGCGGGCCAATACGTGGAGTCGGCGGGGCTCGTAAAGACAACGGCCGCGCCATCCGCCATGAAAGGGGTCAGGAACGATAGGCGCGCCCGCTCGTCGTCGGCTGCTCGACTGAAACCGGATCGGATGCTGGAAAGGTGTTCTTGAGGGCCTCGTCGAGCGCCTCTTCCTGGCGCCTGCGCTCGCCCGTGTCGCGATCAACATCGCTTTGACGAGGTTTGCGTTTCGGATCGGCCATGAAGCAGCATAGCCCACAATGGCAGGGTGGGAGTAGA
>WNFC01009388.1_pt1 | contig 10834 bp, 28 predicted proteins | sample 5400541 | NCBI WGS metagenome assembly WNFC01 (sample SAMN13153342, study PRJNA577476) | soil metagenome | isolation source: 120 cm saprolite under Douglas fir tree site 2 hole 2 replicate 1 | place: USA:California | collected 2015-04-18
GTTCCGGTCACCCGCATGCACGTTCAGCCGCCCGACCATCCCCCCCGTCGCCTGCCTCGGCCGCAGACAGGCCCCCGGGTCGGTGGGGTCCTCACCCAGCAGGTTCGCCGGCAAGCCGGGGATGAGCACCAGCACCGGCCCCGGATGCGTCGCCATCAGCCTCGGCCGGTCCAGAGGATGCCAGTTCGCCGCCGCCGACTCCGTATCCGCCACATGCAGAGGCGGCGGGTTACCCGCCGCGGCAGCCTTCCACCCGCCGTCACCGAACTCACGGGTAATCATCAGCCGCTCCAGTGTCCTCTAGGCCGAGAGCTTGACCTGCGGCAACTCAATATTGGCCCCCATTTTTGTCCACTCGAATGTCCACGGTCACGTTGGGTTGTTCGCCGCGCCCGGGGTGAACCCCGCCGCACCAGTCCCTGTCACCGGGTCACCCTGCACCTTCACCGTCTGCTGCGCAGCGTAATCCTCAGCGTAAGTGCCCTGACGCGCGTAGTTGTACTCCACCGCCTGACCCGGGCCCGTGGTGTACACCGCCTCCGCGTTGGCGGGCTCGGCGGGGTACAGGCCGGGGGCGGCTTTCATCGCCTGCTCATCCGTCTGATGCGACTTCGCTTTCAGCGACTCAGTGACCGTCCCCGGATGCGGCGACCTCGACTTGCGTTTCGCCTCAGCCTTGTCATCGGCCCGGTCGTCTTTCTCCTTGCGCCTGCCCCGGCGGTCGTCCTTGTCATGATCCTCGGGCCGCCTGTTACGCGCCATCGCCTAGGCCTTCCGCTTCCGCCGCGGCTTCGGGTTCGAGTGCAACTCAGTGATCGTCTCCGTGAACGATGACTTGGACGTGGACTTGCCGCCGCCGCCGCTGCCCGCCGCGGGCGGGGCCTGGGCCGTGCTGGCGGACTTGTGCTTGAAGTACAGGTACCCGCCGACGACCACGGCGGCGCCTGCGAGCCACACCCACAACGGCTGACCGCCCAGTTCCTGCTTCACCCGTTCCACGACCCCTGGCCCGGCATGTAGAACCGGGGATGCACCGGCACCTCACGCTTCCGGTTCAGCACCGCCGCGCGGGACAGGGCCGCGCTCCCGGCCAGGTACGCGGCCCTGCCGTCCTCCGCCGGCACCGGGATCAGCGTGGTGAGCCCGGGGTACTGCGGGGAGTACACCTGCGGAGTAGGCGCGTTCCCGCCCGGCCGCTCGGCGATGAACCGCTGGTAGTACTGGTTCGGCCAGATCGCATCCGGCGCATCGCTTGATCTCGCGGTCCCGGCCTGCGCGAGGTCCCCGTAGTCGGCGCTGACTTGCGTGTCCGCCTTGGCTTGCTGGGGGATCGCCCTGGTGCCCGGGTGACCGGACACCGCGTACTTGTAATCCTGCGCCGACGAAGCGGCGTGCCGCACGAAATGGGGGGCGAACGCGCTGATGCCCTTCGCCGCCTCCGGAGGCACCCCCGGCACGGAATACCGCACATCAGTCACGGCGGGCCTCCATCGCCTGCGTGCACATGGTCAGCAGCACCTGGCACGAGTCTGCCAGCTCCTGAAGGTACGCGGGATCCTGCCCGTTCAGCCACTGCTGCCGCCTCAGACTGGCCCGCACGCCCTCGTCGTTGTCGATGACAGCGCGCAGCAGCGTCTCAGCACCCGCGCACTTCACCGGGCGCCTACAGGATCTTCCGGCCCAGCAGGCCAATCACCAGCAACGCACCAGCCACGCCGAGGCCGATGAAGAAACCCTGCTTGATCTCAGCGCTCATGGCCGCCTCACTTCCCTGCCAGCAACCGGGACTCTGTGGTCCCGGCCGAGATAACGCTCTTGGTGGTCGTCGGGTGCGCCCACAGGTCCGCGACAATCAGCCCCCCGACCACGAACGTGGCAAACGCGAAAACCCTACCCATTGATCCTGCCTCCGCTTCCCTCACCCGCCGCGCTCCCGGACTCGCCCGCGGTGTTGCTCGCCCCGCCTTTGCCTTGCGCGGCCTCAGCCTGCGCGATCTGTTTGCCCAGCCCAGCCGGGAGAACGTTCAGGAACGCTGCCAGGTCCAGCCCGAACAGGCCCACGACGATCAGCGTGGCGGACGCCGGGTACATGTCCGCGATCAGGGCACCGGCCAGGAACAGGCCCGTAATACCGAGCAGCTCCCCCGGCGCGGGCACACGATGCTCCCGGTGAACGACACGCCACGAGACGATGCCCTCACCGAGCAGCCACGCCGCCACCAGCGCCGGACTCATCAGCTAATTCCCTTCCGGTTAGCAGCTAATTAGCAGTTAACCGAGCTTGCCCTTGCCGGACACGCCGACACCCAGGAAATGCTGCAGCGCCCAGTACCCGATCGCACCGACCACGATGCCTGCGAGCGTGATCCTCATGACTTGTCTCCTCCCGGCAGGCTGCACCATTCACAGGATTCGCCCGCGAGCTGGTCGCACGTGCACGGTGCGACATCCATCCAGGTGTCCCCGCCATCGGGCGAGACGCGGATATCAAGATCAGCGTTCACCGGGGCAGGCTCCACCAGATGTAGATCAGCACGGCCAGGGCCAGGGTGCCCACCGACAGGACACCACCGGTTTTCGCATCCAGCCTGCCACCGCCACCGGCCTGGGTGCCGAACCCCGCCGCCGCCGCCGTCTTCGGCCCCTGCGGGCTCGCGTTCGCGTTGGTGCCGCTGGTGCCCGGCCAGCCGACACCGATCCCGGTTTGCAAGTTCAGGCCCATGACTAAGCCTCTGGAAGTCCGCGGACGAGGGCACCGGACGGGACGATCTGACCGCACAGCGCGTTCAGCGTCGCCGGGCCGGACGCGATCTGGCCCCACGGGAACCCGGCAACCTCAATCTGCGTCCCCGGGTTCGTGGAGGGGAACACTTCCCCGGTGTCCAGCAGGCCGAAGCCGCGCTGCGCCATGCTCGTCTTGTACGTGAAGGCGATCGTGCCGGTGGGGCGGATCGACTGAGCCACCCCCGTGTTCGTCACCGCCGTAGTGGACGTGGCCGCACTCCCGCCGAGCGCGCCCACCTGCAGGGCGATCGCCATGTCCTCCACAATGGTGCCGAACAGGGAATCCACCAGCGGCACCCCGTCGATGAGCAGCTTCGGCCGCACCGGCCACCCGAAGTTCGTCGTCGTGTTCGTCTCCACCCTCGCCCCCGCGCTGTCACGCAGGTCAAGGATGATCGTGGACAGGTACCCGCCCAGCCTCGGCAACTGCACGAGCTGCGCCGCCTGGGAGGCGATCGGCGGGTTGCACGGCTGGTAAATCCACTGCAACGTCGTCCCGATCCCGGGGGGGTCGGCGGGCACGTTCGGCAGCCAGTAAAAATCGCTGTCCACCGTCACCGACGACGCGGACGGGTACGCCGAATACGTGGACGAGGTGATCAGGGTGGAGAAGATGCTCGTGTTCATCTGCAGCACCGGCAGCAGCGCCGCGTTCGCCCCGGAGATCACCCCATAGCCCTTGGCGAACTCGAACGGCAGGTAGAACGGGATCTGGAACCCGCCTTCCGCGCCCACACCCGCGGGGACGTGCATCGGCTGGAACTGCGGGGAGTTCTGCGGCGACTGCATTTCGTCGGTGCCGAACTGCTGCCCGTACATCGCCGTCAAGTAGGCAAGGTCATACCCGGGGCCGGTCATGAGCTGGGTGCCGAACGCGTCCTTCAACTGGACGAGCTGCAGGTAGTTCCACGGTGCGTCGGCGTTGGCGGTGCCGACCGCGGTGGAGGTGCCGTCCGCGACGGTGACCAGCCCCCGGTACCCCCGGTTCCACCCCGGCGAACTCACCATCGGGTTGGCGATGAACTGCGGGTTCTGCAGCGTGCCGGGGGTCGCCACGTACATGGCGCGGCGGCCAGAGGGGGCGTGGCGGACGAACGGGCCACCTGCCGGCTCGGCGGTGGTCTGCGGCTGCGGGCGGCCCGCGACAGTGCCGGTAGCGGCCATGCGTGGTCTCCTAGACGACTTGGAGCACGACTTCAGCCGCCGTGCCGGTGGAAGAGTTGTCCGAGGTGGCCAGGTGCTTCGCCGCCCAGATGTGGGCCATGCGGATCACCGGGTGCAGCAGGACCACCGTCACGATCACCAGCTCCATGGTGCGGCGGTTCGGCAAGACGGCCTCCCGGGGGGCGTATGCGGGTGGCCTGCCAGACGCGGAAGGCTGGCCCTGCTCCACGTCGGCAGGCCAGCCTTGCCGATCACACTACCCCCACCAGCCACGGCAGACTACGCACATGGCAGGTCCATCAAGCACCAGCTTCACCCGTGATCCGGTGTCCGTCCTCTTCGACCCCGGCGCCCGCGCGCTGCTCGCCCGCGCCTACGCCCGGCCGGGACAGTGGGCAGGAACCAGGCTCAGCAACCCGTCGCCCGCGCACCGCGCTTACCTCGCCGGGCTCGGCATCGACCCCATGGGACCGGACAGCAAAAGCGGGGCGGGCACGCTGAACGCCCGCACCAGGTGGGCCCGCGGGATCGTCCGCTCCCTGAACTACCAGCACAAATGGTGGTCCGACGCCCCTGGCGGCGGCTGGCGGTCGACCAGGCGCACCGCACCGCGGGCAGACCTCGGGCTGATCATCGAGGTGGGCCGCGCCATGCCCGGGGGGACACAGGCCGGGACGCTGCTGGTGCCGGGGCGGGCGGTCAGGGTGAAAGTGATGCGCGGCGCAAGACAGCACGTCAGGCGGAAAGTGGCGCAGGTGTACACCGAAGGCAACGGCCGCGCGGATCCGGCGCGACGGGACTGGTTATGAAAACAGTCGAGGCCCCCGTCTGACATCCGGGGGCCTCGCGCACGACCTAGGGGGTAGAGTCGGCGGCATCGACTGCAATCCGAGAGTTTACAGCATTTACGCAACCTGAGCGTTGCGTTATCCCATTACGCCTTGCAGCCGGTGACCGTACGGCCCGCTAGAAGGCATGCCGCAGCGCAGACACGACCTCCGGGCCAGGCCGAGAAAGTTGGCTTAGCGGGCTGGCATCCCGCGTGCCCCGGAAACGGGGCGGGTAATCCGAGGCCGGTGCCTCCCAGACCCTTGGGGGGAGGGGGGGGGCCTCGGAGGGAACGCCAGCTACGCGCGCGAGAAAAAACTGGAGCGAACCATGGCCGAACCCGGACACTTCAAGTGCTGCCCCGGCCGGGAAGAGGTGGCTGTCTGGCTGCCCGATCAGCAGCAGGTCACCATCCACGGGGAAGTGTTCCCCTGTTCCAGCGCCGAGCAGGCCCGGAAGATGGCGAGAGTACATGATGGCCTGCCCGGCGCATAACCCGCGGATTACGGCCGATAGCTGACAGTTATCAGCGGTTGATGCAGTGGGCGGGCAGCCATGGCGTACCAGATGTGGACACGGCAATGTTGTCGCCATAGGTCAAGTCCACAGCCGAGAACTGCATATTCGACTGAATGCCTGACAAGTCCCCGCAAGTGAGCAGGTCCCGGTGCTGTCCGCTGAGCTTCGCCTGCTGCGCGCCGATCACCTGCGTGGCACGGGCCAGTTCAGCCCGGCCCCGGGTCATCTGCGCTTGCAGCGCACCATCCCGGGCCTGCAGCCCGCCAATCTGCCCGCGCAAACTGATGATGCTCCCGGCCAGCAACAGCACCACCACCACGGCCGCCATGCCTATCCCCCAGGTCTTCATGACAAAACACTCCCCTCATACCCGGCCCTGCTCGTGAACGGTGCCAGGTCGTACGTCAGCGCCCACCCGCCCTGGACCCGGTAGTACCCCGGCCAGATCCCGAACCGCCTCAGCGACTCGATCCGCCGCACAGCGTCAGCTTCCGTCCGGTAGATCATGCTTCCTCGCCCATGACCCGGCGGACCTCAGCCCGCCGGTACCGGCGGTGCCCGCCGAGGGTGCGGATGCACTTGATCCGCCCCTGCTTCGACCAGCGGGTGACCGTTTTCGGGTCCACCCGGAACACTGCCGCCACCTCCGCCGGGGTGAGCAGCTCATCATCCCCGTCCACCGTGATCCTCGTAACCATTCCGGGTGATCCTTCCTCATCGGGGTTGCGTTGTCCCCTCATGGTAGCTTAAAGTGGACAACAACGGAACCAAGGAGGACACCATGACAGCAACGGTCATGATCCACGGGTCATTCACCAGCGAGGTCAGCCTCGACATCACCGCACCCGGCGTGGGCGTGACACTGATCGACGTGACCAGCGAAGCCCTCGACTCCCTGTCCGAGGCCATCACCGCAGCCCGCAAGGCACTGCCAGCCGCTGTGAGCGTGTCATGACCGCGAAGGGTTTCTGCACCTGCAAGCTGGACTTCCCGCAGCGCACCGACCTCTGCCCGCCCGTGGGCGCGACGTGGCATTACCTGTGCGACAAGCCCACCAACCCCGCGGACTGGCCCGCCATGAAGCCCGAGCCGTGGCCACCGGGCGATGTCATAGAGGACGTGATCACCCACAGGGAGACGGGCACAGGCTGGCCGGTGACCCCGTAATGGATGCACGTTGCCAAGAGACCGTCGATGAACTGGACCCGTGGGCAGACGACGCGCATGTGAGTTGCGACCTGCCCGGAGGCCACGACGGAATGCACCACGACCCGGCGCTCAACATCTACTGGCAGACGGCGGAGGAACACCGTGACTGAGCTGGTGTGCTCCACTGCTGACCGGGACGCGTGGCTGGCCGCGCGGCGGGAGGGGATCACCGCCACCGACATCGGGGTGATCCTCGGCCTCGTCGCCTGGGATTCGCCGTTCGCGTTGTACTGGCGGAAAAAGGGGAAACTCCCTGAGGTGGAGGAGTCGGACCGGATGCGCCTCGGCTCCTGGCTCGAAGACGCGATCATGCAGGAATGGGAAGGTGGGGAAGGCTGGCGCGAGGTCACCGGTCCTGGTGGCCTGTTCAGATCAACGTCCCGGCCTTGGCAGCTTGCCACGCCGGATGCCTTGGTGCGTGATCTGCACGACGGCACCGAGGATGAGTCTGGCCCTGTAATCGCCGTGCTGGAGTGCAAGACGTCTGCGACCAAAGACGGGTGGGGACCGGGCGGGATGTCTCAGCCCCTGCCCGAGGGCGAGCTGCTTGACGAGTGGCAGGGGCGGGTCAACCAGGTTCCGGCGCATGTGCGGGCGCAGGTGTTGTGGCAGATGGACACCCTCGATGTCGCGGTGGGTCATGTGGCGGTGGTGTTCCTGCCGTCCGGGGAGTTCCGCTCCTACACCATCACGCATGACCCGGCGCATGTGCTGACCCTGACTGAGTCTGAGACGTGTGACCTGTGCCGGGACATCATCCTGATGCGCGGGCACGGACTGGCTTTCATGGACCGCCTGGAGCGTGAGCTGCCACCCCCGGTGGATGGTTCCCCGGTGACCACCGGCGCGCTCCGCCACCTGCACGCGGGCGCTGTCAAAGGCAAGCAGGCTGTCATCGCCGATCGGGTTGCCCGGGTCTATACCGAGGCGTGCCACCAAGTCAAGCAGATGGAGTACCTGAAGCGGCAGACCGAAAACCAGATCCGCGAAGCCATGGGAGACGCGACCCTGGCCGTGGACCCTGACGGTGAGGTCATCGCGCGGCGGGACGTGTTCAAAAACTCCGGCTACACGGTCAGCCCGTTCGAGGTGGACCGCCTGGTACGCGTCACAACCAAGGAGGACAACAATGGCACGTCATGACAGGGCCTACGGCCGGTACCACTCGACCAGGCAGAAGGGCCGGGGCCACAAGGGCACGCGGGTGATGCATTCCCGCCGTGAGGCATCTGGCATGGATAAGGCCGCATTCGAGGCGCTGGTGCGCAGGCTGGGGATTCAGGCGCGATGAGTGAGCCTGAGACGGTCACTTCGGCGGTCGCCAAGCAGGTCCCCCTCCAACCTTTGATCGAGCAGTATCAGGCGGAGTTCGCCAAGGTGCTGCCCCGGCACGTCGGCGTGGAGCGGTTCGAACGCTGGTCGGTCGGGGTTTTGCGGAAGGGCCTGGCGGGGAAGCAGGCTGAGGTATGGCAGCGGGTCCTCACCCAGCCCCCCGGCCAGCTGTCGGTGATGGCGGCGCTGATGGACTGCGCCTCCCTCGGCCTTGAACCTGGGCGCACGTATCATCTGGTGCCGTTCGGCGGGGAGGTCACCGGCATCACCGACTACAAAGGCGAGATCCAGCTCATTACCAATGCGAACCGCCGCGCGGTCGTGGTCGTGCAATTGGTGCGGGAGAAAGACGACTACCACCGGACGGGCGCCAACATCCCGCCGAAGCATGATGCGGACTGGTGGGGTGACCGCGGCCCGGTTGTCGGCGGGTACTGCTACGTGGACTTCGGTGATGGCCTGTACTCGCAGGTGGTGGACTTGCCTGAGCGCAGTGTGGCAGCGGATCAGGACTCGTTTGAGAAGCACAAGGCCCTGGCCAAAACCAAAAGCGTGTGGGATGCGCACCCTGAGCCGATGCGGTGGAAGACGCTCGTGCACATTGAGCGGAAGCTGGTGCCGTGGTCTGCGGAGGTCCGGCCATGACCTCTACAAACATCACAAGCCTGATCATTGTTATTGCCGTCATCATTGCGGTGACCTACATCGTGACCCACAACGGGGAAAGCTGATGACGGCCAGCAGGTACCGGCAGCACCGGGGGTCCGAGACACAGACCGCGGTCGCCCGGTGGTTCGCGGGGCATGGGTGGCCGTTCGCGGAGCCGGTGGGCGCGGGGCGGGGCGGCACGGACGTGACCGGGATGCCGGGGCTGCTGGTGGAGGTGAAGGCCCGCCGTGACCTGAACCTGCCCGAGTGGCTCAGGCAGCACACGAACAGCAGTGTTGCGGGAGCCATGCGCCTTCCCCTGGTGGTGCACCGGCCGGACGGGTACGGGCCCGCGCGGGTCGCTGAGTGGCCGGTCACGATGAGACTGGACGACTTCACCGCCTTGCTGCATGAGGCCGGGTACGGAACCGCGCCGGGGACGGACCTTGAGGACATGCGCGCCGAACGCGGTAGAGGACGCGAGAGCCTGCGGCCTGGTCTCCGGGGCGCAACGGCACGTCAGGCGGGCTACGGAACCAAGGAGGACTAGATGAGCGTGGCATGGTATTGGCCGGACTGGGGATCGTGCAGTGACTCGCCCGAGGAGTCGTGCAGCGATGCGAACTGCCCGGTCCACGGCGATGCGGACGATGACAGGAACCTGGCTTTCGATAGGGGTGATGACGAGTGAGCGCGTGGTGGCTGGTGCTGCCTGCCGCGCTGGGCATCTGCGCGGTGATAGCGGTCGGTGCGGCGCTGGTGTCCGGGCCGAAACGGGCGTATGAGGGGCGGCACCTAGCCGCGGTCCCGGACTTCCCCCCGGAACCGCGGGCGGGGTCGATGATCCTGGCCGAGGAACGCCGGGTGTTCACGCTGACCGGGCAGGGCTGGGCGGAAGGCGACCCATACACGGCGGTGAACATGTGCCCGGACGGTGATGCCTGGTGCGTGAAGGCCCGCCCGGGTGAGCCGTGCTGCCTTGACGCCTACCGGCCGGCGGGTTCGGAATCGCAGACCGCCGCCGACCTCTCCCCCGCCGCACTCGATGACGATGACGACTGGGACGGCTACTGCACACCGCACTGTCCAGACGATGTGTGCCGGATGTCCGGGCACTGCGCGTGGCCCAAAGACGCCCGTACCGCTGGACAGGTGCGGGAAGGGCAGGAGGGAGCGGATTCTGTGTCCAGCAAAGTCACGGCTCTCCTCCTGCCCGATGACTCCGGGCCGGGGGTTTCTTCCTTGGTTCCCCCCGGCCCGGCCCAAGACCCTGGTGGGGAGGAGATTGCAATCCGGGTGAGTGAGGGTGCGGCGACTAACCCCCAACGCTCCACCGATCGAAGCCTTCGCGTAGGCAGCCCTCCCTCTCTTCTCACCAGGGACCCGGCCCAAGACGCCGGGACAGATGAGGCCGATGAAGGGCCCTGCATCAGCGCTACCACCTCATCTGTCCCGGCCCCGTCCCGGCTGGCGGATACGGGGGATATCCGTGACGCGCGGCTTCTCGCCGAACGTGTCGCGGAGCTGCGTGCCCGGGACGCTGACGTGCAGGCGTTCATGTCGGCGCGGGAGGCTGCGCACGCTCAGGACCGCCACGACCTCACGGCAGCGCTCACATGACTCCCAGCGAGTTCGCGTATTACCTGGAAGTGCTAGTCCATCGTGTGCTTTGCCAGCATCGGCCATACGAGCGCTGCGCGGAATGCCCACCGGAATTGCCAATGAAGGAGCAAGCGAGTGACTGATTTTGAAATGCGGGATGCGGCGTTCCCAGCGAACCTGGCAGGGTGGGGCGGTGCGGTCGCCGGGTACATTGGGGGGCCGAACGCCTACCACGTGTGGGCCCCCGGGGACTGGTCTCCGTTCATTGTGTCCCGGCAGCCGAAACTGCCTGTCTGGGTGGGCGGGTTCAACGGTGAGTCCGAGGGGTGGGCATGCCTGTCCGCGCTGCGCCACCTGGGGGTGCCGTTGGGGAAGGCGGTGGCCCTGGGCCTGGAAACCCGCCGGGACATCACTTATGTGACGGCGTTCGCCGCGGTGCTGCAGTGGGGCGGTTCCGGGTACCGGGTGTGGCCTTACGGGTCCGCGTCCACCGTGTTCGGCAACCCGCAGTGCAACGGGTACTGGGTCGCTGACTACGCCGGGGTCGGGCCGTTCATGTACGACCACACCGGGGTCCGCGCCACCCAGTACGCGTCCGGCCCGCAGTGGGACTCGTCGTTGGTGAAGGACTGGGAGCTGGCCAACCTATGGAAATGAGGTTCCCTGATCATTGCCGGAACTGCGAGCGCCCACTGAAAGAGCATTGCGTGGTCCACTACGGGGCCTGCTGCCCGGGGCAGTGCCCGGG
>WNFC01009389.1_pt1 | contig 10834 bp, 10 predicted proteins | sample 5400541 | NCBI WGS metagenome assembly WNFC01 (sample SAMN13153342, study PRJNA577476) | soil metagenome | isolation source: 120 cm saprolite under Douglas fir tree site 2 hole 2 replicate 1 | place: USA:California | collected 2015-04-18
TTCGCCGCCTACAAGCGGGCCTTTGAAAATCGCGGAGCGATCCCCTTCGAAGCCTCCCGAACCCCGGATGGCCGCCGCAACCCCACCGTCTGGCCCTCGGTATCGCCCCCCGGCGTCGCCGCCAGCGCGTGAAGGCTTACAGCTCGATGCGCGAGCGGGTCGCCCCCGCAACCTCGGCCAGCACGAGCTTCACCGGCACCAGCGCTCCGACGGTGGTGTAGCTCTTCGACCCGACCCGCGTCTGCGTGCTTCGCAGCTCAAAGCTGTTGGCACGCGCAAGGAACCACTCGCGGGTCGCGAGCATGGGCAGATGATGCACCTCGCGCGGGGAGAGAAAAACGTAGAGGAGCAGATCCGCCGAGCTGTAGAGGAAGCAGCCGGGTGTTTCGCGCTCGAGATTCGAGATCAGCTCGAAAAAGTAATTCCCGCGCCTCGCCTGGCGATCGCCCTTCACCTCGACGCCGAGCACCGGAGCCTGGACTCGCTCCCAGAGCAGATCCACCCCGCGCTCCTGAAAGCGCGGGTCCTCTTGAACGTCGTGGATCTGTCCCAGGGAATCCTGCCGGGTGAGGTAGGACCGGGCGAGCTCCACCGCTCGATCCGCGGCACCTCGAACGCCGGTCATGCTGTAGCTGCGCGTCATGCGGGTCTGGCGCTACCCCTTTGGGCTCGTATCCAAAACCCTTTGCTCGATCAAGCTTCCCCACCCTAGAGTCCGCGCCGCGCAGGCGCAAGCCGGAGGAAGCCATGCAGGTTCAATGTCCGCATTGCTCGGCACAATTCGAGTCACAGCGTTCCGGCCCTCAGTTCTGTCCCAACTGCGGCCAGCAAATCCAGGTCGCTGCGAGCACCGGCCGCGATCCCAGCGCCGCATCGCCTTCCGGCGCGCCGCCGACCCCGGGCGGGATGGCCGGAGCGCCTGCTCCGCCCGCCGGCGAGATCCCGCCGATGGGTCCCCCGCCGCCGGGAGGGATGCCACCTTCCGGGATGCCTCCCCCGGGTGGCCCGCCGGGATGGATGCCACCTTCCGGGATGCCTCCGCCGGGCGGCCCGCCCCCGCCCGGAGGTCCCTCGATTCGCCAGGACACGCCTTGGGAGCGCCGCAAGGAGCTGGGGTTTGTCAAAGGGCTGGTCGAAACGTGGAAGCAGTCGATCCTGTCCCCCGACAGGTTCTGGTCGTCGGTCAGGCCCGACGGGCGCTGGGAGGACGCGTTCCTCTACGGTTGGCTCATTTCCGCAATCGCGTCCGTTGGCGGCCTGCTCGTCTCCCTTCCATTTCGGGCGACGATCGCCGCGCAAATGCGCGAGGTAATTGCAATGGTGGGCTCGAGGGGAAATCTGCCGCCTCAAGCTCTGGAGTACGGGGAGATCTTCATGAGTGGCCGCGGGCAGATCGGCTACACCATCCTGCGAATCTTGGCGTGGCCGATTGGCTTTCTGATCATCGCCGCCCTGGTGCATCTTTTCTGCATCCTTTTCGGCTGCGCGACCAACGGATTCGGGGCCACCTTGCGCGCCTTGGGGTACGCACAGGCGCCGATGATCGTGACGATGCTCTCGATCGTGCCGCGCGTCGGCCCCCTCCTGGCGTTCGCGGCGAGCGCGTATAGCCTTGTACTTTTGGTCTGGGGCGTGATGCGGCTACAAGAAACCAATGGCGGTAAGGCCGCGGCTGCTGTCCTGGCAACGCCCGTTCTCTTCTGCTGCTGCTGTTGTGGGATCCTGGCTCTCGCCGGGAGCGCTTTGAAATCGATGTTCAACGCAGGAAACTAAAGCGTGACCACCACTTGGCCCCGGCCGAACCGCACGGTCGGATTCATCGACGCGCTGGCGCTTACCGGCCTGACCGGACTGCTGATCGCGCGTTTCGTCCCCGTGGCGCGTCTTCCGTTCTGGGGATGCGTTCTGCGGCAGCACACGGGTTGGCCCTGCCCAGGCTGTGGGCTGACGCGGGCGGCCGAACGGGTCGCTCACTTCAACATCGCTGGAGCGTGGGAAGCCAATCCGCTCGGAACGGTGGCCGCCCTGTCCTTCGTGGTGACGATCGTGCTCTCGTTTTTGCACCTACTCTTCAAAATGCCGCTGCCGACCCTCGTGCCCAGCCGGCGAGAGGCGCTCGTGCTCCGCCTCACCCTGGCGGCGTCGGTGGTGATGAATTACGGCTACGTCATTTTGAAGACCAGATTCCCCGCGCTCCTCTGACGTGAGCGCCATGGTCGCTGTTTCCCTGGTAGTGCTCGGGTATCTTTCGGGTTCGGTCCCCTACGGCGCGCTGTTGGCGAAGTGGATCAAGGGGGTCGACGTCCGCCACGCCGGCAGTGGGAACATCGGTGCGACGAACGTGGCGAGGGTGGCCGGTCGCAAGCTCGGCGTTCTCGTTCTCATCCTCGACGCGGCAAAAGGCGCGGCTCCGGTCTCGCTCTCGCTGTGGCTAACGGAGAAGCCCGAGATTCACGCCGCGGTCGGACTGGCCGCCTTCCTCGGCCACGTTTTTCCGGTCTGGCTTCGCTTTCGCGGCGGCAAGGGGGTGGCGACCGCGTTCGGAGTGATTGCCATTCTTCAGCCATGGGCCGCGCTCGCCGGATTTGCCGCCTACGGTGTCCTGTTCGCCATTTTCCGGGTGAGCTCGATCGGTTCCTTGGCGGGAGGCATCGCGGCGGTGGTGGTCGCTTTTCTGGAAGGCGGTCCGCGCGCCTATGCGGTTCTCGTTCTGGTGCTCTTCGCGCTGATGCTGGTCACCCATCGCGGAAACATCCGGCGCCTTCTTTCGCGGGCGGAAAAACCTCTCTAAAAGATCCCGAAAGGCCGCGGAGCTCGCTTCATCGGCGTGCGGGGTACCCAAGCAGCCGGCACTCGATCGGACCATTCCAGAAGTCGCGTGCGCTGGTCGGCTTGAGATGGAAGGCACTTTCGAAGGCGGGATTACCGGCGAGAATGAACATCCGCCAGCCGTGGAGCTGCCGCAGCGTTTCGCCGAGTTTGAAGTAGAAGGTTTTCATTCCCTTCTGCCCGCCGGCGGTGAGGCGGTTGCCATAGGGTGGATTGGTGATCAACAAACCAGGCGGTACCCCTTCGAGCGGAAGGGGCTGCATCGCATCCGAAATCTCGAGCCGGACGGCACCCCCGAGCTTGCCCGCCGCCGCGTTCTGACGCGCGGCAGTGATCGCATCCGCGTCTCGATCGAAGCCGATGATCGGATGCGGCGGTTTGCGCTGCGTCGCGATCGCTTCGGCTCGCAGCTCGTCGAGAATCGCGCTGGCATCCTTGCCTCGTTTTGGCCATCGCTCGACGCCGAGCTTCCTCTGAACATTCGGCGCGCGGTTGGCCGCGATGGAGGCGGCTTCGATGAGGATTGTTCCCGAGCCGCACATCGGATCGACGAGCGACTCCTGGCCGGTGTAGCCCGCTGCCCGGAGCAGGGCGGCGGCGAGGGTCGTCTTGAGCGGCGCCGGGGAGGTCTGAACCCGGTAGCCGCGCTGGTGCAATGGCTCCCCCACGAGATCGATCCCGATCGACAGCTTCTCTTTCGATAGGTGAACCGTGATCGACACGTCTGGGCTGCGCGTATCGACGTTGGGCCTGCGCCCAAGTTTCTCTCGAAGCCGATCCGCGATCGCGTCCTTAACCTTGAGCGCGACGAATCCCGAATGGGTGTGCTCGGAATCGCGAAGGGTCGCTTCCACCGCAAAGGTGCTCTCCGGGGTGAGGTGATCCTCCCAGGCGATCGACCGCGCCGCGTCGTAGAGCCCCTGAGCTCCGCGCGCGTTGAATTCACCGAGCGGATGGAGCACCCGCATCGCGATTCGGGTCCACAGACAAATCCGGAGGGCTTCGTTCCAGTTCGCGGCAAAGCGCACCCCTCCGCGGTCCTGGCGGATCTTTTTCGCGCCGAGCTCGGCCAGCTCGTCGGCGAGCAGTGGCTCGGTTCCGCGCGCTGCGGTCGCAAAGAATTGGAGTCGCTCCGGCACGCGCGCACCCTACTTCGGTGCGCGGCTGGGAAGCTATCCCTCCATCGCTCCGGCGCCGAGAGCTCCCCCGCCGGTTGATCAAAACCTCACGGGTTTGGCCCGCCGTTGCCGAAGGAGGTGCACCAATTGACCCTGGCTTCCGACGTATCATGTGGAGCGATGACCTCCAGAAATAGACGCGCTTGGTTGGTTATTGGGCTCCTATCCTTTGGCGCCATATTCCTCACCTGCAGCGGAATGTTCATGATCCCGTTGACCACGAGTCGACCAGAATGTTCGTCGCTGAGCTTCAGCTCTCCTCCAGAGTGCCATGGTCCCCTCTACATGATTGTGGTCGGATTGACTCTGTTGATTGTTGCATTGTCTTCCTGGGGTCTCATCTCCTATCGCAATCGACGGGCACGGCCAGATCACGAGTGACCACATGACAGCTGCCGATCGAGGAATACTGGGCTCGTTCACTTCGCAAGCTTCCGGAGCGTCCCGTCAGGCGCTCTCATCGCGCGCTGTAATGGGTCCTTCAATTCAGCCCGCTTGCCCGCACGAATGGGCTCGATGATCAGGCGCTCTCCACGATTCATTGCAAGGTGGGGGAAATGGGCAGGCGTCCTTGTCGTTTCGACTCTCGGATGGGGGCCTTGCGCTGCCGCAGTATCTGGCCTGGAGCCGTTACGCACGCTGTGGTTAACCCGCTTGCCTTCATCAAGCTTCGCTTCGCCAGCCCGCCCTCACCTCTGAGCTTTGTCGAGGTGGCGTGGACGCTTGGACTCGCCTTCGGCTTGCTGGCGTTGGCGGCGGTAATGGAATTGCGATGGCGCAGGCACGAGTCCGCTCGTAGCTCGCGGGCTGAGACGGTTGCAGCTACCCGATCGCCCGCCGCCCGCGTGAAGTGTATGACATTTTGGGTCCTCGCGGCACCTAAATGTCATTCAGTTCGTCCAAAAGGGCCTCAGCGGGCGCCTTCTTGACGACTCGGTCCTGGACATCACACGCCGAGACTACTTGGCGCACCTGAGTGACGAATCCGCCGAAGTCAATCGACGATGAACAGCGTCGCTCCCACCGGAGTGCTCGAACGGTGCGGCTCTGCCCCGTCCGCAACCTGGTAGCTGTTTCCCGCCTTCGATACGAATTTCCTTCCGTCGCGCAGCTCGGTGAGGAGCTCCCCGGTGAGGACAAGCAGGACATGCCCCCGGTGACACCAGTGGTCAGCGACGTATCCCGGCGTGTACTCCACCAGCCGAGCCCGAATATTGCCCACTTCGAGCGTTCTCCAGTGGGCCTTCCCCGACTCACCCGGGTGCTCGGTCCGCGGAAGCCCAGGCCAGTCCGTGGTAGCGAAGCTCACGCCTTCAATCTTCAATGGGTCTTCTCCTTCAGCGCACAATGACGTGTAGTCTTTCCTGCGTTTTGTAGAAAGACCCATTCGGACGGTCGGGCGAGTTGCGCCGCCAGATCTTTCCCGGTTTGATGGCTCTCGTGCTTGGCGTCACTGCTCTCACGGCTGTCTCGCTGCTTGCAGTCTCTGCGCGGGACTCGGAGGAGCAGCTCGTTCGCGACGTACTGACCGTCAGGAATGGTCCGTACCTGCGGCCAACGCACGTCACGGCGTCGCTGCGAGGAACGTTCGGGGAGCTGGCAGAGCCCCACCTGATCGCCCTGGAGCTCAGCCGTAAACGCATCGGCACCGAGACGGCCGAGCAGGTCGAGCTCCGGCGAGCCGTCGAGCGCGGCCAGAAGCCGAGCTCTACCCTACGCCCGGAGTGGAAACAGGAGCTCGCCGGAACTCAGGAGGCGCTCGACGGTCTACTCCGGGCGACACACGGGGCCGGCGCAAGACCACCCTACTTGTTGAGCATCTTTGGAGCGTTTGGTCCCGACGATGACAGGTATGGCGGGAGCACCCCACAGTATGCGGCGAAGTTGGCCGCTCTCCGGATTCGCGCCGAGCTTGAAGCGGGGGATACCAGGGCGGCCGCGCAGACCTGCGTTGACGCACTGGGCATGGCCCGCGACGTCGCTTATTCGAGCATCATGGGCCAGATGATCGCCCACTCGATGCTCAAGTTAGTAGAGCCAGCCTGCCGCGACACCGCCCGCGCAGCGTCTGCCGCCGAGCAAGGCACACTCAAGAGCGCCCTCGCGCTTGTCATTGCGGGGTGGCCCAAGCTCCGAGACACGCTCTACACGGAGATGGTGTTTGGCCAGCTCGCACTATTCTTTGACCAGCTCTCAGACGCCACGAAATCTGAGCTCCCGGCGGATGCCCACCTCAGGGGTTCCCCTCGGAAAGGGCCTGGCTGGCTCGGGCACGTGCAGCGGCAGATGTTCGGAGCCTGGGCACGCCGAACGCACATTGATCAAATGTACCAACTCATGGAGGCAGTGCAGCTCCCACCTGCCCGAGCTGATTCAGAGATCGAGCGGATCGCTTCAAAGGATTTCCCCTATACGTTGGCGGGGATGGACGATGACCCCAAAAGCTCGTGGGTGCCCCTGCTACGACGGACACGGACAACGATCGCCTACCTCGTCCGCCTCGAGGCCGTGGTCAAGCTTGTCTCGTTCCACTCGGCGCAGGGTCGATGGCCGACCGACTGGCAGGAAACCAACTTCTCGCAGCCGATCGATCCGCGAACAAATCTGCCCTTCTCGCTGAGGTCAGCGCCCGCGGCGATCGTCTTTTCAGCGAAAACGGACGGTGAAAGGCTCGGGGTGCAGGTGAAAACCGGGGTGATGGTCAAAGACATTGATCGGGAGGGAGTGACATTTGCCGGCCCGAATGGCCAGGAGCGTCTGGACGCGCGAACGGTGATCTGGGCCGGAGGAGTGACGGTGCCGGCCTTCGCTGCGGTGTTGGCAAAGCGGATCCACGCCGAGACAGACAGATCCGGGAGGATCAAAGTGAGTCCCTATCTCACGGTTCCAAATTATCCCGACATATATGTCATTGGAGATCTCGCGTTGGCATCCGGCGTTAATGGGAAGCCATTGCCAGGTGTAGCCCAGGTGGCAATGCAGCAAGGAACCTACGCAGGGAAGGCAATCGCGAGCAGAATGGGAGCCGAGAAAGCGCTGCCGCCAGTCAAGTATCTGGACAAAGGGAATCTGGCGGTGATCGGCCGAGCATCGGCCGTGGCCAACGTTTTCGGCCTGCACCTTTCCGGGCTCCCCGCGTGGCTTGTCTGGGCACTGATTCATCTGACGTACCTCGTTCAGTTCCAGAGCTGGGTTCTTGTGTTATCCAATGGGCAATCCAGGATCTCACGTTTAATCGTGGTGCGCGCTTGATCACCGGCAGCGCTTCCACCGATTTCAATTTCGACCAGGAAATGGCATCGTCCCAGGGATCTCGCGGGAACGGCTTTCATGCAGGCTCGGGGACTACGAGCGCACCGCCACCTCGCGACGGGGCAGCTCGCGTATGACCCAGGAGAATTCGATGTCAAAGGTCTGGTTGATCACGGGCGCTTCGCGTGGCTTGGGCCGGGCGCTCGCCGAAGCGGTGCTTGCCGGGGGATACAAACTCGTCGCCACGGCGCGCAAGCCTTCGCAGCTCGCAGGATTGGTCGAGCGCCACGGCGATCAGGTTCGCACCGTCCCCCTCGACGTCACCGATGAGCGTGCAGCGGGCCCTGCCGTCAAAGCAGCCATCGAAGCATTCGGGCGGCTCGATGTACTCGTCAACAATGCGGGTTATGGCAATGTCGCCCCGATCGAGGATACGAGCGTCGCCGACTTCCGGGCGCAGATCGAGACCAATTTGTTCGGCGTGATCAGCGTCACGAAGGCCGCTGTCCCGGTCATGCGGAGGCAACGGTCGGGGCACATCATCCAGCTCTCATCCGTCGGGGGACGCATCGGATCCATCGGCCGTGCGCCCTATTCGGCGGCCAAGTGGGGCGTCGAAGGCTTCTCGGAGGTGCTCGCCAAAGAAGTAGGGCCGCTCGGGATCAAGGTGACGATCGTCGAGCCTGGCGGCTTTCGAACCGATTTCGCGGGCTCGTCGACGACGCTCCGGGAGGGGCGCCCCGAATACGCGGACACCGTCGGCGCGGCGGTGCGTTTCCAGCGCAACTATGATGGCTCTCAGCCCGGCGACCCGGTCAGGGCAGCGGCCGTGATCATCCACATCACCACACTCGAGCAACCGCCGCTGCGGCTGTTGCTTGGCAGCGACGCCGTGCGCTTTGTCGAGCAGGCGGATCTTGCTCGGATCAAGGAGGACATGAAGTGGCGGGATTTGAGCCTCTCGACCGATTTCAACGCGGATGGCGTCTATCCATGGCAGCGGAACTGATCGCCGGGCCAGAGGTGAGGATCTGGACGGTGATCCCAATCGCCGGGATCAAATAAGCAAACGTCACCCAGCACCACATCAGAGCGCCGGCGAGCTCCTGGTCATGAAGGAGCGAAGCGCCGGCTGCGGGGTGCCCGCCGCCGTGCGATGAATAGACGACCCGACCGCAGAAGGTCAGAAACGCAGAAAGCGCGTCGCAGGGCAGCGTCGCAAAGAAAAGGTACAGGGGTAGGGACCACGCGGGCCATCTCGGCGCCGCCGGCCAAGGCTGGATGACCGGCCACCAGAAGAGAAGCCCGCCGGCGAGAAAGGTCGCGTGCTGCACCGGGTGCCAGAACGTCGAGCGCATCGCGAGCTCGAAAATCGCCGGAATGTGCCACGCGATCACGACCGAAGTGCCTGCGACCCAGCAACAGATGGGATGAGTCAGAATGTTTCCAAGCCCACGCAGGCGGCGCAGAGATGGGCTCAACACGCGATGAACGAGTCCCTCCGGAAGACCCTCTCGCATGACCCTGACCGGGTCCGCTGAGAGAATCAGAGGAGCGGCGATTGTCATTAGAACGAGGTGCTGCAGCATGTGGAAGGTGAGCCGAGCGTGGTCCAGCCTCGCGAAGGGAGACCCGACTGCAATCCACAGCGCGAGAATCCCGCCGAGGAATATCGTCAGTGTCCGCAGCGATGGAGCATTGGGAGAGACCCCTCGAAGCCGAGACCAACCTCGCCCGTAGACGAGCGCGATGAGAAGCGCCGCCACTGTTACTGGAATGGAAATCGACCCCCACCCCGGCGCGTCTGTGACCGCACTGGGCATCTCAATCCTACTGCCCCTGCTTCAGCAACTCGGTTCGCGAAGCGTCACGCGCCGGGGCCTGGCCAGCCGGGTGGAGCGTTTGCAGAAAGGCCACCAGCGCAGTCGTCTGCGGCGGACTCAGGTTCTTTCCGTAGGCCGGCATATTGCCACCACCCTGAATCACCTGCCGGATGAGCTGATCCTGCGTGAGCCTCACCGCCACTTGATCGAGAGGCGGGCCGCGCTGGCCACCCGTGTCGCCGAGCGAGTGGCAGTTGCGGCACTGTTTGGATTGGAAAACCAGCGCTCCTTGCCGCTCCAAAGGGCTTCGGCCCAATAGATATTCATCGGGGACGGGTTGACTGCTCCAGGCGTCCATGATCGGGCTCCACGGCGTTTTGTCGGCGAAGTGCGTCAGTGCTCCCAACGCCACGGCGATGAGTAGAACACTGAGGACCGCGATCGGCCGGCGCTTCCAACTCTTCTCACCCTCTCCCGCGAAGAAGGGGAGCCCGATGAGTACAATGAGAGCGATTGCCGGTCCGATCAGCAGTATCGGAGTTTCGGACGATGGAGGCAGCAGAGAGAGCAGCGCATAGAGCCAGATAAAGAAGTAGTCGGGACGCGGCGCCGTCTGAATAATGGCTGGGTCGGGCTGCCCCCCGGGACCGAACGGTCCGAGAAGCGCGGCGCAGACGGCGATCGCGAAAAGAATGGAGGCCGAAAAGAAAAGGTCTTTCACAATCGCGCCGGGTACGAAAGGTATCCCATCTCGCTGGGTGAGCTCGTGATAATCTTGGAGGTAGGTCGCGCGGCGGACGACACGCCCTGGCATCGGCCACTCGTTGATCCCGAGCTTGAGGACCAGGAGCAGGTGGAGGGCGACAAACCCAATCAGCGCGCCGGGAATAACAAACACATGAAGCGCGAAGAAACGTGACAGCGTCGAGGCTGCAATGATCGGACCCCCGAGCAAGAGGCTGACCAACGCAGGGCCGACAAACGGAATCCGACTGACGATGGACGTCCCAATGCCAAGCCCCCAATAAGCATCCTGGTCAAATCGCAGAACTTGACCGGTGAAAGCCATCCCGAGCGTCATGAGGAGAAGAAAGACTCCCACGATCCAGGTGAGCTCCCGCGGGTACTTGTGGGCGCCGAAAAGGAACACCTGCACCATGTGAATGACGACAATGGCGAGCATGAAGTTCGAGCCCCAGCCGTGCAGGGCTCGAATGAACCAGCCGGCGGAGATCTGGTGATTCAACGCCTGCAGGCTACTCCACGCCTCACCCGCCGAGGGCACATAGACGATCGCGAGAAGAATGCCGGTGATCAGCTGCAACACGAACACCGCCAGAGCACCGCTTCCGAAGACATAGAACCAGCTGGCGGTCTGCCGCGGGACCTGATGCTCCATCGTGCCTTTGATTGGCCCCGCGAGTTGTAGGCGTTCGTCGAACCACCGGCCGACTCTCTCGATCAAGCGCACGACGAGCTCCTCGCTGAGAGGCTCGCCTCGGCCCCGGGGGTGGGCATCTCGCCAGACTTGATGAAGAGCGCCCCTCGCTCGATCTTGTAGCGGTACTCGAACAGGCCCCGTTCGGGCGGTCCCGATGCCCGAGAGCCGTCCTGGTAATAGGCTCCTCCATGGCATGGACACATGAACAAACTGGATTGGGGAAACCAGCGCACCGGACAACCCAGATGCGCGCAATTGATGGCGAAGATCTGGAACGCTTCGCCCTCGAGGCGCCGCACCCAACAGGGGAT
>WNFC01066667.1_pt1 | contig 10834 bp, 7 predicted proteins | sample 5400541 | NCBI WGS metagenome assembly WNFC01 (sample SAMN13153342, study PRJNA577476) | soil metagenome | isolation source: 120 cm saprolite under Douglas fir tree site 2 hole 2 replicate 1 | place: USA:California | collected 2015-04-18
TCGATCCGGTACTGCTGCTGCGTATACCCGGCGTCGGCAAAGGCAGCGTTCAGGTACGGCGCGTCGAAGTTAACGTACCGCGTCGACGACGTGGTGTCGGGCAGGATCACCCCCACCTGCAGGGTGTTGGCTCCCTTGGTTGCGAACAAGGTCAGCGGCTTGAACTTGGACATCTCCGACGCCACGTTCACGGTGAAGGAACTGATGCTCAGCCCCGCTGGAATCTTGTTCGAGCCGCCTGACGTCGTCGGTGTCGACGAACTCGACGATCCGCAGCCCGCGGCTATCAGGCTAACTACCGCCACCAGACCCACCCACCCCGCTCGGCCGCAGCGCCCAAACCCGCCGCGGCCTTGCCAACGGGAGTGCAGACCTCCCGCACTTCTGTTACCCAGTCGCATCACCCACGCCCCTTTCGCGCGAAGGCACCCGAATAATCGGACATTGCACGACGTATATAGCACGTGTGTCTCGTAGATACCAAGGGCCGAGAGCCCTCCCGTCAGCAACGCGTCCTGCGCTTCGTGCGCTAGCCCGATCATGCACGCTGGCCAAGCAGCACACTCCAGCCCGGGCAGGGCGAGTCCCGTGCCCGTTTCAGCCATAGCTGCAGCCGCAGGCGCTGCCCTGAGATTAGGCCCAGGGGAATTAACACGGTCTTAACATCATGGCCGCCCCATAAAAATACTGTGAACGGCGGGCCGGAGCAGAGCGGGGGTGGGCGCGGAGCGCGGGGGCGGGAAAAGCAGGGCGCGGACGGCGGCTCACCCCGGCTTACTCCGGCGCGAAGCGGTAACCAGCCCTCGGCTGGGTGAGGATGAGCGGGGTGCTTCCGTCGGCTTCCAGCTTGGCCCGCAGCCGCCGGACGTACACCCGCACGTACTCGGTCTCGGTCTCGTACCCGTGCCCCCACACGCGCCGCAGCAGGTGCGCGTGGGTCAGCAGCTTGCCGCGGTTGGTGGCAAGCTCGCGCAGCAGGGCGAACTCCGTGGGGGTCAGGTGCACCGGCTGGCCGTCCCTGGTCACCTGCTGGCTGGCCAGGTCGATCTCGATGTTCCCCGCGGTGACGATCGGCGGCCCCGGCTCGGTCGAGGCGGCGGGCCTGGTGCGGCGCAGCGTGGCGGTGATCCGGGCCAGCAGTTCCTCGATGCTGAACGGCTTGGTCATGTAGTCGTCGGCGCCAACGTTGAGCGCGGTCACCTTGTCCCGCTCCCCGCCGCGGGCCGACACCACGATGATCGCCACGCTGGACTGCTCGCGGATCTGCCGGCACAGCTCGAAGCCGTCGACCTCGGGCAGCATCAGGTCGAGCAGGACGATGTCCGGCTCCTCGGTCTCCAGCAACTGCAGCGCTCGGGTGCCGTCGGCGGACACCACGCTGTCGAAGCCCCGCACGGCCAGGTTCGACCTGATCAGGTCAACGATGTTCGGGTCGTCCTCCACCACGAGCGCGCGGGTGTTCTTGGTGTTCTCAGTCATGACGGCCCAGTCCCTGCCCGGCTTCCTCGGTCTCGCGTGCCATGGCCATGCCTTCGCCGGTGAGGCCGTCCCGGTGCCCGTCGTCGGTGCCGGGACGGTCGCTGGCCTCCACCGGCAGGCCGATGCGGAAGCACGTGCCGCGGGCCGGGCGGCGCAGTTCGATGCTGCCGCCGTGCGCCTCGATGATGGCCTTGGCGATGGACAGCCCGAGCCCGGCCTCGGCGCTGGGGGCGCGGCGCTGCGGGGTGACGTCGAACGCGGCCGCCAGTTCCCCCGGCATGCCGGTGCCGTCGTCGATCACGCTGATCACGACCTCGGCGGGCGCCGTGGGAGCCGTGGCCCGCGCCGTGACCGCGGTCACCCGGACCTGCGTCCCGGGCGGGTTGTGCCGGACCGCGTTGCTGAGCAGGTTCACGAACACCTGCTCCATCCGGTCGTGGTCGGCCCACACGGCGGGCAGGCCGGGCTGGCTGTCCATGGAGACCGCCACGGCATCGCCCGGCGGCAGGCACGCGATGGCCGCCTCCAGCACCAGCGGGATGTCGCACCAGTCCCGCTGCAGCCGCATGATGCCCGACTCGATCGCGGAGAAGTCCAGCAGGTCGTCGACCAGCCGGCCGAGCCGGGCCGACTCGGCGGCGATCCGGTCGAGGAAGCGCCGCTGCGAGTCGGTGTCCCAGGTCACGTCCGGCTGCATGAGGCTGGAGGCGTAGCCGCGGATGGCCGTCAGCGGGGTGCGCAGCTCGTGGCTCATCCGGGACAGGAAGCCCCGCTGCAGTTCCCGCGACCGGCGCAGCGCGGCCGCCTCCTGGTGCGCGAGGCCCGCTTCCTCCCGTTCCAGTGCGAGCCGCAGCGAGTGCGCGGCGTCCTCCATGAGCGCGGTCTCGTCCTTGGTGGCGCGAAGCTCCTTCCAGCTCGCCAGCAGCACGGTGGGCCCGCCCGGCGCCGGGAACGCGGCCGCGAGCACCCGCCGGCCGCGGCTGCTGAGAAGCTGCCTGGGCACGCCGTCCTGCCCGGCCGCGCCGTCGCGGTGCGCCCCGGCCAGGATCTGCTCCGCCGTGCCGCACAGCGACGGCGACGCCGACGCCGGGTCCCGGCCCATGGGCCCGGTGAACGCGCGCCACCGGGGGGCAGCGTCCGGCGGCTGGGTGAGCAGCGCCACCTCGTCGGCGCGCAGCCCGCGCCGCAGCGACTCGACCGCGACAACGAGACCCTCCGCCACCGGGATGAGGCCGGCCAGCGTCTCCAGCATCTCGCGGATGGTTTCCAGCACCCGGTTCCGCGCGGTCACCTGGTCCAGCAGCCGGTCGCGCTCGACCGCGCTCGCCGCGTACCCGGCGTAGAGCGTGACCAGGTCCAGCTCGTCCCGCTGCGGCGGCCGGGTGTCGGAACGGAACACGGTGATGACCCCGCTGAGCCCGCCCGGGCCCATCACCGGCACCGACCAGGAACCCGTGATGCCCGCCTCCGCCAGGTCCGCGTGGCCCGCCCGGGCCGCGCTGGCCCGGACGTCTGGCTCGGCCACCGGCCGCTCGGTCGCGGCGGCCATGCCGACCGGGCCCCCCGCGGGGCCGAACGGGAGCGCTGACCACCCGCCGAGCTGCCCGGGGGAGAACCCGAGCGACGCGGCGCAGATCAGCGCCTGGTCGGTGACCAGGTGGATGCACAGCCGCTCGGTGCCCAGCGCGGCGCCGAGCGCGGACAGGATCAGCAGCATGCTGGCGGAGGGATCGGCCGAGACCAGCCGGTCGGCGAGCCGGTGCAGCCGGCTGAGCTGGCGGCGCGCCGAGGAGTCCACCTGCTGGCCGGACAGCAGCGCGACCACGTCGTCGGGATGGGTGCTGCGCGGGTCGAGGTTGCCAACGATCCGCCCCTGGCGCATCACCACGATGCGGTCGGCCAGCCGGAACATCTGCTCGATGTCGTGACACGCGAGCAGGATCGTCGTGCCCTGCTCGCGCAGGCCCACGATCAGCGCTTCGACCTGGGCCGATTCCTGGACCCCGAGGGACGCGGTTGGCTCGTCCAGCGCCAGCAGCAGCGGCCGGTGCCGCATCGCCCGCGCCACGGCCACGAGCTGGCGCTGGCCGCCGGATAGGGTCCGGATGCTGCGGGTGGTGTCCGGCAGCGGGATCCGCAGGCTCTCCAGCACCTGTGCCGCGGCCGCGTGGAACCGGCTCTCCGAGAGCATGAGGCGCCGTGGCTCCTGCCCCAGCAGGATGTTGGCCGCCACGTCCAGGTTGTCGCACAGCGCCAGGTCCTGCCAGACCACGCCGATTCCCTGGCGGGCCGCGGCGCGCGGGTCGGCGAGTACCTTCCGGCCCGCCAGGAAGATCTCACCGCCCGCCGGGGCGATGTCACCGGCGATGCAGCGCACCAGCGTGGTCTTGCCCGCGCCGTTCTCTCCCGCCAGCGCCCGAACCTGACTTCGAGCCCGGACACGGTCAGCAGCGGGGCCGGCGCGTCGTCCGCGGCCAGCGGCAGCACGGCGGTCATCGAAGACCCGGCGCGAGAAGGTCGGTCATGTCAGACATTGTGCGACCTGCACCGACTGCCTGGCCATCCGGGCCGTCGGCCCAGCCCCCGAGGTGCGGGGTGCCGCGCTCCGGGAGCCCCGCTCGCCACGCGGTTTGTCGCGGTTGCGCCAACGACGACATTCGTTTGTCGTGGTTGCGCCAACCACGACAAAACAAGCGCGGGTGTGTGGCGTTGAGGCTGGCGCTGCGGGGGCGGTGCATCAGTAGGAGCGGGGGAGGCCCAGTACGTGCTGGGCGAGGAAGGCCAGCACGAGGTTGTTGCTCACCGGGGCGATCTCCAGCAGTTTGGTCTCGCGGAACTTGCGCTCGATGTCGTACTCGGCCGCGAACGCGTTGCCGCCGAAGGCGTGCATGGCGGCGTTGCCCGCCTCGGCCGAGGCCTGGGAGGCCAGCAGCTTCGCCATGTTCGCCTCCGCCCCGCACGGCTGCCCGGAGTCGAACAGAGTCGACGCCTTGAACCGCAGCAAGGACGCCGCCTCGACCCGGGCCCGGGCCTGGGCCAGCGGGAACGCGACCCCCTGGTTGGCCCCGATGGGCCGGCCGAACACCTCCCGCCGGGACGCGTACTCACTGGCGCGATCGAGGAAAAACAGCCCATCGCCGATGGCCTCGCTGGCGAGGAGGCATCGTTCCGCGTTAAAACCGTCGAGGACCTGCCGGAACCCGCGCCCTTCCACGCCGATCAGGTTCCCGGCGGGCACCCGCAAGCCGGAAAAGAAGACCTGGTAGGTGTGGTAGTTGAACATCAGCGGGATGCGGCGCGTCTCTACCGCGCCGCCGGCCTCCCGCAGGTCGGCGAGGAACAGCGACAGGCCGGCGGTCCGGTCGGCCTCGCCGGGCGGGCCGGTCCGGGCCAGCAGCAGCATGAGGTCGGTCTGCTCCGCCCGGCTGATGAACGTCTTCTGGCCGGTGACGACGTAGTGCTCGCCGTCCCGTTCGGCGCGGGTGGAGATCCTGGTGGAGTCGGATCCGGCGTCCGGCTCGGTGATCGCGAACGCCTGCAGCCGCAGGTCGCCGGCGGCCAGCGCCGGCAGGTAGCGCCGCTTCTGCTCCTCGCTGCCGTGCCTGGCCAGCGCGCCCATCGTGTAGAGCTGGGCGTGGCAGGCGTTCGCGTTGCCGCCGGAGCGGTGGATCTCCTCGAGGATGATCCCGGCCTCGTTGACGCCCTGGCCGCCGCCGCCGTATTCGGCGGGGATGAGCACCGACAGCCAGCCGAGCCTGGTCATTTCCGTGACGAACTGCGTGGGGTACTCGCCGTTCGCCTCGAGCTCGCGCCAGTACCGGCCGGGAAACCGGGCGCAGACCTCGCGGACCGCGTCCCGGATGAGCAACTGGTCCGCGGTCAGCGAGAAGTCCATGCGTGCTCCGCGGCTAGTCCTGGCCCAGGCCGAGAATCCGGGACGCGTTCTCGCGCAGCACCCGGTCCCGCACCGGGCCGGGCAGATCGAGCGCCTCCAGTTCGGCGAGGCACCGTTCCGGGGTCAGGAACGGGAAGTCGCTGCCCCACAGGAACTGGCCGGACAGCCGGCCGCGCAGTTCGGCGACCACCTCCGCCGGGATGCGGCGGGGGGACCAGCCGGAGATGTCGATGTAGACGTTGGTCTTGTGCAGGGCCATGGCCACCAGTTCCATGTGCCACGGCCAGCCGAAGTGCGCCGCCACCACGGTCAGCCCGGGGTGGGCGGCCGCGACGGCGTCCAGCCTGATGGGGCGCGCGTAGTCCAGCCCGATGCCCTGGCCGCCGGGCTGGCCCGCACCGATCCCGCTGGTCCCGGTGTGGAACAGGGCCAGCAGGCCGTGCTGCTCGCACGCGGCGAAAACCGGCCAGTAGGCGGGATCGTCGGGGGCGAACGCCTGGAGCGAGGGGTGGAACTTGACCCCGCGCAGCCCCAGCGCGGCGATGTTGGCGACCTCGGCGACCGCCGCGTCGCCCTTGTGCGGGTCCACCGAGCCGAGCCCGGTGAACACGTCCGGGTACGCGCGGCAGGCGGCGGCCACGGTCTCGTTCGGCACCCGAGGGCGGCCGGTCGCGGTCTCCGCGTCCCAGGCCAGCAGCACCGCGCGCACGTCCAGGCCGCGGTACCGGGTGGCCAGGTCCGCCAGCGAAGCCCGCTGCACCGGGGCACGGAAGTACGCTTCGGCGGCCTCCACGTAGCCCGCCATGCTGCCGTCCAGCCAGTCGGGGGTCGGCAGGTGCACATGGAAGTCGATCGCCGCCGCGGCCACCGGCCCATGGTAGCCAGCCGGGCGCCCGCGTCGTCGCTAGAGCCCGGCGGCGCCCGCGTCGTCGCTAGAGCCGGCGGTGCCCGCGCGGACCAGGTCTCCGGCTTCCGCTGCCATGCGGGCCTTCTGCCGGACACGGGACGGTCCCCGGGCAGTGGCCTGACGGCGGGGAAATGGACCGGGCGGGGGATGAGCGTGCGAAGAAACCTTGACCCGCGGTTCCCGGCCGGCCTGCTGGCGGCGGGGCGCCCCGGTGGACGGGGGATCCTGGGTTCTCCGGGGCGGCCCGCCACTTGCAGTCCATCGCCCGGAGTTTGGGGTCCGATCCAGGAATCCTGACGATTTCATGTGACTGCGCCGAATGGGCGGAGCTCACCCATCCACGGCCAGCCGGGCGTGGCAAGCCGCGGCGATATCGGCCAGGTTCACCTGCTGGAGCATCGGCTCGTGCCGGTGGTCGTTGGGGTCGAGGGTGCGCAGCGCCTGCTGGTAGGCCCGCCGGGCGGCAGGCCCGTCGCCCAGCGCGTCGTAGGCCCGGCCCAGGGTGAACGCGGCCAGGCAGAAGGCGGGGTCGGCGACCAGCGCCTGGCGCAGCGCGTCCCTGGCCTGCGCCGGCTGGCCCGCCTCCAGCGCGACCAGGCCGTGCAGGAAATGGGCATCGGCATCCAGCGGGTGCGCTTCGACCAGGGACGCGGCGTGTTCCAGCGCCTCGTTCCTGTCGCCCGCGGCCGCCGCGGTCAGGGTCGCGGTCAGCCGCTGATCGCGGGTCATGACCCGCTGCGCCGCCGGAGCTGCGCGCGAAGGCTCCCGCACCGCCTGACGCAGCGTCCGGCACGTCCGCCGCGCCCAGCATCAGCTTGCCGCCCGGGTGCAGCGAGGCGCTCAGCAGTTCGGTCACCTGGCGGGCGAGCACCGGTTCGAAATATATGAGCACGTTCCGGCAGAGGATCAGGTCGAAGCGCGCCTCGCCGGGCGGCGGGTACGGATCGTGGATGAGGTTGTGCCGGCCGAACCGGGCCAGCCGGCGCAGCCGGTCGGAGACCTGGTAGGTGTTGTCGGCCCGCCGCTCCAGGTGGCGCCTGCGCAGGCGCGGGTCCAGGCCCCGCACCGCCCGCGGCCGGTACCTTCCGGTCTCGGCCGCGGTGATCACGGCGCCGGAGATGTCGGTGCCGAGGATCTCGACGGGAGCCGCTCCGGGCGCGAAAGTGCTGATCGCGAGCAGCGCCAGCGTGTACGCCTCCTCCCCGGTGGCGCAGCCGGCGCTCCACGCCCGGATGGTGCCCGTGCCCGCCGAGCGGGCGACCCGGTGCAGGGCGCGCCAGTCGATCGTTTCGAGCTGGGGCATGTCCCTGGCGAAGCTGGTCTCGTGGATCAGGACCTCGTCGATCAGCCGGTCCACCAGGCCCGGGCCATAGACGGGGTCCCTGGTGGCCAGCAGGTAGTCCTCCGGCTCGAGCCCGGGCGCCGCGCGGCCCACCGCGAGACGCAGCGCCGTTTCCCGGCCCGGGGCGATCACCATGCCCGTCGTCCGGTGGATGAGCGCGGCCAGCTCGGCGAGCGCCCCTGTCACCGAAGCTCTCCGATCGGCTGGTGGCGGAGCGCCAGCAGGCACTTGATGATCTGGTCCGGCGGCAGCGAGAGGTCCACCCCGCGTTCGAACGCGGCCTTGGGCATGCCGTAGATCGCCGACGAGGCCTCGTCCTGGGTGATCGCGAGGCCGCCCGCGTCGTGGACGGCGGCCGCCCCGGCCGCCCCGTCGTTCCCCATCCCGGTGAGCACGACCGCGGCGCCCCGGCGGCCGGCCGACGAGGCGATGCTCATGAACAACATGTCGCCGGACGGGCGGTGGTGGCCGAGGACGGTGGTCCGGTCCAGGCTCATCCGGCCGGTGGCGGTGAGCACCAGGTGGGCACCCTCGGGCGCGATCCAGGCTCCCGGGCCGGCCATGTCCCCGTCCGCGGCGACGCGGACATGCAGCGCCGACTTCTGGTCCAGCCAGCGGGCCAGGCTCTCGGTGAACCCGGTGCTGATGTGCTGCACGACGAGGATCGGCACCTGGTAACCGGCCGGGAGCCCGCCCAGCAACTGGGACAGGACCGGCGGGCCGCCGGCCGACGAGCACACGCCCACCACCGACGCCACCCGCGGCTGGCCCGGTACCGCGAGCGCAGGTGTCATGCCGGCCCGCTGGTGGCGGGCGACGCTCGCGTGACTCATCACCCGGATCCGGTGCCGGAACGCGGCCCCCGCCATGCCGGCCGGGCTGGCCAGGTCCAGGTCGTCCTTGGCCAACGCGTCGAGCGCCCCGGCCGCCAGGGCGGCCGCTGCCTTCGCGCTTCCCGTGCCGACGTGCGAGGACAGCACGATGATCGGCATCGGCCTGGTGCCCATGATCAGCTCGACGGCCGCCAGGCCGTCCATCCCCGGCAGTTCGATGTCCATGGTGATCAGATCCGGCTTGCAGCGGCGCAGGACGGTGATGGCCTCCTCGGCGCTGCCGCACACGCTGATCACGTTGATGTCGCCGTCGTATTCCAGCGTTCGCCGTAGCGCGGCCGCGTACGTTCCGGAGTCCTCGCAGATCAGAACGCTGGCCGGGGCCATCGCATCACCGGCCGAGGAGCTGGGAGATGGTCTCCAGCAGGGCGCTCTGCTGGAAGCCCTGCTTGTCGATGTAGGCATCGACGCCTGCCTCCATGCCCCTGCGGCGATCCTCCTCGGAACCCCTGGAGGTGACCATGACTACCGGCATCGAGGACCGGCCCTCGTCGGCGCGGATGGCCCGGGTCAGGTCCAGGCCGCCGAGCCTGGGCATTTCCAGGTCGGTGACCACGAGTTCTATGTCGTCGTCGTCCTTCAGGGCAGCCAGGGCTTCGCGGCCGTCGCTCGCGGTCACCACCTGATGACCGGCCGATTCGAGCACGCAGCGCTGGAGCTCACGGACGATGAACGAGTCCTCCACCACCAGGATCTTCGCCGCGGCCGTGGCGGACTCGGCAGCAGGCGCCGGCCAGGCAGGCCCAGCCGTGCCGTCCAGGCTCACCGGCAGGCTCATCGCCCGGGCGCCGCCCGGATCTTCCGGCCAGGCCAGGCCGTTCCCGGCGCCCGGGCGGGCCGCCGCGGGACGGGCCGCCGGGGCCGGTGCGGTCAGCGCGCCCCGGGTGGCGCGACGGTGCCCACGGATCAGCGCGCCCGGCTCGACCAGGAGCGCGATCCGGCCGTCGCCCAGGATCGCGGCCCCAAGATAGCCGCTGACGTGGGCCAGCAGCGGCCCGAGCGGCTTGACCACGACCTCTTCCTCGCCGAGCAGGGCATCGCAGGCCGCGGCCAGCCAGCGGCCCTCGGCGGTGAGCACCAGCGCGGGCGGCTTGGCCGGCAGCGGCGGAGCGTCGGCGCCGATGACGGCCGCGAGGTCGGCGACCGGCAACGGCCGGCCGCGCAGATCCAGCGAGACCCGGCCCTGCAGGGTGGTGATCGCATCGACGGTCACCACCTCTTCCACGCCCGCGATCGGCAGGCCGTAGACCGCATCGCCGCGCTGGATCAGCAGCACCTTGAGCAGGGCGAGCGCAACGGGAAGGAGCAGGCTGACCACCATGCCGTGACCGGGCTCGCTGGTGACCTCGAACCTGCCGCCGAGCGAGTGGACGTGTGCCTTGACGGCGTCGAGGCCGACGCCCCGGCCAGCCAGGTCGGTCACTTCGCCGGCGGTGGAGAACCCGGCGCGCGAGAGCACGTCGGCCAGCGACCCTTCGTGGCGCGCCTCCTCCACGATCTCCGGGGAGACCCCCCGCCCGTCGTCGGCGACCACGATCTCCACCAGGGCGCCCCGCGGCTCGGCGCGCAGTTGGATGTGGCCGCGGGTCGGCTTGCCGGCCCGTTCGCGCTCGTCGGGTGGCTCTATGCCGTGGATCACCGCGTTGCGGAGCAGGTGGCTGAGCGGCTCGGACAGGCTTTCCAGGATCACCCGGTCGAGTTCGGTCTCCGCGCCGCCGACGGTGAAATCGACGTCTCGCCCGATGGAGCGGGCGAGGTCGCGGACGGCACGCGGCAGCGGCCCGGTGATCATCGACAGGGGGAGCGTCCGCATCGCCACGGCCGAGTCCTTGAGTTCCCCGAGCATGCGCTCCCCGGCGCTCAGTTCGTCCGTGACGTCGGTAGCCACCAGCCCGTCGGCCGTGCCGAGCGCGTGCGCCAGCCGGCGCCGGTCCTGCATCACCTCCCCGACGAGGTCCAGCAGGTGGTCGATCTTCTCGGCCGGCACCCGCACCGATCGGCGCCCGGCATCCTGCAGCCGGGCCTGCGGGGCTGCGCTCGCCGGTACCTGGGGCGGTGGTTCGGCGGTGCCCGCGGCAGGCGGCTTGCCCTCGTCGGGCGACTCGGCTGCCTCCGCGCCCGGCTGGCCTGCGGCCGTGGCCGTTAGCTGGGCCGTCCCGTCGGGAGCCTGTAGCGTGCCGGGCGCCTGCGATCTCTCCGCCAGGCCGTAGCCAGGGCGTGGCTGCGGAAGGCTGGCGGGCCGGCCGGTCCCCGCCCGGGCGGCCCAGATGCCGGAAGCGGCCAGCGTCATGGCCGCGGCATCGGCGCTGCCTACGGCG
>WNFC01016219.1_pt1 | contig 10832 bp, 8 predicted proteins | sample 5400541 | NCBI WGS metagenome assembly WNFC01 (sample SAMN13153342, study PRJNA577476) | soil metagenome | isolation source: 120 cm saprolite under Douglas fir tree site 2 hole 2 replicate 1 | place: USA:California | collected 2015-04-18
CCCTATGGCAGGGACACCAAGCCGGTGGATGAATTTGGCTACGAAGAGAATGTCGATGGTTCCGATCACTCCAAGTATCTGTGGGGCAACGCCGCGTATGCCTTGGGCGCAAGACTGACCAATGCGTTTTCGAAGTATGGTTGGTGTGCGGCCATCCGCGGTGTTGAGGGCGGCGGCTTGGTCGAAGGATTGCCGGCCCACACTTTCCACACCGACGAAGGTGACGTGGCGCTCAAATGTCCCACGGAGATCGCTATCACCGACCGTCGCGAGAAGGAACTAGCGGATCAGGGTTTTATCCCGCTCGTTCATTGCAAAGGCACCGATTACGCGGCTTTCTTTAGCGTACAGTCCACCAACAAACCGAAGAAGTACGACAAAGCCGAAGCCAATGCCAACGCGCGCTTGTCTTCACAGCTTCCCTACATGCTCGCGATCTCTCGCTTCGCCCACTACTTGAAGTCCATCATGCGGGACAAAATTGGCGGCTTCATGTCCCGCATCGAATGCGAGGCGTTTCTCAATAAGTGGATCATGCAGTACGTCACGGAAGATGATCAGGCCAGCGCTGCAACGAAAGCGCAGTATCCCCTGCGCAACGCAAAGGTTGAGGTTACGGAGATTGCCGGCAAGCCGGGTGCTTATCGGGCGATTGCCTTTCTGCGCCCGCACTTCCAGCTTGACGAACTTACTGTTTCTCTGCGGTTGGTGGCGGACCTGCCGCAGGCTGCGAAGTAACTGGGTTCCCTGTTTAGGCCCCTATTGAGTTCCAAGTCTGGCGCCTGTGTCCCCTGAGAGCAGGTTTTAGAACAGGATTTTCAACAAGGGGGGAGTTTCGAATTCACTTCAAGAGGAGGCAACGATATGGCAGGTTATGCGACGGGAATGGGCTCACACGCGGACATGTTCCTGAAGATCGATGGAGTAGAGGGCGAGAGCCAGGACGACAAGCACAAGAACGAAGTTGAGCTTCTGAGCTTCTCGTTCGGCGCCACTCAACCAGGGTCCGCCGGGCATGGTGGCGGCTCCGGCGTGGGCAAGGTCCAAGTGCATGATTTTCAGTTTTCCAAGCACCTTGACAAGGCGAGCCCGAAGTTGTTCGAAGCGTGCGCGGTCGGAAAGCACACGCCCAAGGTCACGTTGGTCTGCCGGAAGGCAGGGGGAACGCAACAGGAGTATCTGAAAGTCACTCTGTCAGAAGTCATCGTATCGTCGATCCAGAACTCTGGGTCCGGCGGCGATTCGCTCCCGACCGAGAGTGTCACTCTCAATTTCTCGAAAATTGAAATCGAGTACAAGCCACAGGACGAAAAGGGCGGACTTGGCGGCGTGGTCAAGGCTGGCTGGGACCTCACAAAGAACGTCAAGGTCTAGGTGCTGTTTGGGCTTGCCTCAAAGTGATGGCTTGGCCGGTCGCAGGACCGGCCAGGCGAACTTTTGGCCGCCTGCCGTCCTCTTTTGGCAGAACTTCGATGGTGAGTGTTTTATGACTGTTCAACAACTTTTCCAATCCGGGCAGCTCGATGAAGCGGTCAAGGCTCTCACCGCAGAAGTGCGCGACGATCCCACCGACTCCCGGCACCGGACCTTTCTATTCGAATTGCTCTGCTTTGCCGGCGACTATTCCCGCGCCGAGAAGCAGTTGGATGTTTTGTCTCAAGGCGGTCCGCAATCGGAGATGGGCGCCCTCTTTTACCACGGCGCTCTAGCGGCCGAGAGGAAGCGTCACGAGATGTTCGAGAAACAGGAATATCCAAAACCTGTGGCCGATACCGCCTTACCGCATATCACCGGAACCATTAACGGAAAGACCTTTCACAATCTGGCTGATTCGGATCACCGCATTGGAGCGAACCTGGAAGTGTTTGTAGCCGGCAGTTATATGTGGATTCCACTCTCCTTGTTGTCTTCGATTCATATTGCGTCGCCAAAAAGGCTCCGTGATCTGCTCTGGCTTCCCGCAGTCGTCCGCCCCTCCGCCGCCTTTCAGGGACGCGAACTGGGCGAGGTGCTTCTGCCTGTCCTCAATCCCTTCTCTTGGCGCAGCGCTGATTCTGCGATTCGCTTGGGCAGGGCCACGGCTTGGGAGGAGGACGGGAGCGAAGAAGCAGTCCCCAAGGGGCAGAAGGTGCTCCTCGCGGACGACGAAGAATGGCCGCTTCTCGAACTGCGTGATATTGAGTTTGTGGTCGCCCAGGCGGCCTCTTAAGTTAAGTCCATGCCCCTACCCGAAGGTCTACTGCACCCCATCCCAGGGGAAAACCCTAGCGGTCAGAGTCTCCGCTACGATCCTGTTTACGACAAGATTCGCGAAGCCCGCCGCGCCGAGGAAGAACTCCAACTTTCCGAGGAAGCCTCCAAGAGCGATGTGTGGGCGGGGGCCGTCAAAAAGGCCGATTTCGTACAAGTCATCAAGCTCTCCACGGATGCTCTTTCCAAACGCACAAAAGACCTGCAAATCGCTGCTTGGTTGACGGAAGCGCTCTTGGCGCGAGAGAGAATTCCCGGCCTCACCCAAGGTCTCGACGTCATGCGCGGTCTGATCGAAGGTTTCTGGGACACCCTTTATCCCGAAATCGAAGAAGATGACTTGCAAATGCGCGCTGCTCCCATCGAGTGGGTAGGCGCCTTGCTCGAGAATCAAGTCCACAAAGTTCCGCTGACCAAAAATAGGAAACTCTCTGTGATGAAAAGTTCGGTCGTGAAGCTCCAAATTTTGCGAACTTGAAGAAGGCGCTTGAAGATCTTCAGGACGCCGTCCGGGAGTTTTGGAAGCCCGCGGAAGAAAAAGAACCGGATGATGAAGCGCGAGAGGAACAGCATGAAGTGGCCGTCTCCGAACAGGAAACATCCTTGGCCACTGCCCCCGCGCGCAAACGCGCGGTTGTCTCGGATGAGCCAGCGGATCCGGACGACGCAGTGCGCCGCATGCTTGGTTTGGTCCGCTATCTTCGTCTTGCGAATCCAGCGAACCCCGTTTCTTACATGGTTCTCCGAGGGCTGCGCTGGGGCGAACTACGCGCCAGCGGCTCTTCACTGGACCCAGCTCTGCTCGATTCTCCACCGAGCGAAACGCGCCAGCTGCTAAAAAAACTCGCCACCGAAGGGCAATGGAACGAATTGCTGGAAGCCGCCGAAGCCGCCATGGGCCTGCCCTGTGGCCGTGGCTGGCTTGACCTCCAGCGTTACATCGTTCGGGCCTGCGAAGGCCTGGGCCACGAGTTGGTCGTCGCCGCCATCTGCGCGGGTCTCCGTTCGCTCCTTTCGGATTATCCCCATTTAGTTTGCGCATCTCTTTCTGACGACACTCCGGCGGCTAACAATGAGACACAAGCGTGGATCGCCGAGAGGATCTCTCCGCCGCCGCCCTCTCCGCCTGAACCGGAGATCATAGCGGCACCCCACCCGGCTGCAACGGCGGCCGTCGCAGGTAATAATGGCAGCGCTCCACCTGACGTGCTGGAGCTGGCCCACCAGGCCGCACGCTCTGGACGCATCCAGGACGCCGTCGAACTCCTGTCCCGGGAAATTGCTCAGGAACGCTCGGGGCGCGCCCGTTTTCATCGAAAGATTCAGCTAGCCGCGCTCTGTCTTTCAGCCAAGCGTGAGGACATTGCCTACCCGATTTTGGCGGAGCTCGCCGAGGAGATCGACCGGCGAAAACTGGAGGAGTGGGAAGAGTCGTCTGCTCTGGCACGCCCCCTGGCGCTGCTCTTTCGTTGCATGGACAAGCTCGGTTACGACGAGGCCGCCAAGCAGAAAATCTACCAGAAGATTTGCCGGTTGGACCCAGTGCAAGTTCTGTCGGGCATGAGGTAGGAATGGCGGAACACGAAACCAAACGCGAACTTCTTGGGCCGGTTACGCTCTCGGTCTTGGACCGCCTGCTCGACGACGAGCCCAAATCAAAAGTGGAAGGCCCGTTGACGCACAGCAAGTCTCTCGCGCAGCTCAAAGTGGCCATCCGCCGGGACCTCGAGAATCTGCTGAACACTCGCTGCACCCCCGAGCCCCTGCCGGAATCCAGTGTCGAAACGCGGCGCTCCATGTACAACTACGGAGTCCCGGACATCACCGAGATCGGCCAGAATTTCCTGTACGAAAAGGATCGTTTGCTCTCGGAAATCGAAAGGGCCGTGCGTCTATTCGAGCCCAGGCTCGCCGGTGCGAAGGTGGCCGTTCTGCCGGCCGCCGGTGCGTCGCGCGTGGTCCGTTTTGTCATCGAGGGCATGCTGCGAATCGATCCCGCTCCCGAGCACATTGTTTTCGACGCTGCACTGGAACTGACCAGTGGTGAGTACCAGTTGATGGGGGACGCCAGTGCGGGATGAATTCCTCACCTATTACGAGCGCGAGCTCACCTACTTCCGGCAGATGGGGGCCGATTTTGCGGAAAAATATCCCAAAGTGGCCTCGCGCTTGCTCCTCGAGCCAACGCGTTGCGAAGATCCCCACGTCGAACGGCTAATTGAAGCCGCCGCCTTCCTCGCTGCGCGAGTCCATCTCAAAATTGACGATGAGTTTCCAGAGATCACCGAAGCTCTCCTCACGGTTCTTTATCCTCACTACATCCGGCCGATCCCTTCGATGACCGTGGTGCAGTTTCACCTGGATCCCGAACAGGGCAAACTAGCTGGTGGACTGCCGATTCCGCGCGGCTCCATGCTCTATTCCAGGCCTGTCGAAGGCTACCCCTGCAAATTCCGGACGTGTTACGACACAACCCTCTGGCCGCTCTCCATCGCGGAGGCCCAGTGGTTGGCGCCGGACCGCTTGAGGCCCGCCATCAAAGCCGCGGACGCCGTGGCAGCGCTTCGGGTCGAGCTCAGTTGTCTGCCTGATGCTGATTTTGCCAAGATGCAGTTGCGTTCCTTGCGGTTCTATTTGAATGGCGAGAGCAATCTCGTTCACGCCCTCTACGAATTGCTCTGCAACAACACCACGCAAATTCTGATTCGCGATCTGGCGCCCAACTCTCGCAAGCCGCCGGTCGTGCTACCAGCCAGTTCTCTGCGGCCGGTGGGATTCGAAGATGCCGAAGCGCTCCTTCCTTATCCTCGGCACTCCTTCGCTGGCTATCGCCTTTTGCAGGAGTATTTCTGCTTTCCCGAAAAATTCTTTTTCCTTGACCTCACCGGTCTGCAGGCCTTGGAGAAAGCCGGTTTCGGGCCGCGTGTCGATGTCGTCTTTTTGATCTCCAGTTTCGAACGCGCCGAGCGCGCCCAAATGCTTGAGCTGAACGTATCGGCGAAGACCTTGTGCCTGGGGGCTTCACCGGTGATCAATCTCTTTCCCTTGACGGCGGAGCCAATTCTTCTGGACCAAACGGATTTCGAATATCCAGTGGTTCCGGATGTCCGCCGGAGACGTGCGCTGGAGATTTTCTCCATCGATGATGTCATCTCACCGGACCGGGACACCCATCAGGTTCTGCAATTTGAGCCGTTCTACCGTTTTCGCCATGCTTCTTCCCGGCAGGAAAAACGACAGCAGGCCTTCTGGTATGCCAGCCGTCGTCCCTCCCGGCGAAGCAATGACGAAGGCACGGAAGTTTTTCTTTCATTGATGGACCTTACCGGACGGCCCACGCGGCCGGACGTGGACACCGTTACGGTCCATTGCACTTGTACGAATCGCGACTTGCCCTATCGTTTGCCCCTCGGGAACGAAGCTGGTGACTTCGAACTGGAAGGGCTCGGAGCCGTGAAACGCATCGTGGCTCTGCGGAAACCTACCGCGACCGTTCGCCCGCCCACCGGCAAAGGCGTCCTCTGGCGGCTGGTGTCTCATCTCTCATTGAACTATTTGTCGCTGGTGGAGGAAGGGAAGGACGCCTTGACGGAAATCCTTCGCCTCTACAACTTTAGCGAGTCCGCGTTTCATGAAAAACAGATTGCGGGCTTGCTAAATTTGAAGAGTCACCGCCACTTCGCCCGCGTAATTTCCGAAAATGGAATCGGGTTCGTGCGTGGCAGGCAGGTCGAGATCGAATTTGATGAGGAGCAGTACGTCGGCGGCGGGGTCTACCTGTTCGCCAGCGTGCTCGAACATTTCCTGGGATTGTACGCTTCCATTAACAGCTTTAGTCAGTTGCTGGCACGCACGCAGCAGCGAAAGGAGCCTCTACGGCAATGGCCGCCACGAGCGGGGCAGGCGATTCTGCTCTGAAGCAAACGCCCGTCCCGTCCGAACTCGAAACCAGGCTCCGCGAGGAACCGTTTGCTATCCGTTTCTTCCAGGCCGTGCGCCTGCTCGAGCGGCTTTTTCCGGATCGCAAACCAGTGGGCAGATTTGTCAATCCTTCGGAAGAAATAGTGCACTTCGGTGCAAATCCTTCCCTGGCTTTCCCCGCCAGCGAAATTCAATCGCTCCGATGGGATGAGAACAAGCCTCACCAGATGACCGTCAATTTCCACGGACTGGCCGGGCCTGTTGGTGCTCTGCCGCAATGGTATACCGGCTTGATCGCCGAACGCGTACGCTCCGGCGACAAGTCTCTCCGCGACTTCCTGGACATTTTCAACCACCGCTTCCTCTCTCTCTTTTATCAAGCCTGGGAAAAGTACCGCTTTCCTATCGCTTACGAGCGCGGGGAACTGGACCGGTTCTCTCGCCTCTTGCTGGACCTCATCGGCCTGGGTACGGATGGCTTGCAAAATCGCCAGGCTGTTCCCGATGAGGCTTTTCTTTTTTTTGCTGGAATTCTTGGCCAGCGGCCCCACTCTGCAAAAGCTTTGGAAATGATCCTCAATGAATATTTTGAAGTGCCCGTCGAAGTTCAGCAATTGCTTGGTGGCTGGTTCCGGCTTGACACCGCGACGGAATGCCGCATCGGCGACCGCGAAACTCCTTCCGAGCAGCTCGGAATGGGCGCTGTCGCTGGGAATGAGGTCTGGGACCAGGGCGCCCGTGCGCGAATCAAGCTTGGCCCGCTAACGCTTTCCCAGTATCTCGATTTTCTGCCTACCGGCTCCGCTTTCCCGGCGCTGCGCGGATTGACACGTTTTTTTTCCAACGACGAAATTGACTTTGACGTGCAGTTGGTTCTCGAACGGGCAGAAGTCCCCGCCTGCGAATTGGGCTCCGAAGGCGACGATTCTCCAAAACTGGGATGGGTCAGCTGGGTTCGCTCCGGCCCGATTGGGCGGGACCCGGAAGACACAATCCTGGATTTGTAATAGGAAAGGACTACAGCATGGCCTCCAACTTGAAAGGCCTCATCGGCAAACTCAATGATACTTCGCGCTCCGCGCTCGAAGCCGGGGCAGGGTTCTGCCTTTCTCGGACTCACTACGACATCGAAATCGAGCACTTCTTGATGAAATTGCTGGAGGTCACCGACAGTGACTTGCAGCACATCCTTAAACACTTTGCGGTGAACAAATCACATCTCGTCAGTGATCTCACCGTTAGTCTTGACAAGCTCAAGACCGGCAACGCACGAACGCCCGTCTTCAGCCCCTCGCTTGTGCAAATGCTGTCGGAAGCGTGGACCGTCGGCTCGCTTGACTTTGGTGCCGCCCAGGTGCGTTCCGGCTTCTGCATCCTGGCCGTCGCCGCTTCACCGGATCTCGCTCGCCTGTTGCGCGAAGTCACCCGCGAATTTCAGAAAATCAGCGAGGAAACGCTGCGCAAGAATTTCTGGGCCATCGTGGCTGGCTCGCCCGAAGATCACCAGACCGCCCAAGCCGCCAATATCCCTGGCCTGGGAACCCCCACCTCTGCCGGTGCTTCCGGCGGTAAAACACAAAATCTGAATCAATTTACGATTGATCTCACCGCCAACGCGCGTGCAGGAAAAGTCGATCCCGTCCTCGGCCGCGACCACGAGATTCGCCAGATCATCGACATTCTGACCCGCCGTCGCCAGAACAATCCCATTCTTACCGGCGAAGCGGGCGTCGGCAAAACTGCTGTCGTCGAAGGCTTTGCGTTGCGGGTCGCCGCTGGCGATGTCCCGCCCCCTCTGAAGAACGTAACCATCCGCTCTCTCGACCTTGCTCTCCTCCAGGCCGGAGCTGGGATCAAGGGAGAGTTTGAAAATCGCCTGAAAGGGCTGATCGAAGAGGTCAAGTCTTCGCCCACTCCAATCATCCTTTTCATTGACGAAGCGCACACCATGATCGGCGCTGGCGGTCCGGCAGGTCAGGGCGACGCGGCCAATTTACTGAAGCCGGCGCTGGCCCGCGGGGAATTGCGTACTATCGCTGCAACCACGTGGTCAGAATACAAGAAATATTTTGAGAAGGACGCGGCTCTGGCTCGCCGCTTTCAGGTTGTAAAGGTCGAAGAGCCGGCGGAGCTGCAATGTATGGTCATGCTCCGTGGCATCGTGGGTTCCTTGGAAAAGCATCACAACGTTCGAATCCTCGACGAAGCCGTTCAGTCCGCGACCAAGTTTTCCCACCGTTACCTCGCTGGCAGGCAATTGCCCGACAAGGCCGTAAGCGTTCTCGATACCGCCTGCGCCCGGCTTTCCCTTGGACAAAACGCCACGCCACCACAAATCGAGGATGCCACTCGCCAGTTGGACGACCTCAACGTGCAACAGCGCGTCCTTGAGCGCGAAGCGGCCGTGGGCTCCGATCACGCCGAGCGCCTCGCCTCCATTGCCGGGCAAAAGACCACGCTTGCCGCGCAATTGAAATCCTTGCAAGAGCGCCGCGATAAAGAGCTGACTCTCGTTGGCCAGATCAGGGATGTCCGCTCACAACTTGAGACCGCAGCCGCCCCCCGTGCCGCAGCCGGTGATGGCAGCGGTAGCGCCGCCCAGCCCGCCCTTGACACCGCTGCTTTGCGCGCCGATCTCGCTCGTCTCAACGCTGAACTCGATGCCCTCCAGGGTGAAGATCCCTTGATGCGCGTCTGCGTTGACACCCAAATCGTCGGCGAAGTCATCTCTGCCTGGACCGGCATCCCCGTTGGCAAGATGCAGCAGGACGAAATCAACACTGTGCTTTCCCTGAAGGACCTCATGGCCGCTCGCGTCATCGGCCAGAACCATGCGCTCGAAGCCATCGCCCAGCGCATTTCCACCGCTCGCGCGGGCATGGACGACCCCGTCAAGCCCGTCGGCGTGTTTATGCTTGTCGGCCCCAGCGGCGTCGGCAAAACTGAAACCGCCCTCGCTCTCGCCGATCTTCTTTACGGCGGCGAGCGCAATCTCATCACTATCAACATGTCCGAGTATCAGGAAGCCCACACCGTCTCCAGCCTCAAAGGCTCGCCTCCGGGCTATGTGGGCTACGGTGAAGGCGGCGTCCTCACCGAAGCTGTCCGCCGCCGCCCCTACTCCGTCGTTCTTCTCGACGAATGCGAGAAGGCTCATCCCGACGTCCTCGAGCTCTTCTACCAGGTCTTCGACAAAGGCATGATGGAAGACGGCGAAGGCCGCGAAATCGATTTCAAGAACACCATCATCATCCTCACCTCCAACGCTTGTACCGATCTGCTGATGAAGCTCACGGCCGATCCCGAGACCACCCCCAGCGCCGAAGGCTTGGCCAAAGCTCTGAAGCCCGAGATGAACAAAATCTTCAAGCCTGCTTTTATGGGCCGCCTCGTCACCGTTCCGTTTTTCCCTCTGCGCGACGAAGCCATGAAGACCATCGTCACCCTCAAGCTCGCCAAGATTCAGCGTCGTATCCGCGAGAATCACAAAATCGAGCTGACCTACGCCCCCGAGGTCGTCGCCGAAGTCGCCAAGCGCTGCACCGAAGTCGAGTCCGGCGCCCGCAACGTCGACAACATCCTCACCAACACCATGCTCCCCGACATCTCCCGTTACCTCCTGTCGCGCATGGCCGACCGCCAGAAGCCCTCGGCCATCCACGTCTCCGTCGCTTCCAACGGAAACTTTACCTATTCGTAATGAACGAGGGTGAAGCTGAGGAAACTTCTCGCTTCTTTCTTTTTGCAAGATTTTGCTTGAACAGGGCAATCTCTGACAGCAGAACGAATTCATCGTTTGTGGAGACAAATGAAGCATAGTTGGAGGTTTCGTTTTGCATAGACCTGGAGTGTTGTGATGGTCGACGATCTCCTAAAGGATCGTACCTTTCGGGAATGGTTTCCCGCGCAGAGGACCCTTATGCAATGTCAGGCGTCCCATCATCGTTCGTCACCCCGGCTCTTCGAGAATAGCGAACTGGCGAAGACTGACTTTTCCACACTGTTTGGTGGCCCCAAACGTAGGCCGAGTCCATCTCCTGATCCCGTTCCGGGCTCCCATGCGCATCACACATTTCGTTTTCCCGGTCTCAAGGGCACATACCTGGCCCAGAGAATATTTCTCTACGAAGACCAAAAGTTTGATCGTGTGGCAACGCGGTGGGAAAAGACTTACAGGCCGACATTCGCTTCTCATTCGCAGGTCCCCGACACCTACGGTGGCGAGAACGGAAGGGTGTACGCGGAAATGCCTGTGACAAATGAGCAGGGAACCGTGCGCGGCTACATGCTTAATAAACATATTGACGACGGTCGAATCGTGATCCTGACTGACATCAATGGTAAGGAGATCGCTTCGGAGTTTCATGCCAGTGGCAACATCCGGTCCGACGAGATTGGAAACTTCCTCATACTTCTAATCGCCACGGGCGGCCTGGCAATCATCCGCCGCGGAGTGTCTGCCTTGCTCGAGGCCGGAGGTGAAGAGGTCGCGGCGGAAGGAATCTCGGCGGCTGGCGGAGAGGCTGCCAATGCGCGGAATATGGTGCGCGCTCTTCGCGCGGAGGGGGAAGAGGGTGTGGTAAACGTAGGTGGAGAAGCTTCGCCTCTGGAAGTCTCCCGCTGGCCAAAGGCCATTAACGTAAATCCAATCACGGCGGGGC
>WNFC01009394.1_pt1 | contig 10831 bp, 10 predicted proteins | sample 5400541 | NCBI WGS metagenome assembly WNFC01 (sample SAMN13153342, study PRJNA577476) | soil metagenome | isolation source: 120 cm saprolite under Douglas fir tree site 2 hole 2 replicate 1 | place: USA:California | collected 2015-04-18
CCCAGAACCCATTCGACGAAGCGATGGCGGCGATAGGCACCGATCACCAGACTATCGGCGCCGGGCGAGCGCGCCGCGGCCGGCAGCGTTGCGCCGACGCCCTCGGGCGGCCTTGCTTCTAGCTGCGCCCGATGATGCTGGAAGCGAGAGCGTGGCCGATCGCGGTGCCGATGACGCAAAGCAGCACCGAGGCGGCGATATAGCTCGCCGCTCGCACACTCTCGCCGGAACGCAGCAGCTCGAAAGTCTGCAGGCTGAATGACGAGAAGGTGGTAAAGCCGCCGCACAACCCGACCATGACGAAGAGGCGGGCATCGAGGCTCGCCGGCCGCGGACCGTCGGGCAGCGTCAGCGTGCCGAAGAAGCCGATGATGAACGAGCCGACGATGTTGATCAGGAGCGTTCCGTAGGGGAAGCTCTCACCGACGCTGCGCGCCACAACGCCGCCAAGCCAATAGCGCGCCACGCCGCCGAGAGCGCTGCCGAACGCAACCCAAGCATAGGCGATAAGCTTGGTTGCGATCATAACCCGATAGTCACTGCGATCAGGGCGTCGGGCGTTTGGCGCGCGCGGCGCGCAGTGCATTCTCGGCGAGAATTGCGGCAAGGCCGATGAAGAGAGCGCCGCTGCGCCAGCTATTCGCGATGCCGAGATGAGGGAGTAAGAGACCACAGATCGCCAACCAAAGCACGGACAGTACGACGAGGCTGCCGTCGTCGATGAAGAGGCCGACGAGCTCACGGCCGGCGCCGGCGAGCCAGCTCATTGCGTCACCCGGGCGTTCGATGCCCCGCGGCAGAGCGGCACGGTAAACAAGGCCACCGCCAGGAATCCCGCGATGAGAGCAAGGATCGACCAGTCCGCCCCCGGCCAGGCGACACCGATCCCCTCGCCAACCCAGAAAGCGCCGAAGGCGCAAAGCAGCACACCGACCGCAAATTTGAGCGCGTTTTCGGGGATTCTTGCGAGAGGACGATGGAGAACAATTCCGAGGGCCACGACGAGGATCAGCGCAGCGACCGCGCCGACGCTTGCCGGCACAAGCAATCCGCCGGCGGCGCCGATTGCGATGACGATGAACACGACCTCGATCCCCTCAAGCATGACGATCTTGAAGGCGGTGGTGATCGCGAGCTTGTCCCAGGTGCGATCGATAATGGCGCCCTGGCGCAGCAGCGCCGTCTCGGCGGCAAAGGCTTCCTCCTCGTCATGCAGCGCGATCACACCGGCAGCACGCAGAATCGCCTTGCGCAGCCAACGCAGGCCAAAGAGGAGCAGCAGCGTCCCGACGACGAGTTGAACGGTATCAAGCGGTATCAGCGCCAGCGCCGGTCCCAGAATGACGACAAGGAGGAAGAGTACGGCGAGCCCGAGAGCGGTGCCGAGCAAGGCCGGCCGCCAGCCGCGCACGGTGCCGACGGCGAGAACCACCGTCAGCGCCTCGATGAACTCGACCAGCGACGCAAGAAACGCCGCTACGAATGAAGGTCCCGCATGCGCCCAATCGATCATCCGACCGCTCTCCATTTCCAGGCCCAACGAATCGCGGCGAGCGGAAACCAAGACCTGCCATGGCGGATTGCAGACAGAGTCCCACCGCGCGCCGCGGTAGGAGTCATCAGCCCTCACGGGCGGTTATGGGGGACCCCATCCCCTTCGGATCGAAGCGCAAGGTTATGCGCGCCGCGCCGACCCCGTCAACATGATCATGCGGAACCATTCGTCCATGGCCTCTAGGGTCATTAGCGCCCGTGGCTCCCATGACGCTGAGCGCCATCGCCTGGGGCATCGCGACATTGGCGGCGGCGCAGACCGAGTACAAGTGCTCATCAAGTCGGTCGATCTCCCGCGCGGCAGGCCGTCGCCGCCAAATAGGGTGCCCGACGGCCAAGCTCTCCGGCGGAGGAGCATCCGAGACCGGAGAGGTCTGATCGAGGTGCGAAGGGGCGGCCAATCGCATCGCCACGCTTGACCATCTTGTGGCCGGCCCTAATATCTGACCGCAGACAGGGGATGGAGTCCCCCGACAACCGCCGCTTCGGCTGATGACTCCTACTGCGTGAGGTCGCGCCGTGGGAAACTGTGCCGTGAGGCGGTTTTTCGTGTTTCCCTCGCGCCGCCGCAATCATAGCGTCGACCCTCGGTCGGCGCGGGCGAGAAGGAGCGCGTGATGACGGGCATTTGGGCGCTTGCCGCATTGTGGCTCGGCCTCGCATTGGTCGCGTCGCTAGTGTCGATCTGGTTTCGTATCGCGACCGCATTGTCCGAGATCGTCGTCGGCACGGTCGCACAGCTCGTCATCGGCGCATTCGTCGGCGCAGCCGCGCTCGGGGCCGATGAATCGTGGATCAAGTTCCTCTCGGGCACGGGATCGATCCTCCTGACCTTCCTCGCCGGTGCCGAGCTCGATCCCGATGTCTTCCGCCTGAAGTGGCGCGAGGCCACGGCGGTCGGGCTCGTCAGCTTTCTTCTCCCCTTCCTCGCCTGTGCTGCGGCGGCGCGCTTCCTGCTCGGCTGGGCGGTGATGCCGAGCTGGCTCGCCGGCGTCGCGCTGTCGACGACCTCGGTTGCGGTCGTCTATGCCGTGATGCTCGAATTCGGCTTCAACACGACTATCTACGGCAAGACCGTGCTCGCCGCATGCTTCATCACCGACCTCGGAACGGTGCTCGCCCTCGGCCTCATCTTCGCGCCCTTCACGCTGAAGACGGCGATCTTCGCCGTCGTCGGCATTGCGGTCATCGTCATACTGCCGTGGCTGACCGAGCGCTTCTTCATGCTCTACGGCGATCGGCCGTCCGAGCTCGAGGCCAAGTATCTCCTGCTCGTCCTCTTCGCCATGGGCGCGCTCGCGGGCTGGGCCGACAGCGAGGCCGTGCTGCCGGCCTATATCATCGGCATGATGCTCGCCGGGACCGTCGGCAAGGACCATGTGCTGATCCGGCGCCTGCGCACGCTGAGCTTCGGCCTCCTGACGCCGTTCTATTTCCTGCGCGCCGGCTCGTTCGTCTCGCTCCCGGCGCTCCTCGCCGCGCCCGGCGCCTTCCTCCTCCTCCTCATCGTCAAGGTCGCCAGCAAGCTCGTCGGGGTCTATCCGGTGACGAGGGCGTTCCGCTCGCCGCACCGCGAGGCGATGTACACGACCCTCCTGATGTCGACGGGCCTCACCTTCGGAACCATCTCCGCCCTCTTTGGCCTGTCGCACGGCATCATCGATGACGCCCAGTACTCGTTGCTCGTCGCCGGCGTCATCGGCAGCGCCGTCATCCCGACGCTGATCGCCAACGCCGTCTATCTGCCGCGCCATCTCCTGCCGCGCCCGGCGACACAATCCGCTGGTCCGGCAGTGCCGGTCGCGGCGAAGGGAGAGTGAGGCCCAGCACGGTGAATCGCCTGCCGGCAAGCTGCAGCGAAGCCTTCCCGATCCGCCAAGCCGCGTCGCCTATTGCGGCGCGTACACCTGAATGCACCCGCAGCCGCCGTTGGGCGACCCGACGGGGAAGAACACATGACCGTTCGCCTCGCTCGACGCGACCGAGTGCGGATTCCCGCCGGTGATCGCGATCTTCTGCACTAGCTTGTTGGTTCCGGCGTCGATCACGCCGAGGACCGGGCCGCCTTTCAAGGCGCGGGCGGCAACGTAGTACTGATTGTTTCTCTTGTTGTAGTCCACCATGTCGGCGCCGCCGATCTCGGGCACGTTGGCCACCACCTTGCCGGTCCTCCAGTTCACGATGGTGATGATCGCCGGCATCTTGTCACCATCGGCATTGCAGCCGAGGACGAAATTCCCCTTCGGCCCGAAGGCGAGCCCTGCCGGATTGCAGTTGTCGACCGGCAGCATCTTCACCAACGCCGCCTTGCGCGGATCGAGCACGGCGACGGCACCCTTCGTCTCGTCTTTCTTCAGCTCCGGGATGGAGTGATAGACGAGCCCGTCCGCCGGGTTGTAGGTCGGCTGCTCGTTGCCGTCCGTCGCATCGGGGAAGCTCACCTTGCCGATGATCTTGTGCCCGGGCTTGGTGGAAACGAATGTCGTGAAGGGCGGCTCGTCGTTCTGATTGCCAATGATGAATATCCGATCCTTCGGATCATAGGTCATCTCGTTGGCGCGGAGCTTGCCACCGGTCGAAATCGTGTCGACGATCTTCATCGTCTTGAGGTCGATCACCTTGATGGTGCTGTCGCCATCGCCGGCCCAAACCTCGTTGCCGATGACCAGGACGCCGTTCGGGCCCGACTTGGCATTGTTGCAGCAGCTGCCATCGGCCTTCATGACCGCCCCGACGAACCCGCCGACGCGGCCGATGAACTTGTTGGCCCTGGCGTCGAAGATGTCGACGCTCTTATTGCTCCGGTCCGCGAAGTAGTAGCGTTGAGTCTTCTGGTCGACGAAGCTGATGTCGAACGACACCAGCTTCTCCCCGGGGATCGGGATCTCGGCGATCTTCGTCAGATCCGCAGCGCCGGCCGCTCCGGCGAGGAGCGCGACGGCAATCGCGGTCGCGGTGAAAGCATTGATCGACATGGATCTCCTCCCTGAATTGCGTCTTGCGAAACGCCGTTGCTCGAATGAGCTTGCGAGGATGATCGCCAGATTAGGAATTTCGTCTCGATGTGGCAACGCTGAAGCGCGTAGGGCGCCATTTCACCGTGCAAATTCAAATGTCGTCCGATGACCGCCTCGGCTAGTCGCTCCGCCGTGGCGGCTGGCCCGCGAGCCGATCCTTGAGGCGTTGCAGGAGACCGGCGCGGTGGCGTCCGTATTGCAAGACCTTGGCCTTCTCCAAGGTGACGAGACCGCTCTCCATCATGCCGTCAAGGACGGGCAGAAAGGCGTCGATCTTCTCCTCGCTGTCCACGATCTCGACGACGACCGGCAGATCCTGGGTGAGCGGGAACAAATGGCCCTTGTGCAAGCGTGTCGAATGGCCGTAGCCGAGAGGACCGCGCAAGACGGTCGCGCCGGCCATGTGCATCTCGCGTGCCTTTTGCACGATAGCGACGTAGAGCGGCGTCAGCTCATGGCGATCATCGACGCTGGTGAAGATGCGCAACAGAACGGCATCATGCGGCACGTCCATATCATGCCCTCCCGAATGGGCCTCCCCCTTCGAGCGTTCAGGCCTCGGCCGATCGATAGTGGATCGCCCTGACTTTCTCCAGCGTCACCAGACCGCTCTCTATCATGCCGTCGAGGACGGGCAGAAAGCGGTCGATCTGCTCTTCGGTATCGACGATCTCGATCACCATCGGCTGCCGCGGTCCGGCATCGACGCTCAACTCCGATCGGATATGGCGCGACTGCCCGAAGCCCTCGGGGCCGGGCAGCACGGTCGCCCCGGCCATCCCCATCGCGAGGGCGCGCTCGACCACGGCTTCGTAAAGCGCGTGCTCGCCGTGACGATCGTCCTCGCCGACAAAGACCCGCAGGAGCATGGCTTCGGTCGATGATTGCATCGTGCGGTTGCCTCGAACCCAGGCGAGAACTCGAAGATGTAGGGATAGAGCGAATGGTGCGCCAGTGCAAACATTGACTTTCGCAACCGGTCGCGGCGATGCAAGATGCGGCCGGCCTGGGATGCCGGGCGACGCGGCTGGATGGACAAAACATGAAGAGCAAATCGCGCAAGATCGACACGTTGCTGACCCATGCGGGACGCGATCCGGCGAGTAATTTCGGCGTCGTCAATCCACCGGTCTATCATGCCTCGACGATCCTCTATCCGACGGTGAAGTCGATCGAGGAGCGTCAGAAGACCCGCTTCGCTCCAGGCATGCCGACTTATGGCCGTCACGGCACGCCGACAACCTTCGCGCTCGAAGAGGCCGTCGCCGCGGTCGAGGGCGGCTTTCGCGCCGTCGCCCTGCCCTCCGGCGCCGCGGCGATTTATGCCGCCATCCTCGGCTTCGTCAGACCCGGCGACCACATCCTCGTCGCCGACCATGTCTATGGTCCGACGCGCATCTTCGTGTCAGGGTTTCTCAAGCGCTTCGGCGTCGAGACGACGTTCTACGATCCGCTGATCGGCGCCGGGATCAGCGACCTTATGCGGGACAACACCCGGATCCTCTTGATGGAAAGCCCCGGCTCCCTCACCTTCGAGGTGCAGGACGTGCCGACTCTGGTCGCCGCCGCGAAGACGCGCAACATCACCACCATCTTCGACAATACCTGGGCCTCGCCGATGTTCTTCCATCCTCTCGAGCTCGGAGTGGATGTGGCGGTCATCGCCGGCACCAAGTACATCGTCGGCCATTCCGACGTCATGATCGGCTTCGCCGTCTGCACCGAGAAGAGCTTCATGCCGGTGCGTGGTGCCGTCGCCGAGCTCGGCTATTCCGTTGCGCCCGACGATTGCTATCTTGCAATGCGTGGGTTGCGCACCGCGTCGGTGCGCATGAAACAGCACCACAAGCAGGGCCTCGCGCTCGCCAACTGGCTGAGAACGCGTCCCGAGGTCGAGACGGTCCTCCACCCGGCCATGCCGGAGCATCCGGGACACCATTTCTGGAAGCGCGATTTCACCGGCGCCTCGGGGCTCTTCGGGGTCGTCCTCAAACCATGTTCGCAGCCGGCATTCGAGGCGATGCTCGACGGCATGGAACTTTTCGGCATGGGCTATTCCTGGGGCGGCTTCGAGAGTTTGATCATCCCGAGCCATCCTGAAAAGCTGCGCACCGCCAAACCATGGCACAGCGCCGGTCCGACCGTGCGCATCCATGCCGGACTTGAGGATCTGGACGATCTCGTCGACGATCTCGCGCGCGGCTTCGACCGCCTCCGCGCCGCCGCGCGCTGACCTTACGGAATACTGAACCGCCATGCGCTACTCGCTCTTCAGCTTGGCTAGCAACGCGCTCACGGGCCACCGGCGATGGCAGCGGGCGTGGCGCGATCCGGCGCCGAAATCGGAATATGACGTGGTCATCGTCGGCGCCGGCGGCCATGGGCTTGCGACCGCTTATTACCTGGCCAAGAACCACGGCATCACCGACATCGCCGTGCTCGAGAAGGGCTGGCTCGGCGGCGGCAACACCGGCCGCAACACCACGGTGGTGCGCTCGAATTATCTGTGGGACGACAGCGCGCATCTCTACGAGCATTCGCTGAAACTGTGGGAGGGACTCTCCCAGGAGCTCAATTTCAACGTCATGTTCTCGCAGCGCGGCGTGGTCTTCCTTGCCCAGACCCGGCACGAGCTGCGCGAGATGAACCGGCGGGTCGGTGCCTTGCGCCTCAACGGCATCGACTCGGAGATGATGACGGTCGAGCAACTCAAGCGCGCGGTGCCGATTCTGGACACCGATCCCGCGCGGCGCTACCCGATCCTCGGCGGCATGATCCAGCGGCGCGGCGGCACGGCGCGGCACGACGCCGTCGCCTGGGGCTTCGCCCGCGCCGCCGACGCCCGCGGTGTCGACATCGTCCAGAATTGCGCGGTGACCGGCATCAGGCGCGACGGCAACCGCGCGGTCGGCGTCGAGACGACGCGCGGCTACATCGGCGCCAAGAAGATCGGAGTCGTTGCCGCCGGCCATGTCGGCACGATCATGGCGATGGCGGGTCAACGGCTTCCGATCGAGAGTTATCCGCTGCAGGCCCTCGTTTCGGAGCCTATCAAGCCCGTGCTCGACACCGTCGTCATGTCGGGCCAGGTCCATGTCTATGTCAGCCAGTCCGACAAGGGCGAGCTCGTCATCGGCGCGTCGCGCGACAACTATAATTCCTACGCTCAGCGCGGCAGCCTGCCGATCGTCGAGGACCAACTCGCGGCGCTGGTCGAGCTCTTCCCGATCGTCAGCCGGCTGCGCATGCTGCGGCAATGGGCGGGGATCGTCGATTGCGCGCCCGATGCCAGCCCGATCATCGGGTTGACCCCTGTCGACGGACTTTTCATCAATTGCGGCTGGGGTACCGGCGGGTTCAAGGCGACGCCGGGTTCCGGCTGGGTCTTCGCCGACACCATCGCAAACGACAGGCCGCACAAGCTCAACGAGGCCTTCTCGCTCGCCCGTTTCAGCGCCGGCCGCCTCATCGACGAGAGCGCCGCCGCCGCGGTCGGGCATTAAAATCCGATGGGAATTCAACGAATCAATCCCCTCGACTTGGCTCCGGCCATCGTCCCCTCCCCCGCTTGCGGGGGAGGGTTAGGGTGGGGGAACTGTGCCGGCGCATGCAATCGGCACCGTCTACGGCGCGGCGATTTCCCCCACCCTTCCCTCCCCCGCAAGCGGGGGAGGGGGACGACATGTCCGACCGAGCGAGCGAATTGTAGCGGTAGTTCGCCCGCGAGTCCTAAGGACGCGAAATGTTATTGATCCCCTGCCCCTATTGCGGCGAGCGACACGAGGCGGAGTTCTCGCCCGGCGGCGAGGCGCATATCCAGCGCCCACCCGATCCGGCGGCCTCGAGCGATCGCGATTGGGCCGAGTATCTTTACTACCGCAGCAACCCGAAGGGGCTGCACCGCGAGCGCTGGTTCCACGCCTTCGGTTGCCGGCGCTGGTTCAATGTCGCGCGCGACACGGTGACGCACGAGATCCGTGCCGTCTACAAGATGGGCGAGCCGCCGCCGGAGGGGATCTAGATGGCGCAGCACTTCCGTCTCGCCGAAGGTGGCCGCATCGACCGCGCCCGGACGATGGCCTTCACCTTCAACAAACGGCGTTATGAGGGTCATCCCGGCGATACGCTGGCATCGGCGCTGCTGGCGAACGGCGTCTCTTTGCTCGGCCGCAGCTTCAAGTACCATCGCCCGCGCGGCATCATGACTGCCGGAGTCGAGGAGCCGTCCGCCATCATCCAGCTCGGTACTGGCGCCTATGGCGATCCGAACTGCAAGGCGACGCAGATCGAGCTGCATGATGGGCTTACTGCCGCGAGCCTCAATTGCTGGCCGAGCGTCGAGCTCGATTTCGGAGTGCTCGGCAACGTCATGGCCGATCTCATTCCGGCTGGATTCTACTACAAGACCTTCATGTGGCCGCGCCGCGGCTGGCTCGCCTATGAGCACGTCATCCGTCATGCCGCCGGGCTCGGCCGCGCTCCCGCCCTGCCCGATCCCGACCGCTACGACAAGCGCCTCGACTATTGCGATGTCCTGATCGCCGGCGGTGGGCCGGCCGGCATCGCCGCCGCGCTGGCGGCGGGACGCAGCGGAGCGCGCGTCATCCTAGCGGACGAGCAGAGCGAGTTCGGCGGACAGCTCCTGTGGCGCAATGCCGAGATCGATGAGAGCGGGGCGCAGGACTGGCTGACGGCGGCGCTCGGCGAGCTCGCCGCCATGAAAGAGGTGCGCCTGCTGCCGCGCAGCACCGTCGCCGGCTATTACGACCATAACTTCATCACCATCCTCGAGCGCGTCACCGATCATCTCCAGGGCGGAACGGCGCCGGCGGGGATGCCGCGTCACCGTCTGTGGAAGATCCGCGCGCGCCAGGTCGTGCTGGCGACAGGGGCGATCGAGCGTCCCCTCGTCTTCGTCAACAACGATCTGCCCGGCATCATGTTGGCCGGCGCGGCGCAGAGCTATATCCGGCGCTATGGCGTGCGGCCGGGCAGCCGCGCCGTCATCTTCACCAACAACGACAGCGCCTACCAACTGACGCATTCGCTCGCCGATGCCGGCGTCACGCTCGCCGCCATCGTCGACGCGCGCGACGACCTGGTTCCCGCCGCGGACGAATGCCGGCGCCGCGGCATCGAGGTGCTCAGCGGCCACGCGGTGATCGCCGCCGCGGGCGCGCATGCGCTGCGTGAGGTGACGATCGCACCGCTCGCCGCCGACGGGGCCGGACTTGCGGGCAAGGCGAGCACGATTATGTGCGACCTGCTCTGTGTCTCCGGCGGGTGGAGCCCGAGCGTCCATCTCTTTTCGCAATCGGGCGGGCGGGTCGTCTATGACGCGGCGAAGGCGTGCTTCGTGCCCGGTCAGTCGGTCCAAGCGGAGCGCTCTGCGGGCGCCGCGGCGGCGAGCTTTGGCTTGGCCGACTGCCTTGCGCAGGGACATGCGGCGGGGCTGGCGGCTGCGCGGGCAACCGGGTTTGCCGCCCCGGACTCCACCCCATCGCGCGCTGCACCGGAAACAACGACGGCCATCCGTCCTCTCTGGGAAGTGCCCGCCCTGCATGGCAAGCGGCACGGCAAGAAGTTCGTCGACATCGCCAACGACGTGACCGCGGACGACATCGCCCTCGCCGCGCGCGAGGGTTACCGGTCGGTCGAGCACGCCAAGCGCTACACCACGGCCGGCATGGGGCTCGACCAGGGCAAGACCGCCAACGTCAACGCGCTCGCCATCCTCGCCCGCGAAACCGGGGGCGCAATTCCCGGGATCGGCACCACGACCTTCCGCCCACCCTATACGCCAGTGACGATCGGTGCTCTCGCTGGTCGCCACGTCGGCGCCTTCTACGATCCCGTGCGCAAGACGCCGATGACCGATTGGCACGAAAAAGCCGGCGCCGTCTTCGAGCCGGTCGGCCGTTGGCGGCGTCCGTTCTACTATCCTCGGAACGGTGAAGACATGGAGAGCGCGATACGGCGCGAATGCCTCGCCGTGCGCAACGCCGCCGGCCTGCTCGACGCCTCGACGCTCGGCAAGATCGATCTGCAGGGCGCCGACGTCGTCACCCTGCTCGACCGCGTTTACACGAATGGGTGGGGCTCTCTGGCGATCGGCCAGTGCCGTTACGGGCTCATGCTCAAGGACGACGGCATGGTGTTCGACGACGGCGTCACCGCGCGCCTCGGCGAGCAACATTATTTGATGACCACGACGTCGGGCCATGCTGACGCCGTGCTCTCATGGCTCGAGGAATGGCTGC
>WNFC01009395.1_pt1 | contig 10831 bp, 7 predicted proteins | sample 5400541 | NCBI WGS metagenome assembly WNFC01 (sample SAMN13153342, study PRJNA577476) | soil metagenome | isolation source: 120 cm saprolite under Douglas fir tree site 2 hole 2 replicate 1 | place: USA:California | collected 2015-04-18
CCCCGCCCGAGACGAACAGATCGGTGCGGCCGATCACGGCCGCCAGCACGCCACCGACCAAGGCCCGCGCATGGCGACTCGCCTGGATGTCGCTGTCGTCGCCCATGATGTGGCGCATGCCCCGGATCATTCCGCTGCGTGAGGCTTCGGCCTTGGCCAGCACGGCATCGATACGCGAAGCTGCGGCCTCATCCAACTGGCCGGTAACGGCAAAATTGAGCTCGTGCAACACACCGGCCACGGCCGGGAGGTCGATCGCGTCGCGCATCACGCCATGGGCGACGACCCGGTCGCCCGACCAGAGGGCGCTGTTGCCGATCACGACGATCTCGTTGTGCATCAGCTCGATACCGGCCGAGCTGCTGGCGCGCGCCGACCAGAGCGCATCTTCCCGGCCGATCACGGAGTCTTCAAGCGCTCCCCGGTCGATCTCGCCGAGCGCCAGCGCGACGCCAAGCGCCGCGGCGCCGCGCGACAGCCCCATCGAGGCGTAGGTATCGGTCGTCGCGGCCGGGTGGCCGCTGGCTTCGGCCTCGGCAATCCGCTCGCGGGTCAGTAGTGGACATTTGACCTGGACCCAATGGACATCGCTCGCATCGGCGATTGCGGCGCGCTCCATGGCGGCCCGGACCGCCTCCGCCACTGCCATCCCGTGAGGCGCTCGGCCGATCGCCTCGGGAGGCAGCTTCTCGGTGTGCGCGGCGCCGATCGCGAGCGCCTTGCGGCCGGGCCGCGGCGCGCCGCCGGCGCGGGCGGCGAAGACCAGGAAATGCGGCGACAGCCCACCCTCGGTGCCGCCTGACATGACCATCGCTACCCGATCGGGGACGGCGCCGGCCGCGATTCCGAGGCGCGAGGCCAGCATCGCCGACACGGCCGACAGCGCATAGCCGCGGGTGAAGTCGTTGACGCAGCCATTGCCTTCGGTCTTGCCGAAGATGGCGAGGATCTCGTCAGCCGCGAGCGTCCCCCCATCGATCAGGGCGCTGATCCCCGACACGTCGCCCGGATCGCGCATCGACACGCGGTAGACCAGGCATTCCATCGTGCAGCCTCCTCCGGCTCAGATAGCCTCAACCGCGCCGGCGATGCATTTCCGGCACCGCCCATCGCCCCACCGTCTAAAAGGCCGGCAACCGGCGCGTTGTTGAGTATTTTTGAGGCAGGGACCGAACATGGAAGCGATCGGGCCGCTCAGCCGCTGCTGCATCACAATGGCGATTTCAGACGGATGGGGAAGCGTAGCGACTCGCCGGGCGCTTGAGGCCAAGATTCTCGCGCAGCGTGGCGCCGTTGTAATCGGCCCGGAACAGCCCGCGCGATTGCAGTTCCGGGATCACCAATTCGACAAAATCGTCGAGCCCGCCGGGCAGATAGGCCGGCTGCACCAGGAAGCCGTCGACGCCGTAGCTGAGGAACCATTTCGCCATATCGTCGGCGATCTCTATCGGCGAACCCTTAAGCGTGCGCTGTCCGCGAGCGCCGGCGAAGCGCTCGTAAAGCTGGCGGATGGTCAGCCCTTCCTCGCGCGCCCAGCCGACGACGTTGCGCAGCGAGGTCTGCCCGGTCACGGCACCCCAATGGTCCGGAATATCAGGCAGCGGGCCATCGAGGTCATATTCCGACAGGTCGAACCCGCCCAACGCGTTCGACAACAGCTCCAGCCCGACATCGGGGTGGATCAGCGATTGTAGATAGTGATGCTTCTCCTCGGCCTCCTTTGCCGTGCGGCCGACGATCGCATTGAGCCCGGGCATGATCTTGAGCGCCTCCGGCGGGCGTCCGTATTTGGCCATTCGCCCTTTTACGTCGCGGTAGAATTCCTGCGCGCTCGCCAGGCTGTGCTGCGGTGTGAAGACGCCCTCCGCGGTCCGCGCCGCCAGCTCGCGGCCGACCTCCGACGAGCCGGCCTGGAAGATCACCGGATACCCCTGCGGCGGCCGCGCCATATTGAGGGGCCCGCGCACCGAGAAATGTGTTCCCTTGTGGTTCAGCACATGCAGCTTCGCCGGGTCGAAATAGCGGCCGGAGACGCGGTCGCGGATAAAGGCGTCGTCGTCCCAGCTGTCCCACAGCCCGCAGACGATATCGGCGAACTCGATGGCCCGGTCGTAGCGCTCGTCATGCTCGAAATGGGCCTCGCGGCCGAAATTGTAGGCTTCCGACAGGTTCGACGAGGTGACGACGTTCCACCCGGCGCGGCCGCCGCTGATGTGGTCGAGCGAGGCGAATTTGCGGGCGATGTTGTAGGGCTCGTTGTAGCTCGTCGTCGCCGTCGCCTCGAGGCCGATATGCTCGGTCAACGCCGCGATCGCCGATAGGAGCGTGACCGGATCGAAATAGGCCATGTATTGCGGCCAGCGGCTCAGCGCCGCCAATTTGCCGTCGCGCACGGCAAGCGCATCGGCGAGGAACATCAGGTCGAATTTGCCGCGCTCGGCGGTCTGTGCCAGTCGCGCGTAATGCTTGAAGTTGGTGCCGGCGTCGATCTGCGCATCTGGATGCAGCCAGGCGGCGACGTGGTTGCCGGACGGATGAAAAAAGGCGCCCAGCTTCAGCATCTCGTTGGGGCGATCAGCTCGCATCGGATCTCCCGTTAGCGCCCATTCGGGGCACGGTGTGCAAACCGGAGGCCATCGGCGCGCCTTGTCAATTCGGCCGGCCTGACGCTGCGTCGGGATTTACGTACGCCGGTTTACTCACGATAACAGGTGCCTTTGCGTAGCCGTCAGAGGGGGACGAAAGACGGCCACCCCTGGGCGTCCCCGCATCGTGATCAGGAAGGTCGAAATTCATGAGCCGGAAAGCACGGATCGCCCATCTCGCGGGGCCAAACGCCACCATTCAGAATACCCCGCCGCTAGTCACCTCCAACAAGGCGCGGGCTGAGCACGGGTTGCCGCCCTTGACGAACCCCGACGGCACGCCGGCGCGGTTCGACGTACTGCGCCCGCAACGCCTGGCGGCGCCAGCTACGGTTTACGTCGAGCAGTTCAGCGCACACCCGCTCGAAGCCGACGCGGCGGAGCTCTACGGGCCGCCGGACGGGTGGCTAGGAAGCGACGGGCAGGTGCGCGCCGGGCAGCACGGGCCTGGCGACAAACCGGTCTATCGGATCGAATTGCGCCCCGAGGACGGGGTCTATCCGCTGCCCTACATGGCGAGGCAGGCAGATGGCGCCGCCTGGGAGGAAGAATGCGCGTTCGCCGGCGCCCCAGAGACGCAGGCGAGGCAGGGATTTTTCCCCGACGGCGCGCGCAGCTTCGAGGAGATTGATCGGCTGCAGATCGGGGAAGCCGGGACCGGCAATCTGATTGCCACCAAGGCCGAGATCGACTTCTACCGGATCCTGCCGCCCTCGGGTTATACGAAGGGTCTGCCGGCCGACCGGCGCACCGATACCGGCGCCGGCGATATCCCGCCCGAGCGGCGCGGCGCCGATTTCTTCCCGTACAAGCCGCCGCATCTGGCCAGGTCGGCGCCGCGGCCGGGCCTCGCCCGAGCGACCAATGCGGTGCAGCGGATCCTCGCGAGCGGCCAATACGACGGCGCGATCTGGACCGAGGGCAGCCCGCGGATCGAGGAGACGATCTACTGGCTCAATCTGCTCGTGGACGCCACCGTGCCGATTTGCGGCAATGCCGCCCAGCGGCCGCACGGCATGATCAGCAACGACGGACCGAAAAACATCGTCGATTCGGTTGACTACATCGCGTCGCGAGTGTGGCAGGACGAAGCGGGCCGCAACCGTGTCGGCGCGGTCCTGATCCAGGAGCAGCGCGTCTTTGCCGCGCGGGCCGTCCAGAAAGCCGATGCGCGCCCGGGCGGCTACGTGGCAACCGGGGGACATGGCGGCATTCTCGGCGCCGCCGGCCATGACGGGCCGCCGCTTTTGCACTATCTGCCGACGGCAAAGCACACTTGGCGATCGGAGGTCAATCTCACCCGCCTGCCTTCCGAGGTCGAAGGCGTCCGCCGAGACGGCGGTCCCATCGCGACCGTGCCGGTGGCGATCAAGGGCCCGGACGGCTGGCTGCTCGACACGGCGATCCCAAAGGTCGCGATCACCAAGGACGCGAATTACTGGGACGACGACGGTGCCGGCGATCCCGAGGCGGAGGTCGACCTGATCGCGCTGACCCAGCACATGCTGCAATCGGCACCGCTTGCCGGGTTTGTCGCCGAGGGGCTCACCCCTTACGGCCGGAACGTCTCGAACGCGCGCCATCTGCTATTGCTGCGCGTCGTCTATAGCGGGCTGCCCGTGGTTCGCGTCGGGCGCGGCAATACCGAGGGGTTTGTGCCGCTGCACGACCCGGCCTTTATCGGCGGCTCGAACCTGACTGCGACCAAGGCCCGGCTGCTTTTGATGGCCTGCCTGATGAAGTTCAGCAGCCTGCCGCCCGCGTCCGATCCAGACCATCCTACGGCCAACGAACGGGCCGCTACCCGCGAGCGGATCGCGGCCTATCAAACCGTCTTCGACACCCACTGAGCCGCTACCCGGCAGCGTCACTCCCTCGGGAAAGAACAGGCACGGCTTTTGCTAGTCCAGGCGTGAAGCCCTGTCGTCCCCGACGGTGAGGGAGCTGACGATGCGCCTGTCACGACGCGAGTTTGCCGCGATCGCCGGTGCGGCGACGCTGTTTGGCCCGGCAGCCGCGCGCGCCGGTGCCCCGGATATCTTCGTTCCGGGCCAAAACATGCCGGCCAATCTCGATCCGCACCAGATCCTTGATTTGGGCGCGACCGCCTATGCCCTCAATGTTTACGACAACCTTTTCCGGTACGAGGATAATCCGGCCAAGATGCAGCCGTGGCTGGTCGAGAGCCACACCATGTCGCCGGATGGGCTGACTTGGGATTTCAAGCTGCACCACGGCGTTAAGTTTCACGACGGCAGCGAATTGACCGCGGACGATGTCGTCTACAGCTTCCAGCGGGTGCTAGCGCTTGGTAAAGCGCCAGCGGCGCCGTTTTTGCCGATTCTGAAGCCAGGCTTGATCAGCGCCTCGGATCCGTATTCGGTCCGCTTCCGTCTCGAGCGAGCCTACGGCCCGTTTTTCGGCACATTGGCGATCGTCGCGATCGTCAATTCGCGATTGCTGAAAGCACAGGAAAAGGACGGCGACTGGGCGGCCGGGTGGCTCTCCTCGAACGACGCCGGTTCCGGGGCCTATCGAACGATCCCGGCGAGCTACGTGCCGAACGAGCACGTCGACATGGAACGGTTCCCCGACCACTTCGTCGGCTGGAACGACAATCCCAAGCCGGTTAAGAAAATCGAATGGCGTCCGACCCAGGTCACCTCGACGCGGGTCCTCGCGCTGCTCGACGGCTCGCTCGACATGACCGACAGCTTCCTGCCGAGCGACCAGGTCGAGCGCATCCAAAAGGCGCCGAACGCGCATGTCGCCAAGAACCTGACGATGCGTCTCCTCGTTATCCGCCTGAACAACACCAAGCCGCCATTCGACAACATCAACGCCCGCAAATGCTTTGCTCACGCCTTCAATTACCGCGGCTTTATCGACGAGATCGTGAAAGGCTACGCGCAGCGCAATCCGGCGCCGTTGCCCAACAACATCTGGGGCTACCCGACGGATGTCGTCGGCTACGAGTACGATCTGGCCAAGGCGAAGGAATACTTTCAGAAGGCGGTGGCGGAAGGCGCGCCGATGCGCCGCCCGATCGAGATGCACGTTCAGCAGCCGCTCGAACAGACCGTGCAGGCCGGACAGTTGTTCCAGAGCGATCTGGCGACGCTTGGCATCGACTTGAAGCTGGTCAGCGACACGTTCGTCAACATGACCAGCGCCTCGGCCAAGGCCGAGAGCACGCCCCAGATGTGGATCCATTGGGTCAGTACCTATTACGTCGATCCCGACAATTGGATCGGCCAGATGTACGACAGCCGCTATCACGGCACCTGGAAGGCATCGTGCTGGTACAAGAACCCCGAGGTCGACGAGCTGCTCGGCAAGGCCCGCTTTCTCGTCGACCAGGAAGATAGGGCGCCGCTCTACGAAAAGGCGGCGCGCCTGGTCGTCGCCGACTCCCCGGACATCTGGATCTACAACATGGTCGAGGTGTGCGGCCTCTCGAACCGCGTCGAGGGGTTTCGTCACTGCCCGGTCGGCAGTGGCGGAGAAGTGCGCTGGATGAGCCTGAAGGCCTAGGCCACCGGCGCCGGAGCATCAGCGGTGGTCAAATTCCTCCTGCGGCGGGCGCTCTACGCGATCCCCTCGCTGTTCGGACTGCTGATCGTCACGTTCGTGCTGATCAGGGTCGTGCCGGCCGATCCGGCGGCTGCGCTGGCGGGAGACAATGCCACGCCGCAGCAGGTCGAGGCGATACGGCACCAATACGGTTTCGACCGCCCGATCCCGGAGCAGCTGCTGCTCTATCTCGGCAAGGTGCTGCAGTTCGATTTTGGCGAAAGCCAGTATTCGCATCGCCCGGTCGGTCTCGACATCAGACAGCGCCTGCCGGCGACCCTCGAGCTGACGATCGCCGCGCTGCTGATCGCCACGTTGCTCGGGGTTCCGCTCGGCGTCGTCGCCGGCATCCATCACAACCGCTGGCCGGATTTCGTCCTGCGGTTTGTCTCGGTGGCCGGAGTGGCGGTCGCCGCCTTCTGGTTCGCCATCATGCTGCAGCTCCTCTTCGCGATGGAGCTCGGATGGCTGCCGCTCCGCGGGCGCATGGGCAGCGGCGTCATCGCGCCGCCCGAGATCACCGGGTCGCTGGTCCTCGACAGCCTCTTCGCCGGGCGGCTGGACGTATTTTGGGATGCGCTGCGCCACCTGGTTTTGCCGGCCATCACGCTGTCGCTCGGCGGTCTTGCGTCGATTACGCGCTTCACCCGAGCCGGCGTCCTCGAGACGATGCAGAAGGATTTCGTGCTGTACGAGCGCGCGGTCGGTTATCCGCGGCGGCGGTTGGTCTGGATCTATGTGCTGCGCAATTCGGTGATCGCCACGGTGACGCAGATCGGGCTGTTGTTCGGCGCGCTGATTGCCGGCGCAGTCGTCGTCGAGTCGATCTTCGACTGGCCGGGGATCGGCAACTACGCAGTGCTGGCGATCCTGACCGCGGACTACAAGGTGATGCTGGCGGTGACCCTAATGATCGGGGTCATCTACACAATCGTCAACATCCTCACCGATCTGGTGCACGGGCTGCTCGACCCGCGGCTGTGGGAGCAGCTCTAGATGCTGATGGCGAGAAAATTCGCGCGCGACCTCCCGGCGCTGCTCGGTCTCGTCATTGTCCTGTCGGCGGTGATCATCGCGGTCATCGGCCCGTGGATCGCACCGCATCCCGGGGACGTCGTCGCCTCGCATCTGTTGCAGCGGCTCAAGCCGCCAAGCGGAAATTTCCCGTTCGGCACCGACAATCTCGGCCGCGACATCCTCTCGCGGGTCATTCTGGGCACGCGCGGAGCGCTCGAAGTGGCGCTCGCCGTCGTCGCACTGGCGACGCTGATCGGTGTGCCGCTCGGGCTGATCGCCGGCTACACGCAGGGCTGGCTGTCGGAAATCATTATGCGCGTCACCGACGTGTTTCTGTCGCTGCCGCAATTGGTGCTGGCGCTGGCGCTGGCGCAGCTTCTGCGGCCCTCGCTCGAAACTGCCATGATCGCGCTGGCGCTGACTTACTGGCCGTTCTTCACCCGGCTGGTCTTTGCCGAGACACGGCGCCTGCAGGCGTCCCTGTTTGTCGATGCCCTGCGCGGCATCGGCGCCAGCAGCACGCGCATCCTATTCATCCATATCCTGCCGAATGCGATTTCCCCGGTGATCGTGCGGGCGACGATCGGGCTCGGGTTTACGATCCTGGTGGCGGCGGTTCTGGGGTTTCTCGGTGTGGGCGCGACGCCGCCACAGCCCGATTGGGGCCTGACGATCTCCGAAAGCCGCAACTACCTGCCCGACGCCTGGTGGTATGCGACCTTCCCGGGGCTGGCGATCCTCCTGACCGTGTTCGGCTTCAATCTGCTCGGCGACGGGCTGCGCGACCTGGTCGATCCGCGGCTGCGGCGATCCCGATGACCGACGATCCGCTCCTCGATGTCCGCGGGCTCAAGCTGACGATCAGGACCGATGAAGGGCCGGCGAGGATCCTCGACCACATCGATTTTGCGCTCGAACGAGGCAGCATCCTGGGGATCGTCGGCGAGTCGGGCTGCGGCAAGTCGACGATCATTCGCGCCATCCTCGGCATCCTGCCCGCTGGCGCGCAGATCGAGGCCGGGACGATTCGCTTCGACGGCGCCGACCTGCTTCGGATGGGCGAGCACGAACTCAACACCCGTATCCGCGGCAGCCGCATCGGCTTTATTCCGCAGGATCCATACTTGGCGCTGAACCCGGTGTTCAAGGTCGGGACGCAGCTCATGGAAATCATGCGCTGGCATGCGCCCGATAATGGCGACGCGCCCGGCGAGCGCAGTCGGCGCCACCGGGAGCGGATCCTCGCGTTGCTGCGGCGGGTGCAGTTGCCCGATCCGGAGGCGGCACTCGATCGCTATCCGCACCAGTTTTCCGGCGGCCAGCGGCAGCGCCTCGTCATCGCCGCGGCATTGGCGACCGCTCCCGCCCTCGTCATCGCCGATGAACCGACGACCGCGCTCGACGTCACGACGCAGCAGCAGATCCTCGATCTGTTGCGCGATCTGGCGGCAGAATTCCGTCTGTCAATGCTGTTTGTGACGCACGATCTCGGCGTCGTCGCACAGCTATGCGACGAGTTGTGCGTCATCTATGCCGGACAAACCGTCGAAAGCGGGCATACCGCCGCGGTGCTCGCACAGCCGCACCACCCCTATACGCGGGCATTGCTCGCCTGCCATCCGGAGCGGGCGACCACGTTCGTCGGCATACCCGGCGTCGTGCCGTCGCCGCTGCGGGTCGAGCCGGGCTGCCGGTTTGCGCCGCGCTGCGCCGACGCGCGTGCGCTCTGCCGGGTTCGCCTGCCGCATCTGATCACCGACCGTGCCGGCCGGCGCGTCGATTGTGCGCTGTACGACGTGCCGGAAAGCATCGCCTCGTGACCGCGCCGCTCGTCGAGATACGCGATGTAACCGTGCTGCTGGGTGGCCAGCGGCGCTGGCTGCGCGCGCCGGTACCACCGGTGCGCGCAGTCGGCGGGGTCAGTCTTGACGTACGACCCGGCGAGATCCTCGGATTGGTCGGCGAGTCCGGTTGCGGCAAGACCACCATCGGCCGCACCGTGCTCGGTCTGCAGCGCGAGAGTTCGGGCGAGATCCGGCTTGACGGCGAGCGCGTCAGCGGCCTCTCGCCAAAGGCCGCGCGGCGGCGGCGGGGGGCGATCCACTATGTCCATCAGGACGCCGCCGCCGCGCTTGACCCGTGGTGGAGCATCGGCCACACATTGGACGAGGGGCTGAGGATCCACGGTGTGGCGTCGGCCCGCGAGCGGCGAGCGCGGGTCGACGAGATCCTCGACGCGGTCGGGCTCGACCCGCTGACGCGGGTGCGCTATCCGCACGAGCTTTCCGGCGGCCAGCTGCGGCGAGTGGCGCTCGCCCGGATCCTCGCGCTGCGGCCGCGCTTCGTGATCCTCGACGAGCCGACCTCGGGTCTAGACATGTCGGTGCAGGCCACGGTGCTCAACCTGCTCCTCGATTTGCGCGAACGGTTCGCCCTGACCTATTTGTTCATCTCGCACGATTTGTCGGTCGTCCGGCGCTTCTGCGACCGGGTCGCGATCATGTATCTCGGGCGTATCGTCGAGTTAGCGCGGGTCGACGAGATATTCGCCGCGCCGCGCCACCCCTATACCCGCGCGTTGCTCGAGGCGGTGCCGCGGCTCGAGCCCGACGCCCTCTTTCGCGCGAGACCTTTGAACGGCGAGCCGCCGAGTGCGGCGCGGCTGCCGCCCGGCTGCGGCTTTGCGGCGCGCTGCCCGCACGCCGAGCCGGCATGTCGGGAGGCTGAGCCGCAGCCCGATGATGAGGATGGTCATGCGGTGGCCTGCTGGCGTTGGCGCAACCTTCGCCGCTCTTCCGATCGAGGCGATGCAACTCCAGCTAATAGCTCGGCCTTCGACAGGGATACGGACGAGCCGGCGATACGGGTCGGCGACCGACGCGCGACGGGTACCCCCGAGGCAGTCGACCCCCGCCACAGTCCTCGCGGGCTGATGACGCCGACGCAGGTTACTGGCGAAATCGTTGACTGAACCTAGAGTGACCGGAAGATCGCTCGATTGGTCGTGAGATAGCCGGGCGCGACATGCGCCAATCGAGCGCGGATTTTTTCGTGCAACGCCGGTAATTGGTGAAATGGGATCGACGGGAAGAGATGGTGCTCGGCGTGGTACGGCATGTTCCACATCAGCAGCCGGATTGGAGCTGAGGCCGGCGTGGTGCGCGTGTTGCTGAGCCCGTTGCCATCTTTGCTGCATCCGGTGTGCTCGGTGATCAGCACGGCGCGCAGCAATGGCTGGGCCAGGATCGCCGGCAGGAACCAGAAATAAAGGGCGACGCTGAAACCCGCCGCGATCGACGCCGCCGCGAGATAGATCAGCAGCTGGCACGACATCGACACGGCGATTTGCCGGCGCGCGTGAGCAGGGACAAAGGGCAGGTTGCTCATTCGGCCGAGGGCGAGCGCCGGATAGTCGATCGCCCGGCGATACCAGAACGTAAAGCCGGTGATCTCCTTAAAATACGCCAGCCGGTCGCTGGCCTTGGGGTACATCAACTCCGGGTCGCGCGCCGGGTCCTGCGTGTAGCGGTGATGCCAGGCATGGAAATAGCGATAGAAGGTTGCATTGTAGAAACCGAGCACCCCGGTGACCCAGC
>WNFC01020894.1_pt1 | contig 10831 bp, 10 predicted proteins | sample 5400541 | NCBI WGS metagenome assembly WNFC01 (sample SAMN13153342, study PRJNA577476) | soil metagenome | isolation source: 120 cm saprolite under Douglas fir tree site 2 hole 2 replicate 1 | place: USA:California | collected 2015-04-18
GCCTCGGCGCGCGAGCGATCGCGCGCGGCCCGCACCGTCGCCGGGACGGCGTGCTCGGCGCACAGCGCCGCGATCGCCTCGGCGCACGGGCGGCTCGCGGAGGTGACCAGCGTCGCCTCGCCCGCCCCGGCGAGCTGCCATCGCCAGCGCCGCGGGGCGCGCGCCCCCAGCCGCCGCAGCACCGCCCGGATCCCCACGTCCCGCTTGAACGGCGCGAGCAGGTCCACCACCTCGTGGACGACGATGTCGTACCCGCCGGCGGAGAGGCGCGGCGACGCGCGCGGCGCAGGCGGCACCCGCCCGCCGTCCAGCGCGCGGAGCAGCTGGGCGGCGGTGAGGAACCGCTCCTCGGGATCGGGCGCGAGCGCGCGCGCGACGATCGCTGCGTCCCGATCGGTCGCCGCGGGGGACACGTCGCGCAGGTCGGGCGGGTCGCGCTGCGCGGCCGCGGCCACGAACGGATCCTCCGCCGCGAAGGCCTTCGTGCCGGCGAGCATCTCGAACAGGATCGCGCCCACCGCGTACAGGTCCGCGCGCGCGTCCGCCGGATCTCCCTCCCAGACCTCGGGCGCGATGTACCCCGGGGTGCCCAGCACCCGGCTGGACGCGGTCAACTGGGCGTCGCCGACGGACTTGGAGAGCCCGAAGTCGAGCAGCTTCACTCCGCCGCGGGTCAGGAAGACGTTCTCCGGCTTCAGGTCGCGGTGCACGGCCCGGGCGGCATGCGGCCGCTGCAGCGCCAGGCAGATCTCGCGCGCGATCCGCCGCGCCTCCGCGGGCTCAAGCGCCCCGCCGCGCAGGCGCCTGGCCAGAGTGATCCCGTGCAGCCGCTCCATGGTGAAGAACGGCCGCCCGGCGTGCTCGTACCACCCGTGGACCTGCACGATGCCCGGCCCCGCCAGGCTGCGGGTCAGCTCCATCTCCCGCCGGAACCGCTCGCGCACGAGCTGGTGCCGCGCCAGGTGCGAGTGCAGGACCTTGACCGCCACCTCGCGCCCGTCCGCGTCTCGCGCCGCGAGCACCTCGGCGATGCCGCCCTCCCCGATCCGGCCCTCGATGCGGAACCGCCCAGCGACGACCGACCCCACCGCGAAGGCTTCCCCAGCCTGCCGGAGGGCAACTCCGCTCCATCGGGCAGGTCGCACCGGCACCCCCACTCGTCGGATTGGACCCCGCGGAGGCCCCGGCGGCCACCGATTGGCTACACCTCCGTGAAACTCGCGGATTGCGCGTATCCGGCATCGATCATCGCCCGGATGTTCCCCGGGTCGAAGTCGAGCGGGTCGTACGGCAACGGCTCGGCCGGCTGGAAGAGCCGGATCTTCACCTTCCGGTATTCGGGCCGCAGCTGCGAGAGGTCGTTCTTGAGGCCAGCGATGCGCAGGTCCGCGCGGCTCACCTCGTCGTTCATGATGTCGATCGACCGCAGCAAGAGCTGCGGGATGGCCCGCGCGTCCGCGACGGCGAACGGGGACTTCGCGAACGGGTCCGAGCAGAGGACCACGTCGATGTCCCCCGCCCCGGCGCGGATGGCCTCTCCCAGCGGCGTGACGCTGCGCAGGCCGCCGTCGGTCCACAGGTCGCCGCCGATCGAGGCCGGCGTCAGCATGACCGGGAAGGCCGACGAGGCGATCACCCACTCGGGCAGGTCGGGCGTCTGCTCGTTGGCCACGAACGACTCTCCCGTGCCGAAGGAGACCGCCACGATGCGCAGCCTGCGCCCGGACGATCGGACCGCGCTCGTGTCGAGGCCCGAGCGGATCCACTTGTGGATCGGCTCGGAGTCGTACACGGAGGTCTTGAAGAACGCCTCCACGCGGCCGAAGGGGAACCACCGCTTGTGCACCTTGTCGGTCGTGACCGTGTCCCACTGCGCGCGTAGCTTGGCGATCGCCTGTTGCGGCTGCCCGAGCGGCGTCTGCGCGAGGTAGGCGGCGTTGATGGCGCCCACCGAAGTGCCGCAGAGCAGCTCGTAGTCGTTCTGCTGGTCGCCCATCAGGCGCTGCAGGACGCCGACTTCGAAGGCGCCCTTGCTGCCGCCGCCCGCGAGCACCAGCGCCTGGCGCTGCCCCATGCTCCTACTCTCGCGCTGTCCCCGCGGAGGTCAAGGCCGGCCGGAACGCATCCCCTGACGTCCGCGCTGTGAAAAAGCGCAGCGCCGCCCTATCGGCGGCGACTGGCGTTCAAGCGGGGAAGATCGGTATGCTCGCCGCGTGGCTGGCGGAGGAAGGGGGTTTCCCTGCCAATGGCGCAGGTCGATCTCGGTCTGACTCGCATCGGATTCGGCAGGACGGCGCGGCTCGACCGCTGGTGGGCCCAGCCCCTGCTCGTCTTCGCCGGCCTCTCGGCCTTCGTGGTCTACGCGACCTGGGCCGCGCTGCAAGGCGCGCACTACTGGTCCGGGCCGTACCTCTCGCCGTTCTACTCGCCCGAGCTGTTCGGCGACTCTCCGCACAGCTGGTTCGGGCCCAAGCCGTCGTGGTGGCCGGCCTGGCTGCTCTTCTCGCCCGCGCTGCTGGTCCTCTGGGCTCCCGGCGGATTCCGGCTGACCTGCTACTACTACCGCGGCGCCTACTACAAATCGTTCTGGGCCGATCCGCCCTCGTGCGGGGTGGGCGAACCGCGCGCGCTGTACCGCGGCGAAGCCTCGCTGCCGCTCATCCTCCAGAACGTGCACCGGTACTTCCTGTACCTCGCGGCTGGCAGCGAACGTCGTCCTCCTCGGCGGCTACGCGCTGGGCTGCCACTCGCTGCGGCACGTGGTCGGCGGGCGCCTCGACCGGCTCTCCGGCTCCCCCGTCCAGAGCAAAGCCTATGACTGCGCGAGCTGCCTCAACCGGCGGCACATGAGCTGGGCCTGGTGCAGCCTCTTCAGCGTCGCTTTCGCCGACCTGTACGTGCGGCTCTGCTCGATGGGCGTGATCCGCGACTGGAGGATCTTCTGAGCATGGCACTTCTCCGGTACCAGGCGCACGAGCACGACGTGCTGGTGATCGGCGCCGGCGGCGCCGGCCTGCGCGCGGCGATCGAGGCGGCGGCGTCGGGCGTCTCGGTGGGCCTGGTGTGCAAGTCGCTCCTCGGCAAGGCGCACACCGTGATGGCCGAGGGCGGCATCGCCGCGGCGCTGGCCAACGTAGACGAGCGCGATAGCTGGCGGGTGCACTTCGCCGACACGATGCGCGGCGGCCAATACGTGAACGACTGGCGCATGGCCGAGCTGCACGCCAAGGAGGCGCCGGACCGGGTGCGCGAGCTGGAGGCCTGGGGCGCGCTCTTCGACCGCACCAAGGACGGGCGCATCCTGCAGCGCAACTTCGGCGGGCACCGGTACCCGCGCCTCGCGCACGTCGGCGACCGCACCGGCCTGGAGATGATCCGCACGCTACAGGATCACGGGATCCACCAGGGCATCGACGTGCACATGGAGCACACCCTCACCGCGCTGGTGAAGGACGGCGACCGCGTCGCCGGCGCGTTCGGGTACGACCGCGAGAAGGGCCTGCTGCACGTCTTCCGCGCCCGCGCCGTGGTGCTCGCGACCGGCGGGATCGGCAAGGCGTACCAGATCACCAGCAACAGCTGGGAGTACACGGGCGACGGGCACGCCCTCGCGTATCACGCCGGCGCCGATCTGATGGACATGGAGTTCGTCCAGTTCCATCCCACCGGGATGATCTGGCCGCCCTCGGTGCAGGGGATCCTGGTCACCGAGGGCGTGCGCGGCGAGGGAGGCGTGCTGCTCAACAACCGGGGCCGCCGCTTCCTCTTTGACGACATCCCCGACGCTTACAAGAACCAGACCGCGGACAACGAGGACGAGGGCTTCCGCTACACGCAGGGCGACAAGTCGGCGCGCAGGCCGCCCGAGCTGCTCACCCGCGACCACGTCGCCCGCTGCATCGTGCGCGAGATCCGCGAAGGGCGCGGGAGCCCGCACGGGGGCGTGTTCCTCGACATCTCCTGGATCAAGAAGAGGCTCCCGAACGCCGAGGAGCTGATCAAGAAGAAGCTCCCCAGCATGTACCACCAGTTCCTCAAGCTCGCGGACATCGACATCACGCGCGAGCCGATGGAGGTGGGCCCCACCACGCACTACATCATGGGCGGCGTGCGGGTGGAGGCGGAGTCGCAGATGTCCACGGTGCCCGGGCTGTTCGCGGCCGGCGAATGCGCTGCGGGCCTGCACGGAGCGAACCGCCTGGGCGGGAACTCGCTGTCCGACCTGCTCGTGTTCGGACAGCGGGCCGGGGCACATGCGGCGCAGTTTGCCAAGAAGGCCGGCGCGGTGCGCATCGATGACGCGCAGGTCGACGATGCTGCGCGTGTCGCGCTGGCGCCGTTCGAGCGCGAGGGGATCGACGACGGCACCGGCCCGTACCGCATCCAGCACGAGCTGCAGCAGGCCATGCAGGACCTGGTCGGCATCGTGCGCCGGGAAGGAGAGATGCTCCGGGCGCTGGACGCCATCGCGCAGCTGCGCGAGCGCGCCGGACGGGTCCGCGTCGCCGGCAACCGCGCCTTCAACCCCGGCTGGCACACGGCGCTGGAGCTGCGAAATCTAATGACCGTCTCGGAAGCCGTGGCCCGGTCGGCCCTCGAGCGCAAGGAGAGCCGCGGCGCGCACTTCCGCGACGACCACCCCGGCAAGGACGCGGCCTCGGGCAAGATGAACGTCGTGGTGCGCCGCGGACCGGACGGCGCCATGCAGGTCGCGCGCCGGCCGATCCCGGAGCTGCGCGCTGACCTCCGCCAGATCGTCGAGGAGATGAAGTGATGGCGACCGCGACCTTCCGCATCTGGCGAGGCGACGCGCGGGGCGGTTCCTTCGCGGACTACCCCACCGAGGTCGCGCCCGGGATGGTGGTCCTCGACGCGGTCCACCGCATCCAGGCCGAGCAGGCGCCGGACCTCGCGGTGCGCTGGAACTGCAAGGCGGGCAAGTGCGGGTCCTGCTCGGCGGAGGTGAACGGCCTGCCGCGGCTGATGTGCATGACGCGCCTCTCCGACCTGCCGCTCTCGGGGCCGGTCACGCTGCGGCCGATGAAGACCTTCCCCATCGTGCGCGACCTGGTGACCGACGTCTCCTGGAACTACCGGGTGAAGCGGAAGATCAAGGAGTTCAAACCGCGGCCACCCGATGCGCCCGACGGCACCTGGCGCATGGCGCAGGAGGACATCGAGCGCGTTCAGGAGTTCCGCAAGTGCATCGAGTGCTTCCTCTGCCAGGACGTCTGCCACGTGCTGCGCGAGCACGAGATGCACGAGCAGTTCATCGGCCCGCGCTTCCTCCTGCACGTCGCGGCGCTGGAGATGCATCCGCTCGACGTGGAGGACCGCCTCGGCGACCTGCGGCAGGCCCAGGGAGTGGGGCTCTGCAACATCACCAAGTGCTGCACGCGCGTGTGCCCGGAAGACATCGCCATCACCGACAACGCCATCATCCCGCTCAAGGAGCGGGTGGTGGACGAGGTCTACGATCCGCTGCGGTGGCTGTTGCGCGTGTTCCGCGCGGCGGGCTGAAAAGGGGGGCCGTCATGTTCGAGCTCAAGCCGCTCAGCGAGGCCGCCATCCCCAGGGCCATCGCCAAGGCGGAGCGCTACCGCCTGCTCCATGAGCCCCAGGAGGCGGACAGCATCTGCCGCGACATCCTCAGCACCGACCCGGACAACCAGGAGGTCCTGGCGATGCTGCTCCTCGCCATCACCGACCAGTTCGCCCGCGGGGCCGACAGCATCGTCTCCGAGGCGCACCGGGTGGTGGACCGCATCCGCGGCGACTACGAGCGGGCCTACTACTCGGGCATCGTCTGCGAGAGGTGGGTCAAGGCCCAGCTCAAGGGAGGCGCCCACATGGGCAGCGCCTCGGGCTGGTTCCTCGAGGCGCTGGAGTGGTACCAGAAGGCGCAGGCGCTGAGCCCGCCCGGCAACGAGGACGCGGTGCTGCGCTGGAACGCCTGCGTCCGCTTCCTGGAGCACAACCCGGGACTGTTGCCGACGGAAGGATCCGGAAACGACGCCGGCTTCTCGGACGCGGCGCCACCGCGCTAGAGACAAGCCGGCCGGGGGGCCGGGCAATGGGAGGGCGAGCGCTGGTCTTTGCTGCTTGCCTGCTGTTCGCGGCCGCGCCCACGGGCGCCCGCGCGCAGCAGGACGGGCAGTCCCCGCCCGCGGCTCCGAAGAGCGTCGAGGTGTCCGAGGAGATCGTGGTGATCGGGCGGCTCCCGCAATTGCCGCTCCCGCCGTCCAGCGTGCCAGCCGGCGTGCAGGTGATCGAGGGAGCCGATCTGCAGCGGTCCGGGCGTCCGAGCTTGCCCGATGCGCTCGCCGGCCAGGTCCCGGGGCTGTCTCTGTCCGACGAGCAAGGGAACTCGTACCAGCCGGACCTCTCGCTGCGCGGGTTCCAGGCCACCTCGGTCACCGGCGTGCCGCAGGGAGTGAGCGTTTTCCTCGACGGCGTGCGCGTCAACGAGCCGACCGCCGAGGAGATCAACTTCGACCTCCTCCCCACCGAGGACCTGGAGCGGATCGAGGTGGTGCCGGGGCCGTCCGTCCTCTTCGGCCGGAACACGCTGGCCGGCGCCATCAACCTCGTCACCCGGCGCGGCAAGGAAGGCGCCTCCGCGTTCGCGGAGGTGTCGGCGGGAAGCGCGGGCCTGCAGAAGTACCGGGCGCTGCTCTCCGGGCGGAAGGGCCCGGTCGATTTCTACCTCTCCGGGACCGAGACGCAGGAGGACGGCTGGAGGGACGCGTCCGGGGCGAGGCTGGCCAAGGGGTTCGGCAAGCTGGGCTTCCGCGATGGCGGCACCGACCTGACCCTTTCCTACCAGCACGTCGACAACCGCATCTCACAGGCGGGTCCCCTGCCCGCCTCGGAGCTGGCCCGCAACCGCGCGGCGAACTACACCGCGGGCGACTTCTTCGCGCCGCGGCTCGACCAGCTGGCCCTCAACCTGCGGCAGGACCTGGGCGACCGCTTCGTCTTCTCGGCGAACGGCTTCGGGCGCCTGCTTCACGTCGAGCAGTTCAACGTCAACCTGGTCGCGGTGAACAGCAGGCTCTTCTCTCGCACCGCCTCGGCGGGAGGGACGCTGCAGCTCGACCGCACCGCGCCGCTCTTCGGCAGGTGGAACCTGCTCACCTTCGGCTTCGAGTACGCGCACAGCGACGTCGAGGTGAGCGTGTTCAACGAGCAGGACCTCGACACCCGGGTACACGACCGCCAGGACACCGTGGGGGCCTACCTGCAGGACACCTTCCAGCTCGCGCGCGGCGCCCTGCGCCAGGGAGACGAGGTGGTCCTGACGGCGGCGATGCGCTGGGACTTCATCCGCCACCGCATCGCCGACCAGAGCCCGGAGAGGCCCGGGCGGCAGGACGCGAGCGGCGTTCCCGCCTTCCGCCGTCTCGACCCACTGATCGGCCTCAACTACAACCTCTCTCGCGACCACGGAGTCTACCTGTCCTGGTCGCAGGGCTTCCGCGCGCCGGCGCTCCTGGAGCTGACCTGCGCCGGGCCGGCGGCGATCTGCCCGGGGCTGCAGGCGGGGACCGCGCCCGACCCTCCTCTCAAGCCGGTGCGCGCCACCAACTACGAGGTCGGGTTCCGCACCCGGCCGTCCGCCTGGCTCTCCGGACAGGTGAGCGCGTACCGCACCGACGTCCTCGACGACATCTTCTCCGTCTCCCCGGCCGGCACCACGGGAGTCTACTTCCAGAACATCGGCAGGACGCGGCGGCAAGGCATCGAGGCGAGCCTGCGCGGCAAGCCCGCCGGCTGGCTCGGCGCCTGGGTGACGTATGCGCTGACCGAGGCGAGCTTCGAGGAGGACGTGACCCTGGCGACGCCCCGGCCGACTTCCGAGTGCAGCGGTGCGTCCTGCATCGAGCGGGTGCGCGCGGGGAGCGAGTTCCCGCTCGTCCCGCTCCACCGCGCCGGCGCCGGGCTCGAGCTCCACCCGTACAGCTGGCTCTCGCTTTCGCTCTCCGGCACTTTCGTCGGTGCCCAGCGCCTGCGCGGGGACGAGGAGAACGTCGCCGCGAAGCTCGACCCGTACGTCTCGCTGGACGGCGGCGTCCGTGCGTCCGCCGCCGGGTTCGTCGCGTGGATCCGCTTCACGAACCTGCTGGACGCGCGCTACAGCACCTTCGGCACCTTCGCGCCCAACCCGAAGCAGCCCGGCACGCCGGTCGAGCCCTTCCTCACGCCCGGCCGTCCGTTCCAGGTCTTCGCCGGCCTGAGCTACGGCTTCGGATCGGGCACGTACAGCACGCCGTAGGGCTTGTTGCCCACCGGGATCCGGGCGACCGCCTTCGCGGCGGCCGTGTCGATCACGGAGACGTCGTTCGAGCCGCCGTTGGCCGTGTAGAGCCGTCTCCCGTCGGGCGAGAGCGCGACGCCCCACGGTCTCTCGCCGACGGCGATCCGGGTCACCACCGAGAGCGCCGCGAGGTCCACGACGCTCACGGCGGCGCCGCGGCCCTCGGCCAGGTACAGGCGCTTCCCGTCGGGCGCCACCGCCACGCCGTTCGGTTTCGTCTGCCCATTGCCGATCGGGACGGTGGCCCGCAGCCGGATCGCCGGCGCGTCGAGGATCGACAAGGTGCCGCCCACCTCGGCGGTGACGAACGCCTTCCGGCCGTCCGGCGAGAACGCGACCCAGCGCGGCCGCGCGCCGACCGCGAGCCGGCCGAGCACCTTGCCCGAGCGCGCATCGAGGACGGTGACGTCGTCGGTGGATTCGCCGGTCACGTAGACCCTGGCGCCGTCGGGCGTGACCGCGATGCCCTCGGGTTCCGTACCGACCGGCGCGACGAACAACGTGCGCCCGGAGGCCAGCTCGACCGCGGTGGCCGTCGAGGCCGCTTCGTTCGAGACGTAGATCACCTTGCCGTCGACGCTCACGGCGACCTGCTCGGGGTCGCGGCCGACCGCGACCTTGCGCAAGAGGGCGCGCGACGCGACGTCCACCAGCGCCACCGCATCTTCGTCGCCCAGGGCCGCGAACACGGTCTTGCGATCCGGGCTCAGGCACATCCCTCGCGGACGCTTCCCGACCGGAACCGTCGCCACCACCTGGTGGCTCTCGCTGGAGAGGACGCGCAGATCGTCGCCGTGCTCGTCGCTGGCGAAGACGACGTCGGCTCGCGCCGCCGCCGCTGCCAGCGAGACCAGGAGCGCAAACCGCGCGAGCCTCATCGGGCGGAAGCCCCGTGGGGGCGCGCTGCCCGGTAGGTGAACGCGACAAGCGGCGGCCGCGCAGCCCCGGCACGGGCAGCCTCGACGAGCCCGTGATCGGGAGACAGCGAGCAGGCCGGATCCGTCGCGGCGGCGCTTCCCGTCAAATGGAAAGCCTGGCAGCGGCACCCGCCGAAGTCGATCGTTCGCCGCGCGCAGCTCCGGCACGGCTCCGGCATCCAGCCCTCGCCGCGGAAGGCCGCGAGTCCGGGCGAGGAGACCCACAGGTCCTGCACGGACTGGTCACGGACGTTGCCGAAGGAGAGCCCCGGCAACGTGTGCGCGAGAAGGCAGGGGAGGAGCAACCCGTCGGGCGAGACGACCAGGAAGCGCCGGCCCCATCCATCCATGCACGCGGGCGGGAACTCGACGTGGTAGTCGGGGACGACGAAGACCACTTCCATCCGGCCCTCGAGCCTTTTCCGGGCCGCCGCAGCGATCGACCGCGCCTGCTCGATCTGCGCCGCGCCGGGGAGGAGCGCCGCCCGGTTCAGCAACGCCCAGCCGAGGTACTGCGCGTTGGCCAACTCGAGCCGATCGGCGTGCAGCTCCTCGGCCAGCGCGATCACCTCGCCGATGCGCCGCGATGCGGTCCGACTCCGCCGGCCGCGCGTCCTGGATCGACACCTGGACGTTGTCCAGCCCGAGCCGGCGGAGGCGCTCCAGGCGCTCGCGTTCGAGCGGGATCCCGCTGGTGATCAGGTTCGTGTAGAGGTCGAGCGCGCGCGCCTGCTCGACGAGCGACTCGAGATCGGGCCGGAGCAGCGGCTCCCCGCCGGTGAAGTTGACCTGCACGACCCCGAGCTGCTCGGCCTCTCGCAGGACCCGGCGCCAGTCGTCCGTATGGAGGGCGTCGCGACGCCGCGCGAAGTCGATAGGATTCGAGCAATAGACGCAATGGAGCGGGCAGGCGTAGGTCAGCTCCGCGACGAGCGTGTAGGGACGTGGCGCCGCGCTCATCCGGCGACCTGCAAGAGGCCGCGCCTGGACATCTCCTCGAGGAAGTCGAGCACGTCCTTGCGGAGCTCCGGGGCCGGCCGCTCGGCGTACTCGCGCTGCAGCTGCTCGACGATGGCGTCGACGGTCAGCTCGCCGTTGCACAGCTTGAGGATGCTGGCGGCGGTCGGGTTCAGCGCGAGGCCCCGCTCCGGGTAGAGGAGCATGTAGCCTCCCGACGCGTGGTCGAACCGGAGCCGCGCCTTGGCGGCGAGAGCAGGCCTGGCGGCGGGCGCGATCACGGCGGCGCCTGCAGGCAGTCGAGGATGTGCCACAAGATCTCGGTCTTGCGGACCAGCGCGGCCACGCAGCTTTGTTGAAGGTCATGGGTCACCGCGTTGCGGCAGACGAACTCGATGGCCTGCTCGGAATCCCGGCGCGCGCGCGTGACCCGCGTCCGGAAATACTCCAGCACGTCCGCGCGGACCCATGGGTAGTGCTTCTCCCATGCCTCGATGCGCCGGGACATGAGGTCGGGCGCGAAGCTCTCCGTCAGCGACGACGCGACCGCCTCCACCAGGCTCACTCGCTGGACGAGCTGCACGTAGGCGTCGCAGGCGAAGCGGACGCCGGGGAGGACCGATCGGAAGCTCGCCACCTC
>WNFC01009399.1_pt1 | contig 10829 bp, 9 predicted proteins | sample 5400541 | NCBI WGS metagenome assembly WNFC01 (sample SAMN13153342, study PRJNA577476) | soil metagenome | isolation source: 120 cm saprolite under Douglas fir tree site 2 hole 2 replicate 1 | place: USA:California | collected 2015-04-18
CCTTCTCGCGATCGCCGGCCATCGCGTGCGCCGTCAGCGCGATCACCGGGATCCGCCGAGTGGCATCGTTGGCCTTGATCCGACGCGTTGCCTCCCAACCGTCGATCACCGGCAGGCTCATGTCCATCAGGATGAGATCCGGCCGCTCCGACAACGCCATATCGGCACCCTGTTGCCCGTCCACCGCGAGGAAGACCTCGTAGCCGTTGCGCACCAGCCGGCGCGAGAGCATGTCGCGGTTCATCTCATTGTCCTCGACCAACAGAATCCTTGGCATGTGTTTTCCCGCTGTGTTCGTTCTTCAGTTGGCGACGCGCTCCGCCTCATGGGCGGGTTGTCGCGCCAGGCGGCCGCGCACGGCGGCGGCCAGCTCGGTCAGATACGCTTGGTCCTTGGCGATGATCAGTTCGGTCTGTCCGCTCAGGATGCGAAAATCCTCCGCGGTCAGCTCCTTCGCCGTCACCACGATGACCGGGACATCCACGAACGCGGGCCGTTTCCGCAGCTCGCGCAGAAACTCGAAGCCGTCCATCTCCGGCATCATCAGGTCGAGCAAGATCAGGCTGGGCGCCGGGTGGTTGGCGAGCCAGTCCAGGCCGCTCCGGCCATTGACCGCCGCGTGGGCCGCATATCCCATGCTCTTCAGTGACAGACAGAGCACTTCGCGGGTCGGCAGGTCATCTTCGACCACCAGGATCGAGGCGCTGCTCGGACTGGCGCAGTGGTCCCGCAAGATCGCCGTCAGGCGCTGCCGGTCCACCGGCTTCGTCATGAAATCGGCGGCGCCCAATGGGATCGCCATGCCGCGCTCGTTGAGAACGGTCACCATGATCACGGGGATGTCGCGCAGCTCGGCGTCGGCCTTGAGCTCCTTGAGCGCTGCCCAGCCGTCCATCTGCGGCATCAACACGTCGAGCGTGATTGCCTGTGGCCTGTGCTCGCGCGCGAGCGCCAGCGCCTCGACGCCGTTGCAGGCCGATATGACGCGATAGCCCTCCTTCTCCAGGGTCTTGGCAAGCAGGCCGCGCACCGACGCATCGTCGTCCACCACGAGCACGGTCGCGCGCCCGTCCGCCGCCACCGCCGCCGGCGCGGGCGACTCCGCGACGGCCGGAGCAATGCCCTGATCCGGAAGCCTGATGGTGAATGTCGAGCCCGTGCCGGGCGTGCTCTCGACCTTCACGTCGCCGCCCAGCATGGTGCAGAAGTGCTTGGTGATGGCGAGCCCGAGACCCGTGCCGCCGAAGCGCTTGGTGGTCGAAACATCCGCCTGGCTGAACGCCTCGAACAGCCGGCCGAGCTGTTCCTCCGTCATGCCGACGCCGGTGTCCGACACGCGGAAGCAGACCCAGAAATTGTCCTCGCGCGCCACCGTCAGGGTCAGCGTGCCCTTGCTCGTGAACTTGTTGGCGTTGCTCAAAAGATTGAGCAGGCACTGCTTTACCTTGGTCTGGTCGGAACGGAAGCTGCCGATCTCGGCAGGGCAGATCACCTCGATGACATTCTCATTCTTGTCGGTGAGCGGCTTGACGATCGACAGCACCTCCTTGAGCAGGGCTTGAATGTCGACCGGCTCGATGAAAACATCCATCTTCCCGGCCTCGATCTTCGACAGGTCGAGGATGTTGTTGATCAGTCCCAGCAGGTGCCGGCCGGCGCTTTCGATCTTCTGCAAGTCGTCGATCGGCGCTTTGTCGTCCTTGTCGGCGGCGTCCTCCTGCAGGATCTCGCTGTAGCCGATGATCGCATTCAGCGGCGTGCGCAACTCGTGCGACATGTTGGCGAGGAAGCTGGATTTGGTTCGGTTGGCTTCGTCGGCAGCATCGCGCGCGGCGGCAAGCTCGGCTTCGTGTCGTTTCATTTCGGTGATGTCCGCGTAGATGGCAACAACACCGCCGTTGGCGGTCTTTCGTTCGCTGATCTGGATCCAACGCCCGTCGCTGCGGCGTTGGATGTGCGTTTCGCCGGCAGCGCGGTGGCGCGCGAGTCGTTCCTCGATCCAGGCGTCGCGGCGTCCCTCGGCATCCTTGATCAGGCCGCGCTCGATAGCCGTGCGTAAGATTGTCTCGAAGCTTGTGCCGGGCACCATCACGTCGGCGTGGGATGCAAACAGCTCTCGATAACGGCTGTTGCATACGATGAGCTTGTCTTCGGCGTCGTAAAGCGAGAACCCTTCGGATATGGTCTCGATCGCCTCGGTGAGACGCGTACGTGCTTCGCGGATTTCCTTGAGATTTGCCTCCTCCATCTCGATCGCCGTTGCGCGGAATACCCCCAACGCCTCGGCCATGCGGCCGATCTCATCGGTACCGCCCTGCGGAAGGGAAGACTTGAGATCACCCTGGGCCAAGGTCAGCATGCGATCGCTGAGCGCCGTGAGGCGAGCGACAATATTGCGCCCGACGTAGAGCCATCCGATCAACGCCGAGCTGATCAGGCTGAGCGCGACGACAGCAAGCAACCCAACGCGTCCAAGCTCCTGAACGGATTGCGTCTCGTCGGTTGCTGCGGCGATGCCCCGCTTCGATTCGGCAACAAGGGCCTCCACCGCGTTGCTCAACTGGACCGAGAGGGCGGAGTTCTCGACCGTCCGGCTGCGACCCTCCAGGGTGGCCTCCAGCTCGACCTGCCGCGCGGCCATGATGCTCGAATTGCCGATCGCGCTGGCCCGCAAGCGGCTGAGCGGAACGATCAATGCAAGCGAGACGTCAGGATCGAGGCCCGACACCAGATCGTCGATGCGCCGGACCGAGCGGTCGACTCGACCCTGAATGGTGTCGAGAGCGGCCTGCGTGTCGGCGCCGGCGGCACGGACAAGGGCTTCGAACGCGATCGCAGCCTCCTGCTGAATCTGCTCGAGCGGCGTGAGATCCCGAAGCACCGCGTTGAGGCGGTTGAGGGCGGCCAGGCGCTCCTCGGGTGTGCCCCCTGCCGCATCGAGCGAGCGCTGCAATGCGACGATATGGTCCTTCAGTTCCTCGAATTTCGGAGTCCAGATGGTGCGGAACTGGTTGTAGGCATCGAACGTGTCGTGGACGAGCGTGGCTTTGCGGTCGGCAGCAGCGATACGGCGCTGCGCAGCCGATTTTAGTGCTGCGAGATTGGCGGCTACCTGATTGAAGACATCTTGGATCTCGATGAGCTTGTCGACCGTAAGACCCTTATCCGGTAGATCATTGAGTAGTTGTGCGGCTTCCTTCACTTCTTGTTCGACAGCCGAGGAAGTGCCGGCAAACTCGGCGTTATTGGTTGCCGCAAGCAGCGCGGGTCCGGCGGCGACGATACGCTCGGCACGTTGCGCAAGCTCCAAGGTCGCGATGGCCGGAGGGACCGATTTCTCCGTGACCTGGTGGAGCGCCTCGCCGATGGCGTAGAAGGCGTAGTTGCCGACCACCGCGGCGACCACCGCAAAGCCACTGATCGCAATGAACGACAGCAGCAGCCGTTCGCGCAGGCCATAACCGACCCTCGCTGGTTTCGATGTCCTCGCCGCCATTACTCGTCCGCCGGTCAGAATTATTGCGCTCGCCGGCAGCAATGTTGGAATGAAGCATTGCGTTTGCCGACCCGTCGAGTGTAAGGTGGAATAGCTCACATTTTCAACGTAAAATAAATCCCATTGCGGGGCCGGGAGGATTGAGCCATGCGGGTGGGATCACTTTTCGGCGTCATCGCGACCCTGCTCGCCATTGCAACGTCGACCAGCGTCCCGGCCGCCGGCCCCGATTGGCCGAAGTCGTTGACCATCGGCACCGCGTCGCCGGGAGGGCTGTATTACGTCTACGGCGATTTGATCGCGCAGATGCTCACGCAGAAGCTCGGCCTGCCTGTCAACGCCATGTCGACGCAGGGATCGGTGCACAACATCAAGCTGGTCGAGCTTGGCAGCGCACAGCTTGGGCTAATCACGATGGGAGTCGGGCTGCAGGGCTGGAACGGCGGTGGCGACTGGACCAAAGGGCAAAAGTACCGGCAGATGCGCGCGCTGTTGCCAGCCTATGACAACACCTTTCAGTTCGTGGCGCTGCGGCGGTCGGGGCTGACCCGGGTTGTGGACCTCGATGGAAAACGCGCCGGTATCGGCCCGCGCGCGGGAACGGCCGCGGTCTACGTCCCTGAGATTCTGAAGGCGCTCGGAATTTCAGCCCAATACACCAATGGGTCGTGGGACTCGAATGGGGCCGACCTGCTGGCCGGCCATTCCGACGCGGTCCTCGCCGGGATCGGCGTGCCGTTCCCGGCGATTCAGGAGGTTGAGGCCAAGGAGCCGTTGACTTTCCTCAACCTCTCGGCGGACGAAATCGCACGAGTGCGCAAGGCGATCCCGGAAATCACCTCGTCGAAAATCCCCGGCGGTACCTACAAGGCATTAACGGCCGATTACAGCACCATCGGTCTATTCAATTTCGTCATCGGGCGCGCCGATCTGTCTGACGACCTGGTGTACCAGCTGGTCAAGACTGTGCATGAGAACCAGAGGGAACTGGTGAAGCGCTTGCCGTCCGCTGCCGAGACGGTGGCGGAGAACGTCGACAAAAACACGTTCCTGCCGTTCCACCCCGGTGCGGTCCGCTACTATCGCGAGATCGGTATCAGCATTCCGGAGCCGCTCGTTCCCACGAATTGATTGGTCCGTCGCGCGAAATGCTCGTCCACGCACTGGAGGATCGAATCATGCGGGTGGGATCACTTTTCGGCGTTGTCGCGACCGTGCTCGCCATTGCAACATCGACTGGCGTCCCGGCCGCCGGCCCCGATTGGCCGAAATCACTCACCTTGGGCACAGCCTCTCCGGGCGGCGTGTATTACGTGTACGGCGAAGAGGTCGCCCAAATCCTGACGGAGAAGCTCGGTATTGCCGTGCATGCACTTCCTACCCAAGGTCCGATCCACAACGTGAAGCTCATCGAATCAGGCGGAGCGCAACTGGGCTTAATCACTATGGGTGTCGGCCTACAGGGCTGGAACGGGACGGGAGACTGGGCGAATGGGAAAGCCTTCCGAACGCTACGCGCGCTCTTCCCGATGTACGACACTTCGTTTCAATTTGCAGTGTTGCGTCGATCTGGAATTTCTACAGTCGCAATGCTCGACAAGCTTGATGTCGGTGCCGGTCCCCGTGCCGGAACGGGAGGGACCTATGTTCCCGCGATATTAAAAGTTCTAGGGCTGTCGGCCCGGATCGGCTATGGATCGTGGGTCGACATGACCACTAAGCTTCTTTCCGGTCACTACAACGCGCTGGTGTTGACGGGGGGTGCTCCTTTTCCCGCGGCGAAGGAGTTGGAGGCGAAGGAACCGCTGAATTTCATTAGTCCATCCGTCGAGGAAATTGATTTGATTCGCAAAGCGATGCCGGAACTCACGCCCTCAATCATTGCTGCCGGAACCTATTCCTCTCTGGAGAAGGATTACTCAACAATTGGGGTCTACAATTTCGCAGTTGGCCGCTCCGATCTCCCCGAGGATCTGGCCTACCAGTTGGTCAAGGCGATTCACGAGAACCATCCTCGTCTGATCAAAGCCAGTTCGGCAGCCAGCGAAACCGTTCCCCAGAACGTCGTGAAGAATACCTTCCTGCCGTTCCACCCCGGCGCTGTCCGCTATTATCGCGAAATCGGCATCAGCATTCCGGACGTGCTTGTTCCCACGAATTGATTGGTCCGTCCCGCGAAATGTCCGTCCACGTACTGGAGGATCGAATCATGCGGGTGGGATCACTTTTCGGCGTTGTCGCGACCCTGCTCGCCATTGCAACATCGACCAGCGTCCCGGCCGCCGGCCCCGATTGGCCAAAGTCTCTCACCTTGGTGACGGCTTCGCCGGGCGGGGTGTATTACATTTACGGCGAAGAACTCGCGCGCATCCTGACGGAGAAGCTCGGCATTACGGTCAATCCCCAGCCGACCCAAGGCACGGTCCACAACGTGAAGCTCGTCGATAGCGGCGGAGCGCAGCTCGGGATGATTACGATGGGGGTCGGCCTGGAGGGCTGGAACGGCACTGGCGATTGGACCAACGGAAAGCGCTTCCGGAACATGCGGGCGCTGTTTCCGATGTACGATACGCCTTTTCAAGCCGTGGTCTTGCGGCGATCCGGCATTGCGACCCTCGCACAGCTCGACAAGAAGCGCATCGGCGTCGGACCGCGTGGGGGCACCAGCGGCACCTATATTCCAGCAATACTGAAGGTTCTCGGGATTTCAGCCGAAATGAGCTATGGATCACACAACAATGTGGCCACCGAGCTTATTGCCGGTCGCATCGATGCTAGCCTGACGCTGCTCGGAGCCCCCGTGCCGGCGGTCCAGGAAGCAGAGGCGAAGGAGCCGGTCACATTCATCAGTCTTTCTCCCGAGCAAATTGAAGCCATCCGTAAAGCGATGCCGGAGTTCAGCCTTTCGAAGATCGCTGCCGGAACTTACCGCCTCCTGGACAAGGACTATGTCACCATCGGAGTGTATAATTTTGCAATCGGGCGACCTGAGCTCCCGGACGATTTGGTGTATCAATTGGTCAAAGCGGTTCACGAGAACCAGCCTCGCCTTGTGAAAGCTCATTCGGCAGCAAGCGACACCCTCCCGCAGAATGTGGTGAAAAATACCTTTCTGCCGTTCCATCCCGGCGCTGTCCGCTACTATCGCGAGATCGGCATCAGCATTCCGGAGGCGCTCCTTCCCACAAATTGATTGGTCCGTCGCGCGAAATGCTGGTCCACGCACTGGGTGCGTCAGCTCACCGCACCGTCGTGGATCGCGCGAAGGCCTCGGGAACCGTTGTCATCCCAATCCCCGGTGACACCAGGATTGCAAAGACGGAGACGAGGCCATGGCAGCACGTATCCGACACATCGCACTGTCGGTGAAGGACAGCTGCGCCCCGCCGCTATCGAGGAGCTTCACGTTGTGGGCCGGGCCTTGGGTCGGCAAGGGGTTGACAGTAATGCCGAGCTTCTCCGTCAGAATCTGCGCGAGTACTTCGCCATAAACGTAATACACCCCGTCCGGCGAAGCCGTCCCCAACGTGAGAGACTTCGGCCAATCGGGGCCGGCGGCCGGGACGCTGGTCGATGTCGCAAAGGCGAGCAGGGTCGCGAGTGCGCCCAGAAGTGATCTCATCCGCATGATTCTGTCCTCCGGACCGTGGGCGAGTATTTCGCGCGACGGACCTATCAATTCGTGGGAACGAGCAAATCCGGAATGCTGATGCCGATCTCGCGGTAGTAGCGAACCGCGCCGGGATGAAACGGCATGAAGGTGTTCTTCACCACATTTCGCGGGAGGGTGTCGCTTGCTGCCGAAGTAGCTTTCACAAGGCGAGGGTGGTTCTCGAAGACTGCTTTGACCAGCTGGTAGACCAAATCGTCCGGGAGATCGACTCGTCCGATCGCAAAATTAGGCACTCCGACGGTGACATAGTCCTTGTCCAGGAGGCGGTAAGTTCCGGCCGCGATCTTTGCAGGGCCGAACTCCGGCATCGCTTTACGGATGGCTTCCATTTGTTCCGGAGAAAGATTGAGGAATGTGACCGGTTCCTTCGCGTCTACGTCCTGGATCGCAGGCACGGGCGCTCCGAGCAGCGTCAGCAGAGCATCGATGCGCCCGGCAAGAAGCTCGGTGGCGATATCGTTGTACGATCCATAGCGGAGTTCGGCTGAAATCCCGACAATCTTGAATATTCCTGGAGAATAGGTGGCGCCGTTCCCCGAACGCGGTCCGACGCCGATGCGCTTCTTGTCGAGCTGTGCGAGGCTCGCAATGCCGGATCGCTGCAAGACCACGGCTTGAAAAGGGTTATCGTACATCGGAAACAGCGCACGCACCTGCCGGAACGTTTGCCCTTTGGTCCAATCGCCGGAGCCGTTCCAGCCCTCCAGGCCCGTCGACATCGTAATCAATCCGAGCTGCGCCCCGCCGCTATCGAGGAGCTTCACGTTTTGGATCGCGCCTTGGGTCGGAAAGGGGTTGACCGCAATGCCGAGCTTCTCCGTCAGGATTTTCGCGAGTTCTTCACCATAAACGTAATACACCCCGCCCGGCGAAGCCGTCCCCAAGGTGAGAGACTTTGGCCAATCGGGGCCGGCGGCCGGGACGCTGGTCGATGTTCCAATGGCGAGCAGGCAAGCCGCGAACACGAAACCGATAAGTCTGGACATCGGTCTTTCCTCCGATTCAGGGCGCACGCTGCCGGCAGCGCGCGAGTGCAATGAATGCGGGGGCCGGCGGCCTCCGCGATACGAACCAACATCAATTGTCGAGAGCGATTTTGTGCCTACCGACGGCACCGGGCTGCCAATTGTGGGAAGCGGGGACTTCGGTAGGTCGCCGTTTTCTGGGCAGCTCTCAGGCAAGCAAAGCGATTGATCTTACGTGGATGTTACACTGTCTTGAACCCATGTACCAGTCTCGAACCGGTGCCGTAGCGCGGTTGGTAGGAATTGAAGGTGGCGTAGTCTCCGGGGTGATCAACCTCGAATCATCCGGCGTTAGAGCGTCGGACCGGGTGGCGAGAGCGCCGAGGCTTGGCGCACGGTCCTCGACGATCTCATCAAGCGCGGCCTGCAACGACCCGAATTCCTCATCGTCGATGGGGCATCGGGGCTCGACAAGGCCATTGCCGCTGTCTGGGACGGCGTGTAGGCGCGTCGGCTGGCCGCCCATCGGACGAAACGGTTGTAGTCTTTCGTGGGTTGTAGATATCGGGCGCGTCGATCCAGCGGCCACCGGATTTCACGACATGAAATGAACCATGCCGCTGATAACCCGGCGATCATCGACGCGAAGCGAGCGGCGCTAATTCTCGATCGTGTCGGCAAAGGCTCGTGCGAAACGCACGGCAAGCGCCCTCGCATCCGATCTAAGCTGGTCGTCGGTTTTCGGGCGGGTCTGCATGTTTTTGACGGTGACTTCGACGACGAGCTTTCCGCCACCGACATCCTGCTCGGACCAAGTGATCTTTGCTCGCACGTGATCCTCGTCGAGAGGCGCCATTTCGATGTTCACGCCTTTTACCACGGTCGCTCTCCTCCGATGTCAGGAGCAATGCCACGTTGCACGTGCGACCCCCGACAGATTGCCGCCAGTCGCCCGCCGGCGGCGTTTCCGTTTTGGGTACTTTCAATGACCGACCTGGTCACCGCACTCACCATCGACGCTGACGGCTCGGGCAATGCGGTGTTCGCTGAATGCCAGAGCAGCCGCCGATGGAGGCGGCCTTCACAAGCTATCTATCTATCTATCTATCTATCCTGCTCGCGTCTTCTCGGCCCGCTCGGCGAGCGTAAGCCATCTTTCGGCCATTTCGATAAAAAACGACTTATGTTCTGAAGTGCGGGCGGACTCCGCCAATCGAATGCACTCGGCGGCGTTGTCGCGTAACTGGACCAAGCTGAGCAAGTGCGCTTCCATTTCCGTACATATGGGGACTGACCGAGCTCTTTGCCCAAGAATGATTCTCGATCCAAGCGCGGAAGAAGCCCGCCCGCATTCGGAGCAGGTTTCAGTGATGAGCACTTTGCACCGCCTGTCTTCGCAGAACCAGTGCCCGACCATTCTTCGCAGAACCAGTGCCCGACCATCGGGCTCCGATGAACAAGACAGAATATGCTGGAATAGACATAGCAAAAAAATGTGGCTTCCAAGAACTGGGAGCTAATCAGCGGTTTCTCCCCCGGAATACTGCAATATTTCTGGCTTGCGTTGCGAGGCGAGAACACCGCGATACCCAGGAAATATTCTATTTGACCCATTGCGAAGCTGTAGAGGCGTCTCCAAATACGAAACGCGCCGGCCATGAGGCTGCGTGATACGGAAGGTTCGGCCCTGAGGGCGGACCGTTCGCATGTCGCTCAAACAACGAGGTCATGCCATGCGTACATTCGATTTTGCTCCCCTTTACCGTTCGACCGTCGGCTTCGACCGGATGTTCTCCATGCTCGACCAACTCGGCGGCACCGAAGGCTCGGTTCCAAGCTATCCACCCTACAATATCGAGCGGAACGGCGAGAACGCCTTTCGCATCTCGGTCGCAGTCGCCGGCTTCACCGACGCCGATCTTTCGATCGAAGCGAAGGAAAACACGCTGACGATCCGTGGCGAGAAGCAGGCCAATGACGAAGAGAAGAGCGGCGACGTGCTCTACAAGGGCATCGCCGAGCGGGCTTTCGAGCGCAGCTTCCAGCTCGCCGACCATGTCGTGGTCAAGGGCGCGAGCTTGGCGAACGGGCTCCTACGCATCGACCTTGTGCGCGAGATTCCAGAGGCCATGAAGCCTCGGGCGATCCCGATCGCGAGCTCCGGCAAAGTCCTGAACGTCGAGCCGACCAAGGTCGCTGCCTGAGGCTTCGGCCCGGAAATTGGGAGCGCCCCGCTATCCGGGGCGTTTCCCGGCTGCGGCAAAACGAAGCCCTACGCGGAGTGAAGCCTTACGCGGGGTGACGTGGGCTGCATCGTTGCCGAAACCAATTCTGCCTCAATTGCTCGCATCCTTCGTTCCGATCTCGGGCTTGTCGTACAAAACCACGTTCAACAAGGAATTATGGACTTCCAGTTTTCCGTTGTATTCGATGAAACCCAATTTGCGGAACTTGTTCATGAAAAAGCTCACGCGCGATCGGGTCGTGCCGATCATCTCGGCCAGGGTTTCCTGACTGAACTTTCCCACGATCGGCTCCGGCCTGCCTTCCTTGCCGAAATTCGCAAGCAGAAGGAGAAGCCGGGCGAGGCGCTTTTCGCTCGAATTGAACAATTGGTCGATCAAGTCTTCTTCAATTCGACTGTTCCGGGTCAACAAATACGACATGAACAGCTCGGAAAAGTCCGGCTCCTTGT
>WNFC01014936.1_pt1 | contig 10829 bp, 5 predicted proteins | sample 5400541 | NCBI WGS metagenome assembly WNFC01 (sample SAMN13153342, study PRJNA577476) | soil metagenome | isolation source: 120 cm saprolite under Douglas fir tree site 2 hole 2 replicate 1 | place: USA:California | collected 2015-04-18
TTAACGTCTAACGCGGTTATCGGACATGTGGATTTGTGCCCTCACAACGGGCAGCGCGGTACCATTGACGGTACCAAGGACCGCAAAGTGAAACCCGACTTCGCCCAATACGGATTCGTTCATCAAGAGAACCTAATCATGGCGTGTATCGGTGGCTCGCAAGCGCACGGTGCAAAACTGGGCGCGACCGACGATACCGACTGGTACGGACTCTACATTCCGCCACCGACCAGACTTCTTGGGCTCGAACGCGAGGAGCATTTCGTTTTCACGACCGGAGGCAAACTCGGAGGCAACGGGCCTCTGGATGTGGACGTCTGCCTATATACCCTGATTAACGCGGTGGTCTCAATGGGTGGACGCAACACTCAGCTCGAACCCAACTTACATTGAAAACAAAGGCTAAAAGCGCTCGCTAAGGTCAGATTAGCGAGAACACTTCCCTGACTAGGTTTTGACGGAGTACAGCCAAACAGATCGGTTCTCCTGGAGAAGCATTGTCGGATCAACTGATTAGATGGTGTTGCACCGACCGGTTGAGCTGGCAGCACTTACCGGAGAAATGGAATCTGTGCGAAAACTGGGCGGGGAAATGTCCGGGTAACGCGACCAAGTGGAAGCTGTACTGGCAGACGCTGCGGCCCGACGTCAAACTTGCTTTCTCTCTGCCTTTTCTCCGAATCCTAGCCCGATGGCACTATAAAGAGCGGCATTCATTAGGCTAATAAAGAACCATCCGATCAGTCCGCCGACGACTCCGGCGTTGTCCAGCGCCATTGTGCAAAACGAAGCAGGGCATAAGAGAAGATAAAGGGCTATCGGTGGCGGGCCGCCTCTATAGTGTGAGGACGTCACGTAAAATGTATAAGCACATAGCGTGGCGCCAATCAGGAACCCTGTGACGCCAAATCCGAACGCAAACTTTGTTCGAGTTCTCACTCAACGTTATGATCCCACAGGCTGTTTAACCAAAGAATCTGTTTCGCGACGCCGTTTCCATCGCTGATTGCAAAAGCCAAGACCTGATTAACGCATTATAAAAGGGCGCCCGTACGATTTTAATAGCGTCGTACTGAGGGGTGACAAAGTTCCTTTCGACGAGATTTTGAAATCACCGGTCTTGGACAAAGAAGCCGCAAGGAAAATTGTTGAAAAATCCCTCGCGGAGTTTTACGCGGCCCGCAGACGGTATCCTGAACGTCTGGTAATCCATAAGACTTCAAGATATTCGCAGCCTGAGATTCAAGGATTCGAGGAAGCTCTGTCCAGCTTGAGAATTGCGTATGACTTGGTTTCGCTTACTAAGGCTCCGCTGCGTCTTGTTCGGTGGGGACAGTATCCCGTTCCGAGAGGAGCGGTCTACGAATTCTCCGAGAGTGACGCCTATCTTTACACGAAGGGGTTCGTGCCCGACCTGCAGACCTATCCTGGCAATCACATCCCATCGCCATTTTGGGTACAGCGGCCCCGCGGCGACTCTTCCATGAAGACGATTTGCTCCGAATTGCTGATGCTGACGAAGCTTAATTGGAATACCGCTGACTTTTGTTGTGGTGTTCCAATCACGCTTAGTTTTGCAAGGAATGTCGGTGATGTGTTTAAGGAGTTTGACGAAGCGGACCAGTACGAGCCAAGTCGCTTCTTTCGCTTTTACATGTAATCGGACGGAGAGTTGGTATTCGTGGGCGCGCGAGGCAATAGTTACGGTTGGAATAGTAACGACGTGCGCCAACTTGCAACGACCTTGCAACGAATCGAGAACGAGTCGTGGGTCGGAAACGCGCAATCTAGGAGGAAATAAAAGTGCCGGTAACCGCTAACGTGCTCACGAGAGTTTTTCAGATAAAAGCCGGGGACAAGATTGGAACAGCTTTCACGATTGAGGTGCATGAACGGCAGTATCTCGTGACCGCGAAACATGTTGTTGAAGAACTACCGGAAATGTCAGCCAGAGTTTTAGTGACCCGGCAGGCCATGCACAAGGAATTGATTGTAAATGTGCTCCGACCGAACGAGCCAGCCACAGACGTCGCGGTTTTGACCTTGGCTGAGTACATTTCTCCCACCCTTCCCCTCGAACCGACTATGGACGGAATTCAGATAGGCCAAGACGTCTATTTTCTTGGGTTCGCATTCGGTATCTCGAATCTCGTAAGTTCGGAGGGCTATCCGTTTCCATTAGTGAAGCAAGGCACTTTATCTGCAGCGGACTTCGCCGGCCCGACGAAAATCATCTATGTCGATGGATTTAGCGCTTATCGACTGCAAGAGGAAAAGGTTAGATATGTTTCTCAGTATCAGACTCGCGAGACGGACCTGGTCGCCATGACCAACAGCGGTATTCTTGTGGGATACTCAATTGACCACGCCCTAAATCTTATCGCCAACAAGACCTGAATGGCCGGTCGGCGCACGTTCTGGCGAGGCCGGTAAACACGTTCAGGCGAGGTCTACGGCCCGGCAACAACAGCGTCACGATGAACTGGTCGTTAACGTTTCGTTTGTAGAAGGCGACCCAGGAGGCTTTCCGTCAAAACCAGTCGGCATTACGCGCTGTTCGCAATTGTGTTCAGTCCGCTCGTCGCGGCTTGTCAGTTGCCTTTCCAGCCTTTCACTTCAAGCTGCAAAGCGAATGAAGAAATCTCCACGAATGACCGAGAAACCGTCAACCAAGTGGCGCTCAAGTTTGTTCAAGATGCACTCGGACCCGACCCATCTGCCGCTTACGCTAAATTTACCGCTGATGCGAAGGCAAGCGTTCCTCGCGAACAGTTCGTTTCCAGCTTTCAAAATGGAATTAGGCCAATGGGACCCTTTAAAGGAATGCATGTGGCCGAGTCTTACGTGGCAAAAGTTACAGGCGGTAGCCACGAGCAGCGAGTGGTCTGCGGAAATCTTTCAAGCCCACAAACTTGGGTTGCGGTAAACGCTAAACCTGGCCCTGGCGAGGCGCATGTCACTGTTGAAGGCGACACCGTAAATAACACAATGGTCTTTGTCGTTTGGTTGATTCCTGAGCAGGGGAATTGGCACGTCCAATACGTTCACTTCGCAACCGCAAAGATGGTAGGCAAGTCTGCTGATGACTTGCGCAGGGCTGCCGAGGCGGAACAACAGAAGCAGCACATTTTCAATGCTTTCATTCTTTATGCAGCTGCACTTCAATTGGCAGACCGCGGTCCGTTTTTTCAGCTCGGTATTCGACCAGAGATTGAGAAAGAAATCGGGGCGATAAAGAGGCCAGGGAATCTTGAAGGACAGGCACCATTCGTCTGGAATTTCGGGAAATCTACCTTCAAGGTGTTGAACGTGGGCCCTATCGGGATAAGCGGAAAGATGTATTTGCTTATCGACCATGAAATTGAACCATGGGCCGAGAATAAAGAAGCAGACCGAAAGAATCGTGACTTGTTAACTGCGTTTGCAGGTCTGTATCCGGAGTACAGAGATGTTTTTGCAGGCTTGGTGGTCCGAGCGCACGAGCGTGGGGGCAATCGGGGCTTCGGAACGGTGGACGAAAATCAGAAGTGATTGAAAGATTGGACCGGTAGGCTTCTGAGAGTTGGTGGGGTGTATTCACGCACCGTTTCGAGCTCGAACCGACAACCGAAGTGAATTTGAGCTAACTTGCAACGTCCTTGCAACGGATGGCGAACAGGTCGAGAGCTGAAAAAGCGCAAGCTCTAACAAATCAAAGAGTTAAATGGTGGGGCTGGGGAGGTTCGAACTCCCGACCTACGGTTTAGGAATTCAGAGGGCTGTTTTGATTGGAGTTGAAAATTTCTGATTATATATGCAGTGTCAACCTCTTACGCAGACCGGGTGTTGATTGGTTCTGATTCGTTTTGTCCTGTTCTGAGCCGAAAACCATGACACTTTTATGACACTCGGTACTCCGCCGAGCAAAAATTTTATCTCACGCTTGGTATGCCTCGCATGATCTCGTGCGCAGAGGCAAGGGGCACGGCTGCGTATCGCTAAAATTGAATCCGTCAGAAGCAGTCAGAAGAGTCAGAAGCAGCGCGCATTGACTTGTTCCTAGCTGCACCATAAGATGCACGCCAGAAGGCTCCCCTTCCATGATCGGCCAGACTTTAGGCCACTATCGCATTGTTGAGAAGATTGGTGCGGGCGGTATGGGTGTGGTGTACCGAGCACGCGATGAACGGCTTGATCGCGATGTAGCCCTGAAGGTTCTTCCGGTCGAGATGCTTGCCGACGCCACTGCCGTTAAATCTTTTCGCGAAGAGGCCCAAGCGCTTTCCAAGCTTAACCATCCCAATATCGCCACCATTCATGACTTTGACATGCAGGATGGGCTCAACTTCCTGGTAATGGAGTACATTCCAGGCACGACACTCGACCAAAAAATTGCAGCTGGAACATTCCTTGAGAAAGAGATTGTTCGCCTGGGCGTGCAACTAGCACAAGGGTTGCAGGCGGCGCATTGCAAGGGAGTGGTGCACCGAGACTTAAAACCCAGCAACTTGCGCATTACGCCCGATTGCCGGCTAAAGATCCTCGACTTCGGGCTGGCGAGGTTGATGGTACCCGCAGACCAGGACGTCACGCGAACTAGCCTTGAGACTCACCTCGAGGCTGGAACCCTTCCCTATATGTCGCCGGAACAACTGCAAGGAGAGTCCGCCGATGAGCGGAGCGATATCTATTCATTCGGCGCAGTGTTGTATGAGATGGCGACTGGCCAGCGATTGTTTCCCGAAAAGCATGGCCCCCGTTTAATTGACGCCATTCTTCATCAATCCGCACGATCGCCACGTGAACTCAATGGCCAAGTCTCTCTGGGAATGCAAAGCATAATTCAAAAAGCTTTGGACAAAGAGTCGGAACACCGGTACCAGTCCGCAAAGGAATTGCAGGTAGATTTGGAGAGGTTGTCTGTAGTCCCAGCCGCCTCCCAATCTGCCCCTGCCTCGGAACCCTCGGGACCTCTTCCCTTGGAAATCGCGCATGTACTCTTCATGGACATCGTGGCCTACTCAAAGCTGCCGATGGATCATCAGCGACAGCTGCTCGGAGAGCTCCAGAAGACGGTGCGCGGGACGTCGGAGTTCGCTCGGGCGAAATCTGCCGATAAACTGATTTCGCTTCCATCTGGCGACGGTATGGCCCTCGTGTTCTTTGGCGATCCGGAAGCTCCATGCCGTTGTGCGTTGGAACTGAGCCGCACTCTGCGAAGTGACTCTGAAACCAAGCTGCGGATGGGCATCCATACCGGTCCCGTGTACCGGGTGGCTGATATCAACGCCAACCGTAACGTGGCCGGTGGCGGCATCAATGTCGCCCAGCGAGTCATGGATTGCGGCGACTCGGGCCACATCCTCGTCTCCAAGGCAGTGGCGGATGTCTTGGCCCAAGTGAGTCGTTGGAATGGCTCGCTTCATGATCTCGGGGAGGCCGAGGTCAAACACGGGGTGCGAGTTCACCTGTTCAACCTTTATACCGAAGAAGCAGGCAACCCCAAGGCTCCCAAGAAATTGTCGGCGACGAAGGCTTTGCACAAGTCAGACTCAGGCAAGACACCAAGGGTCGCTCGGTCCGGTCCGCACCATAAACAGCGTAATGGCATCCAGGCTCCTACCGAGGGTAAGGTCCAAACGGTCTCAAGCCACCCGAAGGGCGTGAAGAGTACGGTGCTTCAGACAGACCGACAGGGCCGTTTCAGTGCCTCGCTACGCAAGAGAATGGGCTTTTTCGGGGTAGCCGTTCTAATTCTAGGCGCCCTCGCTTTTGCGGTGCCATCGGTGCGGCGCGGAATCTTTAGTGCCGCTTCTGAAAAAAGAGTATCTCCACCGGGTATTCCGCCACTCACAGAAGGTAAATACCTGGCCGTACTTCCCTTTGGCGTCGATGGCGACCAGACAAAGCTTGGGTCCATCGCCGAAGGCTTGAATCAAGAACTTTCCGCGAAACTTTTGGCGTTGCGGGACGTGACGGTTACATCAGCTCGCGCAGCCGAAGGTGTTGATCCACGAGGTAACCCGGTGACGATTGCGCGCTCTTTGGGCGCAAATCTGATTGTGCGCGGGACCGTGCAGGGAGATGACAAGGCGATTCAAATCACTGTGAACTTGGATGAAGTGACTAGCGGCCGACGCCGTTTCAGTCAACGATTTCCGGGCATGAGAAGGGATCTGCTTAGCCTGGAAGATCAAATCTACACACGTATACTGCAAGGCTTGGAGCTGAACCCCAGTGGCGAAGAAATGGAACGCGCTGCGACTCGTCCCACTGGGGATCCTGAAGCTTACGAACTTTATAACAAAGGGCGCAGTGCGTATCGTGGTCACCCAGATTTCAACCAGGTCAAGACCGCAATCGGATTTTACGAACAAGCGTTAGCAAGGGACGGAAATTTCCCGTTGGCGTATGCGAGTCTGGCTGACGCAAGCCTTAGAATGTATGACGAGACACACGACACCGCATGGGTCCAGAAGGCAACGGGCGCAGCCGAGCTGGCACAAAGATTGGATGACAATCTGAAAGAAGCGCATCTGTCTTTAGGAAGGGTGTACCGGGAAACAGGAAAGACAGATGAGGCGATCAAAGAGCTCCGGCGCGCCTTGCAGCTCTCGCCGAGATCCGACGACTGTTATCGCCTCTTAGGCCGCGTATACCTAGATGCCGGAAGAAAAGACCAGGCAATAATGGCGCTGCAGAACGCGGTTACCCTCAATCGGTACTACTGGTCCAATCAGAACGAGCTGGGAATTGCTTATTTGCAGATTGGAGAGTACGCGAAGGCTCTGGCCGCCTTTGGGCGTATCATCGAACTCGACTCGACAAACCCCATAGGCCACCAAAATATCGGTGTCGTTTACTATTCGCAAGCAAAGTACGAGGAATCTATTCCCGAATTCGAGAGTGCGATTGTACTCCAGTCATCCAATCCCGACGTGTTTTCCGATCTTGGCTTGGCTGACCTAATCCTCGGACGCTATACCGAAGGCCTTAAGATGCTTCAGAAATCCGCAGACATGCGCCCGAATGACCAAGCGATCATAGGAAACCTGGCGGATGGTTATCGCTGGTCAGGACAACAGAAAAAGGCAATGGAAACCTACGATAAGGCAATCGCGCTCGCAAACAAGGAGCTTGACGTCAATCCGAAGGATGCCACCATTCTTGGCTCTTTGGGTTTGTACCATGCAAAGAAAGGAAATGCTTCTCTCGCAAATTATTATATTCACCGAGCCCGCTCAATTGACGCCTCAGACCGGCAACTCGTTTACAACGAGGCCGTAATGCAGGCTCTGGCGAACCAGCCCGGCGCAGCGATGGAGAGTTTGAGGTCAGCCTTAGAGAAGGGAGTTCCGCCGGAGCAGGCGATGCTCGATCCTGAATTCAGCAGTCTTCGGACAAATCCTGCGTTTCAAAAGCTGATAAGTGATTTTCCGTCGAAGCAGTGAAATCGATCAACTTTAGGCCAATGAGCTTCGCCTGCGCCGAAAGGAAAGAGCGCCTGCGCCACTCAGAAGAAGCAAAAGCGTGCCCGGCTCAGGAGTGATCGCGTGCACATCGATGGTTCCGTCACGCGCCCCCGACAAGCCAAACCAGCCGCCAGCGGCATCAGCATTCGGGTTGCGTGAGCCGTCGTTTAGTGAGTTGTTCAGGTTGATGAAGAAACAGGAGGTAGTGTCGCCGGTGCATACATCGGTGACGGAGCCGGCGGTGATTACTCCTCCGCCAAAAAGCTTTATTTCTACTTCTTGCTTGCCGCTGCTACCAAGCAATTTTATCATCGTATGTTCGCAACTACTGAAGATCCTGAAGGCGTCATTTTTGCAAGTAACTTCCTGATCAGTGGGTATCACTGCGAATATATCCAGCCCGATCCAGTCTACGCCACTGGTATTAATGCAGTTGGTAATGCCACCACCGTTACCATTCAGTTTTATTTTGAAGTCAGTCTTACTACAACTCATAGAAGGACTGGGATCGGATCCACGTCCAACCCGGATTGTACCGTCGCCTGGAATGCTGTCGGCATGGACGGTAACTGCGGCAAGAGACAGCAATACGGCAGCGAGCAAGACTTGGCGTAGTTTCACCGTAGACCCCCAAGGTGGGACGAGTTCCTTCCGGCAGTTTAGTGGCCACTCTTAATAAATTGCATGGGTACGTTAAGTGCAGCCGAACGAGCAAGTTGTGAGATGATGGTCGCGGGCTGTACGTACTCGCTAACCACATTAAATAGAAAACTTTATCATCTTTTGTTGTTTTTTTGCTCTAGCGGCCGTAGAGATTGCGTCCCGAAGCGTCGGCTGGATGATGAACCAGCGACGTTCAGCCCGCTGCTTCGCTTGTTTGCAACATAGTCTGAAACAATCAGCTCAAGTTCACTTAATTTCATCAGAAAGGCCGCAGCGCTGTATGCCTTCTATCATTTCATAAATATCGACATATCGGCTTACCTTGACTTACATCTCGGCGTGTTGGCGAACGCTCGCCAGGACCCCTATCAATTGCTCTACCTCTTTTGAAGGAAATAATCCTTCCACGCCACGAGGACTAATATCCGTGAAGGGCGATTCATAAAGTGCCGAGGGTTCCATCCATCCCCGCTGCGTTAAATGGTCGATCATCAGATTGACGAACTCGATCTGATTCGCGGTCGGAGTCTTGCCAATGAGAAATCCATCAAACGACCGTTTCGCCGCCTCCCGGTCCAATCCGACAACGGAGCGGAGGAAAAGTCCCAATCGATAGCTCTCTTGCTTAGCGCGATTCAGATCCTCGGTCGTTCCGGTGCCTGCATCGAGCAGCATTTTCTCCAATTCCTGAACATCACCCTGCGTTAGCGCTTCATTGAACCGAAGCTTTTGAATGGCAGGATGGTTTTCGTGTGCTTTCAAGAACTGGCGGACTTTAGCTCGGAATTTCTCGAAGTCCGCTCCAACACCGAAGCCGGGCAGCTCTATCCTGGCTTCATCCCCCAGAGTGTCCCGGAAGTCGGTATAGATGGTTATTCTTTTGCCTTTTTCAATCAATTTGACCAGTGACCGCAACCGTTTGCGGACGGTTTCGAGTGTCGGAGTTGTCACATCCTGCCAGAACTCGTCGCTCTGAATCTCTTGAATGAGTTCGAGCTGCTGCTGAACCATTGGGATACTGGCCTTCTCCTCCAGCAGTCCTGCAATTTCGATCACCTGCCGGCGCAACCGCTCATACGAGGGCTCATGCTTCAAAATCGCTAGCTGCAATCTCAGCATCAGAAGGTCGAACTGCTTGGCTTCCTGATCGTCATCAACGAGTTCCGACGGCAGCCCTGCTAGCTGGTCTGACAGTTCAATCTGTTGTTCGATACCAAGCTTTTCCCATGCCTTTGCCTCGGCATATTGTTCGACATACTTGCGCTTGGGTCGAACGATGAAGTTGTTCACATTCATAGCAGCGACCTGACTTCGCAAGAACTCAGCCGTCTCCTGACGCAGTTCAGTCGTTTTTTCCTCTTTGTGGCCCGCTCCGCCAGCGTCGTCCAGTGCCGAGATTAGTTCGACCCTTGCTTTGAACAGTCTCTTTCCGAGCGACTCGCCAGTGGCTCCTTCGGTGGTTTTAGGGTTTTGCCCAAAAAACTCTAGGTTCTGGCAATAGTCAAAAATGTAAAAGCATTCTTTGTCTTTCCCAATTCCAAAAAGATTCGGACAGAGTCGAGTGCCTCGCCCCACCATTTGCCAGAATTTCGTCTTGGAGCGGACGAGCTTGAAGAAAACAAGGTTCAGGACCTCAGGAATATCAATCCCCGTATCGAGCATGTCCACAGAGATGGCAATATGCGGAGCCTTCGCCGGGTTGGAAAAATCGTCGATCAAGCTCTGTGCGTATTCCACTTGAAAATCAATGACGCGGGCAAAAGCTCCCTTGTACCGAGGATAGTTCTTGTCGAATCGCTCGGCGATAAAGACGGCATGGTCATGATTCTTGGCAAAGATAATCGTTTTTCCAATGCGGTCGCCGTTTGCTACCTTCGCTCCACGGGTCATCAGGTGTTCCAGGACTTTATCCACGGTGTCCTTGTTGAACAACCATTTGTTGACCGCAGCGGCTTCTACGCGTTCCGGTATCTCTCCTTCTTCATTCCACTCCAGCGCGTCCCACTCTTCTTTCTCTTCCTCAGATAAATCGTTGTAAGTGATGCCTTCGCGCTGAAACCACGCTAGACCCGCTAGGACCCGCATGAACACTGGCCGTACTCCTGATTCCTTAGCCTCTAGAGCGGGCATCAGTCTAGCATTGGCCAAACTGCGAAATCGCTAGTGTTTATGGCATGTCTAGCGGGTCTAGCGGTATTTCCGAAAAACTCTTCGAGACGATGCCTCCGCTCACGCTAATTCAGGTCGAATTCTATAACTTAACTTAATGGTGCGGACGACGGCGCGCCAAGATTGCGGTAATCGTCTGACTTCGAATTCAAAAAAGAGGCATGCCATGATGGAATCTATCGACTTATCCGTTTCGTTCACTGCCAGTGGAAAATTTATTGAATTGCATAAGGCTCGTGCGTTGCCAAAGGTCCAACCAGTCTGGTCCAGATACTGCCGCTCACGGAGGAACCTTGAGTGCGTCAAGGCGAGGCTGTCCTCGTGCAATGAGCCTAGCTCGCTCCTTCAATTTGCAAGAAAATGCCAGCAGCAAAACAAGGATTTCGAGAAGGAACTCCGGCGTTTGGCTAGGAGTGTGTCCGAGAATTCATCTTTGGTTCTGCCGAATTCACTTGAAAAATAGTGCAGGGGTGTGCGAATTATTCGGAACCATGACGAAAACATACCGAACCTACCTTCCTGAACAAGATTTACTTTTACCTCCGA
>WNFC01036300.1_pt1 | contig 10828 bp, 10 predicted proteins | sample 5400541 | NCBI WGS metagenome assembly WNFC01 (sample SAMN13153342, study PRJNA577476) | soil metagenome | isolation source: 120 cm saprolite under Douglas fir tree site 2 hole 2 replicate 1 | place: USA:California | collected 2015-04-18
GCCCCAAACCCACTTGCATGTTTTGGTAGCAATTTGGTAGCAAATTGCGCCAATTATGCCGTTTTTACCAGCTTGTCCGGCTATTAAACCCTTAAGAATCAATAGCCGGCTAGTCCTGGGCTACCTTGACACGGTAGAGTCTGGGGTTCGAGTCCCCACGTGCCTACCATTTATCTCAACGATTTACCGATAATCGGTTTCTGAAACATCTGTCCAAATCTGTCTAATCAGTCTTAGCGCCCCTTAGAAGCTGCACTCATAGCCCACGTTTCGGAAGGATCATGCTTGCCGCGCAGCTCTGCGCCTGCCGCTTGGCCGGCGAATTGGCCGGCCCCCGGTCAATGAGCGTAACGGCGGTGCTTCACTAGTTATGGCGAACCGTAACGAGTACGCCATAAATCCCGCGCACATGCGATTTTAACCGTGTGGGTCAGTTGGGAGGGTATGTGACAAGCGCTTGCCAGAGCGCGCAAGCTGAAGACCTAAATCAGCGTGAGCTTGGGCTTGGGTTACGTTGTCTGCGGCGGAAAGGTCGTAGGTGGACAGCGCAATGAAACTAACGAGCAATATGGGGCGATGAACCGTGTGAGGGGCGTGCGCCTGGTGTTGCCACTTATTCACTTCTTCTCCAACTCAGTGCGCCAAGTACGGGACAAACCCCCGAACCCTGGTTCTCAAACGATACACGGAAGTCGTCGCCGTAATGTAGAGCGTGCGGTAGTCTTTGTCGCCCCATGCCAGATTTGCCGGTTGTTCAGGCATAAGAATCGTCCCCAGATGATGCCCCTGCGCATCCCAAACCCAGATCCCCTTTGGGCCAGTCACAAAAAGATCGCCTCGCTCGTCCACCTTGATTCCATCGGGAACACCATCGTGCGGCTCCCCCTTTTCCTCGCCGAAAATGCGGCCGTTAAGCAGGCTTCCATCCGCCGCAACATCGTACGCTCGAATATTCTTCTCCTCGCTGTCATCCACGTAGAAGTGTTGGCCATTGGGAGAGAATGCCAAGCCGTTGGGCTGGGTTAGTTCTTTGGTCAACAGGCGGACGCCATCGTTGGCATCGAGGCGATAAACGCCTTGGAAGGGAATCTCCTGCTTCTCTCCCTTCACCAGATCAAGCGTGGGATCGGTGAAGTAGATCGCGGCGTCGGGGCCCACAATCACATCATTGGGACTGTTGAATTTCTTGCCTTCATACTTGTCCGCCAGCACGGTGTAGTGCCCACTTGGAGTTACTTGGATGCAAACTGGCCCCTCAGTAAAACCAAAGCCACCCGCAACTCGTGTCATCTGCGCTTTGGGGTCGAGCAACCCCCAAAAGTGGTTTGACTCTGCACGCAACTCGAAATGTCGTGAAGGAGTCTGGCTGCGGAGCCGAACCAGAAAGCACCAAACCAGCAAGACTACGATGCCAAAAATGATTGATGGCCTGATGAAGGCTTTCACAAGGTGTTCCTTCTCACCGGTCACGCAAGAAACCTCAACGCGGCGTGTGCCCTTCCATGTGCTTCACGCCTTTTTCATCTGTTTGCAACCCTGGCTGACCGTGACGGCCAAGACTCATCAAGTAGCTGACAAGGTCATCGAGTTCCTGGGGCTTCAGTTTGGATGAGTAGTCGGAGGGCATCCAAGATTCCGGCCGATGCTCGATTCTCTGCAAATTCGACTTTTCAAACAAGTGGAAGGTCCCATCGATGGTTTGAAGTTGTAACGAGAAATTATCTTCATTGCGGGCGATGCCGGTGAATGTGCGGCCGTCCAGGGTAGTGGCAACGACCGTCTTACTGAGCTGGTCTAGACTCTTGTTCGGATTCGTGAGCGAATCCAGAATTTGAGGAGCGGACTGCTTACTCCCATAGTTCGAAAGGTCCGAAGCCATAAATCCTCCGGCGCCATTCACCATGTGACAATCGGAACAGGCGGCTTTTCCGAAAAAGAGGGTTTTGCCGGCTTCGGGCGATCCACGCAGCGAAGGCGTCGCACCTTGACCTTGCAAATTGCGAAGGTATCGTACCACGGCTTGAATCCGTAAGTCGCCCAATGAACGAAATGCTGGCATCCCTGTTCCGGGCACTCCCTGGCGAATGATTCGGAGGAGCGCAGCATCCGATAATTCTCTGACATCCGGCCGGGCAGCGATGTCTGGCGCGCGTTGGCTACCACGGCCATCCAGACCGTGGCAACTAGCGCAGCGCGCAGCGAAGGTTTGTCTGCCCCCAACTGGAGCGGCATCCCGTGATGTGTTCGCGACCGGATTCTGCTGAGCTCCCACGAAAGTTACAGTGCAGACGGTGGTCGCCAATGCCAGACAGAGGAGATTCACAAAGCTGATCCGGGGATTACTAGGATGCAAGTTCATGTTTGTGTCGCATCTCTTCATTTCATTTCGCGAAAATCTGCTTTCCAACCGCTCCCAAGAAATGATAGATTCCGCGAAACATATATACAGCGAGAGGATCGGATGGACAAATCGCCAAATTTCAGGCTCGACCGGAGAGGTCTGGTTATGGCGATTGTTCTAGTCTCCGCGGCGGCATCTTTGACTGCTCAGAATACCGTACCAAGTGTGATCAACGTGCTCCGTGAACAACTTACGGTTCAGCCACCGGCTGACAACTGGCCTTCCTACAATGGCGATTACTCAGGAAGACGCTACACCGGCTTGTCGCAAATTGATCCTGACAATGTCACCCAATTGCGCACGCAATGGGTCTTTCACTCCGACAATTCCGATCGGCTTGAAGTCACGCCTGTGGTGATAGAGGGCGTCATGCTGGTTACGTCGGCCAACGATAGCTATGCGTTGGACGCGCGGACGGGCCGTGTCATCTGGCATCATCCGATGCCGACCAGCGAAGGCTTGATCGACGATGCCTCACGGCATCTCAATCGCGGTATAGCCGTGTGGCATTCTCATATATACATGAACACGGACAATGCACACTTGCTTTGCCTGGACGCCCGTTCTGGCCACCTGCTTTGGGATATCCCTTATGCCGATTGGAACAAGAACTACGGTGCCACCAGCGCGCCTCTGGTGGTCAAGGACAAAGTAATCGTGGGCACCTCTGGCGGCGATGATGGAGTCCGTGGCTTTGTTGCCGCATACGATGCTGAGACCGGAAAACTCGAGTGGCGTTTTTGGACGATTCCTGCGCCGGGTGAATTTGGTTCCAATAGCTGGCTGGGAGACTCCTACCTGCATGGCGGCGGCACTACCTGGATGCCGGGAACGTACGATCCACAACTGAATACGCTTTTCTGGGGCACCAGCAATCCCGCTCCGGATTTCGAAGGCAGCACTAGACCCGGTGATGATCTGTACACGGATTGCGTGCTCGCCCTCGATCCTGACACCGGCAAACTGAAGTGGTACTTCCAGTTCACTCCGCACGACTTGTTCGACTACGACGCAACCGAGACGCCGGTGCTGTTGGATTTGGTTTACAAAGGAGCGCCACGCAAGTTGTTGGTGCAGGCGAATCGAAATGGCTACATATATGTTCTCGATCGAACCAACGGCGAGTTCCTTTCCGCCGTACCATTTGTCGAAAAACTGAATTGGGCGAAAGGTATTGATGGCAAGGGGCGGCCAATACGGACGGACTTGAAGCCGACACCAACCGGAACCAAGATATGTCCTGGCTACACGGGTGCGACGAACTGGTTCTCGCCTTCGTACAACGAATCCACGCACTTGCTGTACTTCATGGCGTTGGAGCAATGCGAAGCTTATTTCTCCGCGCCCGATCCGGAACGCTTCAAGGAAGGCCGGACTTTTTACTCCACCGGAGTGAAACGCATTCCTGGGGAGGGCTCACAAAAGATTCTTTTGGCGTACGATGTCGCCACTGGCGGTATTGCATGGAGATATCCGCAGGTTGGGTCGGGGCATTCTTCCGGCGGCACCATGACCACTGCTCGCGGGCTCGTCTTTTTCGGAGACGATGCCCGGTCGTTCGAAGCAGTGGACGCGCAGAGTGGCCGTCCGCTATGGCACTTCAATACCGGACAGGACATCAGTGCCTCTCCCATGAGCTATGCCGTTGAAGGCAAGCAGTACGTGAGCATTGCAGCAGGAAGCGACGTTTTTAGTTTTGCGTTGCCATGATCCATCATCACTGGTTGTGAAAATTCTCAGCAGGAGGTCCTTTATGTTTTCTGCCTCGGTCACTCGAAGGAAGTTCGCCACGGGGTTGGCGCCAGTTTTCTCCGCATTTGGACTGGCGAGCCTATTACCAAAGTCCGCCCTCGCAAAAAACGCTAGTTCGTACGGTTCCGAAGTTAGCAAGTTAAACGACCAAGGCAAGCCCGCCGACGGTACCCAGATGATTACACCGATTGTTGCTCACAATGGATTGATCTACATTGCGGGACAGGGCGCTCACGATCCCGGCGCCGCGCAATCGTGGGATATTGGCGCGCATACTACCAAGGTGTTGGACAGCGTGAAGAAGCTGGTCGAGGCGGGTGGCGCAACCATGGACAGCGTCGTGCAGCTTAGCGTATTCCTGGCAAAGATCGATGACTATGACGGGATGAACAAAGTATTCAAAACCTACTTCCCCCATGGCGGGCCGGCCCGTACCACAGTTGCGGTCGCGGCTCTTCCGGGAAACTCGCTGGTAGAAATCAACTGTATCGCCGCATTGCCCAAGAAGTGACGAGAAAAGGAGTGCGCAAATGAAAATCACTTGGAGCCGCCGTGGATTCCTCGGAACGTTAGGCGCAATTGCCGGATCGTTGCTTGCGCCCCGCAAGCTATTCGGCGCCAATGCGCCAGCCGCGGAAGCGGCAAGTCTTACCGGCTTCGGTCAGTCCGGTAACCCCTACCAGGAACTTGGTGTCGCAACCGTGATTAATGCTGAAGGCACCATGACCATGCTGGGCGGATCGCTTGGCCGTCCCGAGGTCGAGGCGGTAATGGCGCAAGCGGCGCGCCATTTTGTGGGCATTCCCGCGCTGGAGGCCGCCGCGGGAAAGCGTATCGCTGAGATGCTCAAGTTGCCCGCCGGTTACAGCGCTCTCGTGACTTCAGGCGCGGCCGGGGCGATCCAGTCCGGGCTTGCCGGCATTCTTACCGGAGACAACGAGAGCTTCATCAAGCAATTGCCTGATCTGACCGGAATGAAATCTGAGGTCATTATTCAAAAATCGCATCGCAATCCGTTTGACCATCAGCTGCGGGGAACGGGCGTGAAGCTGATTGAGATTGAGACTCGCGACCAATTGCGGCGGGCAGTAAGCGAGCGGACGGCGATGATGCACTTCACGAATTTTGCCAACGCCGCTGGGCAAATCAAAGTGGACGAGTGGGTGAAGCTGGCTAGGAGCTCAAACTTCCGTGCATGAATGATGCCGCAGCGGACACGCCTCCGGTTTCGCACCTCTGGGACTACTCCAACATGGGCTACGACCTTGTGACTTTCAGTGGTGGCAAGGCTCTGAGAGGACCGCAGTGTGCCGGACTGTTGATCGGGCGCGAGGATTTGGTCCACTACGCGTTGCTCAACAACAGTCCTTATGAAGACACCCTCGGTCGCGGTCAAAAAGTCGGGAAGGAAGAGATCCTCGGCATGATCAAGGCGTTGGAACTCTATTTGAACGAAGACCATGACGCACTGGCGAAGGAATGGCAGCAACGTTTGGACACTGTGGCACGACAGGTTACGAAAATCCCCGGCGTCAGCACTTCCTTTTTCACTCCGGATATTGCGAACCATGTCCCCCACATGCAAATCACCTGGGATGCAAAGATAGCCCTGACTGTACCGCAGGCCTCACAGATATTGCGCAGCGGGCAGCCATCCATCGCAATTGGCGGCGGTGAGGGGCGTCCGGGGTTGGCGATGAATTCGTTCATGCTGCAGCCGGGCGAGGAGCAGATCATCGCCGAGCGGTTAATTAAGGTCTTTCGGGAACACTCGAGTTAGCCCGGCTGCCTTTGCAGTCTGAACCGCCATGACTACTGCCAGGAGAGAGGACAATGGCAACTGCTTTACTCTGGATGGACAAACGGTATGTACGGCGAATCAGTACTCGAAGACTCCTGGTTGACGCGGGCGCTGCGATCGCGGTCATTTCTTGTTTCGTGCCAAGCGTAACTGCCCAGTCCAAAGCGGATATGGCGGCGGCTCCACCGGCCACCGTTCGGGTTGACGTTACCCCGGACCATGCCATCAATTCCTTCGATCCTGACAGTGCCCTGGGTAGCTCGATTGATGTCCTTTCGCGCACCGCGATCGACAAAGTGTTCACCCCGCACATCCTCCAGGAATCCCTCTCTGCGGGCTGGGGACCGATTACTTACCGCAACAACACCGAGCTCAGAATGGCCGCCTGGCACTGGACGGAAAACGGGACTTGGAGCGACGCGGCACACCGCAGTGGATACTTCACCGGCAGCGTCGAACTGAAGGAGCCGATCAAATATATTCTTGCCTACGCGCTGCCTCACCGCGGTTTCGCAACCAGCGGCGATCGCCCCGTCCCCGGCCCAAACCTGACTTACTGGAAGAGAGTCCTTATGCCACCACGTATCAGGTGGAGTATTGGACCGGCAACGACCCACTCGATTTCGACGCCGGCCCCAAGGGCGAATGGAAGGTTTTCCCTTCGGGTGCACTGAAGGATGCGAAAGGCGGCACTGTCACTCTAAAGATCACCGAAACGCCGGTCTCCACACGCTACCTGCGCGTCTTGATGACTGAATCCTCCAACACCTGCGACGAGCACGCAAGGGATGACGTACGCAACTGTGTCGGTTATGCCATCCAACAGATTGCTGCTGGCACAGTTGATGCCAGTGGCGCTTTCGTCGAAGCGCCGAAAGATCCCAAAGAGAGGCGAACCACATATTGTGTTTCGTCCATCGATCCCTGGCACTCCGCCGAGGACGTAAGCGACAGTGGCGCTTACCAGCACACCGGTTTCGATCTTCTCTTCAACAGCGGGCTCACCAACAATCTGCCGGCGATGCTCCCGGTCACCCTGCTTTACGGCACACCCGATGACGCCGCGGCCCAGATTGCTTACATCGAGAACCGTGGCTATCGACTTGGCTATGTCGAAGTGGGGGAAGAGCCGGATGGCAAGCATGCCATGCCAGAAGATTACGCCGCACTTTACCTTCAGTGGGCCACGGCTATTCATAAGGTCGACCCTAAGCTGAAACTCGGCGGACCAATTTTTGAGGGCGTCAACGAAGACATCCGGGTTTGGCCCGACTCCCAGGGGAGGACTTCCTGGATGGGACGCTTCCTGGATTATCTGAAGGTGCATGGCCGGCTATCCGATTTGTCATTTGTTTCGTTCGAGCACTATCCCTTCGAGCCTTGTACGATTACCTGGAAAACCCTTTACACCGAGCCGCAACTGATGAAGCACGTCCTACAAGTGTGGAGAGACGACGGAGTTCCCAAGGACGTACCGTTGATGGTGACGGAGAGCCATCTTGCAGCCCAGCTTACCGGACCGATGACGACGATCTTTGCCGCGCTGTGGCTGGCGGACAATATCGGCTCGTTCTTTGAAGGAGGAGGCTCGGCTTTCTACCACTCGCCCATTCAGCCCGAAGGAATTCACAACACTTGCCTCGGTTGGGCTTCCTGGTCGAACTTCGTCTCCGACGAAAACTACGACATCAAGGGATATACGTCACTCTACTTTGCGGCTCACATGATTAACCTGGAATGGGCGCAGCACCGCGCTGGTATCCACAAGATGTTCCCCTCCTCCACCGATATTAAGGACAGCGAAGGCAATGCGCTGGTGACTTCGTACGCGCTGCTTCGTCCCGACGGCAACTGGTCGTTGATGTTGGTCAATCGTGATGAAACCAACCCGCACGCTTTACGAGTTGTGTTTGAAGATTCCAGGGACAAGCGACAGGCATCGTTTTCGGGGCCGGTCACGTTCGTGACTTTTGGCAGTGAACAGTACGTATGGATCAATGACGGCCCCAACAGTCATCCTGATCCAGACCATCCACCGGTCGCCACCACCGTGCCGGCAAGCTCACAAACCACATTCACACTCCCTAAAGCTTCGGTGACCGTGCTGCGGGGCAAGCTGACCGGTGTCAAGAACTAACTTTGCCAGGCAAACCGATTCTGCGGGCTCTTCGCTGTGGTGGTCGCAAATGCACCGTGCCTGCTGGCTCGCCACGCGCCTGCGCCCGTGAGCATGATCCCGAGATTTTTATTGAAGCATATCAATAGCCCGTGATATGACTGCTGGGCCACGGGCTGAACGGAGCCCCGAGGAAAGCGGAGATTTGCAGGCGCTATCTCGATGACCCAGCGTAGTGGCGGATTTATTCTTCTGTCGCTCTCTTTCGTTCTGTCAGGTCCCGCCGCGGCTCAGACGCATTCGAAAGTGCAGGCCTCGGTCAACTCTGAATAGCCTCGCGTGAGTCCGTCTGAAAATGCCCAAGGCAGCAGGGCCAATGCCCAATGTGTGATCCTGCCAGCTAACGCACGACCTGGAAATCGGCACGGCAGCCGTGGTCTACCCAAATGCCCTGACGATCATAACCCCAACTCTCATCTTGGCGGCAGGAAGCGTCGCTATGTTGCTTTAACAGCCGCACTCCGCCCCGTGTATCTGCCGGACAGTAGTGTCGGTGCAGGTCATCCGATGCGCATGAGATTATTTGATCTTGATTGTCGCCGCGATTCGAGTCGTGGTCCCGGTCTCGCTCCCAGCTACCTCGGCGTCCCTCTATCACAAAATCCGCCCGGCAGCCGTGGTCTACCCAAATGTTCCTGTCATCAGCGCCCCAACTGTAGCCTTCCTGGCAAGCAGATTCACTGCGTTGCTGCGCTAGCCGCACCCGGCCGGGAACATCGACCGGGCAATAGTGCCTGTGACCGTCGTCCGAGGAACATGCGATGGTGATAGGCTCTCTTTCGCGGTAAGGGTCAACCACAAAATCGGCTCGGCAGCCGTGGTCTACCCAAATATTTCGGTCATCAGCGCCCCAACTGTAGCCTTCCTGGCAAGCAGATTCACTGCGTTGCTGCGCTAGCCGAACCCGGCCGGGAACATCGACCAGGCAATAGTGCCTGTGACCGTCGTCCGAGGAACATGCGATGGTGATAGGCTCTCTTTCGCGGTAAGGGTCAACCACAAAATCGGCTCGGCAGCCGTGATCTACCCAAATGTTTCTGTCACCGTAGCCCCAACTGTAGCCTTCCTGGCATGGGGAGTCGCTATGTTGCTTCACCATCCGCACCCTGCCTCGAGTATCCGCCGGACAAGAATGGCGGTGGCCGTCATCCGAAGAGCACGAAATGGTTTGCGCTTTACATCTCGGGCCGAAAACTGTGAGCACGGCGACAACGAGACCCAAACGAACCCGATTCCTTGTGGTGAACATTCCGACCTCCTGAAGATCTCAAAATCGTCTAAGTTCGCAATGAGATCTGAAATATGAGCGAGCCCACTGGGCTCGTGCAATTTTCCCGCACCCTTGTTATTTCTGCGGCACTCCGACACACCTAGCCTTAGACTCGGCCTCGCGGCTATACTGACCGCGATCTTCTATGAAAAACCTGTCGCGCCTCTTCCTATTCCTTTCGTTCCTGACGACAATAGCCACCGGACAAACCATGAAGCCGATTGCTGAAACGAAAGTCGAGGGGTCGGCCAACGCAAAGTTCCTGGCGATGGCGGATCAGTTCGTCAAAGAGTCGCTGGCGCTGTCGCCGGTGAATGCGTCGCAGGCAGGGTATCACAAGCATCTCGACGCGAAAACCGGCAAGACGATCATGCTGGATGCGGAGCTTGACGATGTAGGCGCTGCAGGAATGGCAGCCCAGTTGGAGTTCTATCGCGATTGGCGGCGCAAGTTCCAGGCAGAGACCCCGGTAGCGTCGCTGAATGCGCAAGACGCAGCCGACTATCGGCTGATCGACGATCAAGTCGCGGTCAATCTGCTGGAACTGGAACATATTCAGAACTACAAACATAATCCGACGGTGTATGTGGAGCTGCTGGGCAGCGGGTTGTTTCTTCCCATGACTCAGGAATATGCGCCGAAAGAGGTTCGGGTTGGAGACGTGATTTCGCGCATTGGGCAAATTCCGCGTTTTATTGAGCAGACCAAGTCGCAACTGGTGGACGCAGATCCCATCTTCATTTGGACTGCAGTTGATGAGAACCAGGGCAACCTCGATATGGTCGATGGACTCGCCAGCGACATTCCCGCGGACTCGCCGCTTCGGGTGCAGTACGACAAAGTGGCGCCGCCGGCAAAGAAGGCGCTCACGGACTTCAATGACTGGATGAAGAATGATCTTGCCAAACGTCCTACCAACGGGCGTACCTGGCGTCTGGGCAAGGAGTGGTACGCGCTCAAGTTCCGTTACGTGATTGAGACCTCCATCGAGCCGGCGCAGTTGCTAGCAGACGCGGAGGCGGAAATAACGCGGGTGCGTGCGGAGATGTTGCAGTTGGCGCTGCCGCTTTATAAGGAGATGTATCCCGGCCAGGATGATTACAGTAATTTGCCGGTGCGTGAGCGCGAGAACAAAATCATCGGCGCGGTGCTGGATAAAATCAGCGACGAACATCCGCAGCGCGATCAGCTGGCAGAAGCGATCAAGGCTGATCTGGCGGGAATCACGCAGTTTATCCGGGAGAAGAAGATCGTCACCCTCAGCAGCCGCGACAACCTCAAGGTGATTCCTACCCCGGAGTTTATGCGCGGTATTTACTCGGTTGCAGGCTTCCATTCCGCGCCACCGCTGGAGCCGACTGCTGAGGCGCAATATTGGGTGACGCCGATCGACCCGAAAATGCCAGACGCCAAGGCCGAAAGCAAACT
>WNFC01009406.1_pt1 | contig 10826 bp, 13 predicted proteins | sample 5400541 | NCBI WGS metagenome assembly WNFC01 (sample SAMN13153342, study PRJNA577476) | soil metagenome | isolation source: 120 cm saprolite under Douglas fir tree site 2 hole 2 replicate 1 | place: USA:California | collected 2015-04-18
CTGGCGGCCTGGATCTTCATCGGCACCGCACTCGAATACGCCGAGCGCATCAACCTCTTTCGTGCGCGGCTCGGCGACAGTTGGCGGCGGGCCTGCGCGCTGCCGCGCGCCGCCTATGGCATGACGATCGCGCATCTCGGCGTGGCGATTCTCGTCGTCGGCGTCACCGCCTCGGCCTGGCAGGTCGAGCGGGTCGAGACGGTGCGCCCGGGCGACAGCGTCGATGTCGCCGGCTACAGCTTCCGCTTCGAGGGGACGCAACCCATCCTCGGCCCGAACTACACGGCGCAACGGGGCCGCTTTACGGTGACGCGTGCCGGCGCTCCGGTCACCGTCATGCAGCCGGAGAAGCGCTTCTATCCCGTGCAGGGCATGCCGATCACCGACGCGGCGATCCACACCAACGGCTTCGCGGATCTCTATGCGGTGATGTCCGAGGAGGCGGGTGACGACGGCGCCTGGGTCGTGCGACTCTACTACAACCCGCTGGTGCCGTGGATCTGGTTCGGCGCCGTCATCATGGCGCTTGGCGGCATCGTCAGCTTGAGCGACCGGCGTCTGCGGGTCGGTGTGCCGGCCCGCCGTACGGCGCCGACGCCGACCGCACCGGCGCGGGTCTGAGAGCGGCCACTTTGCGCCGGCTGCTGTTCTTTCTTCCACTCGCTTTGTTTGCCGTGCTCGCTGGGTACTTCGTCATCGGCCTCGGCCACGATCCTTCTCTGCTGCCATCCGCGCTCATCGATCACCCGGTGCCCGAGTTCAACCTGCCGGCTCTCGGGGACAAGCCCGGCCTGGCGACCACGGACCTTACTGGCCAGGTCGCTCTCGTCAATTTCTTCGCCTCATGGTGCGTGCCGTGCCGGGCCGAGCACCCGATCCTCATGCGACTTGCCGGGGAAGCGCACGTTGCGCTCTACGGTATCGACTACAAGGACAAGCCTGAGGACGCGCGTGGACTGCTCGCCCAGCTCGGCGATCCCTATCGCCGCATCGGGGTCGATCGCGACGGGCGGACCTTCATCGATTTTGGCGCCTACGGCGTACCCGAGACCTACGTCATCGACAAGGCTGGGCATATCCGCTACCGCCAGGTCGGCCCGATCACGCCGGAAGACTACGAAGGCAAGATTCTGCCGCTTCTGAAACAGCTCGGCGCATCATGACAAGGAAGGTTGAACCACGAAGGTACGAAATTACGAAGCAGGGACTTTGCGCGCCAAGGGAGCATTTTTGCCGTCCTTCGTGTCTTCGCATCTTCGTGGCGCAAAACCTTATTCTTCTTTTCCTTGCCATTGCGACGTCAGCGCTCGCCGTCCTGCCTGACGAGCGCCTCGCCGATCCGGCGCTCGAGGCGCGCGCCCGGGCACTAAGCCAGGAGCTGCGTTGCCTCGTCTGCCGAAACCAGTCGATCGACGATTCGAACGCCGATCTCGCGCATGATTTGCGCGTGCTGGTGCGCGAGCGGTTGCAGGCCGGCGACAGCGACCGGCAAGTGCTCGCCTTCCTCACCAACCGCTACGGCGACTATGTCCTCCTGCGCCCCCCCGTCAAGCCAACGACGTGGCTTCTATGGTTCGGCCCGCCGGCCTTGCTCCTGGCCGGCGCGCTGGCGCTCCTCGTCGCTTGGCGTCGCCGCCGCGCCGGAACTCCGATGCAGCCGACGCCGCTTACCGAGGACGAACAGGAACGCCTCGCCCGGCTGATGAGAGAAAGCAGTTGATGCTCGCGCTCGGGCTCCTGCTCCTTACCGCCGGCGCGGTCGCCGCGATCATCGTCCCGCTGGTGCGCCGACGCGGCACCATAGCGACGCCGCGCGCCGCTTTCGACCGCGCGGTCTACCGCGATCAGCTCGCCGAGATCGACCGCGACCGCGAACGCGGTATCCTCGACAGCGAGCAAGCGCGAGCGGCGCGCATCGAGGTCGAACGGCGGCTGCTGGCGACCGATGAGACCGGCGAAGCGGCGGCGGCGGCGCCGGTCGGCTGGGTTGGCGCGCTGGCGATTGCCGCGGTGACCGCCGTCCTGGCAGTGACGCTTTACCTCCGCCTTGGTGCGCCCGAGTTGCCCGACCAACCGCTCGCTTCGCGCCACGATGCGACCTCCCCGGGCGACCTTCCGGCCGTCGTCGATGCGCTCGCCGCGCGCCTCAAGGAAAGGCCTGAGGACGGCCAGGGTTGGCTGCTCCTGGCGCGCAGCCAGGCTAGTCTGCAGCGCTGGCAAGAAAGCGCGGCTTCCTATCAGCGAGCGATGGCATTGACCAATGCGCCCGAAGCCGCTGCCGGCTATGGCGAGATGCTGGTCGTGGCGGCAGATGGCGTGGTGACGCCGGCAGCGCGCAGTGCCTTCGCTGCCGCATTGAGCCGCGACCCCAGCAATCCGCCTGCGCGGTTCTACCTCGCGCTCGGCGATGCGCAAGCGGGCAAGGCGAGGGAGGCGGTCGACGCCTGGGCAAGAATGGCGGACGAGGCGCCGGCGGGTGCGCCGTGGTTGCCGTTGGTACGCCGGCACATCGAGGAGACCGCGCGCGAAGCCGGGATCGCGCTGCCGGCGAATTCCACCGGCGCAAAGTCCACCGACCCAGGCGCCGCCGGCCCGAGCGCTGCCGATATCGAGGCGGCGCAGGCGATGACGCCGGAGCAGCGGCAGGCGATGATTCGCACGATGGTCGAACGGCTGGCGGCGCGCCTCGAGAGCAACCCCGACGACGCCGAGGGCTGGCACCGTCTCGCCCGCGCCTACACCGTCCTCGGAGAAGCCGAGAAAGCGGCCGCGGCCGAGGCGCGCGCGGCCGCGCTGGCCAAACCGCAGCCTTGAAGTTGCCGGTCTAGTTTCGGCTTCTCGGCAGAAGCATCGTGCCGATCGCCAGATAGATGGCGAGAAGGAGCAGGCCGAATTGTCGCTCGCTCAGGGCGACGCGTCGCGTTGATGGAGCGACATGTCGATGAAGACCCGCAATCCGGCAACCGCCAAGGCCTCAATGATGAGATCCAAGCGAGCCGAGGAAGAGCAAGAACAACATATGGTTGCCGACGCCGCATAATTCACAGATAAGATAAGTGAAATAGAAGGGTCGGAACAACAGCCTGCACTGCCAGTGATTGAGATCACTGTGAACTCGTCTCTGCTATGTTTGATTGTGTGCCTGAACGCTCCTGGCGCGGCGAATGGCACGCTCCCGACGGGGCCGGGCGTAATACTTGGTTAAGGCCGATGAGGCAAACTCGGCAATCTGTCGGAGTAGGCATGGTGCGAGACGGACAGCGGATGGCCAAGAACATTGCGGCGAGCGCACGTGCCGCAGAGGCGCGACCCGGTCTCACTCGCGCCCTGGAGTGCATCTCGGCGCCATGCCGCGTGGTCGATCGGACATTCCATGGCTGAAGGACAAATGAGGGCGACCGGATCGGACGCGCTGCCGGCCTCGCCGGCGCCGGACGTCGCCGACACGGTTCGCGAGCGTCGCCGCAGGGTGCTGCTCGGCGGCTTGGCGGCGGCGGGCCCGATGATCGTAACCCTTGCCGGCCGCCCGGCACTCGGCGCCACTGGCGTGTGTACCGTCTCCGGCTATACCTCGGTCAATCCCTCGCAGGCCACCGGCAACAGTCAAACCTGCGGCGATTCGCCAGGCTGCTGGAAGAACAAGAACTACCAGAATTGGCCGGGCATGAGGCAGGACGTCACGCCCTACCAGGCCTATACCCACGATACCTTGCTGTCCGACGGAGTCGCCATACCGGCCCTGGCGAAATCGCCGTTCTCGAATACCAACGTCACCATGGGCAATACGATCGGCGGCGGCGGGACGGTGACCGTTACCTGGACGTTTTCCGGCACCAAAACGACAACGCTATGGTCCGGCGGTCAAATCTCCAATGTCACGGCGGCGCTCCTCAACCAGGGCTTCTACGGCCCCTCGAACTACTTCCACCCGTCCTCGAACGTCTTCGGTTCGCCTGACGTCCGCAGCATGATCAACAGCTACCTGACGAGCAATTCGGCATCGAATCCGGGCGTCATCTACTACACCAGCCATCCGGACGGGAATACCGCGAGCAAGATCGCCACGCTGATGACCAGCCTCGACAACATCCTCAACGCGATGAACAATCAGGGCGAGCTCTGTCCCGGATGACGGGACGCTGGCGGGTTGCCTCGCCCGCAGCGCTGTCGTGGCGATCCTGGGCGGGCGAAATCGTCGTTTACGACGATGGGTCGGGCGACACGCACTATCTCGAGCCGCTCGCAGCCGAGGTGTTCGAGCGTCTCCTCGATGCGCCCGCCGATCTCGACGAACTCGCCGCCCGCGTCGCACAGTCGCTTGCCGTCGATCGCGATGACGAGTTGGCTCAGGCGATCGGCGCCGTCGTCGACAAATTCCGCGCCTGCGGCTTGGTCGCGCGGCAGGCGGCGGCCATTTGACTGCGACAACGACTGCTGCTCGGGAGACCATCCCGTCAGCCGCCGCGATCGAGGCGGGTGATTTCTTCCTGCGCTCGGGGCCATTCACCACGCGGGTGCACACGAGCATCCCCCATCTCCTCCGCGGCATCGCGCGGCTCTACGAGCCCCGCCACATCAACGCTCACCGCGATTTCGCCGACTTCCATGTCACCGTCGCGCCGCCGCGCGGGCCGCGCCGCTGGTATCGCCCGCAGGTCCTCTTTCACCTCGACGGGGTCGTCCCGTTCAAGCCGCTACCGCTTCTTCACGCCGTGCCGATCTTCGAATGGGGGCTCAACTGGTGCATCGTCAATCGCGCCAACAGCTATCTCATCATCCACGCCGCGGCGATCGAGAAGAATGGCTTCGTCGCGATCATGCCGGGCGTGCCGGGGGCGGGCAAGAGCACGCTGACTGCCGGTCTCGTCAATCGCGGCTGGCGGCTCTTGTCGGACGAGATGGCATTGATCTCGCTGACCGATGGAAGGGTCACGCCGCTCGTCCGGCCGATCAGCCTGAAGAATGAATCGATCGCCCTGATCCGCGACTTCGTGCCGGGTGCCCAGCTTAGCGCAGCGTGCCACGATACGATCAAGGGGACCGTCGCGCATCTCAAACCACCGCAAGAGAGTCTCAACCGAGTCGACGAGCCCGCGCGCCCCGCCTGGATCATTTTCCCGCACTACGTGAACGGATTGCCGGCGACGCTCGCGACGTACTCGAAGGCGGCGAGCCTGATCGAGATCGCCCGCAACGCCTTCAATTACAGCGTTCACGGCGCGCGCGGCTTCGCGGTCCTCGCCGACATCGTCGAGTCCTCCAGATGCTACCGCTTCAGTTATGGCGACCTCGACGAGGCGGTGGAGGTCTTCGCGGCTCTGGAGCCGCCCACCCGCGCCGGGGCATAGTGGCGGGCGATTCACCACGGCTGCGCGTAGATCTGCGTTATGAGGATATCGGCCGATCGGCTGCGGAAGGCGCTACAGGATAGCGAATTCCTGCCGACGCTCAGTCTTTCCGAATGGGACCTCGTGATCCGCCAGGCGCAGCGCGCCGGCGTCCTGGCCCGTCTGGCGATTCAGCTCGACGCGCGCAATCTCCTGGACGCCGTGGCGGCGGCGCCGCGTCAGCATCTCCTCGCCGAGCGCGCACTTGCCGAGAAGCATGAGCGCGACGTGCGGTGGGAGGTCCGCTGCATTCAGGAAGCCCTTGCCGAATCCGGCGTTCCGATCGTCCTCCTCAAGGGCGCTGCTTACACCCTCGCTGGACTGCCGCCGGCGCGCGGCCGGTTGTTCAACGACATCGACATCCTGGTGCCGCGCGCCGCGCTCGACGTCGTCGAACAGTCGCTGCGCCGCAGCGGTTGGAGCATCGGCGACATCGATCCCTACGACGAACGCTACTATCGCCGGTGGATGCACCAGATCCCGCCGCTGACGCATTGGGGCCGCCGGACGACGATCGACGTGCATCACACGATCATTCCCGACACGGCGCGGCTTGATCTGCGCGTCGAGAAGCTGTTCGCTGCCGCGACGCCGATCGCCGGCGCGAGCGGCATCCTGACCCTGGCGCCTGCCGACATGATCCTGCACAGCGCCACCCATCTCCTCAACGAGGGCGAGTTCGCTCGCGGCCTGCGCGATCTCGACGATATCGCACAGTTGCTCCGACATTTCGGTCGCGATGCCGCGTTCTGGCCGCGCTTGACCGAGCGCGCCGGCGAGCTCGATCTGCGGCGGCCGCTTTACTACGCGCTACGCTACGCGGTGATGCTGCTCGGCGCGCCGGTACCGGCAGCGGCGCTCGCGGCGGGCCCCGACGCGCCCAACCGGCTGCTGCGCGCAGTGATGGACACGCTCTTCGAGCGGGCCTTGCGGCCGGACCATCGGAGCTGCCGCGACGGCCTGTCCGGAACGGCGCTCTGGCTGCTCTATATGCGGTCGCACTATCTGCGTATGCCGCCCTATCTGCTGATCCCGCACCTTCTGCGCAAAGCCTATCGGCGGACGATCACGCCGGACGCCAGCGGACCGGGATGAGCGAAGCGAGCGCCGAGGATCTCTTTCGCGAGTTGCGTCGGCTGGTCGCGTGCGGCACGGTCCGGCTCGAGCTCGATCTCGCCCGCCTCGAGCACATCGACAGCCCGGTCGTCGTCGAGGCCGACAGCAATATCTGGGTCTACACGCTACTCGCCGTCTGCGCCGTGGTCTTCTGGCGCGCCGGGCCGTGGCCCGGGGTCGCCGCCATCGTCGCGAGTCTCGCGCTCTACCTGACTGCCGGGCGTCGCTACGTGCGGCGGCGCCTAATCCGCCGCGTCCATGAACGGGCGCTTGGCGATGGCGAGGTGTGGCGGCGTCTGTGGCGCTTCGGTGGTGTCACGTTGGTGGCGGGAGGCGCCGGGCGATGCATCGCGCCGGCGGGCAATTGGATGGCCCTGGTGCGGCACCTCCTGTCGTCCTCGAAAACAGCATCCTGAATTGGTGGGCGCTCGCAGGGATCTTCAGCTCTCGCTGTCGAGCCGCCCGCCGGTGCGTGCCTGAGTTTTCAGCACGGCGGCGAGATCGGGCCAACCATAGGCGACCGCCTCGACTGTGGTGCCGGCAACCTGCAGCGGCCGATGACTCACCAGCTTGCCGCCAAGCCGCTCGTAGAAGAAGCGTGCCGGATTGTCGCGCAATACCCAAATCGATGCCGATCCCATGTTGCCGCGCACAAGGCGGGCGAAGAGGGCGAGGAGCAGGGCACGGCCGAGACCATTGCCCTGACGATCAGTGGCGACATAGAGCGTGAAGACCTCGCCGGCAAAGCTCGAATCGAGGTCGCGCCGCCGCCCGCAATTGCCAAAGCCCTGGACCTCTCCGGAGGGTGCGATGCTGACCACCATGTCACCGGGATGGCGCGAGACGTAGCTCGCCCAGACCCGCTTGCGATCGCCTTCCGAAAGCCCGACGAGGAACCTGTCGGGCAACACGCCGGCATAGGTCGATTGCCAACATTCGACGTCGATGCGGGCGATCGCCGCCGCATCGATCATGATCGCTGGCCGCACCCGGTTCATTGCACGCCGTCCCCTCGATTCGATCCGCGGGATTGCCCAAGCATAGAACGCCGGGGTTGCCTTTGTCCTACAGAATCAATGCTGCGGTCGCGCTCGCGAAATTATTTCTGCCGGGGTAAGCTGGGGCAAAGGCGGCGTCCGACGCCAGCCCCGGGAGGGACGATGGGCGAAAGTTATTTTCTCACCCTGGCGCGCTACAATGCCTGGGCCAATCGACGGCTCTACGATGCCTGCGCGGCGCTCTCCGAGGCTGAATATATGAAGCCGCGCCAGGCCTTCTTCGGCTCGATCCATGGCACGCTCAATCATCTCCTTGTCGGCGATCGCATCTGGCTCTCGCGTCTCGAGCATAAGCCCAACCCCAAAATCACCCTCGATCAGATACTCTACGGCGACCTGGTCGCCTTGCGTGTCGCCCGCCAGGCCGAGGACGATCACCTGATCAATGTCGTCGGCGCCATCGCCGAGCACCGGCTCGACCAGCCCCTGGCCTATGCGAACACGACGGGACGGCGCTTCCAGACGCCGCTGCGGCTGGTTCTCGGTCATCTCTTCAACCATCAGACGCATCATCGCGGGCAGGTGCACGGCCTGCTCTCGCAGACCGACGTCGCACCACCCTCGCTCGACCTCATCAATTATCTGCGCGAGGCGGCGCCGCCGTGAGGCGTCAGCGTCCCGTCGTCAGCACGATCTTACCGGTCGAGCGGCGGCTGCGCAGAGCCTGGAACGCCCCGCCGACTTCGGCGAGATCGAAGCGCTCGGAAACGTGTGGCTTGAGCTTGCCTTCGGCGAACCAGCTTAGCAGTTGCCGATAGGAGTCGCGCACCAGCGCCGGCTTGTGCTTGCGGTAGGAGCCCCAATAGAAACCGACGATGTCGCAATTCTTAACCAGCACGAGATTGGCCGGGATCTGCGGCACTCGACCGCCGGCAAAGCCGATGACGACGATGCGGCCCTCCCACGCGATTGCGCGCAGGCTGGCGTCGAAGGCGTCGCCGCCGACCGGATCATAGACGACATCGACGCCGCGCCCTTCCGTCAGGGCTCGCACCCGCTCGCGAATGTCCTCCCGGGAATAGTCGATCAACTCGTCGGCGCCGTGACTTTTTGCGATCGCCAGCTTCGCGGCGCCGCCCGCCGTGGCGATGATTGTCGCGCCCATCGCCTTGCCGATTTCGACTGCGGTGATGCCGACCCCGCCGGCGGCGCCGTGCACCAGCAAGGTCTCGCCGGGACGCAGCCGCGCGCGCCAATCGAGCGCGCCGTACGAGGTGCCGTAGACGACGGGAAAGCCGGCGGCGACCGCGTAGTCCATCGTCGCCGGAATCGGCGTCAGATCCTCTGCCGCCACCACCGCCTCGTCGGCGTAGCCGCCATGGGGCAGCGTGCCCATGACGCGGTCGCCGGGCGCGAGGCCAATGATGCCGGGCGCCACCTCAAGCACCTCGCCCCCGATCTCGAAGCCGGGCGTGAAGGGGAAGGGGGGCTTTTCCTGGTAGCTTCCAGCGACCATCAGCGTATCGCCGAAATTGACCCCGGCGGCATGCACGGCGACTCGCGCCGTCCCAGGACGCAACGGTGGCGCGGCTATCTCCTCGACGACGAGGCCGTCGGCATTGCCGAATGCCTTGCAGAGAACCGCGCGCACGATCGTCTCGGCTCACCGGAGAAGAAAACGATGTCGCCACCTTGCCGAGGTCGGGGCGGCGATGCAAGGATGCCGCAAAGCGGCCTGTCATAGCGCGCGCCGAAGCCATGCAACGACGTCATGCAACGACGCTTGGCACGCTCGGCCGGGCTGGCTATGGTGGCGCCATGCATCGCACCGCTTTCGCTGCGGTGCTGGGAGTAGTCGCACTCCTGGCGCTGCCGGCCCTTTGCCAAACGAAACCTCCCGCAAAACAGCCGGCGCAGACCCAACCGGCGCCAACGCAGCCGCAACGTCTGGTCGCGGCGCAGAGCTGGACGGCCTACACCGCGGCGGAAAAGGGCGGGCAGATCTGCTACATCGTCGGCGATCCGGCCAAAACCGAGCCTGCCAACGCCAAGCGGGATCCCGTGCATCTGCTGGTGACGCACAACACGTCGGACAAGACGAATAGCGTCGTCAGCTTCATCGCCGGTTACGTCTTCAAGGATGGCAGTCCCGCCGAGCTCGATATCGGCGGCAATGCGTTCAGTCTGTTCACCAAGGACGACACTGCCTGGGCGCGTGATGCCGCGACCGACAAGTCCATCGTCGAGGCGATGCTCAAGGGCAAGCAGGCGGTGCTCAAGGGCAGCTCGGCGCGCGGCACGGCGACCACCGATACATACGCCCTCGCCGGTTTCGGCAAGGTTCTCGCCGAGATCGACAAAGCTTGCAAGGTCAAGCGCTGAGCCGAGGCCAATAGCGCTGACAGCCCTTCTTTCCGAGGTTCTTGATGACCGCCTTCCAAGCGATCTTTACCGCCATCCTGCAAGGCGTCACCGAACTCTTTCCGGTCAGCAGCCTTGGCCATGCCGTGGTCTTGCCGGCGCTCCTCGGTTGGCAGATAGACCAACACGCGCCGAGCTTTTTGCCCTTCCTCGTCGTGCTCCATCTCGGCACGGCAGCGGCGCTTCTCGTCTATTTCTGGCGCGACTGGATCCAGCTGCTCCTTGCTGTGCTCGGCCGGCCGACCGAGCGTTCGCGCGGCGAGGAGCTGCGTCTTCTCGGCCTCATCATCGTTGCGACGATCCCGGCGGGCATCGCCGGGCTCGCCTTCGCGGAGAAACTGCGCGATCTTTTCGGCGTACCGATAATCGCGGCGCTCTTTCTGATCGTCAACGGCATTGTCCTCTTCATCGCCGAGCGGCTGCGACGGAAGAGTGCCCGGCAAAATAGCTTCACCGCGGATGGCGCGCTGAGCGAGCTCACTTGGCGCGGCGCGGTGATGATCGGTCTTTGGCAATGCACCGCCCTCATTCCGGGCATCTCGCGCTCCGGTGTCACCATGGTTGGCGGTTTGCTGGCCGGGCTGCACCACCGCGAATCGGCGCGTTTCTCCTTCCTCATCGCGGCGCCGATCATTGCCGCCGCCGGCGTGCATCAGGTACCCAAGCTGCTGCATAGCGAAGCGGCGGCCGGCGGCAACTTCGTCGGCCTTGCCGTCATCTCCGGCATTGTCGCCGGCATTACGGCCTATCTCAGCATCGCGTTCTTGATGCGCTATTTCGGCAAGCACGATTTCGAGGCGCTCGATCCCTTCGCCTGGTATTGCTGGGCGGCCGGCGCGCTCTCGCTTGGTCTGCTCTATTTCGTGGGCTGAGATGCGATGGACAGCAAGGCGCTCAGAGATTC
>WNFC01009884.1_pt1 | contig 10824 bp, 9 predicted proteins | sample 5400541 | NCBI WGS metagenome assembly WNFC01 (sample SAMN13153342, study PRJNA577476) | soil metagenome | isolation source: 120 cm saprolite under Douglas fir tree site 2 hole 2 replicate 1 | place: USA:California | collected 2015-04-18
GCGCACGTCGAGGACGTCCGTCTCCCCGCATCGTTCGAAGGGCTCCATTCAGCGGGCGACACCGTGTCGCGGTCGGAGGCGGCCGCGTTCCACCGCGACCTCTACGCGCAGCACGCCGCCGAGTATCCGAAGCACATCGGCGAGTCCGTGAAAGCTGGCCACGCCATCACCGCGGTGGACTATCTCGCCGCCCAGGCCCACCGGCGCGCTTTCCGTGCCGACATGGGCGCGGTCGCCGCGCGCTACGACGCGCTTGTCTCGCCGACGGCGGCCGGGCCCGCGCCAAAGGGGCTCGAGTCCACGGGGGATCCCTTCTACTGCGCGCCGTGGAGCTTCGCCGGCATGCCGTCGATATCGCTGCCTTCCGGCACGGCGCCGGACGGTTTGCCGTACGCCGTTCAACTGAGCGGCGCGCCGTGGTCGGAGGCGCGGCTGCTGGCCGCGGCGGCCTGGTGCGAGCGCGTCATCGGCTTCAAGGAGGCGCCGCGTGCTTGATCTCAAGATCACGGGCGGGCAGGTGCTCGACGGCACCGGCGCGCCATCCTTTTCCGCCGATGTCGGGATCACGGGCGACAGCATCAGCGTCGTAGGCGCTCTCTCGCGCGAGCCGGCGGGACAGACGGTGGACGCGGCGGGGCTGACCGTCACCCCGGGCTTCATCGACATGCACTCGCACTCGGACTGGCGTCTCTTCGCCAATCGCCGTGCCGAGTCGAAGATCCGCCAGGGCGTGACCACCGAGGTCGTCGGCAACTGCGGCTTCTCTCCCGCGCCGGTGTCCGACGAGTTCAGACAGGACATGCAGGGGTTCGCGCTCTACGTGCCGCCCGGCATGGACTTCTCCTGGCGCTCGGTCAAGGAGTACCTCGGCCGCTACGAGGACGAGGGGCTTGCCCTCAACGTGGCACAGCTCATCGGCCACGGCACGCTGAGGCTCGCCGTGATGGGCTTCGCCCGGCGCGCGCCCTCGGCGAAGGAGCTCGGCCGAATGCGGAGCCTCATGGAGTCGGCCATGGCCGACGGCGCCTGCGGCCTGTCCACCGGGCTCATCTACGCGCCCGGGTCCTATGCGGAGACGCCGGAGATCGTCGAGATCGCGCGCGGTGCCGCGCGCGGGGGTTTCTACGCGAGCCACATCCGCGGTGAGGGCTCCACGCTTCTCGAGGCGGTGGCGGAGGCCATCAGCGTCGGGTGCGACAGTGGCTTGCCGGTGCAGGTGAGCCACATCAAGGCGGCGGGGCGGCCCCACTGGGGCAGGGTGCAGGATGCCCTCGCCCTGATCGACGGCGCCCGGGCGAAGGGGCAGGACGTCATGGCTGACGTCTACCCGTACACGGCGTCGAGCACGACGATCCGGACTCTCCTGCCCGATTCAGCGCTCGAGGGCGGGATCGACGCGATGCTGGGCCGTCTCCGCGATCGGGCAGCCCGCGCGCGGATCCGCGAGGAGATGGCGCATGGTCCTGTCCTGGCCCGCGGCGTGGGCTGGGAGGACATCATGATCGCGTACGCGCCGTCGCGCCCGGAGGCGCAGGGACTCCGGCTCGACGAGATCGGCCGGCGATGGGGCAAGGACCCGGTCGAGTGCGCCTTCGACATCATCGAGGCCGAGCAGGGGAAGGGCTACGTCATCCTCTTCCAGCTCGACGAGGCCGATCTCCGGCGCGCCCTCGTTCACCCGCACGTGATGATCGGCTCCGACGGCTCGTCGCTGGCGGCGGCGGGGCCGCTGTCCGAGGGCAAGCCCCACCCGCGGAGCTACGGAACCTTCCCGCGCGTGCTCGGCCGTTACGCGCGCGACGAGGGCGTGCTGACCCTGCCCGTCGCCGTGCACAAGATGACGGGGATGCCCGCGGCGCGGCTCGGCTTGAAGGACCGCGGCATTCTTCGCAAGGGCGCCAAGGCCGACGTCGTGGCCTTCTCGCCCGAGCGCGTCGCCGATCCGGCGACCTACGAGGATCCCCACCGCTACGCCCGAGGCATCGCGCACGTGATCGTCAACGGTCGGATGGTGATCAAGGACGGCGAGCACACGGGCGGCCTCCCGGGCCGCGTGTTGAGGCCCGCGTCGGGTTAGAGTCGAGTCCGGCCGTGTTCTGTCGGGCGTTACGCCCGATCTCGTCACTCGTGAGGGGTCGGGGCCCGGCGGAGGTCTGAATCCACGGACACTTCACCGGCATCTGAAGACGTGGCACCTTCTTTGCTGTACTGACTGCGGCATTTAAACCCGTTTCGAAAGGATTGTCATGACTCGTGTGCTGATGATCGATGGAAACCGAAAGCTGACCGAATCGGTCGGCAGGCAGTGTCTCGAGCAGAACATCGCGATCCGCATGGCCGACACCTTCTGTGAAGGCGTCCGCCAGCTGCTCGAGATTCCGGTGTCACTGATCCTCGTCCACTCCGATCTCGTGCATCTGGCGGGAGCGGAGCTGGGCCGGCTCTTCGAGACGGTAGCGCCCGGCGTCCCGGTGGTGGTGCGGGTCGAGGCCGGACAGGGCATGGACGAGCAGGTGCGGTTTGAGCTCCACGGTTTCCGGGTGGTGCGAGAGCCTTTCGACGTCCTCGACCTGCTCGTCAAGGGCGAGCGGCCGGCGCGCGTGGTGTTGCCGAGTCCCGCGATGGCCGCGGCCGCTATCGAGGCCGCCTGCTCGTGAGCCCCGGGACCGTAAGCTCGGACCGGAAGCCCGGATCGGAAGCCCGGATCGGAAGAATGATGGGCTACTTCGGTAGCAAGATCTCCGTGTGGCTGGCCGCGCTGGGCCTGGTCCTGGCCTTGGTCGGCCTGCTCGTCGCGACGGGCGAGTCCATCCGTCACCCCGAGCGCGTAGCGCCGCCCGCCGGGGCTGCCGCGGCCGACAAGCTGGCTCACGACGCGCCTGCTGACGACGTGTACCATCCTCCGGGCTCGCGGATCTGGATGACTCCGTAGTGGTTCGGAGCCGGCGGTTGCTGGCGGCCGCGCGGGGGCATGGTGTAGACTAGAGTCCAGACACATGAAGTAGCGCCGCGGCCGGCGCCCTCGCCTCCGATATTGGCTCTTCCGAGTATTGGGGCGTGCATCAAGGCGGAAGAGCGATTGAAGGAGATCCAGATGGCTTCGAAACTGTATGTTGGGGGGCTGTCCTACTCGACCACGAGTGAGACCCTGCGTGAATACTTCGCCCAGTGCGGTACCGTCGAATCTGCAGCGGTGATCACCGACAAATTCTCCGGGCAGTCACGCGGCTTCGGCTTCGTCGAGATGGCCACCGCCGAGGAGGCCCAGCGCGCCATCTCGGAGCTCAACGGCAAGGACCTCGACGGCCGCAAGCTGACCGTGAACCTGTCGACCCCCAAGGCGCCGGGATCCGGCGGCGGCCCCCGGGGCGGCGGCCGGCCGGGCGGACGCCCGGGCGGCGGTGGCAGGGGTGGCGGGTTCGGTGGTGGCGACCGTGGCGCCTACGGAGTGCCGCCCTCCAAGAAGCCCTTCAAGTGGTAGCCCGCGTAGCCTAAGCAGCCCAAGGGCGCGGCGGAGAAATCCACCGCGCCCTTCGTCTGTCTGTCGCACGGCACGGCGGCCGAGGGCGCCCCAACATGTAACTACGTCTGGGTCGCAGATAGGCCGCTATCGGCGGCCGGTCAGCCCAATATCCGGTCGTAGCGGCCGTATTCGTGGGCCGCGTCCATGAACCACTTCACGATCTCGGGGCTCGACCGCGGCGGGATCTCGCACGAGGTCGAGAGAATGAAGCCCGAGTGCTTCGCCGCCGTGTCGATGCACCGCCGCACGTCCGCCTCCATCTCCGCCTGCGTGGTCTTCTCGAACTTGGTCGCGTCCACGTTGCCGATGGCGACGGCGCGCCCCTTGGAGATCTCCATGAAGCGCGCCAGCTGGTCCACGTACAGCTTCGGGTCGCCCTGCTGGTCGAGGTCGAAGGACACGGTGGTGAAGCCGCAGCCGATGATGTCCTCATAGATCGGATAGGTCGTGCCGCAGATGTGCGTGGTGAGCCCGACCTTCTTGGCCTTGAAGTAGTCGACCAGGTCCTTGTGGTATGGGGCGATGAACTCGCGGTAGTTATCCGGCGAGACGAGGCTGATGGAGGCCGTGGGCTCCGAGAAGCTCAGTCCGATCCTGGTCTTGGCGATGGCATCGCCCCAGATCTTGCAGAAATCGGTGGTCACGCGCATGAGGTCGTGGATGAACTGCTGGTCCTCGAAGGTGTCGAGCAGCATCATCTCTGGATTGCGCAGCAGCATCGCGATGGTCCAGGGGCCGACCGCCACCGCGCCCATGGCGGCGGGCGGGGCGGCCTTCACGAGCGCCTCGCACTGCTCGAGAAAGCCGGGCAGGCGGGCCGTGCCGTAGGGGTCCGGCATCTTCAGCTTGGCCAGATTGGCCTTGTCCTCGAGCACGTGGCCCTCGATCGATGGCACGACGTAGTCGGAGTACTTGACCTTGCAGCCGAAGGCCTCGGCCTCCTTGGCGAGGTCGTTGTACGCCAGCACCACGTCCGGCTGGTAGCGCTCGTAGTAGTTCATCATGGCGCTGATGGCCTTGACCGGGTTCGTGCAGTACTCCTCGATGGACTGCCCGTCGAGCGTGCCGGCGAACGAGGCGACGATGGGGTAGACGGGCACGCGGTCGGAGAAGGAGCGCTTGTAGGCGGCGACCACGCGGTCCCGGTTGGTCAGCGGCGCCTTGCCCTTCTCCGCGTCCCACAGGCGGTTGACCTCCATGTAGCGCGGGGGCAGCTTCGCCTCGTATTCCATGAACTGCGTGATCGGGTAGCGGATGCCGCCGGCGTGGGTACCCCGGAGGCCCTCGACGATCTCTTCCATCCTCGCCCACGGAATCGCGAACGCCATCTCGTGGTCCTGGGTCTGCCCGAAGATGCGGTCGCCCGAGCAGGGCAGGATGACCTGGGCTTCGCCGGTTTGCATGGTCGTGACGATGATGTCGGCGCAGACCGCGCGCCCCTCGAAGGAGGAGTGCAGGCGCCCGCCCCGCTTCCACAGCGCCGCCTGCGTCAGTCGCATCACCTGCGCCGGGTTGGCATAGACGCAGACCAGGTGAGGCTCGAAGGTCGCGCGGTCGAGGGGGGCGACGAGCAGCGTCTCGTACTCTCCCGGCGCGAACTTGTCGATGGCGGCCTCCGAGCGCTGGCCCGCCTCCTTCGTCTCCGTGTACATGCCCTCGCAGAGCGTGCCGACGTTGTAGATGGGCAGCGGCTTGTCGAAGCCGATGGCCGTGATGCCGAGCGAGCAGATGTGGTCCTCGCGCGTGAGCGCGATCATCCACCCGTACCGGCGCGACATGTCGATGACCTGGCAGGACATGCTGAGCTTCTTGAAGTCCCGCGCGGGGCGCTTGGCCCGCTCGGGGATGGGCTCGCCGGGCTTGAGCATCCGGATCGCCACGGGGAAGGTCTGGGGGCGGATGTAGGTCTGCAGCTCCTTGTCCGCCGTCTTCACGTCGATCATAGCGAATCTCCATCTTCGACATGCCTGAGGCATGTCGACCGTGGGCCAATCAGGTTCGGGCGATCAGCGTCACCATCATTCCGCCGGACGCAGTCAGAGCCTAGGGTCGGGGTACACCTTTGTCAAGCAAGCGCGCGTCCATTCGGTAGAATGTGCCGCACCAGCCCATGGCCCGCTACCGCATCGTGCACTGGAAGGAGATCCCGTCACTGGTCGAGGCCGCCGACGGCGACCAGACGGCGCGCGAGCAGCTCTCCCAGAAGTTCCAGGACCTGATCGACGCGCTCGCCATGCGTGAGAACGCGACGGAGGAGGACGCCTACCTCGAGGGCTGGGGCCAGGGTGAGTGGCTCGAGCGCCCCGGCTCGGCCGGCGAAGTCGCGCAGGCCGTCGCCGCGGAGCTGGAGAATGGCTTTCAGGCCCTCCTCGTGGAGCGTTTCCTGCCCAAGCCCGGCTAGCCGCGGCGAGCCCGCCTCGGGGCCTGGGGCGGCACGGCTGCCCGTGGGAGGGGACGATGATTGCGTCCCCCGCTGGCGACGCCTATAATCCCGCCAGCCAATGAAGGCCAGGGAACTGCTTGCCGCTTGCTTCCTCTTCTTCGGGACCCTGCTCCTCTGGCCTCTGCTCACCATCGCCAACCGTCCGATGCTCATCGCAGGCGTGCCGGCCCTCGCCCTGTATCTTTTCACGGTGTGGGCGGTCATCGTCGCGGTGCTGGTCGTTGTTGCCATACGCTACCGTCCGCTGGAGGACGACGAGTGAGCTGGCTGAGCCAGCCGACCCTACTGGCCATCCTCCTCGGCTACCTCATCTTCCTGTTCCTCGTCGCCACCGCTGGCGAGACCTTCGCGCATCGCCTGAGCCACCCGCGGATCCGCACCGTCACCTACGTCCTCGCGGCCTCCGTCTACTGCACGGCGTGGACCTTCTACGGCAGCGTGGGCCTGGCGGCGAATCGGGGCCTCGAGTTCCTGACGATCTACCTGGGCCCCGCCTGCGTGGCGCTGCTCTGGCCTCTCCTGTTGGCCAAGCTGGTGCGGGTGTCCAAGGAGCAGCGCATCACGTCGATCTCGGACTTCATTTCGAGCCGCTACGGCAAGTCGGCGAACCTCGGCACCCTCGTCGCGGTGCTCGTGGTCGCCGGCATGATCCCGTACATCGCGCTCCAGCTCCGCGCGGTGTCCGCCTCCTTCACCATGATCTTGAAGGAGGGGTCGGTCCTCAACGTCTTCGACCCGACCCTGCTCGTGGCGGTGACGCTGGCCTTCTTCGGCATCCTCTTCGGCGCGCGAAACCTCGACTTCACCAAGCAGCAGACCGGCTTGATGACGGCGGTGGCGGTCGAATCCGTCGTCAAGCTGGTCGCCTTCCTGGCCGTCGGCATCTACGTCACGTGGGGTCTCTTCGGCGGGGCCGGCGAGATCTTCGGCCGCATCGCCGCGGACCCGCAGTGGTCGCGCCTGCTGACGATCGACCAGCCGCAGACGGCTTCGTACGCGCGGTGGGCGGCCATGCTGCTGATCTCCATGATGGCCGTCATGTTCCTGCCTCGGCAGTTTCACGTGCTCGTCGTCCAGAACCCGCGCGAGCGGGACGTCAACGCCGTCGCCTGGAGCTTCCCGCTCTACCTGCTGCTCATCAACCTCTTCGTGCTGCCCATCGCCTTCGCGGGGTTGATCGTCTTCCCGGAGTCGGCGGCCCAGGCCGACGGCTTCATCCTTCGCCTCCCGCTACACTTCGACAGCCACCTCGTCTCGGTCGTCGTGTTCCTGGGCGGGTTCTCGGCGGCCACCGCCATGATCGTGGTGGAATCGCTCGCGCTCTCGAAGATGATCACCAACGACATCATCCTGCCCATGCTGCTGCGGCGGCGCCAGATGGAGGATATCTACTGGGTGACCCTCTTCTACACTCGCGTGGCCATGCTCGCGGTCGTGGGCCTGGGCTTCGCGTGGGCCCGGATGGAGCGCGGCCAGCTGCTGCTTGTCGAGATGGGGCTGCTGTCCTTCATTGCGGTCACCCAGTGCGCCCCCGCCATCCTGCTGGGCCTGTACTGGCGGCGCGGCAACCGCCGGGGCGCCGCCGCGGGCATTTCGGCGGGGTTCGCGCTGTGGGCCTACACGCTCATCATTCCAGCGCTGGTCAAAGAGGGTCTGGTCTCACCGTCGGTCCTGGCCGATGGGCCGCTGGGCCTCGCCTGGCTGAGACCGACCGCGCTCTTTGGCCTGACGGGCCTGGACACGACGACCCACGGGATTTTCTGGTCGCTGTTCGTCAACCTCGCGCTGTTCGTGCTCGTGTCGCTCTTCACCGAGCAGGACGCAGACGATCGCGCGCAGGCCGCTGCCTTCGTGGGCGCTCCCGGGGACGACCGGCAGCCGGCGGGGGCGCCGGCCATCCTGTCGGCGACCGAGATCGAGCGCCTCGTGCACCACTACGTGGGTGACGTCGAGGCGGAGGGGATCGTGAGGGAGCTCTTCCGCGGCAGGGCCCCGGCCGAGCTCTCGGTGCCGGAGCTGCTCGAGCTGCGCATCCGCTTCGAGCGGCTGCTCGCGGCCTCCCTCGGCGCCGCCGCCGCGCGCATGATCGTGGAAGACCGCTTCACGATCTCCAAGAACGAGGCGCAGGAGCTCGTCACCTCGTTCCAGCAGATGCAGGAGTCGCTGCGCCTGACGGAGGAGGAGGTGCGGCGGGGCGAGCGCCTGCTGGCCTCGGTGGTCCAGAGCGTGGACGACTGCATCTTCACCACGGGCGTGGATGGCCGTCTCGTCACCATGAACCCCGCCGGCCAGCGCCTCCTCGGCTACCGGGGACGCCGGCTCGGACGCATCGGCTTCCAGGACCTGCTCGGACCGGAGGAGCGCGCCCGGGCGGCCAAGGCCATCGTGCCCGCGGTCGAGGCGGGGCAGGGCTGGAGCGGGCAGGTGACGGGGCGGACGGCCAAGGGCCAGGTCTTCCCCGCTCACCTTTCGGTGCGCTGCATCTTCGACGCCGCCGGACAGATCATCGGCACCGTCGGCGTGCTCCGCGACCTCACCGAGCAGGTCGAGACCGAGCGCCGGCTCATCCAGCGTGAGAAGCTGGCCTCGCTGGGCGAGATGGCGGCGGGTGTTGCCCACGAGATCAGAAACCCCCTCGGCGGCATCAAGATGGCGACGAACCTCCTCTCGTCGGGAGAGCTTGGCGCCGGCGCGCTGTCGAAGGAAATGGCGCGCTCCATTCTGTCCGGCATCGTCGAGATCGAGCGCATCATCAACAGCCTGCTCGACTTCACCCGTGACACCAAGCTCGAGCGCGGAGAGTACGAGGTGGCCCGTGTCCTCGATCCCGTCGTGGAGGCGATGGCGGCCGAAGGACACGCTCGCGGTGTCGAGGTCAGCTACGGCCGCGTGGACCGGGGGGTCGCGGCCTCGGCCGACGGCCAGCGCCTCCGCCAGGTTTTCGCCAACGTCCTGAAGAACGCGCTGGAGGCCATCGACCCGCGGCGCGCCGACGGCCGCGTGGTGGTCAATCTCCTCTCCGAGGAGGACCGCGCCGTGGTGGAAGTCATCGACAACGGCGCCGGCATCGCCCCCGACGACCGGGAAAAGATCTTCCTGCCGTTCTTCACCACGAAGCCCTCGGGCACCGGCCTCGGCATGGCCATCGTCAAGAAGATCGTGGACCTCCACGCAGGCGAGGTCAGCATCGAGAGCGCGCCCGGGCGCGGGACGCGCGTTCGTGTCTCGTTGCCGGCCGTTACGATCGCGCAATCTCTAGCAGGAGGGACATCATGAAGCAACGGCTACTGCTGGTCGACGACGACGAGGTCTTCCTCCGCCCGCTGCACCGCACGCTCGAGCTGGCGGGCTACGAGGTGCTGCCGGTCCAGAGCGGCGAAGAGGCCTTGGACACGCTCAAGCTCGAAGACGTGGACCTGGTGCTGACCGACCGGCGGCTTCCCGGCATGGACGGGGTCGCTCTCGTGCGCCAGGTCAAGACCGATCACCCCGATCTGGCCGTGGTGGTCATGACGGCCTACGGGACCATCGAGTCCGCGGTCGAGGCGATGCGGCTGGGCGCGGAGGACTACCTCGTCAAGCCCTTCGAGACGGCCGAGATGCTGCTCGTGATCCGCCGGGCGATCGAGTTCCAGGCGCTGAAGTCGGCCAACCGCCGATCCATCCGTCGCAACCAGGAGCGGTTCACCTTCCGGAAAGTGGTCGCGAAGAGCGGGGCCATGCAATCGGTCTTCGAGACGCTGCGCTCCGTGGTGGACCTGGATACGACCGTGCTGATCCACGGCGAGACGGGAGTGGGCAAGGAGCTGCTCGCGCGGTCCGTGCACTACTCCGGAGTCCGCCGGGACCGCCCGTTCGTGGCCGTCAACTGCGCCGCGATCCCCGAGGAGCTGTTCGAGTCGGAGCTCTTCGGGTCGCGCAAGGGCGCGTTCACCGGCGCCAGCGAGCACCGTCGCGGGCATTTCCAGATGGCCCACGGCGGCACCCTCCTCCTGGACGAGATCGGCGAGATGCCGCTGCACCTGCAGAGCAAGCTCCTGCGCGCGATCGAGGAGAAGAAGGTCACCTCGGTGGGCGCGGACCGGCCGGTGGACATCGACGTGCGCTTCATCGTCACGACCAACAAGGACCTCCAGGCCGAGGTCGAGCGCGGGGCATTTCGCCGCGATCTCTTCTATCGCCTGTCCGTGATGCCGGTCCGGGTGCCCGCGCTGCGCGAGCGGCCCGAAGACATCCCGCTCCTCGCCCAGCACTTTCTCGAGGAGGCCGGCCGGCGGCTCAAGCGGGCGGTGAGGGGCATCGTCCCGGACAGCCTCCAGGCTCTGGTGCGCTACCCATGGCCGGGCAACGTGCGCGAGCTCGAGAACGTCATCGAGCGCGCCGTCATCGTCTCCAGGGAGGATGTCCTGACCGGGCTCGAGCGCTTCCTCGGTGGGCCGGCGGGCGCGCACGCGCCGGTGGACCTATCGCTGCCGTTCCGAGACGCGAAGGCGCGGGTGGTCGAGGAGTTCGAGCGCGCCTACGTGGCGGGGCTGCTCGAGGCCAATGGTGGCAAGCTGACGGCGGCCGCCAAACACGCCGACATGGACCCAAAGAACTTCTCCGACAAGATGCTTGACGGAGAGGCACCCCAGACATGGCGACCAAGGCGGCGGGCGGCGGCAGTAACATCGAGGCCCTCCTGAAAGAGAAGCGCAAGTTCCCCCCGCCCAAGGAGTTCGTAAAGCGGGCCAACGTCAACCGCGCCTCGATCTATGCTCAGGCCGCGAAAAATCCCGTCAAGTTCTGGGAGGGCTTTGCCAAAGAGCTCGACTGGTTCAAGCCGTGGAAGAAGGTGCTGGACTGGAAGGCGCCCTAC
>WNFC01028823.1_pt1 | contig 10824 bp, 12 predicted proteins | sample 5400541 | NCBI WGS metagenome assembly WNFC01 (sample SAMN13153342, study PRJNA577476) | soil metagenome | isolation source: 120 cm saprolite under Douglas fir tree site 2 hole 2 replicate 1 | place: USA:California | collected 2015-04-18
ACTCGTTCGGCGAGACCGAAGACTCCGCCGGAGACTACGCCGAGGAACTCGCGGCTGAAATGCTGGCGACGACGCTGAATGTCGAGTTCGATCCCGACCGATCGTGGGATGAGAAGAAAGAAATCTATCGGATTTCGAAAAAGATCGTGCGCACGGCAAACGTGACGCAATCGGCGGTTGGGGATAAGCGGGGATTGTGGACTACGGTGATTGCGGCCGCGATTTTTATTTTTGATTAGGAATTGATCCCCACCCAGGTTCCCTAAGGCGAGAGAGAATTATTGGATTCGCTCACGATAATGGTGCTGACCTGGCTGGTTGGCACTCCAGTGACGGTTGTCCTCACCTGGTGGTTCTGGTTCCGTGACAGGCCTAGCCGCGAGTTGCAGAAATGGCGCAAGACACTATTCCTCTTTGGACTAATAGCCACGTCCCTGAATGTCGCCTGGTTTGCGGGCTGGGCAGTGTGGCTACACTTTCATTACAACCCTGAGGCTTGGAAGGTCCAGAATGTCTGCGGGAATATAGCGACCTATCTGTGCCTTGCAGCGTTTCTTGCCTCACTCCTCGGCAAAGGGCGCTCACGCACTTCGCTCGGTGCTAGTGCTATCCTCGGATTCATGCTCTGGGTTCCTATAGGCATCTTGTAGGGACCTTGGCACGCGTGGCTTGGTATTTCCTGCTTTCGGCGCCATCGCAACCGGTTCGCTATTTCTTAGTTCCGGCTTTTTCCCGTTTCGTTTTGCCATTGCCGTTCTTATCTTTTTTCAGCCGCTCCAACACTGCCGCCACGATCAGCGGTAATCCCACAGTGGCATCCACGAAGGCTTCGCCGAAGCGGCCGCCTTCGGCGGGCGGTACGAACTTGCCCCAGGATATTGCCTCGCTGTAGGGGCTGCCGGAGAGGCCTCCCCAATAGACCGGCTCGGGGCAGATGCGGACGCCGTAGTGATAGCGCTTAAGCGGAAGGTTCTCGCCCAGGCGGCGGTGGCGGAGTTCGATGAAGGGCCCGAACTGCTGCGACCAGTTGCGGGGGACGCCTCCGCCGATGGTGAAAATCCCGAGCCGCTTTTGCCGCAGCAGCGTGGAGGCGAAATGCTCGAGATCTTCGAAGGGATCGAAGCGGATCTTGTGGCGGCCAGAACTCTCGCGCATGCGGTTGTGCAGGGCCACGTCGAGTCCGAGTTCGGAATCGGTAAAAGCGGGAACGAAAACCGGCACGCCTTTTTCGTACGCCGACTTCAGAATCCCGCGTTGCTCTTTCGAGCGCTTGGAGAGAAAACCGCCGATGGCGTGGTTTAGCTTGTAGGAGCACATGACTTCGGAGTGGTCCCAGTTCTCTAGCACCTCGGACATTACGCGTTCGACGTCGTCGAGGTTCTGCTCCGGCTCCAGCGTGTCGTAAACGCGGTTGTAGCCTTGTTCGTAGAGTTCGGTGTCAGAAACGTCAGGGTTGTAGCGGAAATGGGAGCGGCCGGTGGCTTCGACGAGGCCGTGGGCCATGAGCGCGCCGGTAGAAACGATGGCGTTGACGATGCCACGGTCGATCAACTCGGCAACGATCAGGCCTTGTTTGGCAACGGTCATCGCCCCGGCGAGGGTCATCACCACGAAGCAATCCTGATCGCGGGCCATGGCTTCGAGCACGTCTGCGCACTCGCCAATTTGACGGCCGGTGAAGGCGGTCTTCGACATGGCTCGGACCAAGTCGTCGATGGAGCGAACGCTACCCAGATCGAGCGGTTCGAGCGGAATCAAGCGGTCTTCAATGGGATCGTGGAGCTTGCGGTCGATTCCTGCGCCGTCGTGATGGTTGTTCTTCATGGCTGGTCCCCCGGAGTTTTACTGCGAAGGACTACTTTACTAGAGGGAGAAGCGATGGTGCCAGCGGCGAAGAGGCATTTACCGCCGAGAACGCAGAGATCGCCAAGAAAAAAGAAGTAATGTTTTCTTTGCGTTCTCGGCGTTCTCGGCGGTTAATTGCTTTGTTATACAGGTGGTATGCTAGGTCGTTCTCGGAGAAGAAACACTTGCCTGACAAATTCCGCATAGGTCTCGTCCAGATGTCGGCGACGGCCGATCCGGACAAGAATCTACAGCGTGCGATTGACCGCCTGCACCAGGCGCAGGCCAAGGGCGCACAGATTGTCTGCCTGCCGGAGCTTTTTCAGACACAATATTTTTGTCAGCGGGAAGATGCTGCGCTGTTCGATTTGGCCGAGCCAATTCCGGGGCCGGCTACGACCAGGCTGGCGGAAGCTGCGAAGCTCTTGCGGATTGTCGTGATTGGGTCGGTGTTCGAGAAGCGCGCGCCGGGGGTGTATCACAACACGGCGGTCATGATTGACGCTGATGGCAGCCTGCGGGGAATTTATCGCAAGATGCATATTCCGGACGACCCGCTCTATTACGAGAAGTACTACTTTACTCCGGGCGATCTTGGCTACAGAGCGTTCGACACTCAGGTTGGACGGGTCGGCACGCTGGTGTGCTGGGACCAGTGGTATCCGGAGGGCGCGCGGCTGACCGCGTTGCAGGGGGCGCAGGTACTGTTTTATCCGACTGCGATCGGCTGGCATCCTGCGGAGAAAGAACAGTTCGGAGTGGCGCAGCATGATGCGTGGCAGACGATTCAACGCTCCCATGCAATCGCCAATGGGGTTTACGTTGCGGTGGTGAATCGCGTCGGCTTTGAAGACGGGGACGTTCGCGGCAAGAAGGCTCCGGGCCAGGGCCTGGAATTCTGGGGCGGATCGTTCATTGCGGATCCTTTCGGTCGCATCATCGCGCAGGCTTCGCAGGATAAAGAGGAAATTCTGGTGGCGGAAGTGGATTTGAAGGCGCTTGAAGAGGTGCGGCGTAACTGGCCGTTTCTGCGCGACCGGCGGATTGATAGCTACAGCGCAATTACCAGCCGGATGATTGACTGAATTCATGCGGCAACCTGTTTCATTGCCCCACGCTACAAGCTTTCGCATGCCCGCCGAATGGGAACCCCATTCCGCAACTTGGCTGGCGTGGCCGCATTTTCGCGGTGACTGGCCGGGGAAGTTTGAGCCAATTCCGTGGGTGTATGCGGAAATCATTCGTCATCTGAGCCGGCACGAGCGGGTGGAACTGATCGTCAAAGATGCCGGCGCAGAGAAGCTGGCGCGGAAGACTTTGAAGCGCGGGCATGCGTTGAACGACAATGTGCGGTTTCATCGCTGGCCGACGAATCGGGTGTGGACGCGGGATTCGGGGTGTGCTTTTGTGCTGCCGATTGAGCTCGCTGCACGGGCGGAGACGCCCGTGCCTCCAATCCCGATTTCAAGTGGAGGCGCGGCTGTCCCCGCCCATGCTTCACAGTTGAGCGCTATCAAATGGCGCTTCAACGCGTGGGCAAAGTATCCCAACTGGAAACATGATGAAAAGATCGGCAGCCTGATGGCCCGAGCCGCGGACGCACAGGAATTTCGGCCGATGTTCGGGAAAAATCGCCTTGTCCTCGAAGGCGGATCCATCGAAGTCAATGGCTCCGGCAGCTTGATCACGACTGAGGAATGCCTGCTCAGCCGCGTGCAGCAGCGTAATCCGGGAATGAAGAAAACCGACTACGAGAAGATCTTTGCCGAATATCTGGGCGCAACGAACGTTATCTGGCTGGGCTCGGGTGTCGTGGGCGACGATACGCATGGACACGTAGACGACCTCACGCGCTTCGTTTCTCCCGACACCGTGGTCACCTGCGTCGAGGCCGATCCCTCGAGCGAAAATTACGAGGCACTGCGGGAGAATATCCGCCGCCTGCGGGACGCGACCATCGAAGACGGCAGACCGCTGGCGACCATTGATCTGCCGATGCCGGCGCCGGTGTATTTCGAAGGCCGGCGGCTGCCGGCTAGCTATGCGAATTTCTATATCGCCAACGGGATCGTGCTGGTGCCGGGGTTCAACGATCCCAATGACCGTGTCGCGCTCGACATTTTTGCGGACATTTTCCCGGACCGCGAAGTTGTTCCCATCTACTGCGGAGATTTGATTTGGGGGTTTGGCGCGATTCACTGCATGACGCAGCAGCAACCGGCAAGCCCCGAGTAGGCGCCAGCAAAAGCAGGTCTCTCGACTTCGAAGAATGATTCGCTTTGCGAATCATCTGCTTCGCTCCTAATGACATAGATCGTAAGTCCAATAGAATCAATGGGGCAGTCTTGAAGGATCGCAAAAAATGGCTGCCTGAACAAAGCTTATGTCATTCTCCTTTTAACCCGTCTCCTAAGCGGGTCTGTTGCTCGGAATGATCCAAGCAGTCCGGCTGAATCGTCTCCAGCAATTGCGCTAGCAGTTCCCTGCCATGTTTCGCAAGGAAATACACACCGGCGAAACTGCGTTCCTGCAGGGCCTTGTCGGGATAGAGAGAATTGCTGAGCAGGCGGGCGTGACGCTCGGCGACTTCGCTCTGTCGGGTCTCGGCGCGGGCCGCACGGGCACGCAGGCTGGTGATCTGGTGAAGCATCTTCGACTCGGCGTTCTGCGCGGACTCGACCAACGTCTTATCGAGTTGGGCTAGCGCTTCCTTCACTGCCGCCATCGATCGCTCAACTGCCGCCGCCGCGTTATCAAATGACGACTGCAGGTTCGGGCCTAGGAGATGCGCTCCGATGGTCTCACGCAACGGCTCGGGGCCGCGAAATACATCCGTGAATGACAATTTGTACTTCTCAAGTAAAGCTTGAGGCTTTGGGTCAATCACCGTGGCGGAGAAGCGCGGGACGATTGGTGTCACTCTTCCAAAGAGGGCCTCATACAAGACCCCCGCCTGGGCAAAGTACGCTACCTCGGCTGCACCGCCGACGTAGGCGAGCGTGGGCAGCAGATAATCCTGCACCAACGGGCGCAGTAGCACGTTGGGGCTGAAACACTGCGGCGACGAATCAGCCATGGCTGCGAGTTCTTGTCGGGAATGCTTCTGTTGGACGATCAGGAACGAACCGGGTCCGTCGGCGAGGATCGGAATGCGAGAGCCGTCACGCATGGTGAGCAGCGGCGTGGAGGTTTCTGTGATGCGGACCTGCTGGTGGTAACCGGCGACCTGTAACTGTTCATCCCGCTTCATCAGTTTCTGATTCAGTTCTGAAACTTGTTCGATCACCTGAAGGTATATCGGTGCGACGATCTGATCGAGTTCTGGGTCGGAGCCGTCGAGCAGGACGACTCCGAGATCGGCGAACAGGTGGGCGAATAACTTGGCGAAGGCGGTGCCAAAGGTTTCGCCGGGGCGGTAGCACTCTACGAGCAACTTGGCGACCTCGGATTCACCCAGCAAGCCTTCAGCGCGGGCAGCGATTTCTGACATCTCCTTCCCGAAGGTGACGCTGCCCACGGGAAGATCCTTGTCGCCGTGGGTTGGGACGGAGAAGCGCTCCAACTGGCCGTCGGGCGAGAGAATGTCGACTTGATTGACTTCGTCGAGGTCGTGATCTTCGGTCGCGAGCCAGAACACCGGAACACAGTTGAGTCCCCGCTTGCTCGCTTCCTGAGCGAGTTTCACGGCAGTCAGAGCTTTGTAGATGGAGAACACAGGGCCGCCGAAGAGCCCCACCTGCTGGCCGGTGACGACCGCGAAAGCTCCGTCGCGAAAACGGGCGACGTTTTCCAGCGTCTTCGCGGAAGCGCTGCACGATTTGTTCTGGCGCTCGAGGATTTCTGCGACGCGCTTTCGTCGATCGGCGGGATACTTGATGCGGGCGCTCTCATCAGCAGCCCAAGAGAGAAAATTCGCGGAACGAGGATAGAACGGCTGCACGGCAGGCGTGTGATCGAGGTAGTCGAGGAACAGGCGCGTGGAATGGGGTATCTGACGGAATGGGAGACACTGTGCGGTCATGAGGTCGGCTGCCAAAGCTTCCTTTCAGATGACGAAACCTGCGTCGGGATGCAAAGATAATAGACGTTGCCAGTGTTATTTGGTCTCGCGGAGCCTTCTCTTTGAGCGCACATCCCGTTCCGTCGCCTTTCATCCTCACCGGCGCTCACGTGCGCCTCGAACCGCTCCGGGCGGAACATGCTCCGGTGCTTTGGGAGATTGCCAAGGACCATCTTGCCGACCTCTTCCAATGGATACCTTATCAGCTTAAGTCGCTGGAGGATTTTCAGGAGTTTAACCGTAGCGTGCTGCAAGAGCAGAGCCGAGGCGTTTCACTGCCTTTTGCGACCTTCGAACTGAAGTCGAATCACATTGTTGGGACTACGCGCTTCATGAACATGGATCTGGCGAACCGCAAGGTAGAGATTGGATCTACGTGGATTGCGCCGCCGTGGCAGCGCACGGTCGTCAATACCGAGGCCAAGTATCTGATGCTGTGCCGTGCGTTCGAAACCTGGAAATGCCTGCGGGTGGAACTGAAAACCGATGCGATGAACCAGCGGTCGCGGAATGCGATCCTGCGGCTGGGTGCGAAAGAAGAAGGCACTCTGCGCAAGCACATGCTGACCTGGGACGGGCGGCAGAGGGATTCGGTTTACTTCAGTATTCTGGATACGGAGTGGCCGGGGGTGAAGGCGCGGCTGGAGACTAAGCTGCGGCTTTGAGGCGAGGCGGCCACGGACCTTCACGGATTCCCAGCGATAGATCAAGACATTTAAGAAGAAGAACACAGGCTCTGAATTGTTTGCCGTTGTTTGGTTTATCCGGGAGAGGCCGTGAAAATCCGTGGCCGCCCCTGCTTTGCTACAATTTTCTGAATGACTGCTGAGTCTCCATTTACGGATGTAGCCACCGCGATCGAAGAGGTTCGCTCCGGGCGCATGATCGTCATCGTGGACGACGAGGACCGCGAGAACGAAGGCGACCTAATGCTGGCGGCGGAGAAGGTCACGCCCGAAGCCATTAACTTTATGGCGAAATTCGGGCGGGGGTTAGTGTGCCTGACCTTGACCGAAGAACGGTTAGATCATCTGCGCATTGGGCCCATGAGCGCGGAAAACACTTCGAACTACGGAACAGCGTTTTGCGAGGCGATTGATGCGCGCGAGGGAGTCACTACGGGAATTTCTGCCTATGATCGCTCGCGTACGATTCGGGTGGCGATTGATCCTGCGACTCGGCCGTCGGATCTGGCGCGTCCGGGACATGTGTTTCCGCTTCGGGCTCGCAAAGGCGGAGTCTTGGTGCGCGCGGGGCAGACCGAAGCTTCGGTGGATCTTGCCCGCATGGCGGACTTGGTGCCGGCAGGCATCATCTGCGAGATCATGAAAGAAGACGGGACCATGGCCCGGGTGCCAGATCTGATTGAGTTCTGCCATGAACACGGAATGAAGATGCTGACCGTGGCAGAACTGATTCGCTACCGCATGCAGCATGAGCGCTACGTGCATCGCGTGGGCGAGGCGCTGGTGGATACCGACTATGGCGAGTTTCGCGTGATTGCCTACGAAAGCGAAGTGGACGGCGGCGACTCCCACCTCGCGCTGGTGCATGGTGATGTTGAAAAAGGCGATGAACCGGTGCTGGTCAGGATGCACTCCCATTGTTTGATCGGCGACGTGTTCGGTTCGGCGGCTTGCGATTGCCGGGAGACCCTCGATGGGTCGCTGACCGCGATTGCTTACGAAGGCCGCGGGGCGCTGATTTATCTGCATCAGTCGGCTAAGGGATTTTCAGTCGAGAAAGTCGGCGATAAGACAGCAATCTCTTTTCATCGTGAGCGAACATCTCCATCCTTGCCCGAGAGCGAGAGAAAGCGGCAGCGCGAGATTGGGTTGGGCGCGCAGATTCTCTCCGACCTGAATTTACGGCGAATCCGATTGCTGACGAATCACCCACGAAGAGTTGTGGCCCTGGAAGGGTTTGATATTGAGATTGTGGAGCAGGTGCCAGTGGCGTTGAAGAAGGTCAGTGGGCAGTGATCAGTGGGCAGTGGCCAGTGTTAACTGCCCACTGACCACTGCATTCAGAACGGTTTGCGGATTTCGATTTCGCTGTCGCGAATGAAGAATTGCGCTGAACATTTGCCAGATCCGCAGATTACCGGCAGGAGCCCTGCGATCTGTTTGCGTGTGATCAGGCCGAGGGTTCCGCAACTGGGGCAGGAGAGCACGGCCCAGTAGGGATCTTCTTTTTCGCCGATGTGGCCGGCGTTCTCCAGCACGAAGATTGTGCCGGGCTGCATCTGCTCCGGGATCCATTCGCTCAGGATTTCGAGTTCTGCAACCATTTCACCCTCCTCAGGGCAAATCTTCTGCTAAGAACCGAATCTGGCTTTGCGCATTACATGAGCGGCGTCACGAATGTTGGCTTGTGCCACGCGGCCTGGGCGCTTGCGGCCGCTGATGACTGCCTTCACCTGGCGTACGGTGTCGCTCAGGCAAATGGCGAACATTGGCTGGCGGGAATTTTTCAGGATATCCACAATCTGTTGTGGCGAGGTTTCCAGATAGAGCGTGCGGCCGTCGGTTAACAGGTGATAACTGGATGAGCCGCTGACGGTTTCCGCAAGCCGTCTGCCGAACTCCTTTTTAAGAAATCGCACCACTTTGCGCATACGCTGGAGCGAAAAACCCTTGCGGCGCAACTCGCAGATCACGGCAACTTCGGTCAGGTCCTCGAACGAATAGGTGCGACGATGCCCCTGGCGCGCGGGGACGATAATGCCGCGCTCGTCCCACCACTGCAACTGGCGAGCGGTGATGCCGGTCAGCCGGATAACTTCTTGAGTTGAGAACGCTTTCTGCATCTTTAGCGCTAAATGTTTCAAACATCCCAGAGACGAAATGTTTGAAACATTTTAGGCCGGAGTGGGAGAAAGCGATGAGGGAAATCGGACAACAGGGGTAACTAAAGGAGTAACACTCCTTTGTCGCCACTAAGGGAAGGGGCGGGTGCTGCGAATCGAAGTGGTCGAAAGACTCGTGCCTGCGTGCGCTAGGAGATGCTCGGCCGGGAATTCTTGCGCTGCACAGGGCGCGAATGCCTTGACGCGCTGTGGGTAGCACTAGCTGCTAGGGGTTCTTCGACTGCGTTGTCGTTTGCTTTGCAAACGGCAACTTCGCGGATGACAGATCGTGAGGATATTTCGAATCCAACCCCCCGCCGACGAAGTGGACGATTTCCAGCTTGTCGTCGTCGGAGAGGTGAGTCTTGTCCCAGCGTTCACGGGGAAGAAGATCACGGTTGAGTTCGACGGCGACGCGGTCGGGCTTCATGCCTAGTTGGACGAGAAGAGAGGCAACGGTGAGGTTCGAGGAGAATTCCCGGTCTTCGCCATTGACGATTAGCTTCATTCAGCGGCTGTGGCGCGTCAAGCTCGCGGTAGAAACATAGTTCTTGGCAAACTGTTCCAGCCATTTCCGCTGTTCAACAGTTTCGGGCACTTCCAAGCCTCGGGCCTTGCTGATCGCTCTGAGAGCTTGCTCGATGTCCTCTCCAGAGGCGATGAGCAGCGCAGCAGACACCAGAGACGAGCGGCCAATTCCCTGACGACAATGAACGACTACCGTCTTGCCCTGTTGGACTTCGGAACCAAGTTGTGCGATTAACTGCTCCACTTTGGCGGAAGACGGCGGAATCCCGCGATCTTCAATTGGGAAAGAAAAGAATCGAATGCCTTTCGCCTTGGAGAGGCCGGCTTCGTCTTTCAAGTTCAACTCTTCATTCTCGGACGGAGTCAGAAGGGAAACCACAACATCTACGCCCCGTTTGCGCCAACCCTCGATTTCCTCGTCAAGCCAGTCGCCGCCTCGGGGGCGCGCAGAAATTGCCAGGTGTCTCGAGGACGAATTCTCTATCCAATACAGCGTAGGATCCAAGTGATTCAGCTCCAATATGCCCTAGCCCTTTGAGATTATCTCACGTGGCAGAATACCGACATCCACGCCTCTAACCGCAGAATTGCGATCCGATGGTGTCCATCTAGGACTGTCCCGTCAGGTCGCGCCTTGAGGGAATCTCTTTGTCCAGCTTGCAAACAGAGGATGAGATCCTCGTTGGAGAGTCGGCTGAAATAGTCCAACTTGGACTGGATCAGAGACGATTCAGGATGCAGGGACTTCACAGGTAGATAGGTCATCGCAATATGACCTCTCACGCGCCTACTTTTCTCAACTGAAACTTCCGCGTCGCAGTCCTTCCGGCGGAATTCATTTGTACCAGCACGGACGCTTCGGGCAGCGCGGCTTCCTCGACCAGAAATACCAACTCGGCGTCGCCGGAGGCGTCGGTGGTGACTTGAGTGTAGAAGGGGTCGGCGTTTGGGCGGGCGAAGCGCACGGTCATTCTCGCGCCGGCAATTCCCTGCCCGGCTTCGGTGGCGCGCAGCTTCATCGAGAGCTTATCTTCGACGAGCACCAGGCGATGCTGCTCGCGCAGGATTTGTTCCTTTTTCTGGTCGGTGAAGTCCGGGCTTTGCGCCTGCTCGGCATAGGGAGTGGCACGCTTGCCAATGCAGCGTCCGCGGACGAAGACCTGGGTCTGCAACAGCATCTCGCCCTCGCGCGCTTCGCTCTGCACGTGGTAGATGGTGTCTTCATGCTTGATGTCGGTATTGAAGCCAAAAATCATGGGTGGTGAATAAACAGTGTCGTCGAAAATCGGGTCAGGCGCAATAATTACGGAAGTTCGGACAGGCGCGCTCCCCGAGGGAGCTGTGGTGATCGAAGCTCTGCCTCCCATGATATTACTGGGTAGTTTTTGTTGGACTCTGTTCGAAGGTTGGCAGCCCGCGGCGCGGGTTTGTGGAGCAAACTGCCGGAATCATGACAGGCAGGATCTGGTCCACTGCAATGCATAGAGAACCGGTCTAGCGCGCGACTGGGTGATCGGGTTTCTCGATTTGATGACCTGAGGCT
>WNFC01021886.1_pt1 | contig 10823 bp, 10 predicted proteins | sample 5400541 | NCBI WGS metagenome assembly WNFC01 (sample SAMN13153342, study PRJNA577476) | soil metagenome | isolation source: 120 cm saprolite under Douglas fir tree site 2 hole 2 replicate 1 | place: USA:California | collected 2015-04-18
GGAGCACCACGACCTGGCGCTGTTCCAGCAGGCGACCGGCGAGCCGCCCGCGAAGACGCAGCCCGGCCTCCACCACGTGGCGTGGCGGCTCGACAACTTCGAGGAGCTGCAGGCCGCCTACAAAGAGCTGAAGAGGATGGGGATCCCGCTCGACGGCACGGTCGAGCACAACGTGACGCGCAGCGTCTACTTCTTCGATCCGGACGGCAATCGCGTGGAGCTCTATTGCGACATGGTTGAAAACGGCTTCGAGACCATGCGCACGGTGGGGCCGAAGCGCGATCCGCTGAATCTAGAGTAAGCGCGTCGGCGCGCTTCTCGCGCTGTCCTCTCCCCTGAGTCCCGCGACGCCGGTCAGCGCCGAGGCGCGTTGACCGGCGTCGTACTGAGGAGAATCCACATGGCCCGGCTCGCCACCTCGTCCAAGCTCCAGGAGAGTTATGCCGACGCCCTGCCCGCCTCGCGCGCGTTGTACGAGCGCGCTCGGCGCCTCTTCCCCGACGCGGTAACCCACGACAACCGCCGGATGCAACCATTTCCGCTCTACGTCGACCGGGCGGAGGGTGCCTACAAGTGGGACGTGGACGGCCATCGGTACGTGGATTACTGGATGGGGCACGGCGCCTTGCTCCTCGGACACAATCCCCGCCAGGTTTCGGACGCCGTGCGCGAGCAGGCGCTCCGAGGCACCCACTACGGTGCCTGCCACGAGAAAGAGGTCGAGTGGGGCGAGTGGGTCTGCCGGCTGGTGCCGAGCGCCGAGCGCCTGCGCTTCACCGCGTCGGGCACCGAAGCCACTCACATGGCCGTTCGCCTGGCCCGGGCGTTCACAGGAAAGCGGCACGTCGCCAAGTTCGCGGGCCACTTCCACGGCTGGCACGAAGGGCTCGAGATCGGCGTGCGGCCTCCGTACGAAGCCGAGCCCGAGGCGGGACAACTGCCGGAGGTGGTCGATCTCGTGTCGGTGCTGCCCCCCAACGACATCGTCGCGGTGCGCGAGCGCCTCGCGAAGGGCGACGTGGCCGCGGTGATCATCGAGCCGACCGGCGGCCATTTCGGCTCCGTGCCCGCCCCGGCGTCTTTCGTCACAGCGCTCCGCGAGGAGACCAGGCGCGCCGGCGCGCTGCTGATCTTTGACGAGGTCGTCACCGGCTTCCGCGTGGCTCCCGGCGGAGCCCAGGAAAAGCTCGGCGTGCGGCCCGACCTGACCACGATGGCGAAAATCCTGTGCGGTGGGCTTCCGGGAGGCGCCTGCGCCGGGCGCGAGGACGTGATGAGCTATCTGGCCACCAAGCCCAGTCCGGAAGAGAATCGCCGCGCCAAGATCGCCCATGCGGGCACCTTCAACGCCAACCCGCTCTCGGCCGCCGCCGGCGTCGCGATGCTCGCCTCGGTGGCGGACGGCCAGGCCATCCGCTTCGCCAATCAGCAGGCGGCCAAGCTGCGCCACGGCCTGAACGAGATCCTGGCGCGCGAAAAGGTCGCCTGGAAGATCTACGGCGAGCACAGCGACTGGAAGATCTTCTTCGGCGCGGGCGCGCCGCCGCGCGATGGCTCGGATCAGTCCGTCCAGGACGTCGACTGGCGGCGGCTCGACGCGAAGAACGCCGAGCAGAGCCGGGCGCTCAGACAGGCGCTCATCCTGCACGGCGTGGACTTCAACGGGGCCCGGGCGCTGGTGGGCACCTGCCACACCGACGAGATCCTCGGCGAGACCTTCGCCGCGTTCGAGGCCGCGATTCGCGCCATGAAGGAGGAGGGCCTCGCATGATCCCCGAGATCTACCGGAAGCTCGGCGTCCGTCCCGTCATTCACGGCTCGGGGACGACCACGCGCTACGGCGGCTCGCTGCTGCGCCCCGAGGCGCTGGAGGCGATGCGCGAGGCGTCGCTCGCCCTCGTGAACATCGACGAGCTCAACGAGGCCGCGGGGGCAGCCATCGCCCGCATGCTCGGCGCCGAGGCGGCGTTCGTCACCGCCGGTGCCAGCTCCGGTCTGATCCTCCAGGCCGCGGCGTGCATCGCCGGCGACGACCCGGCGAGGATCACGCGCCTGCCCGATACGCGCGGCATGCGGAACGAGATCATCATCCAGCGCGCGCATCGTTTTGCCTACGACCAGGCTTATCGGGTCGCCGGAGGCGTTCTCATGGACATCGGCCTGGCGCGCCGCACGCAACCCTACGAGCTGGAAGAGGCGATCACCGATCGGACGGCGGCGGTCGCGTACCTGATCTCGCCCTTCACGAGCCCGCCCGGCATCCTCTCGCTCGAGCAGGTCATCGCGAGCGCCCACCGTCGGGGCGTGCCCGTCATCGTCGACGCGGCGTCGATGCTGCCGCCGCGCGAGAACCTCACGAAGTTTCTCCGCCTCGGCGCCGACCTCGTGAGCTTCAGCGGCGGCAAAGGCATCCGCGGCCCGCAGAGCACCGGCATCCTGGCCGGGCGCCGCGATCTCGTGCGCGCCGCCTCGCTCAACGCCAGCCCGAACCAGGCTCTCGGTCGGGCGGCGAAGACCTCGAAGGAGGAGATCGCCGGCCTCGTGAAGGCGCTGGAGCTGTTCATGGCCGAGGACGAGGCCGCCGAGATGAAGCGCTACATTGACGTCTGCACGACGATCGTCGAGGCGCTGGCCGACATCCCCGGGCTCCGCGTCGTGGTCGAGCACGACGCCGTGAATCGCGTGATCCCCCACGCGGTCGTCTACTTCACGCCGGACTGGGCGGGACCGTCGGGCCACGCCGTGCAGGTGGCCCTGGCCCAGGGCGATCCACACATCTACGTGCAACAAGGGGCGCACCAGGGCGGCTACTTCGACGAGATCGCGATCGATCCGATCAACCTCCAGTCCGGCGAGGAAGCGATCGTCGCGGCGCGGCTCCGTGAGGAGCTCACCCGGCGGTAGGCGGCACTCGGGTTCGGAGCCCGAGCTTCTCCAGCCGAGGCAGGACTTCGGCGGCGAAATACGGCAGCTCCTTGAGATAGTCGACGAAGTTGATGGCCAGCCCGTCGAGATTCGCCGATCGAAGCCGGGAGAACTCCCGCACGATAGCGTCCGGATCACCGATGACACAGTAGGACCCGCGTGCGAGGGCTCGTCGCGCGATCGGATTGTGCCCGCTGTGCACCAGGCCCTGGGGATCGGTCCGTGAGCGGCCCTCCTTGGCATGCATCTCGGCGAGATATCCGATCGCTCCCCAGTCGGCGTGGTCGAGGACATACTGAAGGTAGTCATCGGCCTCCTTCTGGGTGGGACGGCAGATGATGCCCACGGGCGTCCACACCTGGATGTCGCGACCGCGCTCACGCGCCAGTCGCTTGGTCTCGGCGATGCGCCCGGCACTGGCCTCTGGTGTTTCGACCGCGTCGAAATGCATATCCGAGTGGCGGATGGCGAACTGGCGTCCGGTCTCGGAGCTGCCGGCGTTCATCATCAGCGGGTCTGCGTCATCGAAGGGCCGTGGCGAACCTTCCACGCCGTGGAGTTGGTAGTACGCTCCCTCGTGATCGAACCGGCCTTCGCCGGCCCAGATCCTCTTGACGACGCTCCACCACTCTTCGCCCTGAGCGTAGCGGGCGTCGTGCTCCTTCTTGGTCACCCCGAACATCTGGAACTCGTCCTCGTTCCAGCCACAGACGATGTTCACGCCGAGGCGTCCCTGGCCAATGTGGTCCCCCGTGGCCATCTGCTTGGCCGCCACGAGGGGATGATGCAGGGGAACGTGGATCGTGCAGAACACGTGCAGGCGCCGCGTCGCGGCCAGCAAGCCACACGCCCAGGCAATCGATTCGAAGCTGGACCCGTTGGGGTTGGACTCGCCTCCGTAGCCCTTCCACCGCGCGATGGGCACCATGCACTCGATCCCGATCTCGTCCGCCATCTGCGCGAGCCTGAGGTTGTTCTCCCAGCTCGCCTCCCAGCGCTCGGGGAGCGTGGCATACGTTCTCCCGCTCGAGCAATTGGCGCCGAAGAGCCCGAGCCTGAGGCCATTGCCGTTCTGGAGAACCGCATTGCGTTGTCGCATCCGCGCTTTCTCCTCCCCGCCGCTCCACTGTATCCGATTCCATCCGGCCAGCGGGACTCGCGCCGTTTCGTCGATTTGCCTTGCTCGACCCAACTCGCTCGGCTATGTTCGAAACTCACGAACACAAGGGGGCCGCCAGAATATGGCCAGTGTCGCCCTTCGACCGAGCCGCTCCTTCTCATATCCCACCGCCTCGGAATCATCCGCGCTCGCTTTCGCACTTCGCGTAGGCGAAGCCGACCCGACCGGCGCGCCCAAGCCACGACTGCTCGACCGCGTCCGCGTAGCCATCCGCGCCAGACATTACAGCCGCCGCACCGAGAAGGCCTACGTCGCGTGGATCCGCCGCTACGTCTTCTTCCACGACAAACGCCACCCCGCCGACATGGGGGCGCCCGAAGTCACGCGCTGCCTGAGCTCCCTCGCCGTCGAGGGGAAGGCCGCCGCGTCCACGCAGAACCAAGCGCTGAGCGCCCTGCTCTTCCTGTACGGGGAGGTCCTGGAAGTCGATCGCCCGTGGATGGACGAGATCGTCCGCGCCAAGTGCCCGCAGCGCTTGCCCGTCGTCCTGACCCGGGACGAGGTGCGGGCCGTGCTGCGCCGGCTCGAAGGCACGCCGCCGGGCTCAGGCTCCTCGAGTGCTGCCGCCTCCGCGTCCAGGACGTGGACTTCGGGACGAACCAGATCGTCGTGCGGAGCGGCAAGGGCGACAAGGACCGCGTGACGATGCTGCCGGCCGTCGTGAAGCCGCACCTCGCCCGGCACCTGGATCGCGTCCGCGAGCAACATCGCTACGATCTCGAGGCCGGTGCCGGCTGGGTGGAACTGCCGACGGCACTCGCCCGCAAGTACCCGAACGCGGGCCGGGAGTGGGTGTGGCAGTGGGTCTTCCCAGCGACGCGAACGTATGTCGACCGGCTCACGGGCGAGCATCGCCGCCATCACCTGCACGAACGCGAACTGGAAAGCGTGACCGATGCTACACGCAGCCTCGCTGCAGTGCTTGGGGCGCTACGCTGGTCAGTGTATTCACGGACCGAATAGTAGTTAGTCGCCATTAGAGAGGCGATGCCTCCATCCGAGTTCTACGACAAACTCGCTCCCTTCTACCATCTCATCTTCGAGAACTGGGAACGCAGCATTGAGCGTCAAGGGACTGCTCTCGATTCGATTATCCGCTCGGCGGCGCTTCACGGTGCTTGTTCCGTTCTCGATCTCGCGTGTGGTATCGGAACGCAAACTCTGGGTCTTGCTGCCCGTGGTTATGACGTTACTGCATCAGACATCTCACCTGGTGCTGTACACCGCGCTCGGGCTGAAGCCGCACGACGTAGTCTCCCGATCAAGTTCTCGATTGCTGACATGCGCGTCGCGCACAAACACCATGGCCGTACTTTCGACGTGGTGCTTTGCGCCGATAATTCCTTGCCTCATATCCTTACGGATGCCGAAATTCTTCAAGCACTCGAGCAGTTCTTCGCTTGTGTAAATCCAGGAGGCTTATGCATAGTATCCGTTCGAGACTATGCTGTGCTCGAGCACGGCGGAGTTCAGTTCAAACCGTACGGAGTGCGAGTCGAGAACAACACGCGCTACGCGCTATTTCAAGTATGGGAATGGCATGGCTCGCTGTACGACGTGCACTTTTATGTCGTTCGCGACGATGGTGCTGAGAGCTGCGAGACTCACGTAATGCGGTCTACCTACTATGCGATTTCCATCGCCGATGTTATGGCGATGATGGCTCGCGCTGGGTTTGCGAAAGTGCACCGCTTGGACGATGTTTTCTTTCAACCGGTTTTGGTAGGTGTTCGTCCCAATGGGGGCTAACCACCCAGGAACACGGACGCAGTGCAAGCGGCACGCCGCTACGCACTGCGGGGGTTACTGGGGACGTTAGACGGACACAAGGCACACGTGAGCGGGCGGGATCTGGTCACTGGGTTCGCATGGTACCGGCGAGAACAATGGTCTCGTCTTCGAGAGCGGGCATCGGATCGCGACAAACTCGATGACTCCTACGACGAATGGCTCGCGGGTGCTCAGAAGGCGCTGCTGGAGATGGGTCTAGCAGGCGTCCCCGCCAGGCGAGTGGATGTCGACGTCGATGCCCTTTTCCGATGGTGTGAAGCTGAGGGCCGTTCTGTAGACAGCGCCGCGAGGGCAGCATTTGTGGCCGAGGAACTTCGGCGGACACACGAAGGTCGGTAGACGTGAGCAACCCGTCTAACACCGCGCTGGACCCGACGGCCCGCCAGCCGTGTGATGCTGCGGTCGAACCGTGTACGCGGGCCTCGGGTCACCGCGAGCGTTAGCGTGCAAGGGACCGGCTTGGCTGCGACAGATTCCAGGAGTGGAGCCCGCTCGGGCGGGTTCGGCGCCGAACGCTTGACCAGAAGCTTCCCGAAGGAATAAGGAATAGAGAACAGTCGTATCCGTACCCAAGCGGGGTTGTCCCCGAGTATTTGAGGTGACTGTGGACGGGACACCGAGAGCGCCCCCGTATACTCTGGGGCGCGGATGCTGCGGCGAACAACCGTCGCTTTCGCTGTGACTTTGCACGGTGCGTTACCTCAACAGCCTGAGGAGGGCTGCATCATGACTGTTGCTATCAGCCGGCGTCAATTCGTCCATGCCTCGGTGGCGTTGGCCGGGCTCGCGACGGTAGCGCCCCTCGGTTCGGTCCTCGCTGCCGAAGAAACCTACAAATGGGTCCTGGGCGAGAGCACCCCAGGAACCGTGATGGGACCGTTCTACCCGTTGCTCACCAAGGCCGCCGATCCAGGAACAGACCTGACGATGATCAAAGGCGCGACGACACGGGCGAAGGGGCAACTCCTCCATCTGATGGGCCGGGTGGTCGACATCAAAGGCAAACCGCTCAAGGGCGTCAAGGTCGCGATCTGGCAACCGAACGCCGCTGGGCGCTACAGCCATCCGTCCGACGGCAATCCAGCACCCCTGGATCCGAATTTCCAGGGCTATGGTGTCGCGGTCACCGACGCCGACGGTCGTTACCGGTTCAAGACCATCAAACCCGGCCCGTACCCCGTGACCCAGGGCTGGGACCGGCCGCCGCACATCCATTTTGAAGTGACCGGGCTCAAGGACAGGCAGGTCACCCAGATATGGTTCCCGGACGAACCGCTCAATGCTCAGGACGCCGGCGGCGCAGAAGATGCTCACCTGCAAGATCGAGGCGCCGACCGGGAACATCGAGCCGGATTCGAAGATCGCGCTGTTCAACATCATCCTGACCAACGGGTGATCTTGGTCGAGTCGACTGCCTCCTGGGGTTCCTCGTCGAAGAGGGTGACTACGGGCGCGCGACTCAGCGCGCTGCCAGCCGGAAGGTTGACGACCTTCACGCTAACCACCGGCTCCAGCGGTCGCCCGCACGCGGACGCCGCTGAGCCGGACCGGTCAGCGCACGAGCACACAAACGGTCGCGCGCGAGCGCAGTGGATCGAGGAACGCGGCAAGACACGTGAGCGGCATGGGGACTGCAGCATTCGTGGCGCTCACTCTGCTCATCATCGGTTGCTCGACCGACCGTTCTGTCGTCACGACGCACGCCACAGCCATTTCTCCGTCGCGGCTGGAGAACATCCAAGACGACGGCGTGGCCGGCGCCCCGGAAGACGAAGGGGTCGATAGCGGCACTATAGTCACGTTGACTGAGTGGATCCGTGGCCAGCGCATTCCGATATTTTCATTCCTCATCTCGAGGAACGGGCGGCTCGTCTACGAGTTGTACACGACGTCCCTGACCCGGAACCATGCCCACTACCAGATGTCGGCCACGAAGTCCGTCGCCTCTGCACTCGTCGGCATCGCGATCGACCAGGGCTTGATCAGCGGACCGAACGCTCCCATCACCGAGACGCTTCCGCGGCAGCTCTTCGCGTCCGACGCCGATGTCGCGCGATTCAGGTCGGTGACCGTCCGTCACGTGCTCGGAATGTCCGCCCTCGACGCGCCGGATCCACCTCGCGTGACGACACCTGAGGCGGTCGCGCGCCACCTCCGATTCCGGTCGGCGCACAACCGGGTCAAGTTCGCGCTGGAGCAGCCACTGCTCGCGACGCCTGGGCGCGCGTACCAGTACAACGACGTGACTCCTGCGCTGGCCGTGGGCCTCGTCCAGTACGCAACGGGAAAGACCGCGCTCGAGTTTGCCGAAGACCGCTTGTTCGGGCCGATGGGACTCCGAAACTACGAGTGGATGCATCAGGATCCCTCGGGAATCGACCTCGGGGGTTTCGGTCTCCGTCCGATCGACATGCAGAAGTTCGGCGTGCTGTATCTAAACGGCGGAGTGTGGCGGGGCAACGCCCTCATCTCGCGTAGCTGGGTCGACCGGTCGTTCTCGCCGTGGAACCGCAGCCGAGCGGACGCGCGGGATCCCGACTACGGCTGGTTCTGGTGGACTTACGAGGGCGCCTCGGCAGAAGAGCGTCTTCAACGACCTCGTCGAGAGGTTCGTGGTGCCGTCAGTTCGCGGGAATACGCCACGTCGTGCCGACCCGGCGATCCAGTTGCGGCTCACGGCGTTGCTGGAAGAGGTGCGCACCGGTCCCTCACGGATCGACACAGGGGTCGAGGGCCGAATGATTCCTTCCGTTTTGCCGAAGGGCCGGCGCGTGCCTTTCAGAAACCAACCGTGATCGAGAGAGTCGGGCGCCGAACAAACGCTTGCAGCCGACGGCGCGCAAACACGCCGCGGCTGATACGTCACGCTAGGCTGCTCGATATGCCAAGTTGCCGATTGCCGGTCCCGACTGTCACGCTTTTCCAACGAGGGCGGATTGCATGAAGCCAGGTAGTCGCAGCAGCCGCGACATCGTGGCGGCCGTTTGTCTCGCGATTGGCGCGGTGTTCGGTTTGTCAGGGACCATGGTCTCGCACGCCCCTCTTCGCCAGGCCTTCTGGGCGATCGATGGCGTCGGGCTGGTTGTCGCCAGCGCCCTTTTGACGATGAAGTATCTGAGAAGTGGCAACGACTGTGTGGCTGCGGGCTTTCTGGTGTTTGCGATCGGGGAAAGTCTCCTCGTCTCGGGCACGGCGGCGGGGCTTGCAGGCAGCGTTCCGTCATTCGGCGGCGGCGTGGCGCTGTGGGCCGTGGCGCTCCTGCTGACGAGCATTCCGCGCGAGTTTGCCCTGTGGGTTCGTCTTGTCGGAGGTGTCGCGTCCCTGCTGTTTGCCGTCGTTGCGGCCCGGATATTCTGGGGTGAACAGCTGCTGCCCACGGCGTCGCCGCTTCCGTTCTTCGCATATCCGTTTCTGGTTATGACGCTTGTCGGCTGGATATGGGCGCTCGTCAGAGGAGAGGGCGTCGCCTCGTCACGCATGGGAGCCGAGCAGCCTAACCCGGCGCTGCACCCGTCGGCGCCGCCCTCGCAACGCGGTAACTAAGGTGCGCTCGTAGGCGCCACGGGTGAGCGCCCGACGTCAGGCTCCGCGGGGAGGGGCGGCGTGGTGAGGTTACTCTTCTCGGTCTGCCTTGGGCTCACTCTGGTTTCGCAGCCGGCGTGTGCGCAGACTCCATCAGCTGTGAGCACGACGGACCGCCATCACCCGTTCGTGGAGCATGCAGAAAGCCGCTATAGGCAGTACCTCGCGTCAGAGAGCGAGGGTGACGCTGCTGCGTACAAGGCGGTACGCACGAGGCAGGCCAATGAGAGGGTGATGGAAAACCTCAAGAGAATGGGGAAATCGGAAACTGATCTCGGGCCGATGCTAAAGCGGGCCGCCAGCGTACAAACTGACGTATCGCAGCTCACATTCGTGCGCTGCGAGGGGAAGACAAGGGTTGCCCGGCTGCTCTACCAGCTCGAGGGCGGTGGCCCGAAGGGGCCAACGCTGGAGTTCGCCGTGTTCATGATCCACTGGGAGGACGGCGCATGGCGAATCGGTTGGATTGGCCACGCGAGCGGCGCATCAAGGCGGGCCAATGGCGAGAAACGCACCGCTGATGAGTTGTTGCAAGATCCGCGCTTTGCGCTCGAGTAGCCTCACTGAGCGCTTCAGGGGATGGAGATGACGATCCCCCCTTCCAAAAGGTCGATTGCCTGAGCATCCCTGTGCCCGACCTCGATGCGGCGCTGGCCTTCTATTCCGGGAACCTCGGACACGAACTCATCTGGCGTAGCACGAAGGCGGCGGGGCTGAGACTCCCAGGCTCCAACGCGGAGCTGGTTCTCCACACCGGCGCCAGGTCGATGGAAACGGACTTGGCTGTCGAGTCAGTTCCTGAAGCTCTCGCGCGATTCACGTCAGCCGGCGGGAAGCTTCTCGCGGGCCCGTTCGAGATTGAGATCGGTCTCTGCGCTGTAGTGTCCGACCCCTGGGACAATGCGCTCTCATCCTCGATGCGTCCAAGGGACCTCTACAGGTGGACGAGAACGGACGTGTCATCGACAGGCCGAGCGGTCGGGGACATAGGTAACAAAAGAGTCCGGGGACATGGGTTACACCGTTCGGCGAAATTGCGTTCTCGTCCATGGGTGATGCCTCCCTCCACGACATGGGCACCTCCTCCGGTGCCCTCCAGTGTGGTGTCGTCCCTGGACTAAAGTGTTACCTATGTCTCGGACCGTACCCAACGGAGGAGATGCAACCAACGGCGAACACATGAGGCTTAGGCTGCTCGGGCCCTCATTATTCTCGCATCGGTCATCCTGGCGCCGCCGCCGGCGCCCGAGGCGCAGCAGGCGAAAGTTCCGCGGATCGGCGTGTTGCTGCTAAGCGATCTGGAAATCGTCCAGCCGTGGTTTCGAGAGGGACTGCGAGACGTCGG
>WNFC01045006.1_pt1 | contig 10823 bp, 9 predicted proteins | sample 5400541 | NCBI WGS metagenome assembly WNFC01 (sample SAMN13153342, study PRJNA577476) | soil metagenome | isolation source: 120 cm saprolite under Douglas fir tree site 2 hole 2 replicate 1 | place: USA:California | collected 2015-04-18
AGCTTCGCCATGATCTCGGCCGACTCGGGGCTCACCGACGAGGCGTAGATGCGGCGCTCCGGGTGGGAGATCGGGCGTGGGCGAATCGACGTCCGGGGGATCTTGAAGAACTCCCCGTCCCACTCGAAGACGTCTTGGCTGAGCGCCCGGACGACGATCTGCGCCGTCTCCACGAAGCGGGCCCGCGCCTCCTCCATCGGGATCCGGAACCCCGCGTACTCGACGCTCGCGGCGCCCCGCCCGAACCCGAGGAGACAGCGACCGCCCGACAGGATGTCGAGCAACGCGATCTCCTCGGCGATCCGGACCGGGTCGTGCCACGGTAGCACGATCACCGCGGTGCCGAGCGTGATGCGCTTCGTCCGGCCCGCGAAGTAGCTCAAGAGCTGGGTCGGGGAGGGCGACATGGCATAGCCGGTGAAGTGGTGCTCCAGCGCGAAGAGCGAATCGAACCCGAGCGGCTCGGCGAGATCCCCCAGGGCCAGGTGCTCGGCGAGCACGGCGGCATCCGGTCTCCCTTCCTGGGTCAGCATGTTCAGTGCGATCCCGACCTTCATGTGCGCCTCCTGTTCAGGCCACGTCGCGCTGGCGGGCGGCGTTGTAGTTGGCGTCGTACCACCAGTCGAGGTACGTCATGACGCTGAGATAGCATCGTTCGGGGGCCTTGACAAGGCCGGCGGCGGAACGTTGCGGGCCCCGCACATGGCAGGGGAGCCACCTCGCGCGGCACGTCCAGGGCCCGCTGGTCCCTGGAGACGCTCAGCGCGCCTCGCTTGGCTGCGACGGGGACGCCACCTGTGACTGCCTGTCCCCGGCCGGGTCGGCCGGGGCCGCGGATCCGGTCTCCGTCGGCTCGGGCGAGTTGGAGGGGGATCGCGTCTTCCACCCCGCGTAGTCCAGAGGCGTCCACCGCTGTTTGTCGAGCGCGGTGGCATTGGCCCCGTGGTCCAGCAGCACGCGTACGAGATCCGGGTCGCCCTTCCATGCCGCGAACGTGAGGGCGGTCCAGCCGGTCCCGCTCTGCGCATTGACATCGGCGCCGCGCTCGAGGAGAAGCTTCAGCACCTCCGGGCGCTCGTTGATGACGGCCAGCATGACCGGGGTGATGCTTCCCCGGTTCCCGGCATTGACCCGGGCCCCACCGTCAAGCAGGACGCGCGCCGCCTGGAGATGGCCGTTCACGACCGCGAGCATGAGCGAGGTGGACCCGTTGGCATCTCCCACATTGGCAGGCACGCCGATGGCGAGGAGTCGGCTGAGGTCGGCGGCCTGGCCGTCGCGCGCGGCGGCGAGCAGGGCCGCGACCTGCTGGGGAGACGGGGGCACCGCGACCGGGCGGGGAGCCCTCGCCGGCGGCGGGGTCGCCGCGGTAGGCTTGGCGCGATCGAGCGTTGCCACCCGCGGCACCCCGGGTTGGCCGGGCGCGACGGTGCCGGACGCCTCGCGCCCCCGCCCGGGCGCGCTCGATCTCGAGGTTGCGGCCCGGCGCGGGTCATCCTGACGGGCCGGACCGGGGCTGTCCGACCGCGGGGCCGAACGAGGGGCCTCCGCGCCCCCGGCGACCCACTCGATCGAGGACCTCACGAGAGCCGGCCCGAAGTAGATGAGCAGACCCGCCACGACCACGGCGCCCGTCAGCAGCCCAGCACGGCGCCAGCCGCGCCTTGAAGGGGGTTGGTCCCACGCCGGTTGATCGCCCGGCGTATCGAGGGGCTCCGCGCGCACCGGGCCCCATAGCGCGCGCGGCGGGGCAGCCTCGAGGCCGAGATGCTCGGCCGCCTTGGCCACCGCGTCGGTGGATACGTGATTGCCGAGCCGGGTGGATGGCTGCGTGAGCACCTGGTCGCACAGGGCGTTGATCCGCCCCGGGGCGCCGCTCGCGTGCTGGACGACCCGCTGGATCGCCGCGTCGGAAAGGGCGAGCGAGCCTCCGGCGCCGGACTGGATTCGGCGCTCGACGTACTGGCGGGCCTCGGCCTCGGTGAACGGCCCCAACCGGCACGTCACGGCGCTGCGGCCGCCGCTCACCCCGCCCCACGCGCGAAGGGCCGGTTGCTCGAGCGCGGGTGCACCCGCGAGCACTACGAACACCGCGGGGTCCGTCCCGGAGGGCCTGGTGGCCAGCTCGCCCAGCAACATGAGGCTTGGCCGTGGCAGCACGTGGGCGTCATCCACGAGGACCACGAGGGGCTTTCGGCGCGCGCGCTGGTTGGCCAGCAGGTCCTCCAGGGGGCGCGAGCCCCACAGGCTCCTCGGCGCCGGTCTTGGCGGCAGATGGAGCTGGCTTCGCAGCAGGGCCACGAGCCCATCGGTTCCCAGGACCGGGGACCCATCACAGAGCACGGCATCGGCGTCCGCGAGCTCCAGCTCCGCGCACAGCCGCCGCAGGACGGTGCTCTTCCCGATCCCTTCCGGTCCCAGCAGCAGGACCCAGCGCCCTCCCTCGTCCATGCCCGCCATGAGCTGGGCGAGCGCGCGGTCCTGGCCCTCCGCGAGGAAGATCGGCTCCGGTCCGGGCCCTACCTGGTCGCTCATTGCGCCCGCTTCAGTGCCAGCAGCGACTCCGTCCCGTCGCTGGCGGCCTCGTAGCCTCGCAGACTGCTCCCAGTACGAGTGAATGAATGGCGCACGGGCGTCCCGGCCACATTGCCCAGGTTGCTCGACTCGTACTGCCCGCTCAGCTCGACCGAGGACGTCGAGATTCTCCTCACGGAGCCCGATGCCGTCTGAGTGGTGTGGACTCCGGAGAACCAGCCGCTTCGGACCATTCGCCACTTCAGCCCCGGTCCCTCCTGTCTGAACTCGAACTCTCCCACCCCGTCGACACGCCCGCTCCGCCCCTCGACGGTCTCCCACTTGCCGAGGATCCATACCTGAGGGTTCCCTGGTTCCGACGGATGCGACGGCAATGGCGAAGGCATCGGGCTGAGCACGAGCGGAGCCAGAGTCATGGCGGGCTTCGGATATTGCGCTGTTGCGCGCCCGCGGATCGGGGCGCTCGCGCACCCCGCCAGCACGAGGCTCGCCAGGAGCACGGGTATGCAGATCTGCATCATCTGCATCGAGATTTGCATCGCAGCGGAAGGCGTCCGGCACGTGAGCGAAGGTGCCGCGTGCCCTATACTCGATTCGTGGCGTTGACACCCCCGGCTTCGTTCCGGGCGCGCTGGGCGGCCCGGCTCGCGCTGATCGGCTACGTCGGCCTCCTGGCGACCTCGGTTCTCGCGCCGGGCGGCCGCGCGGGCGTTGCCGGGGCCGGCTTCTTCGACCTCCGGACCGGCTCCCGCATCCGCGTGGTGGCCGTCGCCCTGGCCGTGTACGTGTTGCTGGAGACGGTGCGCTTCCTACCGGTGGGCGTTCTCGCCGTGCTGTCACTGCCCCGGACGCGCCGCGATCGGTTCAGCATGCTTCCCGTGGCCGCCACGGCCGGCGCGGGAAGCCTCCTCATCGCCGTCGTCGTCCTCGTGCTCGAGATCGGCCCGCCGTGGCAGTGGCCGGGGCCATCGGATCTATTCCTCCCGGCCGTAGGCTGTGCCCTCGGCGTCGGCGCGACCCTCATGGTGTTGACCGGCCGCGGGGCGCGCCGCCGCCTCCTGCTGGTCCTGGGCGCGACAGTGCTGGCCGCGCCGATCTTGGTTGGCCTCGTTCTGCTCGGTACGGCCGAGCGCGAGCCGCTGGTCCGAGAAAGCCCGGCCGTGACGTCCGAAGAGAAGCGTCGGCTGTATGACCTCCTCCGGCACAAGAACCCCAAGACGCTCGCGGTCGGAGCCACGCGCTCGATCACGCTCGACAGCCGCGACATTGACCTGCTCCTGGCCTGGGGGCTTCCCGTCGTGCTCGGCGACGGGCGGGGGGCGGCCCGCATCGACCTCATGTCATCACAGAAGGCGACGGTTTCGCTGACCCTCCGCTTCGCCACTCCCACGGGCAGTTCTCGCTACCTGAATATCGTGGCCGGGGCACGCGTGCAGATCGACCAAGGCCGGCTGAGCGTGGCCGACCCGACCCTGCGGCTCGGGCGCCTGGTCCTGCTTGACCCACCCTTGCGGTGGCTGGCGCCGGTCATCAGCGTCCTTGTCCAGGCCGAACGGCGCGCCCGCCCAGTCCTGGCCGGTGTGCAGAGCCTCGAGATCAGCCCCGGGCGCGCGATGCTCGTCTACCGCCGCATGGAGCTCCCCCCGGGCCTGCTCGCCAGCTTCATCTGGGGGAGCGGCTCGAACGAGGAGATGCGGGTCGCCGTCCGGTCGCACGTCGAGCGCTTGCTGGAGGCCGTCCCGAGCTTACCCCGTGGCGAGCCACGCCGAGCTCGCCCGTGCTCGAGAACCGGGCCGCCCTCCTCGCCCTGGGCATCCTGCTCGGGCATCGGCGACTCGAGGACTTCGTGGGCCAGGTTATGGACGAGCGGGACTGGCGGCGTGCCGCGCCGTTGGCCCGGACCACGCTCCGAGGACGCGACGACTGGACGAAGCACTTCTTCGTGAGCGCGGCGCTCACCGTGCTGTCGGCCCAGGCACCGAGCGACGCCATCGGCGTCTTCAAGGAGGAGCTGGACGCCGGGGGCGGCAGCGGATTCTCGTTCGGCGATCTCATGGCCGACCGGGCGGGCACCACGTTCGCCCTCCTGGCCACCCGCGACGCCGCCGCGGCGCGGACGCTCCAGGAGCGCCTCGCCGCGGGCTTTCGCGTCGACGACTTCTTCCCTGAGGCCGCCGATCTCCCCGAGGACATCCAGGCCGCCGAGCTCGAGGCGCGCTACGGCGGCGTGGGGGGACGCCTGTTCCGCCAGTACGCCGCGGAGGTCGAACGGCGCCTCTGGAGGTGCCCGGCCTACCGGGCCCTGGCGCCCACCGCCGCGAGCAACTAGGTCGCGCTACAGCGCTTCGCTCGAGTCGAGGCGCGGCTCGAGCGGCATGCGCGTCTCGGCGCAGCCGTACGCGTGCGGTGTCAGCTCGATCAGGGTGTGCAGCGGAATGGCCAGGTACGGGCAGCGCTCGCGCGGAACGCCCTGGAAATACGCGTAGAGCGCGCGCAGCACCGCGTTGTGGGCGATGACCAGCACCGGCTTGCGCGTGCGCTCGAGCTCGATGATCACCGGGTCGAGGCGCAGGATAATGTCCTGGTACGACTCGCCGCGCGGATAGCGGTAGGTGAACTTGTTGCGCTTGCGCGCCGCGTACTCTTCGGGCAGACGCTCCTGGATCTGCGCGTGGCTCATGCTATCGCAGATGCCGCCGTCGATCTCGTCGAGCGCGCGCCACGCCCAGGGCGTGCGACCGAGCGGCGCGGCGGTCTGTATCGCGCGCCGGAGCGAGCTGGTCCAGATCACCACGCCGTTGCGATCCGGGTCGCGCCGGTCGAGGAACTCGGCGAGCGACCGGGCGTAGCGGTCGCCGGCGGGCGTCAAGTCGGGATCGCCGCCGAGCACACCGGCGGCATTGTATACGCTCTCGCCGTGGCGGGTGAGCCAGATCGGCCGCGCGGTCAGGTGTAGGTTCATCAAGAAGAACACGAGGCGCGCGGCCAAGTAGCCGTCGACGTTGCTCACGGTCACGCCGCGTCCGGGGCCGGTGACGCGCAGGTACGCGCCCTCGTCGTCGTCGAGCGGCTGGTACACGCGCTGGTAGTGCGCGATGCGTGCCCGGAAGTCGGTCACCGCCTCGTCAGGATCGGTGTCCTCGTAGTCGGGCGACGACAGCTTGGTGCTGCGGATGTTGGCCTCGATGATGTGTGGGTCATCACAACGGATCTCGATGAACAGCACCTGGAAGCCGGCGCGCTCGCAGCGCGCGCGCACCATCGCGCGGCGCCCGCGCGTGCTGTTCGTGGCGTCGTAGATCGCGACCTGCCCATTGTCCGTGAGCCACGCCACCATGTCTTCGAGCGCCACCATCGCCACCGCCCTGCGCGCCTCTTCGCCCTGCGGGTTGTCGGGATCGAAGAAGCTGTGCGGCACGTGGGCGCCGACGCGCGCGCGCCGGTACTCGCCGACATTGAAGACACCGGTGCAATAGCCGAGCCACGACAGGTAGCGCTCGATGCGGCGCGCGGTGTAGCTCTTTCCGCGCGCCGGCAGCCCGACCATCACCACGGCGAGCTTGGGGCTGTCAGGTCCGGGGGGTCGCTCGAAGAGCTCCCCCTCGCGGGCCCGCCCCGAGAGGACGTGGTCCAGGATGGTTGCGCCAGCCATACCGGTCTTCACTCTACTCCTCACCGCGTGATTCGGGACCAGCCACTCCTACGTCTTTGGATACCGGCAGGTGGTGGCACCCTCGACCACGTCGCGAAGACACCGACAGGCGTACCTATTCAGCGCACCCCTTTGGCGAACGCGCTTTCCTGGATGAAGCGCCAGCCTGCGCGCTCCGCAGCGCCACGGTCGTCGCTCGCACCGGAGATGCCGAGGATGTTGCCGACCATCACGTAGTCATGCCCCGGAATGAACTGCCGCAGCTGGCGCAAGAAGTCGTGCTTCTCGATGCCGCATGGCCCCCCACGAACGAGCAGATGTGGTGCCAGTCCGGACAGTGCAGCGTCACCATCGCCCAGTTCCCGCAGAGTCCGCCGATATGGCCCTGCGCGCGCAACTTGACGAGATCGTGCCCGACGGGTCGTCGCTCGATGTCGAGGCGATCGTGTGGCGCGTCGACCGAGATGGGCTGGCCTTCTTCTTCACCGCCGACCATCAGCGGCGCGTGGCCACCCTGCTCGCGCAGGTCGCCGGGACTCCCCCGGCGCTGGGGGCGTCCACGCTGAACTAGGCAGCGCGGCGACCGTCGGGGTCGCGGAGTGGGGGCCCATATTTCGCGCCCGCTGCTGCGGCGCCGCTCGCTGTCAAATGGCGGCGGGCAGGATCTCGGCCAGAACCTTCATTACCCCTTCGGTATGCCGGGCGATGGAGAAGGTCCGCTGCGCCCATGCTCTGCCGTTCCCGCCCAACCGGGCTCGCAGGGCCTGATCCCCGTACAGACGGTCGATCCGCTCCGCGAGTGCCGCCGGGTCGCCCGGCGGATAGAGCAGCCCATTCCACCCATCCCGAATCAGCTCCCGCGTACCGCCGCTGTTCGCACCGATGACGGGTAGCCCGAACTTCATCGCCTCTACCGTAACGCGACCGAACGCCTCCGATCGTGAGCACATCAGAGCGGCGTGCGACTGGATGAAGTAGCGATCACGATCCTCGGTGAAGTCGATGAAGTCAATCACGTCATCCGCGCTGACGCATACCGCCAGCTCGCGCAAGCGGAGCAGGTCCTGCCTCGAGCAGTGTCCGACCAGCGCCAACCTGACCTCGCGCCCTCGCTTCCGCAGCAGGCCGACGGCCCGGATTGCGTCCTCCTGCCCTTTAGACGGCGTCATGTTGCCGACGAGAACCACTCGGAAGGGCCTGTCCTGCGTGCAGGGGATGTCTCCGGGCGCGGTCGATACGTCGGCCGCGCAGTAGACGACCCGCAGCTTGCGGGCCGGGATCGACTGGGCGAACTCATCGAACAGCGCATGAGAGTTGACGATGATTCGTGCCGACAGCCAGTTAATGAGCCGAACACTGGTCTCGAAGCCGAGATCGAATCTCAGGCCATGGTCTTTCTCGCCAAACTCATGCAGATACCAGATGTGCGGGATCCGGAGGGTCTTCGCGGCTACGGCGGCGGTTGGAATCGCGAGGGTGTTCGTCACGACGATGTCGGGCGCCAGCCGTCTCAACAGGGACACGGTAGACCACACGCCGGCCACGTTGTGGTAGATGCGGCGCACACCCGCCTCCCAGGACCAGGCAGGAGACACCCACCAGTCGTACGCAAGGCTCCACGTCCGCGCTCCGGCGCCTTCGAGCCGTTGCCCGAGGCTGCCGCGGGCCGGCAGAATCACGTCGACTGTCACTCCACGATCGGCGAGCCCTCCCGCGAGCTCGAGGAGCACGAGTTCTGCTCCTCCGATGGTCGCGGTGTGCGACACGAGCGCGACTTTCATCAGGCAGGAGGGAGGGTGCCCCCCGGGCGCCGCGGTGGTGGCCGTGCGTCAGCCCCGGCGCACGAGGACGCGGCGCAGCCTCACGAGGAGGCGTGGTCGGAACGAAGCTGGAGGCAGGAGGTGGGAGATGGCCTGGCTCGTCACGAGGGCGGGGTGCGCCGCCACACAGAGGCTGTTTCGAAAGACCTCTGTCAGTGCGCCGCCGAGCTCCGGATGTCCCAGCTCCTCGGCAAGATTGACGCACACGTGGAGCCAGGACCTGATGAGCTGCCGGCGATGCTCGGCGTCCCCACAGTACGTGATGCCGAGGTCTAGGTGATCCTCAAGCTCATTAGCGAGTCGCATGAGGAGCACCGTGCGGTCGTCGGTGGACAGCGTGGAAACGCGGCCGCACAGGGCTCGAACCGCGGATTCGCCCCAGGCCAGGGTTGTGTACAATGCGACCAACGCTTCGACCTCATCACCCACCACCCGTCGAACGTGGGCACGCTTCGCGTCCGAAATGCCGGTACGGCCATCACCAAAATCGCCGTGAGTGTAGGCCGCATGGAGCAGGCCCGCCGCGACCACCGGACCCGGCGCCTGCAGCAATCCGAGAATCCCGGCGGTCCCAACCGTGTGAGCGAGAAACGGCTTCCCAGAACCACGGAGGCAGCTGGTGAACAGCCGCGTCGACAGGTCGTACGCTGCCCGGAGGCAGCTCATATCCGTGTCCGGATAGCCTCGCCTGAGGAGATCGTTGTAGAGGCGGATGTTTGTCTGCGGAGGAGCGAGTAGCGCGTGTGGGTCAGTCACCGTGAGAGCCTCGGCGGCCGCGGACCAGCCACCGGTTGAGTCTCCCCTCGGCTTGGGCGAGCCGATGGGCCAGCGAGAGACCAGTCCGCGTGCGCAGGAGGCGCGCGACGATCGAGTTGGGCGGCAGCAACGCCTGGCGCCGCCACCAGGTCCACTCCTTGAACTGCTTGACGAGGGTCGGGTCGTCTTCGGCGAGCTGCCATTTCTCCCGGAAGTGATCGAGCGAGGCGCGGTTCCAAGCGTCACTCCACCGCAAGAGGAAGTATCGCAGATCCGACCACGCTAGTGGCGGGGGCGGAAGATAGGTGACGAGAGCCGCAGGCTCGAAGTAGACGTCGCCGCCCGCCTGGCGCACGCTCATGCAGAAGTCGGGATTTTCTAGGGCACTCTTCAGCCCCTCGTCGAACGGTCCCAGCCGTCGGAAGACGTCCGAGCGCACCAGCATACAGTGGAACTCCATCATCTCGCAGGGCTCACGCCGCAGTAGTGGCCGGACCTCGCGCAGCGGCCTGCCCCAGAACCGGTGGTCTTCCCGAAACCGGCGGACCCCAGCCTCGTCGAAGATGTGGGCGTGCCCCCCCGTCATGTGGACCTCCCCACACTCGAGCTCACCCTGGCAATACAAGGGCCCGACGACCCAGGCTCCCGTCTCCTCCGCACACCGAACCAGTGCCTCGAGCCAGCCAGACGTGACGAGCACATCGTTGTCCACGAAGACGATGTAGCGCGTCGCCGCCTCGGAAATCCCAAGATTCCGAGCCTGGTTGGGCGCCAGGTACCGATCGGTGCGGACCAGCCGAAACCCTCGCGCGCGCGCCTGGCCTTCTAGGTAGCGCCTGGTTGGCGCCGAGGAGCCACCATCCACGTAGACCAGCGCAAACGGGAAGGTGGTCGTGGCGTAGATGCTCTCGAGTGATCGGCGGGTCATCTGGAAGCGCTCTCGCGGAACGACGACGAGAGTGACATCGGGCGCGGTCGTCACGGCTCCGACCCCTTCCTGAACTCCGTTGACAATCACAGCGGAGGGCTGACCTTTACCACGACTTGACCTTCGCCGGCAACCGGAGTGTCCCGTTCATTGGTGATCGTGGCCGGAGAGAGCCTCGTCGTCCTGGAAGTGCCTGACGAGCTGCCGCAGTCTCGGGCGCTCTCGCCTCGAGTGTTGCAGCGACTTGCGCCGGCCATGGGGGCAGGAATGAGTCGTGGTGGCCCCCCGCGCTGACCGCCGAGCCTCCCCTCGACGAAAGGCCCGCGCGCGATGGCCTCGTGGCTGAGGGGGAAGGAGGAGATAGCGATCATTGAGGAAGAGAACCAGGTAGGCCGCCTCGCCCTCCTGACACACGGTCAGCCTCAGCACCGCCCGCGGTGTTGCTCACGAGGGCAAAATCTATTTCTGCGCATCGCCGGTCGGTTCGGCCGTTGGCCCACGTGGGCAAGCGGTCTGATCTAGAGCCATGGGGACGCTCGCCCTTCGGGACGATGGACGAGACCACTGGCCGGCCTGGAGCTCCCACTCGCCGAGACACTCGCGGCAGCCCGCCAGAAAGATCCCGATCGGATGCGGGGTCCCCACCGCCTCAGCGCCAACTTCAAACGTCGGACGGGGCCAAGAGCTGAAGCGTGTACCGTTCGCGGCCGAAGAGTTTCTCGACCCTGGAGCGATCAGGGCGCGCCAGAGAATCCGGCGACCGCCGCGCTCTCCCCCCCGCGCTCGGCTGAGCGGTATGCGGCATCGGCGATGCCGACTGCCCGCAGCCCGTCCTCGATGGAGATGGGAAACGAGGTGCCCTCGCGCAGGGCACGAACGAAGGCGTTTAGCGTCTCTCGCACGGTGGGCACCGAGGAAGGGACGGACAGCGTGAGGCGCTCGGTCCCGCGCACGAGGTGAACCCACCCGTGAACGTGATCCGCCAACAGGTGACCTCGGGCGCCGGCCAGCTCCAGCAGGCCGACGCGACCGCCCATCGCGCGCGAGCCCGCGATGGCGGCAACGAGTGAAGGATTGCTGAGCTGGCAGGTCATGGCGAAGCTATCTTCGGTTTCGCGCGTGATGATCTGCG
>WNFC01009411.1_pt1 | contig 10821 bp, 8 predicted proteins | sample 5400541 | NCBI WGS metagenome assembly WNFC01 (sample SAMN13153342, study PRJNA577476) | soil metagenome | isolation source: 120 cm saprolite under Douglas fir tree site 2 hole 2 replicate 1 | place: USA:California | collected 2015-04-18
TTCAAAATAGAGGAAATAGCCTTCATCAAGCAGTCCGATGGAATCGAAGACCTCGGTGCGCACGAGCATGCTCGCCCCCGCCACCCAATCGGTCTGGAGCGCTGAGTCCGAGAACCCTGGGCTCTTCGACCACCGCGCGATAAATCTTGAAAAGATTCCCAAGCGCAGCTGGGTATCGAGCTCGCTCATCAAGGTGTGGAAGCGAAATGCCGAGTTCTGCGGAGTGCCATCCGGATCTTCCAGACGGCTGCCGACGATTCCAACCGCGGGATGCTGGACCATGAAGTCGATCAGCGCCGGGATTGCTCCTGGACGAACGATGGTGTCCGGGTTGAGGAGCAGCACGTAGGCCGGCTTGTCCGGCGTTTGCAGCAACGGGCGGAGCACGGCGTTGTTGCCGAACGCAAAGCCGCCATTGCGTTCCAGTGGAAGCAGGCGCGCCCAATCGCTCCATCGGTTGGCTTCGATCGCGCGGGCGATCTGCTGTGCTGAACCATCGCCCGACCCATTGTCCACGACGAAGACCCGGGAGTTGGGAAAAGAGCTGAGCTCCCGGGCGAGCGATTCCAGACAGCCGATGGTCAGGGCCGCGGTCCGATAATTGACGATGATCACCGCAAGCTGCAGGGGCATTGCGACGTTACCAGGCTCGCGCGCCAGGGCCGCGGCTCGCAAACGCGGCCGCACCGGCACCGAGGGGTGGCGCTTTCCACGGCAAAGGGAGCCGCCGCTGGACAAAGGGCGAGTATGATCTGCGTAGACCGGCCAACCCTCCGGCACCCAGCACGAAGACAGGGTTGATCATCGAATTGAAAAGACTGTCGATCATGAAGAGAGCAAGAAGAATGGCGATCCCACCTACGGGGGCCACCAGCGGATGACCCCACATCCTCACGGGGTAACGCCGTAATAGCAGGAGAATGGGCAAAAGCAGAACAGCGGTGAGGGCCGTCAAGCCCACCAACCCGAATTGTCCGATCAGGATGATCCACAGGCCGTCCGGAATGCTGATCAGCTTGCCCCGCTCGTCGAGAAGGAGGCTGCGGCCCCATCGGCCCCAACCCGTGATTGGCTTCTGCATCGCCCTCGCGATGAGAATCTCCTCGTTCTGGAGGCGGAAGCGAAGCGAGTCGGCGCGCTCCTCATTGCCGATCTGCGCAGAAACTACTGCGAGCGATTCGCCTGACCAGGCGCCCGAAATGCGCAGCCCCATGTAGAGAGGGGTTGCGGCGACGAGGCAAAGTACCGGGATCGCTGTTCGGAATCGCCGGCTGAGCCAGTAGGTCGGTAGGCCGCAGGCCAGCAGCGCGAGCGCTCCGAAGGACTTGCAGAGGACGGTGGTGAGCAACAAAACGATGAGAAGTGGCCCGACTGGCATCCCCCACAGCCGCCGCAGGGAGCCGCTCCTCCAGAGCAAGAAGCCGAGCAGCGAGGCCGCGGTCATCCACATAGCCAACATCAACCCACTATCCAAGAAGACCAACGGGCGATAGCCACCAAATCGAACGGCCGTGTGGAACGGCTGCACCTGGAAGCCGTAGATGATTCGATGGAGCTGCGGGCTGAAGCGGAGTTCCCAGAGGCACAACGGGACGTAGATCAGGCCTCCGGCGAACATACCGATCGCCAGCGTGCGAAGTCCGCGCAGGTCGGTGAAAAACATTCTCCCCAATAGATATGCCGCGCCGAAGTTCAGAAAGGCGTCAAAGCTCGCAGACAACGACTCGTAGTAATCAAACCCGTTGCTGTAGGCGGCGACGAAGGGCCACAGGCAGTACACGAGGATTGGCAGGTCCGCGAGCTTGGGTCGCAACCGCGCGAAGCGGCCAGGGGTGAAGATCAGCGACGCGAGCACAATGACCATACAGGTGATGGCGAGCTTGCTCTTGAAGCCGGTGATCGGATAGCCGATGTTAGGCAGGAACAGCCAACCGGTGATCATCGCCATGAGCACCGCCCGCCTCGGCGTGGTGAATGCGAAAAGGGCGAGTACGAACGAGACCCAACCCAGCCCTGCGATGTAAACCGTCCAGCTCATGAGCTACCAGCGGCCAACGGCTTCCACCGCCACGTGTGCCTAGTTGAAGACGTACAACAGAGGACTATTCCATCCCCAGAACTCCGGTCAACCCCCTCGAAAAGCCGATTCGTCCTGGCGTGAGTCCGGTGTCACCCCCCAACAAGCGACTGCGCCCGGCGCAGGACTGACCGCAAACCGCCCTGCGCTCGGCTCGGAATGCGCTTTGCGCGCTCCAACAGGCGGTACGCCTCGCGCGATGCGGCCGGATGAGGGGTCAACTTGACGAGCCACTTCAGGGCGGTGGGCTCCAAACCGGGAAGTACGCTGCTGGCCTCCTCCAGATAAAGAAGCGCTTCTTGACGCTGCCCGGATTGCAACGCTGTCCGCGCCGCGTAGAGCTGACAGAGGGCGCGCAAGCTGGCGAGCTCGGGATCCGGGGGTTGCCCCTTCCAGAACAGCTCCTCGAACCAGGATAGGAGATCTTTGGCGAAGAGCCGTGCCGTCCTGCCGGTGGCGAGGTGCTCTTCAGCAAGGGCGCTGCCCTTCGGACCGTATTCGTGCTTGAGCGCGCTCGGCGCAGAAAGCATGTTCGCCGGATAAAGCCGGCAAAGCGTTGCGAGATAACCGAAATCGGACGCGATCACGTAACGGGCGTCGAAAGGGCCCACCGCGCGCATCGCCTCGCGAGTCATCACCGTGGGCTGGAGGGCCATCAGGAATCCCCAGCGCCATTTCGGGAAAAGGCTGCCACGATAGTGGAAGACTTCGCGGTATGGCGTCGGATCGAGGATCTTTCTCGCCCAGGGGCCAACTTCCCTGCGGCTCTCGTAGAACCGCAGGTAGTCATCGCTTTCCCCCGGAGGGAGATCCAAGCTGGTTGAGCCAATCTGCCTTGCCACCTTGACGAACCACTCCCCCATTGATACCCGGAAATGCTTTTCAAACCTGCCCGCCCCCCAGTCCGCCCAGAACTCTCCTGAGACCACGTGTTCCTCGGGGAATTCCTTGAAGAAAGCGAGGCTGAGCTCCAGGTGGTGCGGATACCATTCGTCGTCCGAATCAAGGAAGGCGATATAGTCACCGGTGCTTGCGGCCAGTCCTTTGTTACGGGCCTCTGCGACACCTCGATGATCCTGGAGCTGGAGCTTGATGCGAGGATCGCGTTCCGCGGCGAGCATCTGACGGCTCGCATCCGTCGAGCCATCGTCGATGACGTGCAGCTCCCAGTCCGGGAAGGTCTGCGCGCGAACGCTTCCCAACGCGCGCATGATCGTATCCGCGCGGTTGAAGGTCGGCATGATGATGGAGACGCGAGACATGGTTGCCTTCGCCAGGCGAGGCGCCGAGAGAGGAGTTAAGGGTTGACGGAATCTTCCGGTCGCGGGCGGTCAAGGTCGCTGTCGCCAGCGGTGAGGAACCATTTGCCACTATCCTTGGCCAACGCAAATGCGGACGCGGCAGGATCCCGCGTTCGAAGCACGCATTGCCAGGAAGTGCTTCGGGGGAGAAATCCCAGGCTGATGAATGGAGTCGAGGAGACCGGATTTCGATGAATGCAGCATACCGCCGCCATGCCCTCGCGGCGGAAGTGTTGAAGGCAGAGCGCCACCAGAGGGCGCGTCCAGCGGGGCGCGCAGAGGAAATCGACGATGTACCCCGCTCTCAATCCGTACCGCGCCCCCGCCCGCAGGACGCAATAGCCGACCGGCTCACTTGCGGAGCGAACGAGATAGAAAAAGCGATAGCGCTCTTTGGGGAAGCGGGCAAAGCGCCAGTTGAGGTAAGCGCTGTCTCGGCGGCAGATCACCGGATAGGAGGGGGACGCCTGTTCCCAGATTCGGTCCGCCGAGGCATCGAAGCTCGCGATTTGCTCCAGTGCCAAACCGTCCCGCGCTGCCGCGGCAAGGGCCTGGAGCTCGAGGCCACGCCCAAGCAGCCCGATGGCTTGGCCGATGAACCCGCCCAGACGTCCGGCGCGCTTCGTTAGGATCGCGCCGATGTCAAGCGGTCGGATGAAAAGGGGCAGCGTCCCGATGTCTACCCAGCCCTTGCGAAGCATCACCCTGCGCCCACCGGGCGTGACCTCGGTGGCCATCTCTACTTCCCTTTCCTGTCCAATGCTGTCCAGCAGTGCCTCGAGCACTCCCTTTCCACGGTGATCGGTGCTGACTGCCCCATCGAGCGCCCACAGCGCCGGGGTCTCGGTCTCCCCCACTTTGAGCACAACCGGGAAGCCGCCAATTTGTCCTTCGATGCGCTCCGCGGCTCGGTAGACCCAGCATGTCATCCGATCCGACGACGATGTATGTGGGTCGCAATACATCCAGCGAAAATAGCCGGCGTCGGCGAAGATCGTTTGGGGCCCGTGCACTGCGGTGCGAAAAGCGATCAATTCACGCTCGTCGCCGGGAGCGCAGCGCGCGATGGCGGGGGAGCCCGCCTGCCCCACGTTTTCCCCGACGTCTTGCGACTGGGTGCTCATTTGCCGCCTCCGACGGCGGCAGCGCGGGTCCGAAGTGGACCTTTCGTCTGGTCCGTAAGTCGACGCCCCTCGGAGGGTTTGAACGCCGTCGCGAGGAGCAGAAGGCCGAGCAGGTTCACCCCCGGGATCCTTTCCGCCACGCGCGAAAGGAGGGGAAGCAAGGCGCGGTTCCGGCTCAAGAGAGGAAGGAAGATGCAGACGGCGGACGTTGCGCCGATCTCGAAGTCCGTCAGCTCCGCTTCGAGCTCGGCCCGGCTGAAGCAGTGGAAGAACACCGGAAACCTTTCCGAGTACAAACCGTCAGAGGGCAGCGCTCGGAGCCTCCGCTTCAGATCTTGATGGTGTGCGCTGACCAGGTATCTCCCGCCCGGGCGAAGCGCTTCGCGCACGCAGCGGTTGACCGTCCGCCGTATCTCGGCTGTGGGCAGATTCGAGTAAAGCGTGGTGAGCGCCACGTCGAAAGCGCCGCGCCGCAAGCGCAGTCGGCCGACCTCGGCCCTGAGAAATCCCGTCGAAGCGGTTCCCGCGAAATTCTCCGCATTGATGCGCAGCGAGGCTCGCGAAAAATCCACCGCGAGGATGCGCGCGCAGATGCCGGCGCAGGAGCGGGTGTAAAGTCCCGTGCCGCAGCCCAGCTCGAGCATCGTGGTCCCACTTAAGTCCCCCAAGCGACGAAGCGTGGCCGGAACCTCCAGCTGGGTTCGCCAAGCTGGATGCCAGGGGGGCAGACCCTTGGGGTGGAGAGAGCTTTCGGAATCCCGATCCCGAGCCTTCAACTCGAAGGCGCTGCGCTCATCGGCGATCGACTCGTCACCCAACAGATCGAGGATGCCGCCGCGGACGGAATAGGCCGCGTCGCACCGCCTGCAACGCAGAGTGGCTTCAATCAAAGAGCCGCCGCTTTCATCGGCCTCACGGACATCCAGCTCTCCACCATCCCGGGTGCACAGGACCAGTCCCAACAGGTCCCGCGGAAATCCGATGATCACAACTTTTCCTCACCGAGCGCGCTGGCCCACGGAGTACGTCACCTGGTTGCCTTGCTGCCTCACAAGAGTCGGGCAGTCAAGTGCTAGCGGATCTCTGGCTACATTCTCCTTGGGTGCAAGCAACGCATTTGTCACATTTTAGTAAGCCATCCAAGTTCGTTCACGACCGGCACCAGCTTGCTGCTTCGCTTGCGGGCACCGCCTCAAGATTGTGACCGGCTCCAGCGGTATGTTATGAGAGGCTCGTCGTGACACCGCCACCCACGTCCTGGAGCGGCCGCCGCCTCTGCAAAGTCGGCGTCTGGCCCATATTCTGGGCGCTCGCTGCGCTCGGCGCGTGCCGCTACTCGGGGCCCGTTTCAGTCTTCGTCAGCCCCGGCGCCGCAACCGCAGTGCCCGGCGGCGTGAGGCAGTTCCACGCTGCGGCTTCCGGAACTCTGGATCCGGCAGTGACCTGGTCAGTGAAGGAGGGAGACCGCGGCGGGACGGTGAGCAGCACGGGCCTCTACACCGCACCCGGCGCACCCGGCGTGTACCACGTGGTGGCGTCGAGCCGCCTGGACCCGGCCTGGTCCGCAAGCGCCGCGATTCACGTGGGCGTGCGCGGCTGCGAGCGGACAAGCCCCACCGGTCTGCTCTCGAAGACGATCGAAGCCAGTGGGAAGCTGCGGCGCTACCTGCTCTGGGTTCCGCCACCTTCCGCACCGGGTCCGCTCGCAGTCGTCTTCTTCTTCCATGGCCTTGGCGGGGATGGTGCGGATGGCAGAAAGATGGCCAAGCTCGAGGACCACTCAGCGGGCAGCGCGGTCGTCGTGTATCCCGACGGCATTCGCGGAGAATGGGACTTGACGGATGCCGGTGCCGACATGCTCCTGTTCGATCGCATTCTCGCCAGCCTGATGGATGACTACTGCGTGGACATGTCCCGAATCTTCGCTGCCGGCTTCAGCTACGGCGGAGTGATGAGCAACATGCTGGGCTGCTACCGGGGTCAGACGGTGCGAGCGATCGCTTCCGCCCCCGGCGGCGTCATCCCCGCCGTGCCCCGGTGTCGCGGGCATGTCGCCGCCTGGATCGCCTTTGGGGTGAAGGACCTCGACTACAAAAACTACGCCGAGCAGAATCGTGATTTCTGGTTGGCGGAGAACAACTGCAGCACCTCGGCGGCACCCGTTTCGCCGGCTCCCTGCGAGGCGTATTCATGCGCGCTCGAAGGATTTGACGTCGTCTGGTGTCCCCACGACCGAGGCCACGAGTGGCCGGCGTTCGCGTCCCCAGCCGTGTGGAGCTTCTTCGAGGGTATTCACTAGTCCGGTCCTCAACTACTCGGCGGAGGATGGCGAGGCAACGACGAGGGGCGTGCCGCCGAGCACCTGGCGGAGCGCGGTCTCATAGGCGATGCGGCCCGGATCCAGCGGAGCGGCGTCGGTGTGCAGAACGACGCGATTCAGACCTGGGAAGACGTAGTTTTTCACCACCCCTCTCCACCGTCGAACCGTCCTGCTCGGCCCTCCTTGGGTGTACCCGAGGTTGGCCACGAACGCGCCTTGAAGCCCGGAAAGGAAAGGAAAGCGAGCGAAGACGGCTGGCCGCCGAGCCGCACGCACGCCGAGCCGAAACACCGGCGAGTAGCTCGAGGCGATGAATGAACAGCCGAGCCGCCGCTTGTGGACGAACAACCCACTGCTGAGGACCGCGCGGGTGAACCCTAGATGGATGAAGCGCGCCCCTGAGTCGGACGCGTGCTGCATCAGCGCGAGCTCGAGCGCGGCGGTACGCTCCGCCAAGAGCAGTGGGGGCAGCAAGGCGCCGTCGACGAATCCATTGCGATGATAGAAGAGGGTCCGGGAGAAGGCGCCCTCAATAAGGAGCGATCCACAAACGGGTTTGTCGAGGTGGCTGACGAGCAGAATCCGACCATGGTGACGGAACAGCTCGCCCAGCGCCTGGCGGGAATCCAGGTGCGCCCGCGGCCCGAACTTGTGGCGCACGTAGGGCTCGTACATCGTCGAATAGAACAGCTCGAAGTCCGACGGGCTTTTGCTGATCCACCAGGGGTGTGAGGCTGAGCGCAGGACCTTTCGCAACCGGCGGCGGTGAGCCTTCGAGCGCACCTTCTGGATCTGTGCCTCTGTGCTGCCAACCACCGGCAGCACGCCGTCGATGAACGGCAGGTGGAGGAGCTCCCCCTTATGCGCGACCGTGGGAAAAAACATCTGGCGCACGACGAGGTCCGCGTCCAGGCCCGCAGTTTCGGCGCGCCGGCCCGGCCGGAGGTAATCCAGGAGCGTGCCGCGAAACAGGCGCTCTGGCGACGGCGGCGCCTGCGATCCGTCGCCGACCAGGTACATCTCGAACTCACGCGCGTGCGTTTCCAGCCCCACGTACAAGAGCGTGAGCGGTTGCCCCTCGGCGCCGTCCAGGTGGCCACGGTAATAGAGCGCGACGACCCGCGGCTGCGTCAGCGTTGCCGCGGCGTCGCGCAACTGCCGCCGCAAAAGGTCCAGCCACGCGGCGCGGTGCCCCAGCCAAACCCCGGCACCCGCGCGCCGCGCAAGTTGCATTCTGCCACTGAGCTTTTTGAAGCCCAGTTTTTCAGCCACCCCGGAGAGTCCGCTTCGCCTCGTGGAGAATCCACCGCGTCCACCGCACCGCTTTTTCCGCAGGCATCAGCAAAGCGCCCTTGAGTTTCTCGTCGGGACGAGCTTTGAACATCGTCGAATGGGACGTCCCGTTCCAGTGAGCGGGCGCTTCCCTGGTGTAATAGTAGGCCGCGAAAGATTTTCGGCTCACGCCCGCGGGGCATTTCACCGCGGTCACACCGTGATAGCTGATCTCGCTGGTCTCAAAGATGATGCACCGGTTGAGGATCGGCAGAAACGAATGATGGCAGACCTTCACGTCCCTGTCCCACAGCTCGACCCTGCCGCCCCATTCTTCGCGCCAGTCTTTGTTGAAATAGACGAGGATGTTGAGCCTGCGATGCAACGCCCGTTCCTCGATGTAATTGAAATCGACGTGAACATCGAGGCGACCCTCCGGACCGGTCTCATGCATTCCCCCGCCTACCAACTCGCTGTCCGCAAGCAGGTTGGGTATGTCGAAGACGTACGACAACAAATCCAGAAAATCCGGGGAGGCAAGCACCTGGTTGAGTTGGACGACAGGGGGCGGGAACTTCCTGGACTCCACCACTTGAACCTTGCGTTTTTCGTTCACCGCGGAAAAAACCCGCCCCATTCCCTGCGCATCCTCGAAAGAGGGGAACGCCTGACAAACCTGTTCCGCAAACTGCTGCGACAAGAAGTTGTCCAAACAGAGATTCGGGAATGGTTTGGCGTTTCGAACCTGGTCGCGAAGCGCGCGGCGGTCAATCGGGCTGATGAGGTTCATTGAATCCCCCGAGTATGATTACGAACGTCCATCAGAAAACTATCCGCTTCGCGGCGGCCTGCTCGACCGCTGACGGGACGGTGGGGCACACCGGAAGCACCGTCGAGGGTAACAGACTGCATTCCGAATGCAAGGCGGGTAACACCGGACACTCAAGCGCTTCTATTTCTGCGCCGCGAAGCCACCGAAACCTCGACTGCGCTCCTCAGGGCACTCTCGAACAGATCACTCGACCGGGCCCAGGTGTGTTGCCTAGCCGTGGCATCCGCTCGGTCTGAGACTGCCCGCCAGGCCGGATCGGGCAGGGTGCAAAGTTCTTCAATCGCGCGGGCCATGCCGCTGGGATCGTCGTGAGGAACCAGTCTGCCGCCGCCCTCCGCGACCAACTCAGGCGCGGCGCCGGCGGGAGTCGCAATCACCGGTGTGCGGCAGGCCATCGCTTCGAGAAGAGGCAGGCCAAAACCCTCGCGGCGGCTGGCCCATAACCAAGCGTCACATCGAGAATAGATCTCCGGAATCTCTTCTTGTGAAGGAAAACAGGTGAACTCGGTTCCCTTCGGGACCGGAAGGGATCGCGGCAGGGGAAATCGGCCGAAAGCGACCAGTCGCAGCGCCGGGAGGACGCGAGCTGCCTTGTCCACTGCCGCCAAACTGATGTCGCAACCCCTGAACTTCTCCTCTGTATAGATCATCCCGACGGTCGGGACGGGCTGCTTGCCCCTGGGCGGAGCATGGAACTGACCCATGTCCACCGCGTTGGGAACCCATGAGGCCGTGGGATCGCCGTAGCGGTCCTTGGCCAGCTCCATCAGCCACTTCGAGCAGACGATCTTGTGCATCGGCAGCCGCCAAGTTGCTGCGACTCGCTCGGTTGGCAGCCCAGGGATGAGGGTTTCGTCGCCCTGGATGAAGTAGGCCTTCGCTCCCTTTGCCGGAGACAGAGCAGCCACCCACTCAGCAGTCAGCCACCACGTGGCAATCACCACGTCGGCGTCGGGGACGTCGATGTCAGTGATTGGACGGTTCTGATCGATCTGACGGTGATCGATGTCCCGACCGTCGAAGTGAGATGGCTGCCGGCGCTGGGCGCGTTGCCATCCCTTTCCCTTGAGCAGCGACCCGAGCTGACGCTTGAGCGTCCTCCGAGGCCCTGGCACAGAAAGAACTACGACCTCGTGGCCGCGCCGCTTCAATTCTTGGGCATACATCGCAATCGTTCGCGTGCCACCGCCCAGGTTCGGGGAAGGCAGAAGAAAGACGATTCGAAGCGATCCGGTCATCTCCACACACGCCAGTGGAATCTACGTCGGGCTCAGCGCGCGCGGTCCGCGCGGTTTCGGCCACTTGATGTTCCCAGGTCTCATGCGATTGAGCGCGGCATGTCTAGCAGCGAAACCTCAATCCGTCCATCGCTCGGCCCGGCGCGCTTGAGTCATCTGTGACCGCCCCTTTATCCGGTCATTGACGCGGGCTTGCCCCGCAACTCTACCTCGCGATAGCTTTCACCAGAGTTGACAAACTCGGCCGGCGGCCAAGCCTCCCACCGCCCGACACGCTCAAGAACCGGCATCTGAAATGCAATCCATCATTTTCTCGATAAGCGCAGCGATCACCTTTGCGCTTGTGCCGTTCTTTTCCTACCTGGTCGTCATCGTTGTGGCGGCGGCAGCCTTCCGCTTTCGGGCTCAACCGCACCCCGGCGCCGGGTGGGGAGGCAAATTCTTCTTCGTCATTCCCGCTCATGACGAAGCGGAGTCGATCGAGCGAACGGTGACCTCGCTTCGCACCATCTTGTCGCAAGACCCAGCCAGATCTTCGATCTGGGTGATCGCCGACAATTGCACCGACCGCACCGCCGAGATCGCCGCAGCGGCGGGGGCACGGGTGCTCGAGCGCAAAGATCCCGCGGCGCGCGGAAAAGGTTACGCCCTTGCCTT
>WNFC01031779.1_pt1 | contig 10821 bp, 9 predicted proteins | sample 5400541 | NCBI WGS metagenome assembly WNFC01 (sample SAMN13153342, study PRJNA577476) | soil metagenome | isolation source: 120 cm saprolite under Douglas fir tree site 2 hole 2 replicate 1 | place: USA:California | collected 2015-04-18
CTGAATCGGCCCCGTTGTTGGGAAAAGAAGGTGTCCATCCGGAGAGAACTTGACGAGGGACAAAGGAACCTCATTAGCATCTTCGATGCTTCGCGGGAGATGAACCGCGTGCGCTCCGACGTAGCCCGCGGTTAACACGGAGTTCGCTGTGAGCTGGCGCTGAACAGTCAGATTCCATGCCTGGTTGTAAGCGCGGTGTGGATTTTGCTCCACGAAGACTGCGCGCAGGTTAGTTGGTGAGATCAACGCGAGCCCTCCGGTTGGAAATGAACTCGGAGGAACCGGACCGGTTGTGTTTCCCTGCAGGAAGAACGGGGCACTGTTCGTCCGGTTCTCCATCAAGTAGGGGAAAGGCAGAACATCATAAATGCCGAAGCCGGCGCGGAGGATGGTCTTGGCGCTCCCTGTCAGGTCCCAGGAAACTCCCACGCGGGGAGCGAAGTTCAAGGTGTTGGTATTGAAATACGCACCACCTGTCCGCGGAGTTGGCGAGGCAAGCGTAGGAAGCACCGCCACTAGGCCGTTTTGTTCCGTTATTGGAGATACATGTTCGTACCGCAAACCGATGTTGACGTGCAAATTCGAGCGAACGGCGAGCGCGTCCTGAAAATACAGTGCCTCATACGTCTGGCGCAGCCCTCGGATATCTATCTTGCCGGGAAAGTCGGACGTAAACGCGGAGGGGATCCCCTGAAGGAAGTCCTTAATCGAGTTGAAGTCAAACTCGCCAAGCGGTGCGCCCACCAGGGAGTTCTTATTGTAGCGGAGCCGCTCGACCATTCCGCCGAATTTGAAGGTGTTTTTTCCTCTAATCCATGACACATCGTCGCCGAACTGAATTGAAGTGTAATTCAATATGTCGGCTCCCGACCCACCTAAACCCCCGAGGGTTGTGTCTAACCCGGAAACGCCGAGGCTCCCCGCAGGGAGTCCAGGCAGGAAACCCAGGGCTGCATCGGCCGCAATGGGGTTGAGTGCCGTGACGTCGAGCGAATCGGTGATATGCGAGCGGCTAACTCCCATCCGTGCGGTGTTCAGGAGAGTTGGGCTGAAAACATTCTGCAAGCTCAGAATCGTATTGATGTGACGTGACGGGGATCCAGTCAGTTTTAGGTTGAATGGGTCCGGCTGATTCTCGGCCGTGTTGTCGAACTGGAAACTTCCGGACAGCGTCGTGCGGTCAGAAAAGTTCTGATCAAGCTTTACGACCGTATGAGGGCGTTGGGAGAGAGCGTAACCGTGTTGTGCGTTATGCCTTTCGATTGCCGGAGTGCCTCGAAATCGCCAAAGATAAAAGTCTTGCCTTTCTTAATGGGCCCACCCGCCGAGGCACCAAATTGGTTGCGCCGGAATGGCGGCCTTCCGCCATCTTTACAGTTGGGTTCAGTTGTCGAGCAGGAATCAAAGAAGTTGCGTGCGTCCAGAGCGCTGTTCCTCAGGAATTCATAAGCATTGCCGTGGAATTCGTTGGTCCCTGACTTGAAGATGGCGGTGACCACGCCTCCAGTGGACCTCCCATGTTCTGCGGTGTACTCATCGGTGAAAACCCGGAATTCGCGGATGGCCTCCACGCCCAAATTGACGTTCAAGCCGCTGCCGGGGCTACCGTTGGCCTGGTCATTCACGACTAGGCCGTCCACGAGAAACACGTTTCCCGTGGGACGATTGCCTGAAATAACAAGTGCTACTCCATTTCCACGCGCCGCGCGGGAATTAGTGGAAGCAGCGGCTGACTGCTGCCCTATTCCACCCACAACTCCCGCCTGTAACGTCGCGAGTTGTAACCAGTCGCGGCCGTTGAGGGGAAGCTCTCGAACCGCGGTCTCTCCCACCAGTCCGCCCATGCTCGCGTCGGTAGTGTTCAACTCCTGCGGGCGCGCCGTGACCACCACCTTCTCCTGCATTTCGCCCACCGCGAGAGTAAAGTTCACCGTAGCCGGCGCCGCTACCGTTACCACGACCCCTTTCCTGAGCTCGGTCTTGAAGCCCCGATAGGCAGCCTCGACATCATAAGCACCGGCCGGCAGACTAAGGATCTGGTATGCGCCCGAACTGTCGGTCGCGACGCTTCGTACTACTCCCGTTTCAGTGCTCTTAGCAGAAACGTTTGCCCCCGGAACGACGCTGCCAGCGGAGTCGCGCACGGCGCCGAGGATCGTCCCATTCGTCGTTTGAGCGCACAAGTCTTGAGGGTTCGCCTGCATCAAGAACATCAGTACCACTACTCCGAGTACCGCTCGAACTGAAGTGTATTTCATTTTCTCACCCCTCCTCCGACCCGGATGAATCTGCGTCCTTCTTGGTTCAATTCGTCTTCGTTCCGAAGAATTCCGGCATGTGAAAAGTAAGCATTAAGAAGGTAAGCCTCGCATTTAGCCACTTTCTCACTTGCGAAGGCCTCTGTAATGACCAACATGCGCGCCGCGGAGCGCTGCTGCTCAAGGGGCCACCAACATAGTGATCAAACCTTTCTCTTTCTCGCCTGCGCCACTGAGTAGCGGGGATACCAGGTTGAATCGGCCGCCAAGCCTGTGCGCGCGACCAGAACTTCGAGCAGATAGGGACGACCTTCTCGCGTCGTGGCGATTGCCCGCTGCAACGCAGGCTTGAGTTCGGCAGGATGCGCGACACGCTCGCTACGTATGCCGTAAGCGCTGGCCAGATGCGTGAACTCGACGTCGGGATTGCCGAGATAGCAGATCATGTCTTTGTTTTCCTGACGCGAGCGCCCGCCTTTCATCATGATGTTGTTGCGCGGCTCGTCGTAGCTGCGGTTGTTACATACGATCGTGATGATCGGCACATCGTAACGTGACATGGCCCACAAAGCGTCGGTCTGTCCGAATAGGAAACCGCCATCGCCCTGCAACGCAACCACCTGATTGTTCGGCCGGGCGAGCTTTACGCCGATTGATGCGCCCACGCCCCAGCAGAGCGAGCGGCCCAGCGTGCGTCCGAACTTCGTTTTCTTCCCTTCAGCAAAAGGAAATGAGCGCAACACCCAGTCTTCCGTGCCAACCTCTTCGACAATGATCGCGTCCTCGTCAAGCGCCTCGTTGAGTGTCAACAGCAGACGCGGCCAGGTTATTGGACTCTCGTTCCAACCATCGCGCGCGGCGGTCAAATAAGATTGCTTGAGTTTGTCGGTAAAGCTCTTCGTCGCGTCCCAGCGTGCTTGCCTGATCGTGGCCAGGCGCTCTTTAGTCACCGTTGATTTCAGAGCGTCGATCAAGGCTCGAGCAGTTTCTTTGACATCAGCCACGATCGGCAGATCGACCGGGTAATCGGCGCCGAGTTGGCGGCTGTCGACGCGCGCATGAATTATTTTTGCCTCGCGTGGAATTGCGGACGGGCTGCTGCCTGGATCCGGCATATTCGCGCCGAAATTCAAGAAGAGGTCGATCGTATTGGGGAAACGCATCGGATCCAGGTACCCGCCTAAATAAAGGGGGTGATCGGTGGGAAAATCCGCGGCCCAACTCCAGGCCTGTGTGACGGGAATGGCGAGCATCTCAGCCAGCTCGACAACTTCAGCGCGTCCCCCTGAGGTCCACACTTCGTGTCCGACAAATAGAAGCGGATTCTTAGCTTCGACCAGCATCCGAGCGGCGCGCTCCACGTACTTCGGATTTGGCGTGATGTCCATCGGAACCGACATGCTCTCGTGCGAGAAGATCTCCGCCTTGTGTTTCTGGTAGAGCACGTTGCGTGGTACGCGAACGAAGGTTGGCCCACCTGGCGCCGTTGAGGAGACCTTAAAGGCGTGCGCTACCCATTCCGGAATACGGTTGCCCTCTTTAACCAGCCAACGCCATTTCGTATACTGCTTGAAAGCGTCCAGCCAGTCGTCAAGATCCTCGTGGCCGTCACGACCGTCTGCTTGCGAGTCCATGTGATCGGTGACGACTACGATGGGGGTACGATCCTTCATCGCGTTGTACATGTTAGCGCTCGCGATTGGACCACCAACACGGCTAAAGCAAGCGAATGACGTCAGGCCCGTGGCTTTCGCATAGCCATCCGCCATCGCCACTGCCTGGTTTTCGGAGACGCCCTGAATGAATTGCAGATCCGGTCTGTCAACGACCGCGTCGCACAGCGGTCCCATCCCTGAGCTGTTGCAGATAAAGATGAAGCGGGTGCCCGCGGCTCGAATTTGTTCTGCCAACAACTCGCCGCCAGTTCCGTAGCGCAGACTGTTAGTTTGCGTGGTTGCTACATACCGCAAACTAACAGTTTGCGCCAGTTTCGTTTCGGCGCGGACGATTGGTTCAAGCGCGCGAAGGGACGAACGGGCGGCCGCGAGACTAAAACCGGCAGCAGTCGCTTTGGCGATGAAGCTACGACGCGAGACTTCTTTTCCCAGGTAGTCCTTTACTAGGTCTCTCACTGTTTGATTCCAGTTGACTTTTTCTTGAGTTCGTCCGGGATAGGTTTGTCGGGCCCGAATGATTCGACGAGATACTTGGTTATGATCTCCGCCTCATCGCTCATCAACGGCGCGCCGCGCCAGATCATTTCGTCGATAGTTCGTTTCCACGCCGCAGGTGTCTTTCGCTGCGAGACTGTATTGCGTAGATCGTGACACTGCACACAGGTTTGAAAGATCAGGTCGCGACCTGCTCCATCGGGCAAATATTTCTCGGGGCGAACAGGCTTCTCCTGGCTTTCGCGTGTTTCTTGACCTTGCGGTCGTGAAGCAAAAATAGTGACGGCAGCAAGCAGCAGTAATGCCAGCGCCAGGGCTTTCATGACTTTGGCCTCTGAAATTTTCACCGGTTCGTACTCTGAACAAAAACTAACTCCGCAGGACGCGGAGTTTCCTGCTACCGATTAGCTCCCAGTCCGCGTGTGCGGCACAGGGGTACTGTCCCAGGGCCGAGACTAAGAGCGAATCGCCGTCGAAAAACCAAAGCTTCGGAACAAAACTCACCTTCACGAAGACACGGCCAAAAGGTATGCTTATTAAAAGGTCGGACCCGCGATTTACGTTGGTGATTCTAGGTTCCCGGCTGGTGTCTTGTCAAAGAAAATCTACTCGAAATAAACTGGAGTTTAAACGCTCAAATCACGTGCGAATCGCTTCGAGGTTGAGGTTCCTATGATTAGTGCTTCCTGATTAGCGCTTCCGAGTCGGCGGGCCTATACACTGAGTAGGTTGGGGAGCACGGATGATGCAGCCTGGCTTAAATTCGTTGAATCGTATCATTCACCTTCTCCGTGAACGGGGCTTGTCTTGCGTTCGACTCGTTCCGACTGCTTGGCCAGGCGGTTCCGGACATCAACTATATGTTTCGACATTACTGCAAAGGCGAGATCGCCATCCCTGTCGCGAACAGCCGCGAATACTTCTCGGTGTCGTTTGACCACGTGCCTCAAGACATCACTTGACGGGTGAAGCTCTGTGATTACCTGAGATGCCACTTCGAGCATTGATTCCGAGAGCATTTCGAGTATCGGATTCCCGGCGGCACGCGCTATCAGCTTATGAAATTTGAGGTCAAAAGACGCGGGCCGCTCGCCGGCTTCGATCATGCTGGTCATCCTTTCGATGACCTGCTCTAGTTCCTTGAGATCCTCCGGTTTCGCTCGCAGCGCAGCGAGACGTGCCGCCTCCGGTTCGAAGATCAGACGGACCTCAACAATGTTATCCATCGTAACTTTGCGCAGTTGCAGCAGCGTCTGAAAAGGGCGGCTGACCAGACGATGATCCGGATCGGCAACGAACACACCGCCATTAACGCCCTTTTTGATATAAATCACGCCTGCCTGTTCAAGTCCGCGCAGGGCTTCGCGAACTGACGTGCGACTAGCCGCGAACTGTTCGGCGAGCGCGCGCTCGTTCGGCAAACGGTCGCCAGCCTCAAATTTTCCGTGCAGAACCGCATCGCGTATCTGGCGCAAAATCTCGTCGGAGATTCTTTGGTTTTTTACGGGCTCAAACGTCATCATGTCTTCAAGTTGTTCCAATAAAGAGACAAAAGGTCCAATGGCTCGACCCTAATGTCATTATAAGGTTTTTCGATATTCTCGCTACAGCAATTCGCCAGCAGGACACAAAGTTCCTCTCTAGAGTAATCCCGCACGATGCAGCACTCGATCGAGCTTCTGTGCGCTCTCGTCCGTAAGCTGCACCAACGGCAGGCGAAGTTCGGCGCTGTCCAGCAGGCCAAGCCTCCACATCATGTATTTCAACGGAATCGGATTGGTGTCGAGAAAGATTGCTTGATTGAGTTCGAACAGTTCGAAGTGCAGCCTCCGAGCTTCGCTAATGTCTCCCTGCTCTACGGCATTGCACAACTCCGCGATCCGCGTGGGAACCAGGTTACCTACCGCATTCATCAATCCCGCGGCACCGATGACCAGCATAGGCAAACTGAGCGCCTCCAGACCGCAAAAGATTCGAAAATCTTTCCCCAGTAAAGCAAGTGTCTCGGTAAGAAAGTCCAGATCGTTCACCGCGTGCTTGAGGCCGACCAAGTTCGTCAAACGTTCAGCAACCCTCGCCACTGTCACCGGCGTAACCGAGACAGCGGCGCGGCCGGGAATGTGATAAATCATCAATGGCAACTCGGTGCGTTTGCCAATCTCGACGAAGTATTCGATCAATCCACGTTGCGGTGGTTTGATGTAGTACGGGGTCACTATCAGCAAAGCATCGACGCCGGCCTTTTCGGCTCTGGCTGTAAGCTCCGTAGTTTCTGCGAGCGATTGCGAACCCGTAGCTGCAACTACAGGTATTCGTTTCGCTACAGTTGCAACGGCAACCTTGGCGAGTTCATTTCTCTCATCGATGGTAAGGCTGCTCGGCTCCGCTGTCGTGCCAGTGACCACTAGTCCATGCGAGCCGTCGCGCACTTGCCGCTCAACAAGCGCGGCAAACTTCCCAAGATCGACTTTGCCATCGCGAAATGGCGTGATGACAGGGGTGTAGGAGCCGCGCAAAAACTCGGGTGCTAACTTGATCATTTGCCTGCACCGATTTCGGCAACCCCCGGTCTATTGGTGCCAAACCCAGTTGTCATACCCAACAGCTTTGGTGCGCGTCTCAGGTCTTCGTGCCACAGCAGCGAGCCCAGCGCCAGGTGCAGTGGCTGATCTTGAATAGTCAGCTCATATACATCCTCATCGTTGGACGCGTGGTTGTGAATGGCCCAGCCGGGCGCACTTAACATCAAATCGCCCGCCTCCCATTCGTACTTCTTACCCTCGACGGTGCTGTAACCGCTGCCTTGAAAGTAATAATTCACGGCAGCGGAGACGTGGCGATGGGGCTGATCGATGATGTTTGCCGGACGTATCGTGATCGTCGCAAAGAAAGTGTGCGTAGTGCCGTTGGTGCGACCCGTGGCCGGGTCATACATCAAATAGAGCCGGCGCCCAACGTAGCTCTTGCCTAAAGCTTTCAGCTTGTCGAGTTCGGCTCTGACCCTGTCCCAGGGCCAATGTAGCGGCTGGACTTCAATGTGATCCGGATTGATTAACTTTTCGTAGGGCATCAGATATGCCCCGTTCTCACTCAATGGAAAAGTGCCAAACGGGCTAACCTTAGCCGAGTCCGAGGACTCTTCGGACTGCATCTCCGCGTTCGATCCCGTTTCGTTTGGATCTACTTCGACGATATAGACGTTCAGTTTTTGAAGCAGGGGAGCATTGCTGTAACTGAGACGAACCTGTAACTCATCAGTGTCATTAAAGTGTTGAAAGTTGGACCAGGACGGCGTAGTCCAGACGTCATATTGTTCGTAATCGATCCGCTTGTCGTTAATGGTCGTGTATCCGCTCCCTCGAATACAAAAATCGATCAACGACGCGTTATGCCGCATCGGTGTTGTGCTTTCGCCGGGCTTTAAGACACAGATAGAAACCGCAATGGTGTAAGCCAGTCCGCCGCCGAGGCCCGTTGATGGATGAGCGACCAACGATTCACGCCGGCCATTGGCCGGAGTTGGCAGACTCGCAAGTCGCTCGATTTCAGTCTCAATATCTTTGTTTTTAACCACTACCGGTGGAATAAGGCGAGGCGGTTTATTTATTGCGCCGGTACGATCGACGAACTCATATCCTTCAGTTTCCATTTCGATCTCCTTCAATCACTGACCGGCTGAGCGCTACGCAATCTTGGCGTTGCTCTTTCTGGATGAGCGAACTCGCGGCCCAGCCCTCGCACGCGAGCTTCGCGGTAAAGCTCGATCCCCAATGAGACATCCGAAATTCCCATCCCCAGAGATTTGAACAGCGTGAGATGGTCGCTCGGCTGCCGCGCCTCAGCGGCGGCTACCAGGTCGGCAAGAGACTTCACTCGCTTCCATCCTTCTTCATCCGGCGCTCCGAAAAAGTCAATGAGTTCGCGAGACAACTTCCGGGCTTGGGGCAAGCTGTCAACAACGATTTGGCTGCAACGCTCCAGCACATCCCGAGTCACTTCAACGCGGGTGGGGGCAATTGCGCCGATCGCGTTGATGTGCGCGCCACGAGCTAACATGGCGGCATTGATGACCGGCTCGGTGGCGCGCGTGACGGTGGTTATAATGGATGCGCTTTGGACCGCTTCGGCGACACTGCCGGCGGCAACCGTCTCAACGTCGAATTCTTTCTTCACTCGCTCGGCAAATGCGGCCCGCCGCTCCGCATTGCGTCCGAATACGCGGATGCGCTTGATATTTCTAACAGCCACGACAGCTGCCACTTGAGTGATCGCCTGCTTGCCGGTGCCGATAATCGCAAAGTCATCGGCATCTTTTTCCGCGAGCAGATTCGTGGCAACTCCTGAGGCACTGGCCGTGCGCAACTGCCCAAGTGCGAAGGCTTCGAAAATCGCCTTGAGTGCTCCAGTCCTGCTATCAAACAGAATTAACAACGGCTCCGCTCCACCTGTGGTGTGGGCCCAGGTCTTCGTTCCCGCGAAGCCCTCATTCGGAAATACCGCGCCTATCGCGTGAAGCGTCGAGCCGTCGCCCCACGTGGCGTGCGTCTTGACCATGTTCTCGGCGTCGCCCGCAGCCTCTGCGAGCAGCCCCTTTTCGAGAGCCTTGATCGCGTCGCCCATGTCCATCATGGAAACGACTTCGGCTTCGGAAATCCAGATAGGCGGCGGCTCAGACATCTTCTTTAGGCTTGCAAGGGCGAACTGACGGGCGGTTCGAGTGCGAGGCAGTTCGCGATCAAAGCATGCATCACGTAGCGCCCAATCAGCATTAAGAGGGCGATCGCTTCCTTGTGACCAGTCGCTTTAATTACTGCTTCCAGCTCAGTATTGGTGTTATGGCCACGACGTTCGACTACGCCTCGCGTAAGTTGCTGGACCAGACTTTCGAGCTCTGATAGTTCGCTGGTATTACTCGTTTGCAGCGAGAGCACCTCGCGTATCCACGCCCCACTAAGACCTAGTTTGAGCGCCAGCCGCTCGTGTTGGACACGTTCATAAGCGTTATCCATCAAAGTCGCGACAGTCAGGGCCACGAGCTCCGTCAGATTGTCGGGCAGCGCTTCCTTAAGGTCTTCGGTCAGCGTGTAGAAAGAAATCAAAGCTCGCGGCTGATGCCCGGTGAATTGAAAAAACTCGCCCAGGTAATTCAGTCGCTCAACTTTCGGACGCAGCAGTTCGGCAAGCTGCGGGTCTAACTCTGAAAATGAAAGCCTCGGTATTAACTCGCTCATTTCCTATTTCTTCAAAGAGAGAAGCAGCCTCACAGATGCTTGGCGAAAAATTCTATGGTCCGCCGCCAAGCGTCAGCGGCAGCTTTCGCGTTGTAAACGTCCGCGCGCTGATCGTTGAAGAAAGCGTGATCGACGCCCGGGTAAATATGCACTTCAACCGATTTGCCCAGTGCTTTCAATTGCCGTTCAAGTTCGCGCACCGATTCAGGCGTGACAGAGCCATCCCGTTCGGCATAAATGCCGAGCATGGGCGCCTGCAAGTTTGCGAGGTCAGGCTTCACGTTTGGATGACCGCCGTAGAAAACGACGCACGCGCCGACCTGTGGGTTCTTCGTCGCGGCGTAGAGCGAAAGCGCGCCGCCCATGCAAAAACCAACGGTGCCCACCTTGTCGGCGGTCGAAGCCTCGTGATTAATCAGGAATTTAATCGCTCCGCGAAGATCCTTTTCAGCCTCGTCAATTCGCATGGCCATCATTAGCTTGCCCGCCTCGTCCGGCGATCTCGTCGTTTTGCCATGATAGAGATCGGGCGCGAGCGCCACGTACCCTTCATTCGCGAAACGATCGCACACATCCTTTATGTGATCGACCAGGCCCCACCATTCCTGAATCACGAGCACTCCCGGTCCAGTACCTTTGTCGGGAATTGCGAGATAACCGCTGCCCGTTCCGCCGTTGCTGGAAAAATTGACCATCTTGCCGGGCATAAGGCCTCCTGTTTATTCTCAACCAGCTTCGCTTTTTAGATCACCCGCTCGGCTTCAAGTTCTTCGATCTCGCATCGGCTTAGCCCTAGTTCCTCTGCGTAGACTTCTTGATTGTGCTGGCCCACCTGTGGAGCTGGTCGTTTGATCTGCAAGCGTTCGCCATTAATAACCGTAAATCCTCCAGGATATTTTAGCGTCGCACCTGAAAGCGGATTCTCAACCTCTTGCCAGAATTGTCTCGCCTTGAGCTGCGGGTCGTGGTAAATATCTGCGACGGTCGCGACTGGATAGCCGAGCATCTGGCGTTTGACTGCACCGGCAAGAAATTCGTCCTTGGTTACGGTCGCAAAAAAATCGCCGATGGGAGCTTCGAGCTGGTCCACTTCGGCCTGTGTGATCTTCGTCACTTCAAAGGTGGTCCAGTCAAACTCTTTCAGCCACGCCGGAGCCAGCG
>WNFC01032881.1_pt1 | contig 10821 bp, 14 predicted proteins | sample 5400541 | NCBI WGS metagenome assembly WNFC01 (sample SAMN13153342, study PRJNA577476) | soil metagenome | isolation source: 120 cm saprolite under Douglas fir tree site 2 hole 2 replicate 1 | place: USA:California | collected 2015-04-18
AAACTCTTCGGGGCCTCGGTTCGCCGCACGGAAGACCCGCGCTTTCTCCGCGGCGAGGGCCGCTACGTGGACGACATCAAGCTGCCGCGTCTGCTCCACGCGGCCTTCGTCCGGAGCCCCCACGGCCACGCGAGGGTTCTCTCGGTGAAGACGGAGGCGGCGCGCCGGCTCCCCGGCGTGGTCCACGTCTTCGCTTTCGCCGACCTCGAGCGCTGGATGAAGCCTTTGCCGCTCTTCGGTGCCATTCCCCCGGGGCTCGCCGCGCGCGTGGACGTGAAGATGAAGCAGCTGGGGCAGCTCGCCATGGCGCGCGACCGCGTGCGATTCGTCGGCGAGATCGTGGCCATGGCGCTGGCGGAGAGCCGCGCCCTCGCCGAGGATGCCTGCGAGCTCGTCGAGGTGGAGTACGAGCCGCTGCCCGTCGTCACCGACATGGTGGCCGGTGCTTTGCCCGGAGCGCACGTCCTCTATCCCGACTGGGCACGCAGGTGCCTCACTTCGTCCAGCAGGGACTGGTCTCCGCGCTCGGTCTTGCGCCCCACAAGATCCGCGTCGTCGCGCCCGACGTGGGCGGCGGCTTCGGCACCAAGGCGAGCGGCTATCCCGAGGACCTGCTGATCCCCGTGGCCGCCATCGCCGCGCGGCGCCCCGTGAAGTGGACGGAGGACAGGCGCGAGCACATGATGGCGGCCGGCCACGCCCGCCACCAGGCGCACGACATCGAGATCGCGGCGCGGCGCGACGGCACCATGCTGGCGGTTCGCGACAAGATCTGGCTCGACCTGGGCGCTTACAACTGCTGGGGCATCGTGCTGCCGTACAACACGGTCGCCCACCTCCTGGGCCCCCACCGCGTGCCCAACCTGCGCGTGGAGTGCCGCGGGGTCGTGACCAACAAGACGCCGAACGCGCCCTACCGCGGCGCGGGACGGCCCGAGACCGTGTTCGCGATGGACCGGATCGTGGACCGTCTCGCGCGCGAGCTGCGCATGGACCCGGCCGAGATCCGGCGGAAGAACTACCTGATGCAGGCCGACATGCCCTACGAGCTGGACATACCGTACCGCGACGGCAATCCGCTCGTCTACGACAGCGGCGATTTCAAAGAGGGGCTGGAGGCCGCGGTCTCCGCGGTGGGCTACGACGCGTTACGAGCAGAGCAGGCAGAGCTCCGGTCCAAAGGTATATACCGCGGCATCGGCATCTCTGGGTACGTCGAGGGCACTGCTATCGGCCCGTACGAGGGCGCGACGGTGAGGCTCGATGCCGCGGGGCGCGCCGTCATCGCCACCGGCGCCTGCAGCCAGGGGCAGGGGCACGAGACGTCGTTTGCCCAGATCGCGGCGGACGCCCTGGGTATTCCGCTCGACTGGATCACGGTCATCGGCGGAGACACCGCCGCCATCCCGTTCGGCGTCGGCACGTTCGCCTCGCGAAGCGCCGTGAACGCCGGCAGCTCCATCCACGTCGCCGCCGGCAAGGTGCGCGAGAAGATCGCGCTCGCCGCCGCGGCGCTCCTCGAAGCCGCGGCCGCCGACATCGAGATCGCCGATGGCACGGTCTCGGTGCGCGGGGTGCCCGCCTCGTCGATGCCGCTCGGTCGCGTGATCCAGGCGGCCATCCCCAGCTTCGCCAAGCCTGGCGTCGCCTCGCCGGACTTCGAGGCGACGGTGTACCACCACCAGCCGACCGTCACCTATACGAGCGCCGTGCACGTCGCGCACGTCGAGGTGGATCCCGGCACCGGCGCCGTGAAGCTCCTGCGCTACTTGGTCGCGCACGACTGCGGCAGGGTCATCAACCCGGTGATCGTGGAAGGGCAGATCCATGGCGGAGTCGCGCAGGGCGTCGGCGGGGCGCTCCTGGAAGAGATGGTCTACGACGAGCAGGCGCAGCTCCTGACCGGCACCTTCATGGACTATCTCGTGCCGACGGCCATGGAGCTGCCGCCCATCGAGACCGTCCACCTAGAGTATCCGTCGCCGCGAAACCCCCTCGGCGTGAAAGGCGCCGGTGAAGGCGGTGCGATCTCGCCGCCCGCGGCCATCGCCAACGCCGTCGAGGATGCGCTGGCGCCCTTCGGCGTGCGGGTTACGCGCACGCCTCTCGGCCCCTCGGTGGTCCTGGGGCTCCTGGAATCGGCTAGGAAGCCGTGAAGCCGCCTCCGTTCGAGTATGTCGCCGCCTCCAGCGCCGCCGATGTCGTCGAGGCGCTCAGGCGCTACGGCGACGAGGCCAAGGTGCTGGCCGGAGGCCAGAGCCTCATTCCCATGCTCGCGCTACGCCTGACGAGGCCGTCCGCGCTCGTGGACATCAACGGCTGCAGTGAACTCGACGGACTCGCGGAGTCCGGCGGCACGCTGACGGTCGGGGCGCTGGTGCGTCAGCGCGCTCTCGAGAAATGGGCTGCCGCCCACTCGCCGCTCTTCGCGGAGGCGCTCGGCTGGGTGGCGCACGCGCCGATCAGGAACCGCGGCACCGTGGTGGGCAGCCTCGTTCACGCCGATCCCGCCTCCGAGCTGCCCGCGCTCCTGCTCTGTCTCGACGGCGCGATCGTGGCTCGGCGCAAGGGCGGCGAGCGCGTGATTCCGGCCGACAAGCTCTACCTGGCGCCGCTCACGACGTCGCTCGAGTCCGACGAGGTGGCGACAGCGGCGCGCTTCACGCTGCCGCCGGAGGGCGCGGGCTGGGGCTTCGCCGAGGTCGCGCGGCGTCACGGCGATTTCGCCCTCGTGGGCTGCGCGGCGGTGCTCGCGCTGGATGGCGCCGGGGGCGTGTCGCATGCGCGCCTGGGCTTCTTCGGCGTCGGCGGCACGCCGATCAGGGGCGCGCCGGGGGAAGCCGCGCTCATGGGCCAGCAGCCGACGGCGGCGCGCGTCGCAGAGGCCGCGAAAGCCGCCGCGGCAGCGCTCTCTCCGGACGGCGACATCCACGCCTCGGCGGGCTACCGAAAGCTGGTGGCCGCGACTCTCGCCGAGCGTGTGTTGACGGCCGCGCTGTCGCGGTGCCGGAGGACGGGATGAAGCGCCCGCTGCGGGTGAAGGTGAACGGAGCGGAGTACGACCGGAGCGTGGACGTGCGCTCGACGCTCGCGGACTTCCTGCGCGAAGACCTGGATCTCACCGGCACCCATGTCGGTTGCGAGCACGGGGTGTGCGGCGCCTGCACTGTGCTCCTCGACGGCGAGCCGATTCGCGCGTGCCTGATGCTGGCGGTGCAGGCGAACGGGCGCGAGGTTGGCACGATCGAGGGGGTCGCGCCGTCGGAGGAGGAGCTCCATCCCCTCCAGGAGGCCTTCTGGGCCAAGCACGGCCTCCAGTGCGGCTATTGCACCCCGGGGATCATCATGAGCGCCTGCGCGTTCCTGAAGGAACATCCGGCGCCGACCGACGGCGAGATCCGCGAGATGCTGGCGGGCCACCTCTGCCGCTGCACCGGGTACCACTTCATCGTCGAGGCCATTGCCGAGGCGGCCCGGGCGCTCTCCGGCTCCGGGCCGGCCGTCTCCCCGGCCGGGGCGAAAAGGATGGGATCATGGGCGGGGCCGTTCTAGAGGAGGGCGCGGATGTTTGGAACCCACGATCTTTGGGCGTTCCTGGCGGCCAGTGTCCTGCTGTGGCTCACCCCCGGCCCCGACACGATGTACATCCTCGCTCGAAGCGTGGCCCAGGGCCGGCGCGCAGGGGTGCTGTCGGCTCTCGGCATCGGGTCCGGACTTCTCATCCACACGCTCCTTGCGGCTTTCGGTCTGTCGGCAATTCTGGCGGCGTCGGCATGGGCCTTCGCGGTCGTGAAGACGGCCGGCGCGCTGTATCTCATCTGTCTTGGAATCCAGGCGCTGTGGAAGAAGGTGGGAAGCCCAGACGCACCTGACGTCGCGCCCATCGGCAACTGGCACGTGTACCGCCAGGGCGTTGTGACCAACACGCTGAACCCCAAGGTCGCCATCTTCTTCCTGGCGTTCCTGCCACAGTTCGTCGATCCAGCCGCGGGGCGCGGGCCGATGCCGTTCCTGCTCCTCGGGGCCATCTTCGTTGCCGGAGGCACGCTGTGGTGTCTCGGGCAGGCGGTGTGCGCGGCGAGCGCCACGCGGACGATTCGCCGACATCCAGCATTGCTGGGCTGGCTGGAGCGTCTCTCGGGTTGCGTTTACATCGCGCTCGGTCTGAATCTTTTGCGTTCGAGGCCCCAGCCGGCTTGAGGAGACGCACATGCAGAAGGGAAGCACGGATTTCACTCAGACACTGAAGGCCGCTATCGTGGAGGCGCGAGCGGCCGGCCTGGACAGCGCCGCCGCCCAGCTCGAGGGCCGCTGCTTCGCGGTCTACACGACGTCCTCGGAATGGCTTGGCGAAGTCGGCCTGGCCATCGCAGAGTTCCGCAGGAATGCCGGCACTGGATTGCCGCCGAGCGTCATCGAAAGGCTGGAAGCATGCATGCGCGAAGTCCGAAAGGTCTGGCCGGGGCTTAGGGCGGGCAAATGACCAGGCAAGAGTTCGACCTGCTCGTCAGGCGTGTGCTCGTCTTCGAGCGGATCCGGACATCGACGAAGGCGCCGTGAACCCCCGCCTTCGCGGGCTTGGCGAGACCGTCCTCCGCGTGAAGGACCTGGCAGCGGTCAAGCGTTTCTACACCGACGTCATCGGCCTCGATGTTCTCCAGGAGTTCGATGGCATCGCGTTCCTCAAGGTCTCCGATGGGTACGGCGGGCACACCCAGATCATCGGCCTCTTCCAGGAGTCGCTGCCGGTTCCTTTTCCCGCGGATCCTCGCGACCCGGTTCACATCGAGTCGACGTCGCTGCATCACTTCGCGCTCGAAATCGACAGGGGCGACTTCGAGGCCGAGCTGACTCGCCTCCGGCGGTTGGGGCTTGAAGTCACGACCGTCGAACATCGCTGGTGTCACTGGCGCTCATTGTACGTGCACGATCCGGAGAGCAACATACTCGAGCTCGTCTGTTACGACGACGCGATGTGAGGGCTACCGGCTCTGGGCAGCCAGGTGAGGATGAGCACGGGCGACCATGAGAATCCTGGTCACGGGTAGCGCCGGGCATCTGGGCGAGGCACTAGTCCGCACCCTCCGGAGCGCGAGCCATGAGGCTGTCGGCCTGGACCTCATGGCTTCGCCCTTCACCGACGAGGTCGGCTCGATCGTCGACCGGGCGCATGTGCGGCGATGCATGAGGGGTGTGGACGCGGTCCTTCACACGGCGACCCTGCACAAGCCCCACCTCGTCACGCACGCCCGCCAGGACTTTATCGACACCAACATCACGGGCACGCTCACGCTCCTCGAAGAGGCCACGGCGGCCGGCGTGGCGGCGTTTGTCTTCACGAGCACCACCAGCGCCTTCGGCCGCGCGCTGGAGCCGCCGGCCGGGGCGCCGGCTGTCTGGGTCACCGAGGACATCGCACCGGCTCCCCGGAACATCTATGGAATGACCAAGACCGCGGCGGAAGACCTCTGCGAGCTGTTTCAAAAGGACAACGGGCTGGCCTGCGTCATCCTGAGAACCTCGCGCTTTTTTCCGGAGGAGGACGACCGGAAGGAGACGCGCGAGGCGTACGCCGACGACAACGTCAAGGCGAACGAGTATCTCTATCGGCGCGTGGATCTCGAGGATGCGGTCACCGCCCACCTGCTCGCCATGGAGCGGGCTCCCGCGATCGGCTTCGGACGGTACATCATCAGCGCGACGACCCCGTTCACGCCCGACGATCTGGCCGACTTGCGCGCGGGGGCCCCGCTGGTCGTCAGGCGGCGCGTGCCCGAATACGAGGAGGAGTATTCGCGTCGCGGCTGGATCATGTTCCCCGGCATCGAGCGCGTCTACGTCAACGAGCGGGCGAGGAAGGATCTGGGCTGGCGGCCGCGCTATGATTTCGCCTACGTGCTCGGTCGCCTGAAAGCGGGGCAGGACTTCCGAAGCCCATTGTCGCGCGCGGTGGGGTCGAAGGGATATCATGCCCGCGGATTCGCGTAGGGGCCGTACCCGGTGGAATGATGCGAGCCGACGCGCTGTCGCGGAGCTGGAGCAGCCACGTCTGCTCGAAAGCGCAGGCGTGACTCTGGCCGCGTCGGTACCGGACACGTGGATCGGCAGGCTGATGACTACCGTGCGCGCGTCGAAGGCGATCCGGGCCGTGGACGTGGCGCGGGAGGAAGAAGCGGTGGCGGTGGCGTGCGGGGCAAACGTGGCCGGCGGCCGCGGCGCCGTGCTCATCCAGAACGCTGGACTGCTCAACTGCGGCGGGATCCTGGCCGGCCTCGTGGAGCTCTACCGCATTCCGTGCTTCTTCATCGTGTCGTTGCGGGGCGACGCTCGCGATCCCATCTACTATCACGCGCCGAAAGGGCGGGTGACGGAGGCCACGCTCGTGGCGTGGCGGCTCCCGTACGCGTTGCTGGACCGTGCGGGAGACATCGCGGGTCAGGTGAAGCGCGGCGTCGAATCTGCCATCGAGTCGCGCGGACCATTCGTGCTGCTCATCAGCGGCGAGGATCTGGCGTGACGAGCCGCAAGCCCTTCCTCGACGCGCTCGTGGCCGCTCTCGCCGCGGACGACGTGCTCGTCTCCTGCCTGGGCGCGAACGCGCGGTGGTTGCCGCACATGAGCGTGCCGGTCCCCGTGTTCGCGCTCTGCGATTCCATGAGCGCGGCCGTGCCGCTGGCGCTCGGCATGGCGCTCTCGCGCGCCGACCGTCACGTCATCGCCCTCGAGGGCGACGGCTCTCTCCTCATGAGCCCCAACGTGCTGGCTACCCTGGCGGCCGCGCGGCCCAGCAACCTGACCGTCATTCTCTGGGTGAACGGCCACTACGAGTCGTCCGGCGGGCAGGCCCTGCCCTCGGCGCCAGTGGACTGGGTCGCTCTCGCTCGCGCTTCGGGCATCGGGCACGTGACGGCCGTGGACGAACCTGCCGCCCTCGCGCCGGCGCTGGCCGCGGCCCGCGGCGAGGAGGGGCCCGCGGTGCTCGTGCTCCCGATCGCGTTCGACCCGGTGGAGGAAATTCCGCCGTACTCGGAGCGCCCGGAGGAAATCCGCGCGCGCTTCAGGCTCTGACGGCCATGGCCGAGCGCTTGACACCCCGGGCATACTAGCCCGGTAAAGAGCCTGTCGTACCCCAGTCGTGTCCCTTAAAGGAGGCTTCTCATGGACGCTCGCGACATGTTCCTCCAGCAGCACAGCGTGGTGCACACGGCTGCCGTCGGCGGCAACAAGGTCTCGGCGGCGGAACGGACGCTGACGGGCCTGAGCGACGAGCAGATGCGCGTGCGCCCGCGCGAGGACCTCAACTCGATCGCGTGGCTCGTGTGGCACATCGCCCGGGCCGAGGACATCATGGTCAATCGGGTGCTGGCCGGACGCTCGCAGGTCTTCGATGACGCGTGGCTCAAGCGCCTGGGGATCACGCGGCGGGACTTCGGCATCGGCATGTCGACCGCAGAGGTCTCTGACCTTACGCGGCAGATCGACCTTGGGGCGCTCCGCGAATACCGGGACGCGGTCGGCCTCCGCACGCGCGAGGTCATCAGCGGCTTCAAGGACCAGGACTGGCAAGGCGAGGTGTCCGCGCCGGCTATGGAACAGGCGGCGGCGGAAGGGGCCTTCGGCGCGCGGACCGAGGGAATGGTCAAGGCCTTCACCGGCCGGCCGCGCGCGATGGTGCTGAGCGGCATCGCGCTCTTCCATCCGGCGGGGCATCTGGGAGAGGCCGTAACGGTGCGCGGCGCGGGAGGCTTCGGCACCGGCGTCTGACGCCCGAAAGCAGGGGTCAGGTCTTACAATCACACATTACCGCCGGAATGTTGGATTGTAAGACCTGACCCCGCCGTTAGAGGGTTGGGCTGGAGAACTCTCCGCCGAGCGCGACGAGACCCCAGGGTGAGCCCTGCGCGTCCCAGCTGAAGCCGATGTGGGCGGCGAGCGCGTGCTGGTCGCGGAAGAGCCGCTGGATCGGGTAGCGGTCGTAGATGCCGTTGGCCCCGGCCAGGGCGTGCAGCGAGTCGACGGCTTCCGTGCAGAGATCCATCGCGTAGGCGACGTTGCGCCGGCACCTGAGCTTGTCTTCCATCGTCATGAGGCGTTCGTCCTCGGCGGCGCGCTGGGCCTCGAGGCAGTCGGCGCGGCAAATCAGCCGCGCGGCGTCGACCTGCGCGCCCGCCCGGGCGACGCGGAGCTGCACGGCCTGGAAGTCCCGCATTCGCGCCGCCGTGTAGCTGGTGCTGCGCTCCTTGACGGCTTCGATGGTCAGCTCGAGGGCGGCCTGCGCATTGCCGACGCCGGCGGCTGCCAGGCAGTGCGAGCTGATCGCGCCGATCGGCACGCGATAGAGCGCGGCAGGGTTGACGCCCGCGCCCGGGAAATCGCTGCCCCCGCGCGCCAGGTACATGCAGAGCGCCCGGTGCTCCGGCACGAAGACATCGGTGGCGCGCACGGACTTGGAGCCCGTGCTCCGCATGCCGAGGACCTGCCAGTCGTCCACGATCTCGTAGTCGTTCTTCGGCACGAGGCACATGCGGTGGTCGACGACCTTGTCTCCGTCGCGGACGATCGTCGCCAGCATATTCCAGTCCGACGGGTCGACGCCGCTCGAGAAATTCCAGAAGCCGCTGACGAGGAAGCCGCCGTCGACGCGGCGCCCGCGGCCCTGCGGGTAGGCGATGCCGGAAGCGATCAGCGCGTCGGGGTTCTCTCCCCAGACCTCCTCCTGGGCGCGCGGGTCGTAGAGGGCGAGGAGCCAGTGGTGGACCGCGAGATTGGCGACGTTCCACGCGGTCGAAGCGCAGCCGCGGCCGATCTCGGCCGGGATGTCGAAGAGCGCCACGAAGGGCAGCTCCATGCCGCCCCATCGCCGCGGCTGGTGGAAGCGGAAGAGCCCCGCGCGGTGGAGATCCACTTCCGTCTCCTTTGCCATCTGGCGCAGCGCTTCGGCGCCCGCTGCTCGCTCGCGCAGCGCTGGTACCAGCGCGTGCGCCTGCGCCATCGCCTCGTCGTAACCCACGTCCTCGAAGCTCATCGGTGAGGTGAGAGTAGGACAACCTGCGGTGTGCACGCAAGCGTGAGTCCGCGTTACACTATCGCTCGTTCCTATCTCACAGGGGAGGACGACATGGACGCGAACGCGAAGAAAACGGTGCTGCGCATGATCCCCTACGGCCTCTACGTTTTGACGGCCAGGGGCAAGGACGACGCGGTCGCGGCGGCGACGGTCAACTGGGTGACACAGGCATCCTTCGCGCCGCCGCTCGTGGTGGTCGGGGTCAAGACGGACTCGCACGCGCACCCGCTTATCAAGGACTCGGGAGCCTTCGCGCTCAACGTGCTGGGGAAGGACCAGGGGCCCATGGCGTTCACGTTCTTCAAGCCGGCGGTCCGCGAGGGCCAGACGATCTCGGGCGAGCCCTTCCACTGGGGCACCACGGGCGCGCCCGTCCTGGAGCGGACGCCGGCCGCCATCGAGTGCCGCCTCGTCGACAGCGTCGAGCGCGGCGACCACTCGATCTTCGTGGGCGAAGTCGTAGAGGTGGCGCTCGCGAAGCAGCCCGAGGGACGCGCCGACGACGCGACGCTGTGGCTCAAGGACCTCGGCCCCAACATCTTCTACGGCGGCTAGCAGACGGCCGATAAGGGTCCATCTGCTTCGTTGGCGCCCTCGGCCGCACGCTCAACGTAGAGAGACTACGCCTCGCGTGCGGCCCTTCGGGCGCCGCCTCGCATCTGGACCCTTCTCGACCGCCTGCTACCCCTTCACGCTCCCGGCGGTCAGGCCCTCGACCATGTACTTCTGGAGGTAGATGTATGCCGCTATGACGGGCAGCGTGGTCAATACCGCTCCCGCCATCAAGTACCCCCAGCCGTAGACGTCGCCCGTGATGAAGCTCGAGAGCCCGACGGGAAGAGTGCGAAGCTTGACGTCGGTGATGAAGACCAGGGCGTAGAGGAACTCGTTCCACGACTGGGTGAATGCGTAGAGCCCGGCGGCGAGCACACCCGGCGCGGCCAGCGGCAGAATGATCCGCCTGAATGCGCCGAAGCGCGTCGCGCCGTCGATCATCGCCGCTTCTTCGAGCTCGAGAGGGATGGACTCGAAGTAGCCCATGAGAAGCCACGTCACGAACGGGATGGTGAAGGACGGGTAGGCGGCGATGAGGCCGCCCAGGCTGTCGGCCAGGCCGAGGGTCCGGATCTGGGCGTAGAGCGGGATGAAGAGGATGGACGGCGGCACGAGATAGGTGATGAGCACCGCGCTCGACATGAAGGCGCGGCCGAGGAACTTGAGCCTGGCCAGCGCGTAGGCTCCGACCGTGCCGATGGCCGTAGCGAGGAACGTGCTGCTCACCGAGACTATGACGCTGTTGCCGAACCACGAGACGAATTCGGTCTTGCCGAGTAGATGGAGGTAGTTGTCCGTGACCACGGGGCTCGGCCAGAACATGCTGACGAGGCTCCGCATCTGATCCTCGCCCTTGAGGGAGGTCACGGTCATCCAGTAGAACGGGAAGACCACGATGACCAAGAGGGTCACGAGAAACCCGTAGGATCCCGCGAGCTGCAGCCGCGCCATCACTCCTTTGTTCATCTACTCAGCCCTCGTCTCATCGCCAATCCACTCGGGCCTCGCCTCGCGGCTTTGCCGCTCATCTCGAACTGCCACGCCTTCGGCGCGGCGCCGCGCTTCATCTCGAAAGTCATTGGCGGGCCCGTCCTTTGCGCATGTAGCGGGCGAGGACGATGATGACGGCGGCGAGGGCCGGCAGCATGTAGAGCGCGACGGCGATGGCCTCGCCCAGGCGCTGGGCGCCGAACGCGATC
>WNFC01009412.1_pt1 | contig 10820 bp, 4 predicted proteins | sample 5400541 | NCBI WGS metagenome assembly WNFC01 (sample SAMN13153342, study PRJNA577476) | soil metagenome | isolation source: 120 cm saprolite under Douglas fir tree site 2 hole 2 replicate 1 | place: USA:California | collected 2015-04-18
CTGCGACCTCGTTCCAAGTCGAGGGCAAGTTGACGATAAGGGCAAGCTTGGGCGCTATCGCAGCGGCCGTCGAAGGATTGGGCATCGTCATGACTCCGCTCGGCGCGTGCCGTCGGGAATTAGAGAGAGGAGAGCTCGTCCGGCTGTTGCCGGAATGGGACGCGGGAACGGTCGAGCTGAACGCCGTCTATGCGAGCGGCAGAGCCGCCAAGCCATCAGCGCGAGCCTTTGTCGATTACTTGATCGCAGCGCTTCACGAGACTGAGCCGCCGCCCTCCAGTCCACCTTCGATTGGCGAGAAGCCACGACCGTCTGCTTGAAAGGCCCTGCCGAGCGACGCGAAATGCATGTCCATTTCTGGCAGATATTATTGCAAAAGTCTTTTAGGCTACGAAGCGCGAAACATTGATTCGTCGGCAGCGTTCACATGGCAAGGAAGATTCAAAACGCCGCGCGTGCCAGGACGAACATTGCGCCGGCAGGTCCTTTCGGCCGACTTTTGCAACACTATCGGCACAGACCGGACCTTCTGGAATGTCCGCTGCTTGTCCGCTATCAGGGGCAAAGCAGACATTGAGCAGCGGGACTCAGAAAGGTTGATTTATGAGCATTCGATCGATGTGCCGTAAAATGGATTATACGATCTTCGTCCCCATGACGCGGGCGTCGAACCGATAACGATATTTGCCGTCTCGCTCTCTGTTTTGTGAAATGCAGTGGACGTTTGCTGCTCGCGTCGCCGAATTTCAAAATCGAAATCGGCGAAGCGCTGGCTTACGGATGGATCAGCCAAAACTACGGCTGGCGGAATTTCGAGGCAGAGCGCCTTCGCGGTCTTCCTATTTCGCTTATTCAAGTAGTTGATGGTTCAGTGCCAGTGGCGGCAAGGGCGCATAAACGACGGCCATCGCTCGCCAGATCACCTCAAGGTAACTGGAGCCCTACGGCGCACGGAGGCTGAGCCTGCTCTATTCGGCGAGGCTCTCCTTTCTTGATGATATAGGAAATCAAAAGCCGGACGTTGATCGTTCCAGTATTAAACGCGTTATGTGGATCAGCACTTTCTGTGAACGACTGACCGGCTGAGTAAATCCGCTTACGGCAATCCTTGTCGTAGAAGTCGATGCTTCCTTCCTTAATTGCAATCATCAATAGGCCAGGATGGCTGTGCCAGCCGGTGCGACCGCCGGGTCCAACAATGAGGTCTTGGAAATAGAAATCTGACGGGTCACTGGCATCCAGATTCACGGCCCAGCCATCCCCCACTCGAATTTGCTCGTGGATGCGCTCTGTGGCCGAGCCCTGGGCAAGAATCGTATTGCTCACGATGCCAGCAGGGTCTGTCGCGATTGCCGGGCCATGCAACAACAACCAATATCCGACGGCAAGCGATAGCCCTAGCCGCGATGGTCGTAGCGAATCCCTCATATGTTCCTCCCCTGTGGTCAGTCGAACATCGTTGATTGTGGTCCGCCATGAGCGGCGTACGCTTTTGAGAGGCCGCCACGCTGACCGCGGACGTGCTCGCCCGAATCGCCCATCACCCCGTCCGACGGCTGCACGAGCTGCAGCCCTGGAACTGGCGACCGCTGCAGCGCACGCCGCGCCGTAAGCCGTCCCGACGCCCTCTACTCGACCAACCCATCCGCGGCCTTTACCGGAAGAGCTATTTTCCGCGAGCAAATGTGACGAAGCCGTCCCGGTTGGGCATCCGGATCGCGGGCAGCGTCGATGCGTCGATCTGCTCGCCTCTCCCGATGATCCCGTTGATCTGGAGGAGGTAGGCGACGATCGCATACGTCTCGTTGTTAGTGAGCGATTTCGAGTCGTTGAGCGGCATGGCGCGGCGCACGTAATCGAAGATCGTCGTCGCGTAGGGCCAGAAGCTGCCAACGGTTTTGATCGGAGCCTGATCGCCGACCAGCGTGCCACGGCCGCCCGCCAATGCATCGTTCGGCTTACCGGCGCCGTTCTCGCCGTGACAGGCGAGGCACTTGGCGGCGTACACCGCCTCGCCCTGCTCGGCTGTACCGCCGCCTGGCGGCAGCCCCGCGCCGTCCGGCGCGATGCTGATGTCCCACGCCGCGATCTCTTCCGGCGTTGCAACCCGACCGAGGTTTGGGCTTTCGGCCAGAGCGGTGCCGGCGGCTATGAAGGTGGCCGCTGTGACGATGAGGCGCTTGCTATGCGTAAACATGCTTCACCTCCCCGGTCTCGGCGACGCCCCAGCTGGTGACCGCGTTGAAGTGAAAGAAGGCCTTGGTGCCGCGCTTGGTGATGAGCTCGTTCCGCGAGGGCTGGACATAACCGGTTTCGTCGGTGGCGCGGCTTTGCAAGATCGCGGGCCCGCCGCTCCAGCGCCACGCCATGTGGAAGCGCGTCAATGCCATCGATAGCACGGGCTGTTGAAGCGCCGCCGGTGCCCAGCTCTTGCCGCCGTCGGCCGAGACCTCGACCTTGGCGATCTTGCCGTAACCCGACCACGCCAGGCCGGAGATCTCGTAGAGACCCGGCTGCGTCATCGTCAGGCCCGGCGAGGGCTGCGAGATGACCGACTTGGCCTCCATCGGGAACGCGAACTGCAGCGATGTGCCGTCCGGCAGCAGCATCGTGTACTTCGAGGTCTCGTCCTTGGTCATGGTCGGGCCGTCGGTCACCTTGATCCGACGCAACCACTTCACGTTCGCGTTGCCCTCATAGCCGGGTAGCAGGAGACGCATCGGGTAACCATTCGAGGGACGGATGCGCTCGCCGTTTTGGTAGAGCGCGATCAGTGCGTCATTCATGACCTTCGCGAGCGGAACGCTGCGGCTCATGCCCGCTGCGTCGGCGCCCTCCGCCAGGATCCAGGTCGCCGTCGGCGCCACGCCGGCCTCGTCGAGCAGCGTCGAGAGCTTCACGCCCGTCCATTCGGCGCACGATATGAGGCCGTGCAGCGCCTGGGCATTGAGGGGCGCGGGATCCTTCTGGAACAGCTGGAGACCATTGCCCCCGCACTCGATGAAGGCGATGCGCGACTCCATGGGATAGCGCGACAGCGCCGCGAGCGTGAGCACGAGCGGCCGTTTGACGAGCCCATGGATCAGCAGCCGATGGACGTTCGGATCGATGTCGGGGATGCCGCTGTGGCTGCGCTCGAAATGGAGGCCGTTGGGCGTGATCGTGCCGCTTAGGCGATGTAGCGGCGTGCGTGTGGCGCCGGTCCCCGGCGCGTTCGGGGGATTGGTGGCAACGCGTACGACCTTGTCCTCGAAGCGCGACGGCTGACCGTAGCCGACGAAGGGCGAGCCGGGCTCCTTCATCCAGGGCTCGACCTTGAGCATCTCGGCCTTCGCGGGACTGCCGGACGATAGCGCGCCGAGGGCCAACGCCGTCCCCGCGCCGCCGCGCAGGAACAGGCGGCGATCAAGGAGACCATTGGCGCCAACAGCTGGCTCATCGGGGGAATGACGAATGCGTCGCATGGCGCACCTCCGACCACGGCACCATAGGCAAGGTCGTCTTCATGTATCCAATGAATTTATCGTACTAGGATAGATACGTTTTTCGTATCATTGTGCCATGAACCTCCGACACTTGCGCACCTTCGTCCAGATCACCGAAGCGGGCGGCGTCGCCCGGGCCGCTGGTCGATTGAACCTGAGTCAGCCGACCGTCTCGCGTCAAATTCGCGCCTTGGAGGACGCACTCGGGCTCCCGCTGTTCGATCGGGTCGGGCGCAACGTTCAATTGACGTCCGAGGGCGAAGATCTGCTGCGGCGCAGCCGCCAACTGTTGGCGGATGCGGACGCCATCGGGGAGCGGGCGCGCGCTCTCAAAGGGGGAGACGCGGGCGTTCTCCGCGTGGGCGCCACCCCGCAGCTCATCGAAAGTCTGCTGGTGAATGTAATCGCGCAACACCGGCGGCGTCATCCTGGCGTCGAGATCCATCCAGTGGAGGACGGCGGCATCCGGCTGCTGCGACGACTCGACCGCGGCGACATTCACCTTGCCATCACAACGGAACGCGACGAGCGCTTTAGCGCGCGGTTGGTCTACCCCGTCTATCTGCTGGCCGCGCTGCCCAAGCATCACCGCCTGGGTCGCCGCGCCGTGCTCGAGATCACGGAATTGGTTGACGAGCCGTTGCTGCTGCTGGCCCACGGCTTCGGGTCGCGAGCCTGGTTCCACGCCGCGTGTCAGATCGCGAACATCCAGCCGCACGTGTTCTTCGACAGCGCCGCGCCGCAAACGCTGCTGGCGCTGGCGGCGGGCGGACTGGGAATTGCCGTGCTTCCCGGGGGCGTGAAGATTCCGCGTGAGAAGGTTCGCGTCGTGCTGCTAACCCACCGCGGCGCACCCATCGGGCGGTGGCAGACGGTCGCCTGGCATCCGCAGCGGTTTCTCGCGCCCTACGCCGAGCGCTTCGTCGAGGAGTTCGTGACCTACGCGCGACGGGACTTTCCCAATCGCGATCTCAGCCGTCGCGCGCCACCGCTGCCCCGACCGCAAGAACTGGCCTACTGACCTCGCCAGTAAGAATTGCTTCGGGCTAACCACTCGTTGCGTCCCTTTGGTAGGCGCCCCGACAACTGGCAAGCGGCTACCGTGTAAGTCATCCCGCCGCCCCTGGCCTACATCTTTGGCTATCCGCCGGTCTCCACGGAGATGACGCGGCGGGTGATGACGAACGCTGCGAAGCCCGATGGCCTCCGCGGTCCGATGGGGCAGTTCGCCAGTGCGCGCGACTAAGCGCTGCACGACAATGATATGGCGCTGTTCCACTTCTAGAAAAACATCTTGCCCTGATGGCAGGAGCGGCAGCGGCCAAATCTTTCAAGCCTCGAGCCGAAGCCGTCCTGCGATGGCCGCTTGTGGCACGACTCGGACCTGCCAGCGGGTCTGCTTTTGCGCCGCTGTCTAGGGAGTAGCGGACATCGAGCTAGCGGATCACCAAGGCGCTATCTCGCGCTAGTTGCAAGAGAGCGTCCGGTATCCGGGCCAAGCTTTTCGCAATGCACATTATACGATCGCTGCGCCGGCGAATGGATTGTGCGATCGTCCAGCCCTGCGCAATCTTAGATTTGCGGGAGACCGGACATGCGCCTCGAGGCAAACGCCGCGCAAGCTGGCATAGGTTGGCAAGGGTCGAATCACGATTCGCTGCCCGGGCGGGTAGGCATCGTGAAGTGAAAAATGGCGCCCCGGGGCAGGTTGGCGGTTACCCATAGTCGTCCGCCATGGGCTTCGATGATTGAACGGCAGATCGACAGCCCCATGCCCAAACCATCAGGCTTAGTCGTGTAGAACGGGGCGAAGAGCCGCTCGAGACTCGCCGGTGCCACCCCTGGCCCCGAATCCTTCACCGCGACCAACACGCCATCCGGCTCGACTCGAGCGGTGGTAATGAACAACTCTCGCGGCCCGTCCGCGACCCCGCCCATTGCCTGGACAGCGTTGACGATGAGATTGAGGGCGACTTGCTGCAATTGCACGCGATCTCCTTCGATGAGCGGCAAACCCTCCCCGAGCGCCGTCTGCACCGACGCGCCATTCTTCGCCACTTCGCCACGGGACAGCTCGATCACCTCGCGGATCGCCTCGTTGATGTCCACCCCGTCCTTGCGCGGTGGCGCTTTCTTGATGAGCTCACGGATGCGGCCGATGACGTCGCCGGCGCGATTGCCGTCCTTGACGATGTGATCGAGCGCCTGCTGGACCTCCTCCAGATTGGGCGGTCGCGCCGCCAGCCAGCGCAACGCCGCCTGGGCGTTCGTGACGGCTGCCGCGATGGGCTGGTTCACTTCGTGGGCGATCGAGGCGGTGAGCTGCCCCATGGTGGCGACGCGATTGGCATGTGCCACCTCCATCTGCATCTCGCGGACATGCCGCTCACTCTCACGGGCCTCCGCTTCCGACCGCTTTTGCTCGGTCAGATCCAGCACGAAGGCGACGCCCTCATCCCGTTGTTCGTCGAACGCAGCCGAGCCGATCAGCACCGGCACACGGCTGCCGTCCTTGCGATAATACTCCTTCTCAACCGGTGGCAAGCGCCCGGTACTCTTCAACCCTTCAACGGCCTGGGCGTCGATGTCGAGCCATTCCGGCGGCGTCAGGTCTGTCCAGCGCACGCGACCGGAGACGAGATCCTCGCGGTCGAATCCCACCATGCGCAGAAAGGTGTCATTGGCTTCGATGATCCGACCCTCGAGTTTCCAGAGGTAGATCCCGATGATGTTGGCATCGACCAGGCGCCGGATCTTGGCTTCGCGTTGTTCGAGATCGCGGTACAGATGAGCGGTCTCCAGCGCGACCGCCGCCTGTGAGGCGAGCAGCCTCAGCACCGCGCTGCCGGCCGGCGCGAAGGCCCGGGAGGTCAGGGTGTTCTCAAGATAGAGCACGCCGATCAGCTTGGCCTGGTTGATCAAGGGCAGGCAGAGAACGGACCGCGCCTGGTGCTCTCGGAGGTAGGGATCCGCGGCAAACAAGGGCTGGGCGGAAGCGTCGTCGAGAATGACGCTCTCGCGGGTGCGCAGGACATAGTTGAGCACCGACTCCGGCAGCACGGAAGCGGTCACCGGCTGGTCGCGCAGCTGCACGACGACCGTGTCGCCGCCGATCGTGGCTTCCGCCTCGATCCGTTGCTCAACCCCGCGCTGACGAATCAGCAGACCTCGCTCGGCGCCTGCCTGCTCGATGGCCGTGCGCATGAGTGTGTCGATCAGTGTTTCCAGGACGATCTCGCCCGAGACGGCTTGCGATACCTTGATCACGGTCGCGAGGTCGAGGTGTTCGACCGGCGTCCCGATCGTCCCTGTTGGCGCGGACGCCGGCTCTTCCTCCCTGAGGCGTGGATACATTTCGTCGAGTTGCCGCACCTTGCCGTCGGCTCCCCAACGCAGATAGCCGTAGCGGGCGTCCTGCAAATACACACGGGCAATCTTGTCGAAGCCACGCGCTGCATAGAAGCGGGCGGCGAGTTCATTGGCGAGCGCCTCGTTGTGAACGAAGCCGTTGGCGCGGGCCGAGCGTATGGCATCTTCATAGAGCTGTTCGGCTTCGAGCTCGCGGCCTTCGATACGGGCAATCTCGGCACCGACCAGCGCAGCCCGGTTCTCGAAATTGTCTGGGCAATTCACCGCCCAGATCTCGAGCTGCCGATGATGTGCGGCGATAGCGTCCAGATGCTGTTGCCGCTCGCCGGCCGTGGCAGTGTTGCACGCTGCGGCGCGGGATAGCGCGCCATACAGGTGATATTCTGCCATTTCGAACTGTGCAAACCCGCTCCACAACAGCCGTTGTGCTCTCGACGAGGCCTCGATGGCCGACGCATAGTCCCCGGTAAAGAAACGCGCCTGCAGTTTGCGGGTCCAATAGAAGAACTCGGCAAGCGACAGATCCGGGTTAGCAGCCAAACGGCGCTCGACCCGAAGCTCATCAAACTGCGCAGTGTCAAGGGAGCCAAATGTCGGCGTCAAGCCGCGCAATGTCCGTATGAGTCCGATATGCAACGTGCTGAAGTCAATGGCAATACCGAACCGGATCTTCTGCGCAAACGCAAGGCCACGCTCGGCTTCGGCCTGCGCCTCATCGAGCGAATCGCCCGCCGCGAGAAGGTTCGTGGTCACGTGGTGGCAGCTGAACGCCGCAAAAACGAGATCACCGACCTGGTTCGCGGCCTCAAACGCGCGGCGCACAAGATCGCGGCCAGCCCGGACATGCCGCGTCCATGGCAGGATGACATTTCCAAAGTTCACGTAGGTCCTGGCCTGAAAGCGCTTCAGCCCGTGCTGTTCGACCAGTTCATAGCCGAGCCGGCCGAAGCGATATCCTGCCTGGTAGTCGCCGAAGCGCGCTCCGGCGACCATGCCAAGCCGAACGTAAGCGAAGCATGAGGCGTCACAGTTGCCGCCCTCGACGCTGAGATTGACGGCCCGACAGATGACTAGGGCGAGTAGGTTCGCATTCCTAGACAATGCAGTAATTCCGAGCTTGCCTAGAACATCCATAGTCGCGAGGGATGCCGGGTCGCTCATCAAAGGCAGCTCGATCAGAGACTCGATCGGCCGACTCCCGAGCTGCGACCAGATCCGGTCGTATTCGCGCCGCGCTTCTTCTTGTGTTGGATGCGCCGGCCAGTCGATGCCAAGATGACGGAGGCAATCGAGACTAACGGCAATGGCGCGGCTGCTCTGATCAAGGGTCGTGTACAGATCCATGCGCAAGCACGCGACCGTGGCTCGTTCCACGGTACCCACGGCGCGGGTTGAAAGCACGGTCAACCGTCGCTCGGCTTCTGCCAGAGCGCCGGTAAGGAACTCGCATTCCGCCCGCCCCAGTTCGAGCGCGAAGATGAGGTCGTACCTACGTTCCCAGCAATCCTCTGCCAGAGTTGTACCGGCGATGAGATAGGCGAGCGCCGAGGCGTAAGCGGTCGAAGCCTTGGCCCGCTTGCCGGCAACCAGGTTTAGCTCGGCGAGCTGCTCACGTTCCTCTCGCGCGGCGATCAGCGGCGCGCCACGGTTGAGCTGATTGACGATCTCAAAGATCGCCTCCTCAAGCTGTTCCGGCGGCGTCCGCGCCGCCAGCAGTCGGCCGATCCGTAGGTGGTCCGCTCCACGCGATGCAGCCGGGATCAGCGAATAGGCGGCTTCCTGCACCCTGTCGTGGGTAAACCTGTAGGCCCCGTCCAGGCGCTCAACCAGCTCCTGACGGACCGCCTCCCACAGTGCCGCCTGGACCTGCTCCGCCGAAGTCCCGAGAACGATCGACAGCATCGTAATCTCAGCGACGGTGCCGAGACAGGCCAGAAGCTGCAGCGCCCTCTGCGTTTCGGCCGGCAGGCGCGTCAACTTCCCGACCATGAGGTCCACCACATTGTCGGTGTAGCCCTTGGCGCGAATGCGCTCGAGCTCCCACGTCCAGCGCGAGACATCATGATCAAACGCCAGCAAGTGCTCCTCGGCGAGCGCATGAAGAAACTGAATGACAAAGAACGGGTTGCCAGCCGTCTTCTCGTGCACCAGTTGTGTCAGCCGTCCAGCCCGCCTCGGCGTGCAGCGAAGCGCATCCGCGATCAACTGCCCGACGTGTTCATGGGCCAGCGGCGCGAGCGTGATCTCCGCGACCTTTCCGCCTTCGCTCTTGATGGCTTCGAGCTTGCGCATCAGCGGATGCGCAGCATCAACCTCGTTCTCCCGGTAGGCGCCGATCAGCAGCAGGTGCCGGACGTCCGCCTGGGTCAAAAGATCGTCGAGGAGATTGAGTGTTGCTGCGTCGAGCCATTGCAGATCGTCGAGGAACAGTGTCAGCGGATGGTCCGACCGCGCGAACACGCCGATGAACCGCCGGACCACCAGCTGGAAACGCCGCTGCGCGTCTTGTGGCGGGAGTTCGGGGACCGGCGGCTGTTCACCGATGACAAGGTCGAGTTCGGGGACGAGGTCGACCATGAGCCGTGCGTTCGGGCCCAGCGCCTCCAGCAGCGCTTCGCGCCAGCGCGCCACCTCGCCCTCGCTCTTGCCGAGCAGCGGGCGCACCAGGCTCTGAAACGCCTGCACTAGCGTCGAATACGGGATGTCGCGCTTGTATTGGTCGAACTTGCCGGAGACGAAGAGGCCACCCAACGGCACCAGCGCCTTGTGCAGTTCGTGGGCGACGGCTGACTTGCCGATGCCGGGATATCCCGAGACTAGCACCAGCTCCGGCGCGCCGCTGCTGGCCACGCGGTCGAGTGCGGCGAGCAAGGCATCGAGTTCGCGCGCTCGGCCGTAGAGTTTCTCCGCGAACAGAAGCCGGTCTGGCGTGTCCTGTTGGCCGAGCGAGAAGGCGTCGATCCGGTGCTGCGCCTCCCATGCGGCAAGGCAGCGCCGGAGGTCGCGCGCCAGACCGGCCGCGGTCTGGTAGCGCTCCTCGGCGGTCTTGGCGAGAAGCTTCAGGATGACGGCAGAAAGTACGGCCGGGACAGTCGCCAGCCGCTCGCTGGGCGGCACCGGCTTCCGGGCGATATGGCAGTGCACCCACGCCATCGGATCGGCCGCGGTAAACGGCAGCCGGCCCGTGAGCATCTGATAGAACGTGACGCCCAGCGCATAGAGGTCGCTGCGGGCGTCGATCGAGCGGTTCATTCGTCCGGTCTGTTCGGGCGCCATATAGGCGAGCGTGCCCGCGATCGATTCGGGCGGCGCGGGCGCCTGGCGCTCGCGCGGCAGACGTGAGGCGATGCCGAAGCCGGTGAGCTTGACCTCTCCGGTCGTGCGGTTCACCAGGATATTGGCCGGCTTGATGTCCTTGTGGACGAGACCGCGCCGATGGACTTGTGTGAGCGCCACAGTTATCGCGACGGCAAGGCTGAGGAAGCTGTGCACCTTCATGGGCGGTCCGAGCAACCGATGCAGCGGCTCGCTGTCGGTGTCCTCGAGCACCAGCATGATCCGGCCGCAGTCGCGGACGAGCTCTAGCGGCCGCACTGCCCATGCCCCGTCCAGCTCGTCCTTCAATCCATGTTCGCGAGCCAGGCGATCGAGCGTGGCGGGTGCCGGATGCTCCGTGGCGGGCAGCACGGCCAGCACAGCGGTGCGATGGCCGCCGGCGTGGCTCTCTCCTCTACAGAAGACGCGCTCGCCATCCTCCCACAATACCTGGAGGCCGCTAACTCGACCAGCGCCGGACCAAGAGGATGGATCCATATGCACAATCCGCCGTCAGGTCAGTGTCGTTATCGAACTGAAAGGTACTTTTCGAAGGATGGCCACAAAAATGTAGATGAGAAGCGTATCACGCACCCGGCGGCAAGACGAAGTCTCTTGCTGGCGACGGGAGTTTGGAACCGCTCACGCCGA
>WNFC01017111.1_pt1 | contig 10820 bp, 8 predicted proteins | sample 5400541 | NCBI WGS metagenome assembly WNFC01 (sample SAMN13153342, study PRJNA577476) | soil metagenome | isolation source: 120 cm saprolite under Douglas fir tree site 2 hole 2 replicate 1 | place: USA:California | collected 2015-04-18
ATGGTTCGACAGGTGGATTTTTCGCTATACCGCAACAGATGTTCATAAATGTTGGGAAGCGACCATACTCGTCTATGCTCCCGTCAAGCTGACTCCCTGCGGAAGCCAACCTTTTTGCGGTTAAGCTGCCAATCCGCGTTGCAGTGGGTTAAAGACTCGCGACAAATTTCTGTTTTCTCAACTGGCTTGCCGCAGCGGGCCGGCGGAATGACTTTCCACTGCAACGCTGGTGTGAGGAGATATGCGGCGCGCGAGCTTCAATCCGGTATAGAGTTTCAGCATCGAGGCGTGTGCCCAAGGCGCTGGACGCTCCTCCAGCAGCGTAAAACGCCTACACAAAGCCGGTATCACTTTCTTGCGTCTGTCGCCGAAATCCTTTTTTGCACTTTCTCGCGTGAGCAATCTCAGCCCAGCGTCCAGGATTGGAGAATCATTTGGCGTGACGACGAGAAGAAAACCTCGGTCGTTAAGCACGCGCTCGATTTCGTTGCAAGCAGTCTCCAGGTCGTCTACAAATTCAAAAACGCTAACTCCGACGATGCAGTCGAAATAACGGTCGGGAAAAGGAAGAGACGTAACAGGCGCATTATAGAGCTCGGCATGGATATTAGCTTTTTCCAACTTCTCGGATACGACGTTAGCGTGGCAATGAACATCGACTCCGTACAGTTCTTTGGTATGCATCGCGAGTTCAGGCATTAAGACGCCGCTGCCATAGCCTACTTCCAGCAGTCGGTGAAATCTCGCTTCACCAAGCATGTGGCGGGCCAAGTGAAAGCGGGTGCGCGAAACCAATCCCAAAAAAGGACGGAAATTCCAGTCAGCGTGGTCGACCGGTCCAGTCTTGATCAACAGTTCGTGTGGGAGCAACTTCATGCGAAGGGCGCGCCTCGCTGCTCCTATGAGAGTAGCGCATCTAAGAGGGTTGTCCAAGCATAATGATTATTTAAGAGACATTTGTTCTAACCACGACCTACCTTCTTGAGAATTACCTGTTGAAACGGGGAGCCACTCGACTCAAATTCAAGTCCGACAGGTGTTTTGCATGCCTTTCCATCGGTACGATCCTAAAATGCTCCTGGAAAAGATCGAGGACCCGGTTCACAAACCGGACCTTTACGGGGCTCCTGAGCTGCATCGCCGGGAAAAAGCTTAACGCCGTAGTGTCATCACAGCCGAGAAAGTCAAGTGGGTGCAAAAGCAGAGACGGCTGGGTTCCCGTCCGGCGGCATACCTCGAGTGCAGTTCTGAAATAGGCGAGAGCAAGCGCAGAGGAGAAATCAGACAGATAGAGCAAGTAACTCACGTGAATCGGCAACTTTAGACCGGGCATGGTCGTAACCGGTATCTCTATCAATTCCCCCGCCGCCGTCCGCCAACAATATGCTTTCGTGGACCGCAACCCATCGGAGAAAGACCCAAATAGATTCTTTCGCTCCTTCAGATCGTCCTCTGACAGACGGCTCTTCATGAAGTAATAAGCGCGTGCGAGAGGGCCGAGATAAGTTGGAAACGTAGAGGCGTCATATAGATAACCGCGATGGGTGAGGAGTTCAATCAAATCGCTGGAAAGGCTAAACCCAGGGCCACGAAACCCGATGGGCTTGCGGCCCGTGGCTTGTTCGATCGAGGCTTCTGCCTTCGCAATTTCTATCACTAGTTGTTCCTGCGAGTACAGATGCAGCCATGGCTCGTGATGGAACGAGTGATTGCCAATCTCATGTCCGGCCTCGGCAATGGAGCGGAGAACGTTGTGGTTACGCTCCTGATCGGCGTCGAGACCGACGATGAAAAAAGTAATGGTCAGGTTCCTCTCTTTTAGCAACCTGAGGACACGGGGTACAACAATATCCAAATATGATGGAAGCGATTCCCAATCCGCGTCACCGTGCGTCTTCATGTACGACCACTGATTGTCGAGGTCGAGAGAAAGGCTGGCAAGAGGCCTAGACTCGTGCATGTTCAGTCCTTTCGCCATTGGCCGCCATGGAGAGCAGTTCCGCAACAGTGCGTTCGGCCAACTGAACCGTCTCGTTCACATTCAATGTTCCATTGATGATATGCGCCGAGTTTATGATATGAACCCCGGGGATCGAGGTGGACATGGAGGGCAATTCACGCGAGTAGTTCAAAGTTGGAATGGCGAATACATAGCGGACCCGGCTGCTCTGGAAACTCAAGACGTCAGACGGCTCGAAACTAGGGTACATTCTGGCCAACGCCGCAAGGAAAGTCTGCTTGATGTTCTCGTCCGGCTCGTTGAACAGAGGATCGTCAGGAGCGACGTATTTAGGAAGATAAACTAGCGCGCTGCCACCAAATTGTTTGCGGTCCACCAGCGCCGACATTTCAATCACGGCGGTGAAGGGCACCCAAGTGTCAGTAATGTTCGTAACATAGTAGCCGGCGAGTGGTTTCTTCAACAGCACGGAAGCGCAGACGATGCCTTGATATTGGATTCCCCGAAGCCGTATTTTTTCCTCTTCGGTAAGTTGTGGGCAAGCGTCAGCAGCAACCGGGCCAGGGGTTGTGAGTACAACTTGATCGAACCTGGCTTGCTGACCCTTGTCAAGAGTTACGTGAACTCCGTCCTTGGAAGATTCCACACGCTGCACGCGATGGTTTAATTGAATCGCAACTCCAGACTGTACCAGCCTTCTACCTAAGGCATCGAGAATGCGAGCGTAACCGCCGGGCACATAACCAAACATTTCCTTCTTCATGCCAGAACGGCGCGCGGCGTACATCCTGGCTATGATTGCCCAAATGAACGCAGCAGAGGCTTTCTTGTAATTGTCCAAACGCTGCCAGTTCTTGATGCGTGACGCGTAAAAGATGGTAAGTCCGAGGCGAAGCTTGTCCCACAGTCTGAGAGGAGGAAAGCACAGGAACTCGACGGTGTTGGACATGGAGTACAGCGTTCCGCCGGTATAGAAGCCGGTCTTGGTTTCCACCCACTGGATTTCCCCTTCCAAATCAAGTTCTGAAAGCAGAGCCCGCAGGTAGGCGTCGGACAGTAGGGTGACGTGGTAGTGGCGGTCCCAGACAATATCGCCAAGCTTCCAGGCGCTTGCCAGCCCGCCGAGTTGAGCAGCGCCCTCCAAGAGTGTAACCCGATGGCCGCGTTGTGCCAGGCGAAGCGCCAGCGTCATTCCCAGCATGCCACCACCGACGATGCCCCAGGATTGTGAGTCCGGCACGACGTTTATCCTTCAGGTCAGCGAGGTGGATTCAGCTCGGAGATTGAGCCTCGGTTACAGGAATATGTTAACCCACAGGCGGCGCAGGTGAGCTTGTGTTCTGATCCCAATTCGAGGTTGGCAATGAGGCCCAGCACCTTGCCGCAGCGGCAGACGTAACCTACGGAGCGCGCCGGTTGCCCGATTGCCAGATGAAAGTCGGGAATACTCTTTGTCACCAGGCTTCCCATCCCGACCATTGCAAAGCGCCCGATAGAAAGGTCGTTTCCGATCGTACATTGCGCTCCGATGCTGGCCCCTGCGCAAACTCGCGTCGGCAGTGTTTCCTCATCGGGCTCAGAGGGCCGAAGCCTTTTTAAATCAGGAGTGGTCGCACGCGGGAAGCGGTCGTTGGTGAATACGGTGCCGGCACTGATCATGACACCATCTTCAACAGTAACGGCAGTACAGATGTAGACGAAGCTGTTGATCTTCACGCGATTACCGATTTTGACGTCATACGCGACGTACGACTTCTCACCAATAATGCATTCCTCACCAATCTGTGCTCCATGCCGGATGTGAACATTGTCCCAAACGGAAGTGCCGGGACCGATCTGTACGCCTTCTTCGATGATGGCTGTTGGATGGAGGCGGACTTTCGTGTAATGGGTTAGCGGCACGGAATTGCCTCCATCCCCGCCGGCTACGGCCGATTTCTGTTTTTCCATCATATAGTGCACTAAATCTACGCGGCCGGCTGGGAGGACTTGGGAGCAGCGGAGTTTGTTATTGAGGTCTTGGACGGCCCGGGAAAGGGAATGGGCACCCAGTGCGAATCGCGCAACGAGGCATAAGCCGCTTCGATGACTTGCACCGACGCCATAGCGTCTTCGAGCGATAGCAGCAGCGGCTCTTCTCCGCGCAATGCGCAGGCAAAGTTTTCGATCTGACTTCGGAAAGCTTGCACTTTATCGTACCCCTTGCCAAACACATGCCAGTCGCGGCTGCCCGAGAGCAAGAACCTTGAATCCTTCCAGCCGACAGAAATCGTACCTTCCGATCCATAAATCCGCAGATAGCTTTCGATTTCCTTATTAATGGACCAGGACAGATCAACGGTGCCAAGCACCCCACTGGTGCTTCGCACGAATACGTGAACTGTTTCTTCGACCGGCAGATCGCGGGCTCGTTTCCCCTCAACTACGTGAATTTCGGCCAATGGTCCGAGAAAAAAGCGAATGAGATCGACCGAGTGTGTTCCATTGTCGATGAGAACCCCTCCTCCACTGATGCTGGGGTCGGAGTTCCAGCGCTTGGTCATATCGACCCGCGACGTGAAGACATTTTCGATGAGCACGATGTCGCCAAGAACACCGGCAGTCACCAGGGCTTTTGCCAGGACCACATCCTGTACAAAACGGAACTTGGAGGCCATGGTCATCTTGACGCCGGTTGTGCGCGACGTCTCGATCATTCTTTGTGCGCTGGGAACATCAATACTGAGCGGCTTCTCACAGAGCACGGCAATGCCATGTTCCAAAAATTCTACGCAGAAATCCGAGTGCGTGTTCGGCGGAGTGCAAATGAGCACTGCATCAATCTCGCCCGTCTCGGCCATCTCCGAATGCGAAGTGAAACTCTTACATTTTAGCCGTTCTGCGAGAGCCGTTGCCGCCTCTGGACGTGCGTCTGCCACGGCAGTTACATGGGCAATCGAACATGACTCAAAGGCGAGCGCGTAAGATTGGGCGATTGCACCCGCGCCCACGATACCGAACCTGACTGGATTCTGGCTCATATACTCAGTTGCTCCACTGACTCCTGTATGGACTCTGCGATGTATTCCAGGTGCTCATCGGTGTAGCGTTCATTCCATGGAAGCACCAGCACATCGTGGAGTGCCTTGAAGGTCAGGGGGAAACGGTCCTTGCTATAGTCCAGAACTTCGGGTCGTGCCAAGGTGAACGGAAACTGGCTGCTACCAAAGGTGCGCCGCCTCTGGAAAATCTCGCACATGAATGCGGGCTTTTGAATATACCTCGGAGCAGACATGATACCGCGATCCTTCAACAACTTTGCCAGACCAATTGCGCCATCGCGAATGATGCCGTCATCTACGTTCAGGCAATATTTCCAGTAGGTGTGCACCGCACCGGGCTCAACGCGTGGTGTTTTCAGGCCGGGGATTCCAGCCAGCATGTTTGTAAGCTTGTTGGCGGCAGCGACGCGCCGGTCAACTACGGATTCCAGTTTCTCCAACTGTGCCAGAGCGACGGCGCCCTGGAGTTCGCTGATGCGGTAGTTGAGAGAAAGAAAATAATGGTCCGGCTTCGCATCTCCATAGCCCCAGGCTTTGTTGATGAACAAGAACATGCGCCGGGCCAGAGCATCATCATTGGTGACAACCAGGCCGCCCTCTCCCGTGGTCATATGCTTGCCCTGCTGCGTACTGAAACACCCAATCGCGCCGAAAGTTCCAACGTATTGGCCGTCCGAACGTGCCAGGAAGGCTTGGGAACAATCTTCGATCACGGGAATGTTGCGCGACCGCGCCAATTTCATAATCTCAGCCATTTCGCAGGCGCTACCAAAAAGATGTGTCACCACGATGGCCTTGGTGCGCTCGCTCAAACATGCTTCTATGCTGCTGGCAGTCACATTCAGTGTTTGCGGATCCACTTCGGCGAACACGGGAATTGCGCCTTGATACAAGATTGGCGTTAGCGCCCCCATATCGGTGATCGAAGTCGTAGTGATTTCATCTCCAGGATTCGGATCCAACGCTGCGACGGCTACATGGATGGCAGCTGTTCCCGAAGCGCAGGCATAGGCCTTTTTCACTCCGAGTGTCGCGGCGAAACGTTCTTCCAGCGTCCTTGTAAAGGAACCCTTGGTGCTGGTCAGCGTGCCAGAATGAATGACCTGTTCAAGAAGTTCCAATTCCTCGGCGCCAAGATCGCGTCCGCTGCTGTCCTGATCAGAAGGCAGCATCATGGTTTTTAATGGCATAGTCGTCATTATGTATCCCTGGATTTAATTTTGGTCTCGACGGTTGTTTGTTGCTGATCGATATTCGCGGATGGGGTCGCTGCCTGTAGCCCCAATGGGGCGTTGCGGTCGATAAGCTGGCGCATGTATCGCATCCTTAACAGGTTGCCCAAGTGACCGAAGATAGTACGGATTACTTTCATCTTGGAGCGGCCAAGAATCCGGACATGCAGTGTCGTAGGAAATTCCGCAATTCGTGCTCCTTGTAAGTCCAACAAGCAGAGGGTCTCGGTGACCCCAAGGTATCCTAATTCTTGAAGCTGCAAGTCCACTACTTTGCTGCGGCGGTATATCCGGAAACAGCTGGTGTAAGTGGCAAGCTTCTGGCGGAGCACCTTGCCATAGAGGTAAGACGCTGCCTTGGAGAGACGCAGTCTCCAGCCCGGCACATTCATGACTCTGCCCTTGGCGTGATAGGGCGACGCGGTTACGAGATCCACGTCATCGGCCAGCAATGGAATCATCTGCATTAACTCGTGCGGATCGTAACTACAGTCACAATCGATGGAACAGACAATCTCAGTATTAGCGTGCCGGGTTCCCGTGAGAATCGCTGCTGCCACTCCTAGATTTCGAGGATGCTGCACCAATCGGCAGTTATCTCGATTGCGAAACAAGCGATTGAGCACATCCCAGGTGCCATCATCGCTGCCATCGTCCACAAAAATCAGCGACAATACGTAGTCACGCCCGAGAAGCTTGGCCACGCTTTCCAGGGTGTTTGCCAGATAAGGAAGCGCGGGCCGTTCATTAAAGCACGGCACAACAATTGTGACCGGAACCCTGGCGGTTTGGCTTCGAGATAGTTCCTCTGTCGGAGTCTGCACCACGATGGAATCTTGCGGCGGATGCGGGGCCGGCAATGCCGCGGCGCCAAGATCACAGTCAAGATAATCCGCAATCGTTCCAAACTTATATTTGCGCAGATATTCGGGCAACAGCCAGGCCATCTTGTTTAGCTTGCGGTATTGGCGCGTCCGGGCCATTAATGAGGCAGCACTGATCCGTGGTTGGTCGGGATCGAGCTCCCACACGTGGAAATACATCATGAAGGGCGAGTTGAAAGTCCGTTTCCAGTGCGCCACCGCGTGTCGCAACAAACTATGCGGAATTTGGCGGAAGTAGTTCCCACCGGAAATAGGCACCATATAGCCGAGGAAACTTAGGGTGGCATGCGGGAACTCCCACAGTTCGCGGCCATTATTTTCATGTTTGTAGGCGAAGCGGAACCGCGCATCAGCCGCATCGGAATAGAAACCCGGTATGACGCTGGAATCGTAGGCGTATCCTTCCTCGGCCAGCACATCGAGCATCCAAAGGTCGGAAGAGGAACGCAAACCTTGCGGAATGCGGTATCCGACCACCCGCTTTCCACATGCTATTTCCAGTGTGTCTCGGGAACGGCGAGCGTCATCGCGAAATTCTTCCCGAGTCATCTGCCGTACATTGCGGTGGTAGAAGCCGTAGTTTGCGATCTCGTGTCCCTGGTTGGCAACCTCCGCAATCAACTGAGGACAACGCTCAGCAATCCAGCCTAGAACAAAAAAGGTCGCTTTCACATCGTAGCGCTTGAGCAGTTCGAGGGTCTTGAGCGTATTGCTTTCAAAGCGAGGCTCAAAGCGGCCCCACTGGTGCGGGCTGATCAGTCCATGTAACGCACCTACATGAAAGTAATCCTCGAGGACCACTGTCAGCAGATCGTGCTTATAGCTGTTTTCGATCTGCGTCATCGAGCGATCCTCTCCGCCGTGCGGCAAATTTTCTGCTGAATGATTGCAGCGATGCGAGAAGCAGTCTTCCCATCTCCGAATGGGTTCGGAATTTGTTTGATCTTTTCCAGCCAGCCAACCTCGTCATAGGCACGATTAAGCATGGCAAGTAGATGGCCAGCCTTGTCTCCTGCAAGGAATGCAACTCCCGCATCGATGGCTTCGGGACGTTCCGTGTTGGTGCGCAGAACAAATACTGGCTTACCCAGAGATGGCGCTTCCTCCTGGATTCCACCGGAATCAGACAACACGATCCAAGCCTGTTTCAGAAGCTGAATGAAGTCTGAATAACCGAGCGGCTCGATCAGCAGAATCCGGCTGCTACCGTTAAGTTCTGCGCGTGCGGCTTCTACGACATTCGGATTGGGATGAACGGCGAAGATGAGCGATACGTCTTGGTGTGATTCCACGAACTTACGTATGTCACGAAGGTTCTGGCGCATGGCCCGCCCGAAACTCTCACGGCGGTGAGTTGTCAGAACGAGTAATTTCTGGCCCGCGGTCTGCTTCAACAGGTCTTGCACTCGCGGCGAAGGTTCCGTGTTCTCCAGAATGTAATTCAGAGAATCCACCACTGGGTTTCCGGTCACAAAAATATCCTCAGCCCGTACGCCTTCGCGCAACAGGCTGTCGCGGTTTCCACTGGTGGCTGCGAAATGATAGGTTGCGAGCCGGCTGATGAGTCTCCGGTTCATCTCCTCCGGGAAAGGATTCCGTGGATCACCGGATCGAAGTCCCGCCTCAACATGTGCCACCATGGTCTTGTGATGAAAACCGGTAAGCGCTCCGGCCAGAGCAGTAGTTGTATCTCCCTGGACGATCACCATCTCCGGCGTTTCCTTGCTCATGATGGGGTCAAGACCTGACAGCACACGGGCACACACTTCATTGGGTGTCTGACGGCGCTGCATAACCTGCAAGTTAAAATCGGATTTAACTTGAAACAGCTCTAGGAATGGCTCAACCAAGTCCGTGTGCTGACCAGACATCACAGTCATCAACTGGAGGTCACTATGACTTTGCTTCAACTCTCGAATGATCGGAGCTAGCTTAATGATTTCTGGTCGCGTCCCGAAGACACATAGGATCTTTGGTCGCATGGAGCGAGAGTCGGCGCAGGTCGCCATCCTGGCCGCATCTAGGCGAAACTGCGGTGAGTAGCTACCCGTAACAGAAAGTGGCGCTAGATGCCTATTCGACATCGATTCCTGCTCTGGGGGAGCGACAAGGAGAAGTGCACTTAATTCGCCAGCCGGGGAGGTTGTAACTTACTGAAAAGTAACTGTATCACAACCTTAGGCTAGCGAATTGTGCAAATAATTGCAGTTCCCGGGTGCGGCATCCCTGAGCCTTGGAAGGCTTCAAATGGGGACGGGTTGCATCCCCTAGACCTAGAGATTCAAGCAACAAGTTTACCCGTATGTATCTGCAGGAATTGGCCTTACGCCATTTCACCAACAAATATTTGAATCTCGATGCGAGTCGACCTTTGGTTTATCATCCAGCCACGCGAAACACTCAATGCGGGATCGCAGGCTGTGTGTTGTTTTTTCTGCGGATTCGGAGGGAAGTTCACGCTGCGGCAAAGCGTCCACCGTTCTTATGCAATTAAACTGGAAACCGATTTCAACATGACCGGGAAGCGGCGCAGGCTAACGGAGGTTGTTAGATTTTGTTTATGAAAAGGAACATGAGGAACCCTAACGAACAGCCAATACCGGCACAGAATCGGTGGGCGTGGGCGCGACTCTAGGCTTGCGATCAACTTGGCTCAGTCGCACTATCGAAGATGCCGCCATGAACCGCACTGCCTCCTTATCATCGTCCAACAGCGGCGCCAGTTGACTAAGCTGGCCCTGCCGGGGCAGTTTGCCCAGGGCTTCAGCAGCAGCCGCTCTTACCGTCCAATTTTTATCCTGCAGCGCATCGTCCAACTCACGCGCAGCCTCTGGGCTGGGATCCGTTTCCAATAGTGACGCAGCAATAGCGCGCGCCGAAGCTCCCCTGTCTTTGCCCTTAGAAAATTCCTCCGCCGCCATGATCCCGTAGGACAAAGGACCAAATAGCGCTCCAGCAGCTTCTCTTGCCCCCATGAGGACCAATCCCCCGGGGCTGCTAAACTTTCTGCGTGCGTCGCGCAGGTTGGATTTTAAGACTCCATCGGAAGTCTTGCGTTCGCCGTCAAGTACCTCGACGAAAATGTCTCGGCCGCTGCGGTCGCCCAGTTCCCAAAGCGACCGCGCCGCTGCAAATACAACTTCTGGAGCATTATCATCCAGGGCATTTCTCAACCTTGGAATCGAGTGCCGAGATTTCATTTTTCCCAAAGTGGTCGCTGCGACCTCGCGAACATACGAATCTGTATCCTTTAAAGTATCTTCAATCAACCGGACTGCCCGCGGCTGCGGTCCAACCGCACCGAGAGCAGTAATGGCTTCGGTCCGTTGCTCCGCCTTCTCGTCATTTATTCCCGCAACTAACATCGCCCATGCCAGCTTCTCAACGGACTCGATTGTTTTGACGGCGGGAGTTTTTGCATTTTCGGAGTCATTTGGCTTGACGCCTTCGCCGGTTGAACTTTGAGGGGTGTCTTGGGCTGAAGTCGCTGTTTCGTCCTGGTGTTGGTTTCCGGCTACGGCGACGAGTGGGACCAGAAGCAGGATCAACCCAACCAATGTCCCTGCCATCTTCGCCGAAAATACTTCTACCGACATTTACGCCTTTCTACTCGCGCCGCGACCGATTACGCTGACACATACTTTCCGACCACACTTTATCGAGCGGCTGAGGCTCAATCCATAAGGTAGAGTCCCTAGTTTGT
>WNFC01009415.1_pt1 | contig 10818 bp, 5 predicted proteins | sample 5400541 | NCBI WGS metagenome assembly WNFC01 (sample SAMN13153342, study PRJNA577476) | soil metagenome | isolation source: 120 cm saprolite under Douglas fir tree site 2 hole 2 replicate 1 | place: USA:California | collected 2015-04-18
GGCTTCCAGCCACATCTTGATCAAATGCAGCATGGCTCCGTCGACGATCCGTCGAGCCACCGACTTTAGGAGGTCGGAATGTGGAATCGAATCAAAGTAGCCGCTTAAATCCGCGTCTACAATTTGTCCATGGCCAGTGTTGAGCAGTTTGTGGACATGCCTTACGGCGTCCAACGCGCTGCGGTCTGCCCGATAGGCGTACTGTTCCGGCTGCAGGTCGGCCTCGAAGATCGGTTCGAGCACCAAGACTGCCGCCGTCTGTGCTACGCGATCTTTGATCGCGGGCACTCCTAACGGTCTCTGCTTGCCGTCCGGCTTGGGTATATACACCCGCCGTACGGGCTGCGGTCGATACGTTCTACTTTTCAGCTCTTGCGTCAGTTCGTCCAACCACTTCTTCAACCCGTACTCTTCGATGTCCTCAAATGTTTGGCCGTCTACGCCTGCTGCTCCGCGATTCGCTTTGCAACATTCATAGGCAAATGCCATCACGTCTTCTCGGTACACCTTGTCGTACAGAGCACGCAGGCCCGGCGGTTGCTAGGCAATTGTCGACGACATTTCGCTAAGCAAGGACTTAATCTCCTGGTAAATTCCGGTAATACTCACTGTCCAGATCATCTATAAAGTTCGACGAGGAGCTTTCCTGTGGCCACGTCCCAGATTGTCCCTCCCCCGGATCTAGCGACAAACAAGCGACTACCGTCCGGGCTACAGGCTATAAAGTCGATCCTTGTGTCTTCCATGTCGAGATCGAGCGCGAAAGACTTCGCCTGCTGCCCTGTGGCCACCTCCCACTGCTTAACCACCCCGTCCTTACCGGCCGTCGTCAACCAGCGGCTATCGGAACTGAAAGCAACGCACCCGATCCAGTGACGGTGACCTTTTAGAGTGCGACTTACCTGACCCGTGGCCACCTCCCATATCCTGATCGTCCCATCCCGGCTGTTCGTGGCCAGCCAGCGACCATCGGGACTGAAAACCACGGCTGAGACCTGGTCGAAGAGTAAGCCTGCCAAGCCCGCTAGGCTGTGCAACTCCCTCCCCGTGCTCAGGTCCCAGAGCTTGACGGTCCCATCCGCTCCGGCACCGGCCAGCGTCCGCCCATCGGGGCTAAAAGTAAGTGCATTGATCAGTTCGGGATGGCCTGCTAGCGTGCGCACCTCCTTCCCCGGGAAAACATCCCAGAGCTTGATACTTCCGTTCGTGCTTGCCGCCGCGAGCCAACGCTTGTCCGGACTGAGAGCCACACTTTTAGCGTGGCCCGGGAACGTGCGCAACTCCCTCCCTGTGCCCATGTCCCAGACCTTGACGATATTGTCCTCCATACTGCTGGAGGCCAGCACTGGCTGGAGCCGACTGCTGTCAAGGGCCACAGCATCGACCTTGTTCTTGTGGCCTGCGAGGGTGCGACTAACGTTTCCCGTAGCTGCGTCCCGGACCTCGATAGTACCTTGCGGCGTACCCAGCACGATCCACTTGGCGTCTGGGCTCCAGACGGCTGTAGTGAACGTGAATTGGTAGCTCAATTCGGCCAATGCCTCCGCTTGTTTTGTGATCTGGTTCTTGAGCCTCTCCTCGTTCTCCTTGCTTTGGGCCTGACTCTGGCTCTGGGCTTGGTCGTGAAGGGAGGGTAGTCCGAGCGAAGCGAACACCCAGAGCTGCACGTTACCGCGGCACAAGGCGACTAGCCAGCGCCCATCGGAACTAAACGTCGTAGGTTCCTGACAATCTTCCAGCATATAGTGCCTTTTGCTGATTCCACTCTCCCCCACTTCCGAAACGCTACCGTAGCCCGCCCACCAGCGGCCGTCGGGACTGATTTCCCCTCGGTATAAGGCACGGAATGGTGTCGCGGTGGACTTTTCTTTCCCTGTAACCACATCCCAGACTCTATCCGCGATCAATAAGCTACCATCCGAGGTGAACGCTAGGAATCCAGTGGCTGTGCCCCGGTAGGCGCGCAGCTCCCGCGCAGTCTGTAATTCCCAAACACAAATCGAGTTTCTATTCGCCGACGCCAGCAACCGCCCATCGGGGCTGAAGGCGAGCGAGTCAACCCATGGGACATAACCTTGGTGCCGTAAGGTGCTCAACATCTTCCCGGTTGCTAGGTCCCAAAGAGTTATGTATTGTTTCTGGTCGACCGAGGCCGAGGCCAATATCCGCCCATTGGGACTGAAGGCGAGCGCTTCTGTAGGCTGGTAGCCGAGCGCATGCACCTGTCGGCCCGCAGGGATCTCCCAGACTCTGACGTTGTCTTGTCCCGCCGAGGCCAACAGCCGCCCATCAGGACTGAAGGCTAGGCTCTGGATTTCCGTCTTAGTTTTCTTGACCCACTTTGGCATCCCCCTCTTATCGTGTTCTGTTCCTTGGAAAGTGAACGTGTACGGCTGATGCCCTCTCAGAGTGGCCACCTGCCGTCCGCTGGGCAATTCCCAGAGCCTGATGTTTCCATCACTGCCTCCCATCGCCAGCCAGCGGCCGTCAGAACTAAAAATCCAATCGCTTATCAAATCCAAGGTCAAGGTACACACCTCCCGACCCGTGGCCGCTTCCCAGAGCTTGACCTCGTTGTTCTCTCCTTTGGAGACGAGCAGTCGGCGGTCGGGACTAAAGGCCAGCATCTTGATGTTCCCGTCCCCGAATTTCAGAGTGGGCTGTGCGCGGACGCGAAAGAATTCAACCCTGCGCTTAGCTTTCCATTGGCGGCGCGCCGCATCACTCTGGAACGTGAGCTTCATGGTGCCCTTCATCGTGTCGCCGTCCACCGTGCCGACGAATTCCCAGAAACTTCCTGAGACTGACAAGATCAAAGGTTTGAGGGGTTCCAACATGGCTGGTATTGAAGAAAGTTGGACGTAGAATTTGATAGAATTGCCAGCAATGATCCCCTTTACTTGTCCCTTGAAGGATGGCTCGAGGGACGGCTGGAACTGCATGTTGGGCTCGATATTCAGGGAGCCCTCTAGCTGGATATTGTTTTGCTCTAAGTCGAGTCTCGCAGTAACCTGATAATCCGTGCCGAGGCTTTGCTCGATGGTGGAAGATTCTTCCCAAGTGATCTCCCACCACTCTCTAACCTTTATGGGCTTTTCCGCAACGGGTGCCGTTACAGCGGGGATTCGGTGCTGGCCCACGCGCTGCTGTTTCTGCTCCAGCGCTGACGCCAAGTTCTTCCCCACCGTCTGGTCGTCGGGCTTGAGTTGGAGGGCTTTGCGGTAGACCGCGATGGCGTCGTCGAATTCACCATTCATCTGAAGGACGGAGCCCAGGTTGTTGAGGGCTTCGAGGAAGTCCGGCTTGAGTTCGATGGCTCTCCGGCAGGCGGCAATGGCCTCATCGAACTGACCCTTGGCTGCGAGGGCGCTGCCGAGATTGGAGTGGGCTACGGCTAGATCGGGCTTCAGTGCGATCGCCTTCTGGTAGTAGGTGATGGCTTCGTCGAACTGATTCTTGTCGGCCAACACAAGCCCGATATTGTGGATGGCCTCGGCGTAAGTGGGGCGCTGCTCAACCGCCTTTCGGTAACTAGCGAGAGCGTCGTCGAGTTGCCCTTTTCGCCAGAAGGCAGTGCCGAGCTCCTTCAGAGCTTCCGGATAATTGGGTTTGAGTTGGAGAGCCTGCTGAAAGGCAGTGATCGCCTCATCGAATTGCCCCTGCGCGGCTAGGGCAACACCGCGCTGGTAATGAGCTTCGGCGGACTCTGGCGTCTCCGATGCTCCCGCCAGGAGTGTAGCCATGGCCAGAGCGGCGAGCACAAGTCCTCTGAACGCAATGAGCCGAAATTTCCCGGCCCTTTCCATAACCACCTCCCGGCTCCTATAAGCGTCTCCCTTGGGCCTGAATCCGAACGCCCTCTCGCATGCTAGACCTGATTACTCCTTCGCGCCGGCCTGCTTGAGCAGGTTGACGACGGCAGTGTCGTCGCGTAATGCTGCGCCCATCAAGGCTGTCTTGCCACGTTCGTCTTTCGCATTCACGTCGGCACCATGAGTCAGGAGCAACCTTACTGCTTCAGCGTTGCTGCGGTATACTGCGACCATCAGGGCTGTCTCGCCATGTCTGTTTCTCGCATTCACGTCGGCACCATGAGTCAGCAGGAGTTTTACCGTCTCTTGGCGAAAGAATGCCGCAGTCATTAGGGCTGTCCAGCCGTCATTGTCTTTCGCATCCACGTTAGCACCTCCGGTCAGCAGCGCTTCTACGGTATCGAGCTGGCCATTCCATCTCGCCGCGATCTTCAGGGCCGTGTCCCCATTCCCACTCTTGGCATTTACATCCGCGCCCTTGGCAAGCAAGGCCTCTACTATCGCCGTTTGGCCACCACGTGTTGCTTCATGCAAAGCTGTCAGGCCAACTTCGTCCCCTGCATTCACCTTCGCGCCTCTTTCAATGAGTAGCTCGATCACATCGAGCTGGCCGTTTTGCGTGGCGACGACCAAAAGAGGGTGCCCCTCCGCATCAGTGGCGTTCGGGTTGAGTCCACGGGCGAGCGCGTCTTGGACGACTTGCAGATCACCTTGGGCGACGGCAAGAAGGAAGAACTCGTCGGCAAGTTGCAATGGTTTTCCGCGTTCTGCTACCTGCTTTGCGAGATCCGGATCGTAACGCCATACTGTCCCTACGCTTTCCACCACGCTCTCCGAGCCGTAGCGGACGTCGTACTCAACGCACCTCAGCTCGTACCCTGGCCGATACTCCGTTGTGCAAGTTGATGTCTGCCTAGTGGTGGCATTACCGTAACGATCAGTCACAGTCTCATACTTACATTTCAGGTAGGGCACGGCGGGGACCCGCACACTCTCATTTCTTATGCACCGCCCTTGCTTCGTCAACGTGTTGACGCCAGACCGGTTATCCTGACTCAAAATCACGACGTCACCGCCATGCTTCGCGGCTTCTCGCAACAGCCGCTCAGTGGGCACCTCACTGTGCGACTTTGTGTCGCAGTTCTTCCCAAAGCAGCGTTCCGTTGTATACGTTACCCTAAGACGGCCGAGTTCAATGTATCCGTGACTCTTCAGATGCTCCGGCGTCTCAGCCGTCAGTGTGGCGTTGCGCTCCCGTGGGGCAACGGCTACAGCGTTGTGGTTGTCAACGAACGTAACTTCCTCCCAGCTCTCGCCCGCGATAGTCGCGAAACCAGTGAGCAGCAGGGACAAGGCGAGTTGCAGAGAGAGACATTTGCCTGAGCGAGTCATGCGCGGCACCGGTCGCATCGGACCGGAGCGTAGGAAGAATCGAATGACAAACAGGCGGTCTGCCCATCTTTTGATTTTTCTTATCATCGCAACCTCCTTTACTTTCACCCAGGATACGTTTCAATGTAATCGGACGTTCCCTCACGCTGCAGGCGCCCCGTGATGTCCTCACCGTCGATCACCAGAGACTCGCGCTGGACGCGCTCGGGAACTGCGTCACCCAGATCCATCTCTTGCTGTGGATAGAAAGGTTTAATAAACCGCTCGACTGCGCCATGCGTCAGCCAATCCTATAAAATGTGGTGCAGCGCTCTGCGCTGACTAAGATTCGCAAAACGCGAATTCAATACTCGACGGATGTACGCCGTTTGCAATTCCAGAGAATCAGACCTAGTCGGTTATCGGTACCGTGCCGGCAAGAAAGACGTCGCCGACACCGTTGGTGTCGCCCGCCACCAGATTGCTAGCATCGGACTGGAAGGCCACGAAACGCCCGTCGCTGCTAATGGCGGCGCGGCTGCTGCTGCCGTTGGCCTGAGGGAAGCCAAAGGTCGCGCCTACCGAAACCCGCACAGTTGAGGGCGTGCAGCCCGTTGCCCCCAGGCAGGTGTCGCGGACAAAGATGTCTGAGGCGGCATTGGTGTCGCCCACCACCAAATTGCTGGCACCGGAGCTGAAGGCAACGAAGCGCCCGTCACTGCTAATCGCGGCGCCGAAGCTGTGATCGTTGGCCTGGGTGCCATCGCTAGCTACCGAAACTCGGACAGTCGAGGGCGTGCAGCCCGTTGCCCCCAGGCAGGTGTCGCGGACAAAGATGTCTAAGGCGGCATTGGTGTCGCCCACCACCAGATCGCTGGCGCCGGACTCGAAGGCAACGAAGCGCCCGTCCGGGCTAATCGAAAATCTAGAGCCGCCGCCGCCGGTCTGGGTGCCATCGCTGGCTACCGAGACCCGCACAGTCGAGGGTGTGCAGCCCGTCGCCCCCAGGCAGGTGTCGCGGACAAAGATGTCCGAGGCGGCGTTGGTGTCGTCCGCCACCAGATTGCTGGCATCGGACTGGAAGGCGACGAAGCGCCCGTCGGCGCTAACGGCAGCCCCATTGGCATTGCCGAAGCTGTTGCCGTTGGCCTGGGTACCATCGCTAGCTACCGAGACCCGCACAGTCGAGGGTGTACAGCCCGTCGCCCCCCGGCAGGTGTCGCGGATAAAGATGTCAGTGGCGAGATTGGTGTCGCCCGCGACTAGATTGCTCGCGTCGGACTCGAAGGCCACGAAGCGCCCGTCGGCGCTAATCGAAAAGCTATCGCTGGTGTCGTCGCCCTGGGTGCCATCGCTGGCTACCGAGACCCGCACAGTTGAGGGCGTGCAGCCCGCCGCCCCCAGGCAGGTGTCGCGCACAAAAACGTCGCCGAAGGCGTTGGTGTCGCCCGCCACGAGGTTGCTGGCCAAGGAGCCAAAGGAGACGAAACGCCCGTCAGCGCTGATGGAAGGAACAGCGCTGTCGCCGTTGGCCTGGGTGCCATCGCTGGCTACCGAAACCCGCACAGTCGAGGGCGTGCAGCCCGTCGCCCCCAGGCAGGTGTCGCGGACAAAGATGTCAATGGCGGCATTGGTATCGCCCGCCACTAGATTGTTCGCTTCGGACTGGAAGGCCACGAAGCGCCCGTCGGCGCTGACGGCAGCGCCAGGGCTGACGTTGTTGGCCTGGGTGCCATCGCTGGCCACCGAGAGCCGTTCGAGCACTCGGGCGGGGAATGTCGGGCTGATGGCAAACGTCAGGGCTGTGGAGGTGCCGCCGCCCGGAGAGGGGTTGAAGACCGCCACCTGCGCGCTGCCTGCCGCCGCGATGTCACTCGCGGGAATTGAGGCGGCCAATTGGGTGCCGCTGACGAAGGTGGTCGTGCGGTCGGCCCCGTTCCAGCGCAACACCGAGCCGGAGATCAAGTTCGAACCTGTGGCCGTCAGGGTGAACCCCTGACGGCCAGCGACGGCGCTCGAAGGATTGAGCGCGGTCAGCGCGGGCGCTGGGTTGGGGGTGGGGGGCGGCGGCGTGCCGCCTCCGCTGCAACTGTACAGGCCTGGCACCAGAAAGAGGAGTGGTACAAGGCGAATTCCTGTCGTCATAGAAAGGTTTCTCCCTCAGGAGAGGTGACCGGAATACCGAAAAATGTTGGCCCCGGCGGGCACCGTCACGCTAGCGAAGAACGTATGCGGCTCATGACTATCCCCCTTAGCAGACTTGTGGCCAATCACCCGCATCTGGGCAACGTAGGCATACTGGTCTGAACATGCAACAGGCAAGTCCGCGCAGATGCGCGCAAATGCGCTTATCGGTCCTTTTCTCACACTGGGAGTTGAAACCACCGGGGCGGGGGAGTAGCATTGCCGACACGTTTCTCCTGCCTTACCGAGGCGGACCTATGGCTGTAGGGAAACCACAGTCGCCCCCCGAGCCCTTCGAGTCTCCTGCGACCGAAAAGCTGGATTCCTGGAAAGAGATCGCCGCCTACCTGAAACGCGACGAAAGCACCGTGCGGCGATGGGAGAAGGAAGGTTTACCTGTCCATCGTCATACGCACAAGAAGAAGGCCACAGTCTACGCGCATAAGTCCGAGATTGACGTTTGGTGGAACGATGGCCACGCCCGCCTGGAGTTAAGAGACCGAGCATCCTCGGGCCGACCCCGAAGACTGGTGTGGTTGGCGCCGACGGTGATTTTTCTCGCCGTGCCCGCTGCTTGGTTTGTTCTCCAGTTTCGCAAAGAGGCAAGCCAGCCGGCCCCGGCGCACATCATCCAAGTGACGACGCTTCCGGGCCTGGAAGATTCCCCCGCCTGGTCTCCCGATGGACGTTCGCTTGCGTACGTCTCAGACGCCGCGGGCAATCTTGACATCTACGTTGAACAAATTGGCAGCGGGCAAGCAATTCGAGTAACCGACTCCGCGGCCGACGACGCGCAGCCGGCTTGGTCGCCTGACGGCAGCCGCATCGCCTTTGTGTCGGCACGGGCCTACCCAGAGAAACGCCTCTCGGCCCTCATCGGCATGGCCCGCTTGTACTCATTTTTCGGCCTTCGCAACGGGGACGTTTGGGTGATGCCCGCGCTCGGCGGAACCGCCCGCCGCATTGCGCAAGACGCCTACTACCCGGCCTGGTCGCCGGACGGAAAAAGAGTTGTTTATGCGGCGGCACGAGAAGGGAGATGGGGCCTATGGATTCAGGAAGTAGACACTCCGAGCGGGCCCCGAAGCCTAGCTGTGGGTGCTTTGAGTGTGGCCACGTTGATCGAACCGGCGGTGATTCAACCGGCTTGGTCACCGGATGGAAAGTGGGTCGCTTTTATCGCGGGTAGGGATCCCTTCCTGCGAGTCTTCGTGGTGCCCAGCGAAGGCGGGCAAGCCCGGGTGTTGACGGAAGCGGATGCAAATGCCCTGATGCCTAGCTGGTCGCCTGACGGACGCTGGCTTTACTTTTCTTCGGAACGCAGCGGACGAGTCAACCTCTACAAGATCCGATTCCAGGAAGGCCACCCCGGTCCACTGCACCAGGTTACCGAGGGGGGCGGCGAAGACCTGCAGGCGCGACTCGATCCCCAGGGAAAGCGGATAGCGTATGCCAGCGTGCGCGCCGCGCTAGACCTGTGGGAATACGATTTGAGGTCAGGGCAAGCGACTCGCGTCACCTCTGAAACCACTCTGGAAGATAATGCACGTCCCTCGCCCGATGGCACGTGGCTGGCTTTCTCCTCGAACCGCCTCGGGGGAAACCATCTCTGGTTGTTAAACCGGCGAACCGGTGGCTTGAGCCAGGTCAGCACCATTCCTAACCTGAATCTTCAAGTTCCTTCCCACTGGTCTTGGGACGGAAGGTATCTTTTCTATTTGCGTTCCACCACCCCTGGGCGTGGTAACACCATCTGGCAGTACGAGGTAAGCACGGGGGAATCCCGAAAAGTCTACGAAGGTGCTGGGGGGAGCTTTTGCATTTCCACCAATGATAAGTACCTATTTGTGGATTCAGGCGGCCAGCCCGTGCTAATCCATCGCATTGAACTAGCTTCAGGTAAGAGAGAAGTGCTTGTCCAGCTTGCGGTGGGCTGGGGAGGCGATCTCGACTGCTCGCCCGATGGGCGGTGGGTCGCTTTTCACGTGCAACGGGGTGACGACCGCGATATCTGGGTGATGCCCTTGGCCGGTGGCACCCCTCGGCAGTTGACTTTTGGTGACAACGAGGATTCCCATCCCGCTTGGTCGGCCGACAGCCGCTTAATCTACTTTGTCCGCAACCACCACGACATCTATGCCGTACCACGAACCGGAGGCGAGGCGAATCAGGTGACGCACTACAGCTCGTTTAGCGTCACGCTCGACTACCCGGCGGTGTCCGGCGACGGCAAGAAGATCCTCTTCACCCGCAACGACAAAGTCGGAGACATCTACCTCCTCGAATATCCTCCCCACTAAAACGCGTGTGCCGCTTGCAACTCATCTGGGGAAGCGCTTAACGTGTTTGACCGCGCCGACATCAGTGGAGTGCCCACACCGCAGTTTTCGCGCTCCACATCGGCAACCGTCTGTAGAATTCCGGGCACACCGTGCCTCGTTCCGCAAAACATCGGCGCAACCGCCTTTGGAACACGCACTGCAACATCCGGCCCACGAATCATGCAACTTGCCCTCAAGCTCGTCTTCTAGACCTACGGACTGCTCTGGGAGATGGCTTCACGAATTTTGCTGGTCAAGCAAGGTCATCTTTGTTGCATCGGAATAGACGCCACTTGGCGGATAGTCGGCAATCGGGAAGTTGGACCGCAGGTACTCTCGTTCGGGGTCGATCGGATTCAATGGTGTTAGAGCCGATGAGGAACCACGCCGAGAATTGTTTTGAGTTATAAGCTCAGGTGGCCGTGATCTCGGCGTCGTTCTAAGCTCAATTCCCTAACTGTAGGGCTCGTTCCTTTTTAGGAGTTTATCTTCGAGCGACCCGCATTGTGGTTCTGTTTGTTGATCGGATCTACGCGAAAACACTGCACTTCCTGGCTGAGCCAGTACATCTTGACGCTGCGTGGGCTGAACCCTCCGCGATAGACGGAACTCTGATTCAGGAGATCGTGCACAGTAAGTGGACCGGAGAAGTTGCTGTCTTGTACCGAAGCGCAGATTCCGCACAATTGCGAAATACGCCAAACCACCGTACAATGAGATAGTTGTGAACGTTCCCCCTGCGATGTTGGGGCCTGTAGCTTAAGAGTCTGTTGTTGATTCTGCGTTGCTTAGGTCCATTTTCAGGCCCTTCAAACCCGCCTTCTTGTACACAACTTGTACACAAATCGCTCGCGAGGAATGTGCCACATTACTTCTGGGTAGCACGTGATCCAGGCGCAATCCTTGGAGGCGCCGCTAATAGGCTACCAAGGAGATCACTTCTGTATGCGATCGACTACGCATTCAGATGAATGATGGTCTTAATCTAAATCCTTAAAGCTTGTTAGGATACCTTCATGCTAGGGGTCGTGGTGGTCTATCTCGGTCTGATTGCCACATTTCTTGGTGGCGTATCCCTTCTGCGGCCTCTGACTTTTCTTGCGATTCACTCCCGCCGACAAGCCGCGCTG
>WNFC01009416.1_pt1 | contig 10818 bp, 9 predicted proteins | sample 5400541 | NCBI WGS metagenome assembly WNFC01 (sample SAMN13153342, study PRJNA577476) | soil metagenome | isolation source: 120 cm saprolite under Douglas fir tree site 2 hole 2 replicate 1 | place: USA:California | collected 2015-04-18
CAGCCCGATCGCTGGTTGCGATGGTGCTGTTAAACGTGTTGACCGTGGAGATCTGGTAGAACTGTGGCGTTTCGACTACGGTCTGCCAACTGAATGGGTTGATCGGATAGGGGTCGGCGGCCACGCGTAGAACGGGCGCGCCTCTGTAATCGGCAGTTTGTGCGACTTGGATGGCCTTCTGATGCTCAACGAAGCGAATGGTCCAGAGCGCGGCCATGCCGAGAAGGGCGGCGATAGCCCAGCTCTGGCCGCGGAAGGCAGGTTTGCGTGCGCCTACTTCGCTGCCGATGAGGCCGAAGAGGGATGGAGCGATGAGAGCGATCAAGAGGATCAGGAAGAGGACAGGCTCGAAGATGAAGACGAAGGAGCCTGCGTACCAGCGAGGATTAAACGGGAAGAAGGGGCGTAGGCCATAGTTGTTGGTCCAGTCCAGCAGGAGATGACTGAGCAGGGCGATGAGAGCGAAGCAGTAGAGCAGGCCCCAGCGTATGGGGGCACGGGTTGGCTTGCTGGAGGCGGCTTGACGCATGCGCCAGCGGTGGAAGAGCCAGATACCGCCGACGACGATCGCGGCCTCGAATGGAATGCCGAGGAAGGTGTGGGTCCATCCGCGATGATGCTGGAAGGTAGCGATGGGGCCGTCGATGGCCCAGAGGCTGTCGAGGTCGGGGGCTTCGGCCGCGAGCGTCATGGCGACGGTGGCGTAGGCTGCCTTGCGGTTGAACCCGGCGCGGGCGAGGCAGACTCCGGTCATCAGGTGAGTTATGGGATCCATAGTGAGGCGTGATGCTTTCTATGAGGTTAGATTGTTGTTGGAATCGGTTCTCGATCGCCGCGGCAGATGACGAGCTGGCTGCCGGCGATGCGGTATAGCGGGAGCGAGTTGCGAAGTTCGGTGAGGTACTGGCTGACACCGTCGATGAACCAGGCGTAGTCGTCCCAGACGATGACGCCGTTGGGAGCGAGAATTCTGAGTGCGGTTTCGGTGTCGGCTTTGATGCACTCGTAGGAGTGGCCGCCGTCGATGAAGCAGAGGTCGGTATCAGTGAGGAAGTCAGGCGGGGTGAAGGTGAGGGAGTTGCCGCGGAGTTGGTGGATGCGGGTGGCGGCGGGATGGCCGAGGAAGGCGAAGCCGGTGGAGGTGCGGGAGAGGCGAACCCATTCCCTGTCGCCTTTGCTGAGGGTTTCGACCTCGGCGTCAGTGTATTGCTCGGGGAGATCGAGGGTGTAGATCTCGGCCTCGGGGGCGTTGAGCGCCATGGTGAGAGTCCCGACGCCGCGAAAGGTTCCGGTCTCGAAGATTTTTTTGGGGCGGAGTGCGCTGACGATGGTTGCGAGAAGGGTATAGGGAACGACGAAGCCAAGGCCGGAGAGGCTGATGGTGTCGATCGGCGGGAGGATGATCTCGCGGGGTTCGTTACAGCCGAGGAACGTAGCGAGAGCTGGGTGATCGATGACCGGGAGCGTATCGCGGGCGTCGAAGGCATGCTGGCGGACGCTGCGGCCGAGCTGGATGACGTGGCGGCGGGTCTTACTGTTTGCGAGGCGAACGGTTGCCAGTTCCAGGAGATCGCGGAGCATGGGAAGGAGGTGCCGGGAGTCGACTCCATAGCTGCGCGTCTTTGGGGGAGGCTTTTCTTTCATTTGCGGTTATCTGTGTCGTGAAGGGCGTTGTGCGGATTTTCTCATGGATGCCTTTGGGTGGGCCAAATGCGTTTTTGGAGGTACGACGGCCCATCGGATGACCTCGGTGTCATTTGCAAGTTGTATGCTAAGTTAGGGTTTTTTTCCTCTTCAGAGGAAGCCGCGAGAAAGGAAGTCACGATGCCATATTTGAATGAAGGTAGGAAGACTGGTGCAGTCCATTTGGAAAGAGGAGCAAAGCCGCAGGCTCCCAAGCCCGTGAAGATGCCGCCTCCTGTAAGGATACCTCCGCCAACGGTATCTAAAGGGAAATAATGCCTACGAGTATTGTTGCACTCGAAATACTGCTCATCCTCTTGCCTGGATTTGCAGCGGCATATGTTGTTCAGCTTCTCGCATTAAGGGGAAGCCAAACAGATTTGGACAAGGTTATCGAGGCATGTCTCTATAGCTTTTTGATCTATGCGACGTTTGTCTTGTTCACACACGGCGCTCTGCCTTTCGATGTGAGTCCGCCAAAACCGCCGAGCACGGATACGCTGATCCAATGGCATCCTAATAAACTTATTGAACTTGCTGCGATCACATTCCTGATCTCGATTGCCGGCTCACCTGGCTTTTTCGTAAAGCAAAGATCACGGAGCGCACTTCACGCCGATCCGTTTGGAACGACATTTTCAACGTGAGGCAAAGGATATCCAAGTAGTCCAGGTTGAGCTTGGGGACGGGCGAAGCATCTTAGGTTTACTAACCTACTACTCGGATGCAGCTGAGGAATGCTCCCTATACGTTGAACAAGCCTCGTGGGTGGGTGAGGACGGGGTTCCGGTCCCAATTTCAGGCCCCGGAATTCTGCTAACAAAAAACGCAAATATTCAGAGCATTAGCTTGCTGGATAATTAGATTATGTCGACCGCTACAGCTCTTTCTCACGAGATTCTTGCCAAGTACCAGCCTGTGATTGGGCTGGAGGTTCATGTTCAGCTTTTGACCAAGTCGAAGGCATTTTGTGGCTGCGTCAATAAGTATGGGGGCGAACCGAATACGCATATCTGTCCGACCTGCCTGGGGTTGCCGGGAGCGCTGCCGGTATTAAATCGGCGGGCGGTGGAGTTTGCGGTGCTTGCAGCGAAGGCGATTAACTGCGAGATCCGTGAGACAAGTATTTTTGCACGGAAGAACTATTTTTATCCGGACTCGCCCAAAGGGTACCAGATATCGCAGTACGACAAGCCGATTGCGGAGCATGGGTGGATTGAGGTTCCGGCGCTCGATACGAACGGCGGCGCGATAAAGAAGCGGATCGGCGTGACGCGGCTTCACCTGGAAGAAGATGCGGGCAAAAGCCTGCACGATGGGTTTGCGGACTCGGTGTCGAAGACGTATATCGATCTAAACCGATGCGGGACTCCGCTGGTGGAGATTGTGAGTGAGCCGGATCTGCGGACAGCGGACGAGGTCTTCGAGTATCTGACCAAGCTGAAGGAGATTCTGCTGTACACGGGCGTGAGCGACTGCAATATGGAAGAGGGCTCGCTGCGCTGCGACGCGAATGTGAGCGTGATGCTCAAAGGAGCGAAGCAGTTTGGGACGAAGGCTGAAGTGAAGAACGTTAACAGCTTTCGCTATATTCGCGCTGCAGTGGAGTACGAGATCGAGCGGCAGATCGGCGTGATTGAAGACGGTGGACGGGTGGTGCAGGAGTCGCGGCTCTGGAACAGTGCGGAGGGACGGACTTACTCGATGCGGAGTAAGGAGCAGGCGCATGACTACAGGTATTTTCCGGAGCCTGATTTGCCGCCGCTGGTCGTGGGTGCGGAGTGGCAGGCGGAGATTATGAAGATGCTGCCGGAGCTGCCAGAGGCGCGGCGGGCGCGGATGATCGCGGAGTATGAGATCAGCGCGCAGGATGCGGCTACGTTGACGGCGACGCGGGAGTTTGCCGATAGCTTTGAGGCGGCGGCGAAGAAGGCGAAGAGTCCTCGCCGCGTGGCTGCGCTACTGACGAGCGAGTTGACGATGCGTTTGCGGTTAGCAGGTTTGGAGTTGGAGCAGTCGCCGGTGTCGATGGCCGGGATTGTGATGGCGGCGGATCTGGCTGAGTCGGGTGAGTTATCGAGCAAGATGTTGAAGCAGCTGCTGGACATCAGCTTTGAGAAGAAAGAGGACTTCCCTGTCGTTTATAAGCGGGAGAAGCCGCAGCAGATCTCCGATACGGGTGCGATTGAGGCGATGATCGACGAGGTGATCGCGGCGAATCCAAAGCAGGTGGAACAGTATCGCGGAGGGAAAAAGACCGTCGCCGCGTTTTTTGTGGGGAACGTGATGCGGCTGTCGAAGGGGAAGGCGAATCCGGTACTGCTGAATGAACTGGTGACCAAGAAGCTCGATTCGCTTTAGAGATCGAGTAATCGGGAAATGCAGATTTCTAAGTTTTTTTCTGTCGGATATCTCTAGTCCAAATTTTCCTACCACTAGCTAAATAACTAGATGGCAGGGCACGTGGGTTAAGGTTTAATGGGCGGATGCGAAAGCGTGTCTACCTATCCAAAGGTGTCCGTCGCGGGGTGTGCGTGAGTGTTCTGCTTGCTCTTTTCGGGTGCCGAACAGAGGCGCCCTATGTGGTGCCAGAGACGCCGACGCCTCCGAATACGATACTTCTGTCGCAGATGATGCGGGAGTTGTCGGCTACGCCGGGATTTATTGACGCGTTGCTGGCGCAGCTTGATAAGCGGGGCAAGAAGGGACCGGCGTTGATGACCCCGAAGCTCATCAAGCGGCTGCGGGAGCTGATCCTCGGTAATGACTGGCAGGGGCTGGATCGCTTTCCGGGATGGACGATGCAGGAGGTGAACCCGGCGGTAGATGTCATCAACAAGGTGGTGACGAAGCATCCGGAGACGCCGGTCGGAACGCCTTCCGGAGCGCCGACTGAAGCATGGCCATCGGGTGCCGACAAGGGAGTGATTGTGGAGTATCTCGACCTGGGAAGCTACGCGTCGGAGAAGGCCGAGACGGTGAGTCTGGACAAACCCTCAACTCTGCCAGGGCTTTCGAACGCGGAGTTGGTGAGTGAGGTGGGGGCGGGCATCGTGCGGGGCGACGTGGCGAATCCGAAGCTTGCGCCGATGCATCCTAACAGCCAGCGATTGGCGGATGTACTGAACCGGCTGGGCCTGAATGCGCTGCAAGGAGCGCCGACGGTGACAGCGGAAGTGGATGGGAAGACGGCCACAACTCCGGAGGAGCTGATGCAGGCGCTGGTTGCGACGGGGCATTCGCTCGTGATCTACGATTCACGGTACTTCGCCAACTTCGGGCACTTTCACTACAAGGGACAGGATGTGATGATGCCGTTCTACGTGAACTCGCAGATTGCAATTCCGAAGACGAGTCGGGCTTTAGGGTCGCGGCGCTCGCTCCTTGTCCCGGTAAGTCATGCGGAGTATGAGTGGGAGATTCGCGGACCCAAAGTGAATGCGGACGTGAGCTTTTACTTTGGCATCGACGGCAAGGCGGAGTTTCGCACGATGGATACGCTCGATCAAGCTTGGGTGCTTGGCCGTCATGCGCATGAGTATCGGGACGCAGAGGCGTTGGAGGTGACGCGGCTGGTGGGGAAGATGTTGATCGCGTATGTGGATCAGCATCTGCGGCGGCCCGATCTGCCGTTCGGGGGGTACTATCCGCTGGGCGTGTGTCAGGATGGCGTGGCGGCGATCGAGAGGAAGATGACCGGGCATGACACGCTGTTTCCGAATACCGCTGAGGCTGCGTTGTGGGATGACCCTCGCGATGCGGAGATCAACGAGATGATGCTCGCGATCCCTAAGGATCGGAATGGAGGGGCGCCGACGCCGGCGAGGATCTTTGGGTCGTTGCCGAGCACTGACTTTCAGACGATTACGATTCCTGGATTGGCTGCTGACCTGGAGGCTGTGCATGCAGCATGGCAGGATGAGTCGCTGGAGCGGACACGATCGTGGATGGAGAAGATGACGTTGCGGCTTGTTGGTGCGGCTGCGCTGGTGATGCTGGCGGGCGTCGTGGTGTGGAGACGCCGGAGAGCCCGGAAATGATCGTCTGCGCTGGTTGCTCGTGATGCAACTCGTTTGCGGGGCCGAGGCTTCCTATGTAATAGGGAGAATAACCATGGCGACGAAGAAGGCAGCCAAGAAGTCCAGCAAGAAGACAGCATCGAAGAAGAGCGGCGCGAAGAAGTCGAGTTCATCGCGCGAGTACAGCCCGTCAGCAGGCAAGAATGTCGAACGCGAGATGAAGGCGATGAAGCAGGGCAAGCTGAAGAGCGGCCGCAGCGGCAAAAAAGTGACAAGCCGCAAACAGGCGATTGCGATCGGATTGTCGGAGGCTCGTAAGGAAGGGAAGAAGGTTCCTCCGAAGAAGTCCTAGTTTTTTTGTTGCGTTAAATTCGAACGCGAAGCAGTCCCGAGATGACCGCTTCGCGTTGTTATTTCTTGTCGGATGAGGCTGCGGCTGGGGCAGCGGACGCTGGCGCCGAGGTTGTTGGAACAACGCTTTCCTTGCCAGACTTCGAGTCGGTGGTTGATTTCGAATCAGTGCTGAGTTTGGAGTCGCTGCCGGCCTTGCTGGCGCCGTCGCCGGAGGATTTGGGTTTGGCGTTGCCATAGCCGTCGGCATACCAGCCGTGGCCTTTGAAGCTGACGGCAGGAGCGGAGAGGACGCGCTCCAGCTTGCCGCCGCAGTGAGGGCAGGCGGTGATTTCGGGGTCGGAGAACTTCTGGATCTTTTCTGTGTGCTTGTGGCAGGTGGTGCATTCGTATTCGTAGAGCGGCATGATTTCTTTCTCTGTTTCTAGCTTACTGTGATGCGGGACGACGCGTGAAGATGCGATTTCACGCCTCATCGGGTGTCGAATCGTTATAGTTTGCCAAGTTCGATGAGGCGGACGCTGGCGATGGCTTCTACCTTGCGCAGGGCTTCGAGGGCTGCGTTGGCGGAGGCGGCACTGGAGACGTCGATCTGGACGACGGCGATGGCCTGACCCTGGGGGACGCGGCGGGAACGATCGGTTCCGGCCGCCCGGGCCGGATCGGTCGCGCGGCCAAGGGCGAAGTTGGCGATGTTAACCGAATGCTCGCCGAGGATGGTTCCGATGCGGCCGACGACGCCGGGGACGTCGTGGTTGCGGATGGCTACGAGGGTGCCGTGGAGGGGGGCTTCGATGTCGATGCCGTCATAGCTGAGCAGGCGTGGCGAGTTGCCGTGGAGGACGGTGGCCGAGGCGCTGGTGTCTCCGTCGGAGGAGTGGAGGACGAGCTTCAGGACGGAGCCGACGCCGCCGGTGGTGAACTCCTTCTTGTCTTCCTGGATGCGAATGCCGCGTTCGTGGGCGATAGAGGCGGCGTTGATGCGGTTGGCCGTGGTGGCATCGCCGTCGGTGCCGTTGAAGATGCCGGCGATGGCGGCGTTGCGGATCAGGTCGGTTTTGCCGGAGGCGAGGCGGCCGGTGTAGGTGATCTGGATGTTCTCGAGATTTCCCGGCGTCGCGTGGGAGAGGAAGTGGCCGAGGCGCTCGGCCATCTCGATGTAGGGCGCGATCTCGATGTACTCCTCGTGGGAGAGCGAGGGGAGGTTGACGGCGTTCTGGACGACGCCGAGCTTGAGGTAATCGCGGACCTGCATGGCGAGCTGGATGCCGATGGCCTCCTGGGCCTCGTCCGTTGCGCCGGCGATGTGGGGGGAGAGGATGACGTTGTCGAGGTTGAAGAAGGGGGAGTCTTTGAGGGGCTCCTGGTGGAAGACGTCGAGGGCGGCGCCGGCGACGTGGCCGGATTTGATGGCGTCGGCGAGGGCCTGCTCGACGATGAGCTCGCCGCGGGCGCAGTTGATGATGCGGATACCCTTCTTCATGATGCGGATCGAGGTCTGGTTGATGAGGCCTTCGGTCTGGGTGGTGAGGCCGACGTGGAGGGTGAGGTAGTCGGAGGACTTCAGGATCTCGTCGATGGGGACTAGGGCGACGTTGTTTTCGCGTGCTATGACGGGGGCGACGAAGGGGTCGTAGCCGATGAGGTGCATGCCGAAGCTGGCGGCGCGGCGTGCGACTTCGAGGCCGATTCGCCCTAGGCCGACGATGCCGAGGGTTTTGCCGCGCAGCTCGGAGCCCTGGAGGGATTTTTTCTCCCATTTGGCATGGTGCATGGTGGCGTTGGCGCGGGGGATGGAGCGGGCGAGCGAGATCATGAGGCCGAGGGTGAGCTCGGCGACGGCTACGGCATTGGCGCCGGGGGTGTTCATGACGACGATGCCGCGATGGGTGGCGGCGTCGGTGTCGATGTTGTCGACTCCCACGCCGGCGCGGCCGATGACGCGGAGTTTGGGGGCGGACTCGAGGAGCTTGGCGTCGGCCTGGACGGCGGAGCGGACGACGAGGGCGTCGGCGTCGTGCAGTTCGGCGGCTAGACCGTTTTTAATCTGGTCGGGCGTGACGATCTTCCAGCCGGGCTCCTGCTGGAAGACGGCGAGGGTGGCGGGCGAGACTTTTTCGGCTAGAACGATCTTCAAGGCTGACCTCGATTGGGCGGGTTACCCCTCCCCTGGTAGAAAAGCTGCTAAAGTCTTCCAAATACAAAGCTTAGGTTTGGACTAGGGTGCGGCGTAGAGTTGGAAAGTCTTGTAAGTACTAAGCGGTGAAGTGCAAAGTCCTGATGAAGCTGGGGTTACGACGGCTACCGGCACGGTTTTCAGTCCGCTCTCTCCATTGTAGCCAATCCGGAGGAGAGGTTTTGTCAAGTGAGGAAGATTTGCGCAGTGGGTCAGTCTGAAATGATGGCCGTTTTGCAACGCGAAAGACTCTTGGCAGGGCACGAGTTTCCGCGGAATCGTGCCCCGCGGAATAATGCCCCTATGGATAGATCAGGCAGCGGCCCGAGGTTGATTGTCGTGTGCGGCTTGCCTGGTTCGGGCAAGACCACACTCGCGAAGCGGCTTGAGAGCAGCCTCCGAGCGATACGTTTTTCTCCAGACGAATGGATGGATGCCCTTTCGCTGGATATCTACGACGAAGGGGCGCGCGCGAAGATCGAAGCTCTCCAGTGGAAGTTCGCTCGAGACCTTCTCACCCTTGGCCTCACAGTAATCATCGAGTGGGGCACGTGGGGCAGGTCTGAGCGGGACACCTTGCGGCTCGGAGCCCGGGCCCTTGGCGCTGCGGTTGAGCTGCACTATCTCACGGCACCGGTGGATGTTCTCTTCGAGAGGATTCAACAACGGGGCATGGAGAATCCGCCCATAGAACGGGATGCGATGTTGCGATGGTTCGAGATGTTCCAGGCACCGACACCGGAGGAGATGGCTCTCTTCGACGTGCATTCCGCGCCGGGGAGTTGATCTACTTCTGCTATGACGCCGGTGTGCTTCAACGGGCCAGCTGGTAATAGACATCGGTGCGAATCTTCGACGGGTCGGTATTCCACTCGGGCTGCCAGTGACCGTATATCTCCCAATTTGGGCCCGCAAGGCTGTGATTGTTGGCTCTGCACCACTGGCGAATTGCATCGTGCGCGGCGCCGAGGCCGCTATAAGGCCCGAAATGCGTTGCCGATGCCATCGCGCCAGCGGGTGTTGCCGAGAGGACGACCTCGCCTTGCTCAGCAAATGGCCCATAAAGCTCCACTCCGACCTCGAGGCGAATGCTGCCGTCCCAATAGATGGCGACGTGGCGACCGGCCTTCGCCTGCTGCGCCCGCACTGCTTTCCAGACCAGGCCGCAGCACTCCGGTACCACGCGCGAGAGCTCGGATGCTCTCGCCTGGCGTCGGATGACAGCGAGGGGGACACTATCGAGTTGCTGGAGCTGAACGGCGGAAGACGTCATGGGACTTTCCCCTTGTTGAGGTTGGCGTGGGCCCACTTTGTTTTTGCGAGTGTACTGCGCTGAATAGGTTCTCGATACGCCAGCGGTTAAATTCAAAAGGAGCCCACTACAAGAGATGATTCTGCGATGGGAACCTCGCTTTCGAGGAACTTCGCGGGTGACAACGAGACGTGATAGTGCCGAATAGCCGACGATCCACCCGGAACCCAGAAGGGCGCATGGATAGAACTCTTCACTTGAGTGCATTAGTCAATTCTCGCCAGTTCAGATTATCTCCGGTTTGGCTTTGCGCGAAGTGTCAAGGCAGTGCCTGGCCGGCCAAAAAGGAGCCTCGCCGTGGCTTGGTTAGGGAGTCTGCTTAGCCAACCGCTCTTTGACCGCCTTTTCAAGCAACCTTATGTGGTCATCGGAATCAGACAGCATGCCTTGAGCGCAATCAGGGATGACGGATGCACCGCAAACTTGGACAGTATTCACGACATACATCGCGCGATAGACCAGGGTCATCGAGACTGCGGTACCTTTGTTGTCATCGATTCCCATCGTAACAAGCCTAAGCTGCCATCCTTGTGGATTTAGATCAGCCTCCTCATAGCGGGGACTTCTCGCCACAGCAAGCCGAAGCGCACTGCAAAGCTGACCTCCTACTACATCTCCAGGCAACGAGACGCAGTGGATGGCTATGTCGGTCTTGGTGGTTTGACCGAATGCAGCGGAGGTTAGCAAGACAGCAAGCAACAAACTTTTCATGCATACGAAAGTAACAATTTGCTCAATTGGGTCAATGACCCGTTTGTGGTACGACTACTGCAGGGGTATCGCGTTTTGCTATCAAGGGCTGAACGATTCCTCGAAGCATGCTGATCGATGGTCTTTGAATCGGCACATGCGAAGATCTCGGGAAGGCGTCGATCGGACGTGCCCGTTTACGACTTAGCCCGCGTATGCGCCTTTGCCTTCCATGACGCCGTGGGGTAGTGACAATTCATTCGACATTTTAAGATCCGTTCTTCTGTCAGGATCCTTTGCTTCTGCCGATGTTCGAGCCGTCGTCATTCAGGGAGTTGGTCGCCTTCGGGCTCAGGCAACCAAAGAACTCCCAGCCAGACCGATTAAGCAAGCCAGTGCAGCGACCGTGCCGGCTGAGTAGTCCTGGCTCCTGGGCAATTGTTCCCGGATGACGTTAGGACTCTATCGGAAACCGCTCCGAAGAGATGGAGTGGTTGAGGATGTTGAGGTGGAGCGGTTCGGATAGAGCCGTGAGAAGGAAGCCGGTGGTGCGGTCGGGGCAGGATGTGTCGGTCTATGGGTTTTCA
>WNFC01009417.1_pt1 | contig 10818 bp, 11 predicted proteins | sample 5400541 | NCBI WGS metagenome assembly WNFC01 (sample SAMN13153342, study PRJNA577476) | soil metagenome | isolation source: 120 cm saprolite under Douglas fir tree site 2 hole 2 replicate 1 | place: USA:California | collected 2015-04-18
ACGGGAACAACGACGAGCTTCTCGCTGCGGCCGAGATCGGGAAAGGCACTACAATTTTCCGCAAGTGGACCGCTGAAGAGCGCTTGCATCGCGCGCATGAAGACGATGGCGGTGACGAGGAGGCCGAGCGCGGCAACGGCAGTGAATGAAGCTGCAATAGCAAAGGAACCTTTGAAGATGAGAAACTCGCCGATGAATCCGTTTAGTCCGGGCAGGCCGAGCGATGAAAACATGGCGACGCTCATCCAGCCGCAGAGCAGCGGCGTGCGTTGCATCAGTCCGCCGAAAGCGTTGATGTCGCGAAGTCCGCGTCGTTGCTCGAGCAATCCGACGTAGTAAAACAACGCGGCCGCGGTGATGCCGTGATTAAAGATCTGCATGAACACGCCGCTCAACGCCGCCTGCATCTCAATCAAAGACGATGTCGATCTAGCCGTGACGGCGAAGAGACCAAGCATGCAATAGCCGAGATGGTTGACTGATAGGTAGGCGACCATCCGCTTTAGATCGGCCTGCGCCCAGGCAGCAAGCGAAGCGAAGACAATCGAGCACACCGCCAACGCGAGTAGCCACGGCGCAAGAATTTTGATTTCGTTCGGGAAGAGAGGAAGGAGCAAACGCACGAAACCGTAAACGCCCATCTTCGACAGCGCGCCGGTCAGGACCATCGACACGCCGGTGGGCGCGGTTTCGTAGGCGTCCGGTAGCCAGGTGTGAAATGGAAAGAGCGGAACTTTCACTGCGAGTCCGAGAAAAATTCCAGCAAACGCGAGCCAGGCGATGTTGCCGCGGAGCAATTCGCCGCTTTTTCCGAGATTGGAGAGCGCGGCGAAGTCGAAGGTGCCTTTAGCGAAATAAATTCCGAGAAACGAGAGCAACATCGCGACGCTGCCGAGAAAAGTGTAGAGAAAGAACTTCGTCGCAGCACGATCACGATTTTCGCCGCCCCAGATTTTCATAAGCAGAAACGCCGGGATCAGGCTCATTTCGTAAAACAAAAACCAAAGAACGAAATTCTGAGCAGTGAAGGTGCCGTAGAGCGCGGCTTGCGTAAGCAACATGAGCGCGCAGAAACCGCGATCCATTCGTTGCGCAAGGAAGGCGAACGGAAAAACAAGCGACGTTAGTAAAACGAGCAGCAGACTCAAGCCGTCGATGGCGACGAGATATTCGGCACCGATCGCTGGAATCCAGGCGTGGCGTTGGATCACTTGAAGCCCGGTCGCGTTGACGTCGAACTTTTGCCAAAGCATCAATGCGCAGAAGATCGCGAGCGCATTGAACATGAGAGCAATCGCGCGGGCGTTGTTTGGTCGGCCAACGTAAAGTGCAACTACGCCGGCGAGCGGAATCAGAATGAGGGTCGTGATCAAAGCAGCCATGCGTAAAGGATGAGCAGCGCGAGCATGCCGACGGCGACGACGCCGAGATAAGTTTGGATTTGTCCCGAGTGCCATGCGGACATGACGCGGCCGAGGCCGCGCGTGCCGGCGGTTGCTTCATCCACGCCGGCGTTAATGCCGCGCTCGTCACAACGGTCGGTGAGCTTTCCGAAAAGCTGGGCGAGCCGGCCGATGTCTTGCACCAGACCATCCCAGACATGTCGATCCAACCAATCAGCGATCTCCGCGAAACTGCGGGCTGTCGCGACAACGGTGCGTTCGTAAAGTTCGTCGAGCCACATTTTGTTTTCGAGAAACCGAAACAAAGCGGGCTGCGCGTGGGCGAGAGGATCGATTTCCGGCGGGCGATGTCGATCTTGCGCGAGAATCTTTCGATACATCAACCAGCCGAGTCCGATACCGATGGCTACAAGGGCGAGCGAAACGAAAAGCATCGGCTGCCCTAAGAGCGACGTATTGAAATGCGCGGATTCTCCGTTAAGATAAGCCTGCAACCACGGCCATGCCGGGGTGAGAATCACGCCAAGAAAGATTGAGCAGGTCGCAAGAACGATTAGCGGGACCGTCATCACCCGCGGACTTTCCTGCGCATGTTCCGAGGCGGCACCCCGGTCACCAAAAAAAACATAGATCATTTGCCGCGTCATATAGAGAGCGGTCAACAGAACACCGGCGAGCATGAGGTAATACGGCAGGGGCGAGACGTCCCAATGCGCGGTGGCGTGGAGGATTTCTTCTTTAGTCCACGCTCCGGAAAAAAAGAACGGCACACCGCTAAGGTTCATCATGCCGATCGCGTAGGTGAGAAACGTGACCGGCATGATCCAGCGCAAGTCGCCCATTTTGCGAATGTCCTGTTCGTGATGAGTGCCGTGAATGACCGAGCCGGCGCCGAGGAACAAGAGTGCTTTGAAAAAACCGTGCGCGATCAGATGCATGATGCCGGCGGCGACGCCGCCCACGCCTAACGACACCATCATCAATCCCAATTGCGAGACGGTGGAGTAGGCGAGGATGCGCTTGATGTCGAACTGCGCAAGCGCGATGAGCGAAGCCATCAAGGCGGTGATGACACCAATCGATACGACGACGGTGAGCGACGGCGTTACGCCGTCAATTGCGCCTAACGAGAAGAGCGGATAGACGCGCGCAACGAGAAACACCCCGGCGGCGACCATGGTGGCAGCGTGAATCAACGCGCTCACCGGCGTTGGACCTTCCATCGCGTCCGGCAACCAGACGTGGAGCGGGAACTGTCCCGACTTGCCGACCGCGCCGCAGAAAATCAGGAGCGCGATGAACGTGGCGCTGACACCAATCGCAATAAGTCCCGCGTTTTCGAGACAACCCCTTCCATCATCGTAAAAGAGGAGCGTGCCGCTCCTGCCGTAGAGCCAAAGAATGCCGAGGAAAAATCCGATGTCGCCAATGCGCGTGGTGATGAAGGCCTTTTTCGCCGCCGCGGCTGCGCTCGGTTTGTGAATCCAGAATCCAATCAATAGATACGACGCGAGCCCGACCAGTTCCCAACAGACAAAGAGAAGTAGCAAGCTGTTCGCGATAACGACGCCGAGCATGGCGGCGGAAAAAAACGACATATAGGCGAAGAACCTGGTGAAATCTTTGTCGCCAGCCATGTAGCCGATGCTGAAAACAAAAATGCAAAGGCCGACCAGCGTGATCATCACCAGCATGGCGGCGGCGAGCGGATCGAGCACCGACCCGACGCGGAGTGCTTGTTCACCAAAAGTGAACCAGGTGAAATTATGAACGGCGCGATAGTTTGGCGTTTGCAGCGTTGGCAAAAAAGCTGCGACCGCGAGAATAAGCGCGACAATTTGACCGATAATCGCGAGCGCTGCTGCACCGGTTCGCCGCGAATTGGCCAAACTCAAAATCAAGAGCGAAACCGCGAGCGGCACCGCGGGAATCAGCCACAGATTGGTGACGATCCAGGAATTCATCCTTTGAGCTGATCGAGTTTATCGACGTTGGTCGTTCGATAGTGACGATAAACCGCGATCACGAGCGCGAGTCCTACTGCCGCTTCGGCCGCAGCAATGGCAATCGAAAAGATCGCGACCATCACGCCGGTGGGTTGCTGCGGCCCCGGACCAAAGCGCCAGAAGACGATAAAATTCAAGTTGGCCGCGGCGAGCATCATCTCGATACCGATCAAAATGAAAATCGCGTGACGCCGACTGAGCGCGGCCAGCAATCCGATGCAGAACAACGCCACGGATACGACAAGAAAGATCGACAACGTCGGTGCCATTAGCGCTTCTCCTCCATCACGAGAATAAGCGCGCCGATCAGCGCCGCGGTGAGCAGCAGCCCGACGCATTGCAACGGCCAGACGTAATCGGTCATCAGCACTTCGCCGATCCTTTTCACCGTGAGCGCTTCGATTTGCGGCGGTGCGATGGACAGCGCCGGCGTCCGGAGAATTGCCCAGACCAAACCGGTGAACACCGCGATCGCGACAACAACTCCGCCCCAGTTGAACTTGCTGGGTGTCGCTGCTTCGCGTCGCGTCAGCAAAATCGTGAACACGATCAAGACCGCGACCGCACCGACATACACGAACACTTGCACCAACCCGACGAACTCGGCACCGAGCAAAAAGTAGAACGCTGCGACGGCAACAAACGCCACCGCAAAACTAAGTGCGGCGTGGATTAGCTTTGGGAGCGACGCCGCCGCGAATGCGGCTGCAAGAGTGAGAATGGCGATGACGATAAAGGCGGCGCTGTTCATTCGGCGAAACGATAGGTGCGAGGAGCGAATTTCTTTCCTGTATCGAGCAACCGCGACAGCCCGATGTAAACCACTGCTACGACTCCCAACGACCAAAGCCATCCGGCTAGCCCGCGTCCCTGGTAATGCCAGATCGCAGCGGCAATGATGCAGGTAAAGGCCATCGGCAACATGAATTTCCAGGCGAGGTTCATGATCTGATCCACCCGCGTGCGCGGGAGCGTCCCGCGAAGCCAGATGTAGACGAAAAGGAGCGCGGACAGCTTCGCGAAAAACCAGACGTAGGACGGAATAAATTGGAGGCCGCCGATTGGTGCGTGCCAGCCGCCAAGAAACAGCGTCACGGCAAGGCCACTAATGGCGAACATGCCAAAATATTCTGCCATGAAAAACGTGGCGTATTTGAATCCGGAGTATTCCGTCATGTGTCCGGCAACAATTTCGGACTCGCCCTCGGGCACATCGAATGGAGTGCGGTTAGACTCCACGAGGCCGGAGACAAAAAACAGGATAAACGCGGCTGCGCCCCACGGCGTCGTGGCGAACCAGTGTGGCACGATGCCTAACGAGTAACGGTCTTGCGCGGCGACGATCGCATCCGGTGAAAGCGAGCCGACAACCATCACCACCGGAAGCGTCGTGATGATGAGCGGCAACTCGTAGCTGACCATCTGCGCAATCGCGCGCATCGCCCCGAGCATCGAGAATTTATTATTGCTGCCCCAACCGGCCATGAAGACCGCGAGCTCGGTGGTAGAACCGACTGCGAAGAAAAACAAGATGCCGCCATCAATCGCGAACGGCGTCATGTTTCGGCCATAAGGAATTACGCCGAGCGCAAGAATCGCCGTTGCGGCTATCATGATCGGCGCGAGAAAGTGGACGACCTTATCGGCGCGCGCCGGCACGATGTCTTCCTTGATCAACATCTTGATCCCGTCGGCCACCGGTTGAAAAAGGCCGAACGGACCGACGCGATTTGGCCCATAGCGATTTTGTATACGTCCGAGGATTTTTCGCTCCAATACAGAGATGAGCGCAAAGAGTGTGAGAAACACACCGAGCAACATTGCGATGTTGATGAGACTCGATGCGACTTGGATCAACCAATCAGGCGCACCTGTAAGCAGCGAGAGCAGCCACTGCTTTGCGCGGATGAAAACCTGATCAAGAGACTGGCTGCTCATTTCCGATGAAGAAAAGCGGTGCCCAGTTCTTTAATCAAGGCAGATCGTCTCGGCACGGATTAACACAGATGAAACACAGATAAAAAGGCTGTAGCGTTGTTTTCCCGTGCTCACTGTAAACCTCTGTCCATTTGTAGCTCTTTAATTGTCCCAGCGATGACCATGCACCCTTACTTTTTTATCGCTATCTTTTGCGGCGTAGCGGTTGTCTTTCCGATGATGCCGTTGGCATTGGCCTGGCTCTGGAGACGTTTTTTCCAGCCCCCAAAACCTGGCGCGGAGAAGAATGCGACCTACGAGTGCGGCGTTGAGTCGTTAGGCGAAGCGCAAATCCAATTCAGATCGCAGTATTACCTTTACGCGATTATTTTTTTGATCTTCGACGTCGAGGCAATCTTTCTTGTCCCATTTGCCGTGGCCTTCACCGGTTTGCCGGTCGGAGCATTCATCGCCATTCTGGTCTTCCTCCTGCTGCTCATTGAAGGACTGATTTGGGCTTGGAGCAAAGGCTGCTTAAATTGGGGAGTGAAAGCTTAAAGTGAGATGAGCGAACAAATCGACGAAGGGCTGCGCAGCGAGCTGCAAAAACAGGGGATTTGGGTGACCTCGATGCAGGAGCTTTACAACTGGGGGCGACGTAACTCGATTTGGCCGCTGCAATTTGGGCTGGCCTGTTGTGCAATCGAGATGATCGCAACCGCTGCGTCGCGCTACGATATTGCCCGCTTCGGCGGCGAAGTTTTTCGGCCATCGCCGCGGCAGGCAGACTTGATGATCGTGGCCGGCACGGTGACGAAAAAAATGGCGCCGCAAATCGTGCGCCTTTACAACCAGATGCCCGATCCGAAGTACGTTATCTCGATGGGCGCCTGCGCAATCTCCGGCGGACCGTTCAAACAAGGTTACAACGTGCTGAAAGGAATCGATCGTTACATCCCGGTCGATGTTTACATTCCCGGTTGCCCACCGCGGCCTGAAGCGCTGCTGCACGCGTTTATGGAATTGCAGCGAAAGATCGACAATCAGAAATTAAGCGGCGCGGACAAGGCCGCTCATCTTGATCTTAGTCAGCCGAGCGAATTTCCGGTGCCTGCGTTTGGGGCACACGATTTGGAACCACCTGCGAATCCCGCTGTCTTTCAGCCGCCGAAAATAGAGCGCACTTCGTAATGGAGCCTCTCGAGCAAATTAAGGCGCGCGTCGAAGCGGCCCTGCCAGGGGCTAAGATCGAAATTGTTACAAATCCGGGACCGGCGAATCAGCCGTCGCTTTTGATCGACAATCAGCATGCCCAGGCTGTTGCGAAGTTTTTGCGCGACGATCCTGCGTTGCGTCTCGATTTTTGTTCAAACGCGACCGGTGTTGATTGGCTTGATCGCAAGGTATCTAAGAAAGTGAAAGTAAAGAGGATGGTAGAGGGAGAGGAAAAGGAAGTGGAAGAAACGCAGGAAGAATTTTTCCTCGGTTATCTCGAAGCGGTCTATCACCTTTACTCGGTTACGCAGAAACACGGTCCGGTCATCATTCGCATGCGAACCGCGGACCGCGCAGAAGGCACGCGTTTGCCGTCGCTCACTCCGCTTTATCGGAGCGCGGAATTTCAGGAGCGCGAAATTTATGATCTCTACGGCGTTCGCTTTGACGGTCACCCGGATCTGCGGCGCATCTTGATGTGGGATGAGTTTGAAGATCATCCGATGCGCAAAGATTATCGTGAGCCGGACGATTATGAGTACGAGCCGACACCGCACGACGACGTGCTCGAAAAAGCGAAACTCCATTATACCCCGCGGCCGCAATTGGACGGCGCGGAGCAGATCACGGCGCGGAGTGATGAAGTGTTGGAGTAAAGGAGTAGTGGGATCGGAATGAGCGCGACTGGGTTTCAAGAACTAGAGCAAGCGCCATCGCGAATGAGCTCGCGATTGGAAGGCGAGTTGCTCGAGGTGTCAATGGGTCCGCAACACCCATCCACCCATGGCGTCTTCCGGATGAATGTCGCGCTGGAAGGTGAGATCGTCCGCAAGCTCAAGCCAGTCTTCGGATACCTCCATCGCAATCATGAAAAGATCGGCGAGAACACCAGTTATCTTGGCTCGATGCCGTACACCGATCGGCTCGACTATTTTTGCTCGATGACAAACAACTGGGCCTATGCGCTCAGTGTGGAGAAACTGGCGGGCATCGAGGTTCCCGAGCGCGCCGAATATCTGCGTGTGATTTTGGCCGAACTAACGCGGCTGCAAAACCACACTTCGCTTCTTGGATTTCTCCTTAGCGATATGGGCGCATGGGGTACGCCGTTGATGTATGCGTTTCGCGAGCGCGAAAAAATCCTCGATCTTTTCGAGTCGCTCTCCGGTTCACGCATGATGTGCGACTACATGCGCTTCGGCGGATGTCGCCTCGATGCAGGCTCGGATTGGATGGAGCGAGCACGAAAGGTAGTGGATGTTTTCCCGCGCTTTCTCGACGAGTTCGAAAAGCTGATTGTCGAGAACGAAATCGTTATCGCCCGCACCCAGCATGTTGGAAAGCTCTCCGCCGATCTCGCAATTAATGCCGGTATCACCGGCCCGATGTTGCGCGCCTGCGGTGTGAACTACGATATCCGCAAAGTTGACGGCTATGGATTTTATCCGCGTTTTAAATTTCGCATGCCGCTCGGTGAACACGGCGATACCTACGATCGCTTAATGATGCGCGTGCTCGAAATGCGCGAAAGCATTGGAATCTTGAAACAGGCTTTCGAACAAATAGCGCCCGGTCCAGTAATGAATCCGAAGGTAAAGATCCGCGCCTTCCGTCCGCCCGCAGGCGAAGCCTACGGACGTATCGAAGGACCGAAGGGAGAATTGGGCTTCTATTTAATCAGCGATGGCGGAACGAATCCTTATCGTTATCGCGTCCGGCCACCAAGTTTCATTAATTTGACTGTTTTAGAAGACCTTTGCCTCGGCCACACCGTCGCCGACGTAATGGTTATACTTGGCAGCGTCGATATCGTGATGGGAGAAGTGGATCGCTAGAAAAGTGAAAGGGTTATAATGTTAAAACGGTTTCGGAGTCCGCACTCATTTAACGTTTTAACACTTTAGGATTCACATGATCGGTACGGGCATACTCAAGGGAATGGCAGTCACGGCGCGAAATTTCGTTGGAAGTTATTTCGAGAAGGATCGCCTGATTACAGTTCAATATCCGGAGGAACAAAATCCACTGCCGGAAAACTACCGCAACTTTCCATTCCTGATTTATGACACAGAGGATGCGGAAGCGGGATTGCGCTGCGTGGCCTGCAAGATCTGCGAGAAGGAGTGCCCGCCGCAGTGCATCTATATTATTAAGAGCGAAGACAAGAAACCCGACTACATGGGCAAGCCGCAGTTTTATCCAGCGGTCTTCGACATTGATATTTCCGTCTGCATGAGCTGCCAGATATGCGTTGAGGTTTGTCCCTTTGAGGCGATTAAAATGGACAAGGTTTTCGAACTAAGTCGTCGCGAACGGTTCGACGCCTTACTTATGCGCAAAGACGAGCTGGCCAAATCGAACATCTACTACCACAACATTCATCCGCTGGAGGCCGCTGAAGTCGACGCAAAGCTCGCGGAGGCCGCAGCGAAAAAGAAAACCGCGCCAGGGCCCGGACCACTGGCGGGTCCAGCACCAGCGGCCGGCGCGACACCAGCGACCACTACATAATTCGTGTTGCCTCTTATGGCATCGTAAGCGGCTTACGATGCATGGTTGGGGTGCACAGGCCGCTGGCTTTTTGTTCGCGGCCGCGTGCCGTGAACAAGACATTCTTCTTTGGCACAATTGGTCTCTTGTGGAAGTTTTCCCGCGTAAAATCGTGAGCCAGGGTGGCGAAATTGGCAGACGCGCCAAACTTAGGATTGCGAAATCGTCGATTTCAACGCATCGCTTTCTGTTTCAAAGTGAAGCGCTTTTACGAGGGGGGGGAAACGCCGTTTTTGCTGAAATCGCGCAATGCTGCGAATGGTGAGCAGAAAGGCCGTTATTCTAGCACAAATTCTAGCACAGCCAGCGACCGAAGCTTTCGCTCTAGGCCTCCCGACAAATCAGCGACTAACCAATTGCATCATCTTTTTGCCGTTGCGGTCAAAAAATGGGGCGCAACACGCCTTCGACATGGAGTGCTGTACCCCCTGGTCATTATCCGTTACGAACTCATAGATAGCCGAAAAATCTTCGGTGGCATGTCCATCGCGCATTGCCAGTCGGTACATTTCTTTGGTCAAATTAGTTAGCGGCCGCCAAGTACGAACACGATCGTGCGGAAGTGCCGTGTCCACCAATCGCGATCATGCCGTTCATGCCGGTCTTGACGCGGCGCTGCGACAGCAGAGTTGCCAGAATTGGTCTGGCTTTGGTTTTGGCCTCTTTGAGCTTGTCCCGCCCGCGCGGTGGAACCTTGCGGCAAGTTTCCCGGTCGAATGTTTCCTCCCTGCTGCGGAGCGGTCCGCGCGGGATTGCTCTGAGCAGCCGGCGCCCTTCCCTCTGGCATAGCGGCATTAGAGGAGTGTCGACTGGGAATGGGAAGCGCAAAACCTACGCCCCCGCCACGCTCGCCTGCATCCAGGGATTGCGTTAGCAACAGCAACCCGGTGACTAAGAATGATGCAATTGTTTTCATACCAAAAGCTGCTTTCGTCCCATTCTCGTGGCCATTGCGCGATGGTAGGATTTTGCCCTCCCTCTTATGAATGATCCTCAAGCTTCGACTGGCTGCGCTGCATCCAACGGATCCTCTCTCTTGCTGAGGGCGCGGCGCAGCTTGGCCAGCGCAATGTTCTGCAATTGCCGAATACGTTCCCTCGTAACACCGAAATCTTTACTGACGCCTTCCAGAGTTTTCGGCTTTCCACCGTCGAGACCGAAACGCTGAGAGATGATTTTCTTTTCCCGGCTGTCGAGCACTGCGAGGAGGCCATCCACTTCACCGCGCAGGTTCTTGTCGCGCAACAATTCAAAGGGCGTTTGCGCATCTTCGTCGCCAATCACCTCGCTAAACTGCGTCGAGTCATCGTCCCCAATTGGGGCGTCGAGCGATGCGGGGCGGATACCGAGACTTTTTAATCGTTCAACTTTTTCGCTGGCGATGCCGATTTCTTCGCCAAGTTCGTCGTCGGTCGGTTCGCGGCCGAGTTCGTCGCTCATCTGCAGCGAGACTCGGCGCACCTTTGCGATTTTATCGACGAGATGGACCGGTAGTCGGATCGTTTTGCTCTGATTGGCCAGAGCGCGCTTAATGGATTGTTTGATCCACCACATCGCATAGGTGCTCAGCTTCGCGCCCTTAGTCGGGTCGAAGCGCTCGACTGCTTTGGTCAATCCGATGTTACCCTCGGAGATCAGATCGAGTAGCGGCAGCCCGAGATTGGCGTAATCGCGCGCGATGGTTACAACGAGCCGTAGATTCGCGTTAATCATCCGCTCCCGCGCCG
>WNFC01026821.1_pt1 | contig 10816 bp, 10 predicted proteins | sample 5400541 | NCBI WGS metagenome assembly WNFC01 (sample SAMN13153342, study PRJNA577476) | soil metagenome | isolation source: 120 cm saprolite under Douglas fir tree site 2 hole 2 replicate 1 | place: USA:California | collected 2015-04-18
ATTCTACTTGAGAGCGTTCGAGTGGCATTGGAAGGCTGAGCGCTGATCCAAGTCGATTGCACGGTTACTGGTAGGAGGTAGTGTGGGAGCCTTTGAGAGACTACGCTCTGACGAACGGGACGACAGAGACCGACAATTTGATCACATTGTCGGCAACAGCCCCGCTCTTGAATCAGCTCTCGCGGAAGTGCAACGTGTGGCGCCAACTGATTCCACTGTGCTGGTTCTGGGAGAAACCGGAACGGGGAAGGAATTGATCGCCCATGCCATTCACAATTTGAGCGCGCGCTGCGGACGCCCCTTCGTGAAGGTTAACTGCGCTGCCATTCCCTTCGATCTCCTGGAGAGTGAGTTGTTTGGGCACGAGAAAGGTGCCTTTACCGGGGCCGTAGCACAAAAACTCGGCCGTTTCGAAATGGCTGATACCGGCACTCTTTTTCTTGACGAAATTGGGGACCTGCCGCTGGCCGTACAGCCGAAACTCTTGCGCGTTTTGCAGGAACAAGAGTTCGAACGCCTTGGCAGCGCCCGTACACATCACATCAACGTGCGTCTGGTTGCCGCCACTCATCGCGATCTGGCCCAGATGGTTGCACGTACTGAATTCCGCAGTGATCTTTATTATCGGCTGAACGTTTTTCCGGTCGTGGTTCCGCCCCTGCGAGAGCGCCGGGAGGACATACGCCAGTTGGTCCTTCATTTCGCCGAGGTATTCGCCCGGCGGATGGGGAAGCACATTGAACAAATACCGGAGACAACCGTGGATGCATTCATTGCATATCCTTGGCCCGGCAATGTACGTGAACTCCAAAACCTCATTGAACGAGCCGTAATCCGATCGGACGATGGCGTGCTGCCCAATCCTCTGCCTCCATCACAGACGAACACAGTCCCCACGGTTGCTCCACAGGGCACACTGCGCGAATACGAAGCAACTCTGATCTTGGAGACATTGCGGGCTGCCGGAGGAATGATAGGAGGACCGGGCGGAGCGGCTGCCCGGCTGGGGCTTAAGCGTACAACATTAGTCTCCAAGATGAAGAGGCTCGGGATATACCGACCGCGGTATCAGCGACTCATCCATGGGGTCAACGAGGGACCGGAACTGGCGGTATGAGTCCCGTTCGGCGCCTTGCCCGGCGCGCTTGCACGGGCTCGCACAAAAGTTAGTTAGTTGTTCCTGCCTTAAACACCTTATGAAACCAACTTGTGCCATACGCAATTTATGTGCTGCTCCAAAGGTCGATATGGCGTCACGGCGATATTTCGACGCCGTTTATCGTGTCAGCGGAAGTCTCCGGATCTTCCATCCCTCACGATCTTGACCGTATTCGCTTGCTTTTGAGTCCGGTCGTCGTACCCGAGCATAAGGCGTCCGATCACATCGACTTGGAATATCAATTGCACATAGTCATGCGTAGTTCGCGCTAGGTTGACTGCTCACGAAAGGACTTGGTTATGTCAAAGAAGTTTGAGGGAAAGGTCGCGGTTGTCACCGGAGGCTCGGCGGGAATGGGCCTGGCTACCGCGAAGCGCTTCGTCCAAGAAGGGATGGATCACGTGTTCATTACTGGCCGCGGTAAAGACGCGCTGGATGCTGCAGCTGCCGAGATTGGAAAGAACGTGACGGCGGTACAGGGCGACGTGGCCAAGCTTTCTGACCTTGATCGTTTATACGACACCGTAAAAAAACACAATCGACAGATCGACATCATTTTTGCGAATGCTGGCCTCGCGAAGCTGGCCCCGTTTGGGACGGTGGACGAGAAGTTTTTCGACCTTCATTTCGACGCCAACGTGAAGGGACTCTTCTTTTCCGTGCAAAAGGGTCTTCCGCTAATGAAGGACGGAGGCTCCATCATCCTTAATGGATCTATTGCCGATATCAAGGGCTTTCCCGCGATGAGCGTGTATAGCGCCACCAAGGCCGCGGTACGTTCCTTTGCGCGGACTTGGACCAATGACTTGCGTGACCGCCGCATTCGAGTGAATGTACTCAGTCCCGGTCACATCGACACTCCGATTCTGGAAGACCTTCAGCAGGGCGAGGCACTCCTGAAGATGAAAAAAGAGATGGAGAATAACGTCCCACTCGGAAGATTGGGAGACCCGGACGAGATTGCCAAAGCTGTTTCATTCCTCGCTTCCGATGAGGCCAGCTATGTCTCGGGTGCAGAGCTTTACGTCGATGGTGGCGTGGCCCAAATCTGAGTGCTGCAATGTGCGGCGTGCACAGCAACATAAAGAAGGCTCAAGATGAACACACGAGAGCGGCCGGGAATTTTTGGCGGTTTGTCTGTGGCCGCCATGCTGACGGCAGCGCTGATCGGGATTCTCTTCTTTGCGTGGAGAGTTGCGGGAATGCCGTTCGTGCCATTCGACACGTTTGACTGGCTGACGCGAGTGCTTCCTGGGCGCCTCATCGCGTTCGGCATCGGGACGATGGTGAGCATCATTCGAGTGCTCAACCTGGGTCCGATTGCATCGACCGCGAAAATGATGGAGCAAGCGATAGCCATCGCCATTCTGTTCATCGCCGGGGTTGTCGGCGGCGTGATTCTCTTCCTGGTTCTTCGCGCCACACGCAGCAGATATGGACTTACTGTGGGACTGGCGCTCGGAGTTGTTTTCGGCTTTCCAGCAATGCTCATCAGCCTGCACGCGAGCACGACTGCGAATGTCGGGCCGGGGGCGGGTGCAGTCTGGGTGCTGGCGGCATTTCTCGTTTGGGGCGCAGTTCTCGGCCGGGCAGAACAACAGCTGATCAGTATTGCGCAGCCAACTGAGAAACTCGCCGAACCAGCGGTTGAGCGCATTGACCGCCGTCGCTTCCTGGTAAAGCTAGGTGGCACTACGGCGCTGATCACGGTGGCGGGAGCAGTGGTGGGCGAGTTAGCCGAGGCGCGACGCCGAGAAGCGGTGATGAAGGCCGGCGGGGAGTTGATGCGGTGGTCAGCAACGCATCCGCTGCCCAAGGCGAATGCGGCGGTGCAACCTGCGCCGGGTACCCGGCCCGAATTTACTCCTCTGGACCGACATTACCGCATTGATATCAATACCATTCCACCGAAAATCGACCAGCGGCAGTGGCGCCTGAAGGTTTCCGGGCTCGTGGAAAGACCACTGGCCCTCACGCTAGAACAATTGCAGAGCTACGAACCCATGCACCAGTTCATCACGCTGTCGTGTATTTCGAATCCAGTCGGCAGCGACTTGATCGGTACACAGCGCTGGACCGGGGTGAGCCTCCAGCGATTGCTACCGGATCTACGTCTCAAGCCGGGTGCGACCCACTTGAAGATGCGCTCGGCAGATCAGTTCTTTGAAGTGGTTTCTCTAGACGCGATCAAGGGCGATCCGCGGATCATGCTGACTTATGCCTGGGACGGCGTACCGCTCCCGCGGGAGCACGGCTTTCCGCTCAGAATCTATATTCCCGACATACATGGTATGAAGCAGCCCAAATGGATCGAATCCATCGAGGCCACTGATCATTGGGAACCAGGCTACTGGGTCGAGCGCGGCTGGAACAACGTAGCGCAAATGCATGCGACCTCAGTGATCGACACGGTCGCGGTCGATATGACCATGATCGACACCGATCACCGCAAGCTGGTGCCGATTGGCGGGATTGCACATGCGGGGTCGCGGGGAATATCGAAAGTTGAAGTGCAGGTGGACAGCGGTCCGTGGGAGCGGGCGGAGCTACGCGCTCCGCTGTCAGAGTTGACCTGGGTCATCTGGCGCTACGATTGGCCCTATCAGTCGGGCAGGCACACCTTTGCCGTGCGGTGCTATGAAGGAAACGGGACACCGCAAATCGCCACTCCCAGCCCGCCGGAACCGAACGGGGCCACGGGTCTGGACACGAAGTCAATGATGTTGTGACAACACACGTGCCGTCGTGGAGCACTCGCGAGAACGACGAAATGAGTGAAAAGGCAATGTCAAATCTTCAGGATCGTCTGGATGACATCAGGAAGGCATTCGAGTCTGGAGCCGCGCCGTACAACGCACCGCATGAGGCTATCGGGAAATCACAGTTAGCCATATTGCGGCACGTAAACGGAATCCAATTTTTTGATAAACCACTTTTGCGCCATTCTCGGACTTGACGTGAAGAAAAGGAGTCTTTCCCGCCGCCAGAATCTGAGCTGCGAGGAATGTCACGAGGGCCCGCGCATATCCGCGGCCGCGAAATTCGGGAAGAGTGCACACTGCGCTGATTTCGGCAAACGCAGTGGATAGTAATCGCTCGCCGGCCATTGCGACCAACCGCCCATCGCTCGCGCGTATCCCGAAATATCTTCCCATCTGGATTGTTTGCGGTGAGAACGGGCCGGGCTCGGTGGCAGCGGTAAGCTCCAGCATTTCGGGAACGTCCGTCGTCCCGAGTGGAAGGGGCGCGACAGGCGGAAGGTCCAGTGGAGCCTCACAAATCATCTGGTCGATCCACCGAGAGCGGTCGACTTGCCAACCGCCCGGCACATCGAAGGGACTGGCGGTAAAAAACGCGACGTGCTCGCCGGGACTGACCAGCCGTTGTAAATCGGCGAATGCATCCTTTGTGGGATGAAGAAACGCCGCAAACGGGGAAACATCCGGCGGATATCGTCGCGCAAGGCCGTGCGAGCGGGCCAGGATCCGGTGTTCCGTTGTAAGCGCGGACCAGATCGGGTTGTCAAGAGACTCTAGCATGCAAATCCGCGTTCCGACCGCCGATCACACCGCCCTCACTGCTTAACGGCCTGCTGAATTGGTATAACCAAAAGCCATTTATTGGCCTGATCGGGGCCGGGCAAATGGCTGATGTATGTGCCGTTCCGGCCGCCGCGGGTGAAACCCTGGAGGTCTTCTGGTTGGGGAGGTTAGCCACGCCACTTCGCCTTTCTGCCAAGATCAGATTCCAAGAAAGACCGTACGGTCGCAAATATTTGTTGGTGCAAAATAAATGCGACCGTGCGGTCGCTCGCTGAGTCTTATGAGATGACATTGAGAGTGTTCAGCGCAAAAAGGGACGGCACATGTCCAACGCATCAAAAGTGCGCGAAGCAGTCGGTCGACACTACGGTACCGGAGAGCTCGCACATCGTATCCGTCAAGCACTCCAGAATGCTCACGGCGATACGCACCCTCTGAACGCCGCTGAGCTCGCGCCGATAGATCAATTCCATGTCGGCGGGCTCGCCGCGACGAAAGAGATGGCGGAGGCGTTAGGTCTTCGGGCCGGCGCCACAGTGCTGGATATCGGGTGCGGCTTGGGCGGATCCGCACGTTTCCTCGCTGCAAACTATCGGTGTTTTGTAACTGGCATCGATCTGAATGAGAGCTTCATCGAGGTTGCCCGTTTGCTTACGCAGAGCACAGCACTTGATGTCAACTATGAGCTTATGGATGCGTTAGACCTCAAGCTTGAGGACAACAGTTTCGACTTTGCTTGGACGCAGCACGTTGCAATGAACATCCGAGAGCGCGCGCAGCTTTATGCCGGTGTGCATAGGGTTCTCAAGCCGGGCGGCCGCTTCGCCATGTACGACGTGACCGCAGTGGATAAAAGAGCACTGGTATTCCCGGTTCCTTGGGCGCGTACCCCTCAAGTCAGCTTTCTTCTGACTCAGCAGGAAATGCGGGAATCTCTGCGGGACGCCGGTTTCGCTGAAGTCTCCTGGATTGATCAGACCGCCTCGGGGGCCAAGTGGTTCGACGAACAGCAATCCTTCCGCACCATGGAAGAGTCGCAGTCCTCGCTCGGACTTCATCTAGTAATGGGTCCGGAGTTTCCTACGATGGCTGCCAATCTCGGCAGGAACCTGAAGGAAGGGCGGGCTGGACTTGTCCAGGTTATCGTCGAGAAATCAGCGGGTGATGAGATATGACTCCAGAACAAACTTTCGTAGATGCGGCACTGCGCAGTTGGCGTTCCAACATGGATCGCGTCGGCAAATTGTTCGGCTCTCTCACGCCGGAAGAACTGGAACTGCAAGTCGCGCCGACTCGAAACCGGCTCATCTACATTTGGGGCCATCTCAGCGCTTCTAACGACGCAATCCTTCCCTTATTCGGATTCGGTCCGAGGCGCTTTCCCGACCTGGAGAGGATGTTCGTGAAAAATCCCGACCGTGCCGTCACCCAGATTATTAGCGGTACAGAACTGAAGGAAATCTGGACGCAACTGGATGTCGCACTCTGGGAGGAGTTCCAGAAGCTATCGTCATCTGACTGGTTGCAGCGACATCAAGGTGTTTCGCCCGAGGACTTCTCTCGAGAGCCACATCGCAACCGATACGCAAGCCTGCTGGGGAGAACTGCTCATCTGGCGTATCACTTGGGCCAGGCGATTCTTGCACAACGAAATTCCAACCGACTGTGACCACGAAGCCCACAGAACGATTCAGCGTCCTAACGCTTTCTCGCCTTGAAGCACCATACACGTAGAGCTTGATTTCGAAAGAATCCCACCATGGAGCGTGCCCATCGGATTTGCATGCTGCGGTCCACTTGACAGGATGACGGTGGCACGCCCGTCGGAGACGTCTGTTGCATCGAATCCGATCAGGCGCGCGACGGGAACGTCATTTGCTTTCGCTCGTTCCCGAAAGCTGGTTTTCAAAGCCATCTCTTGACTGCTCATAACTTCGCCCCGGATTTTGATTTGCTTGCACGAACGTTCGCTTCCAAGTACTCCTCCACATGTCGACACGCAAGAGCAAGAGAGTCACCATTCCGTTCCAGACGGCTCACCATCAAGCTTCCCTCGAGCATGCTAATGATGAGTGTTGCTAATTTCTCAGCGTCGATATCGGAACGAATTTCCCCCTTTCGCCGGCCCTCCTCAACAATTGACTTCAAACGGCCACGCCACGAATCAAGAGCGTGCCGGGCCTTATTTCGAAGCTGAGGGTTGCCGTCGTCGGCTTCGATCGCAGTGTTCAGCAGTGGGCATCCGCCGGGAACCAGACCGCCCCACCGGTCCCGAAAATTCCGGAGGAATTGACGCAGCCGGTCAACGCTGCTCGGAATATCGTCGATTCCTTCGAAACGCGTATCCATTACAAGCTTCCAAGCATGGTCAAAGGCTTCTCCAGCCAGTTCTTGTTTGCTGTCGAAATGACGATAAATTCCGCCCTTTTCGAGGCCGGTTGCTTCCATCAAATCGGACAGAGCTGTGCCCTCATAGCCTTTTTGATTAAACAAGGGCGCTGCTTTGCGGATGATCTCCTGTCGCGTCTGCTCGCCTTTACGCACGTTTTTACCTCCTGCAAAAAGGTTTGATGAGACCGGACGGTCGCGGGGCGCATTTTTAAACCACCAGTGCTAGCATAAAAATATGTGCGACCGTTCGGTCTCTTACAGAATCTCACGTACGAGGACCGAAAACAATGGCTGCTAAGCAATTGAGCATCATGAACAGACTGATCAACTTCGCACTGTTAACCCTCATGATCGCGGTTCCGGAGGTAGTGCTTTCTCAAGCTGCACCGAACTCAGCGGCTTATTCAATCTCAACACCGCGGCCTATTAATCCTGCAGCAAGCACCACAAATCCGAGCGCGCTCGCCACGCAGGGCCAGAACCCGTACCTGGGAAGTACTCCGATTGGGAAGGTGACCGACGAAGTCGTTCCTATATCTCTGCGAGAAGCCGTTGACCGCGGACTCCGATACAACTTGGGCCTGATTGAAAGCAACCAGGCCAGCGCCGAGGTTCGAGCGCAACGGCTTCGTGCTCTTTCCGCGCTTTTGCCCGACGTGTCGGTCAGAGGCGAGGAGGGATTTGAGAACATTAGTTTCAAGGAAGTTGGGCTCGGACGATTACCTCCCATTCCTGGGGTCGGTGCGCTCCCGAACACAAGCGGCAACTTCGGTTACCAGGACGCACGAATAAGCCTTTCGCAATCCGTTTACAGCCAGGAGCTGCATGATAGGTATCGTGCCGAGCAAAGTGCCGAGAAAGCTTCAGCCTACAGCACGCGCGATGCACGAGATGTGGTGGTTTACGCGGTGGGAGTTGCGTATTTACAGGTTGCCGCGAGCGTGGCACGGGCGGAGACAGCCCGCGCGCAATTAGCCTCCGCCGAAGAACTAGATCGGCAAACCAGAGATCAAGTCAGGCACGAAGTCTCGCCTGAGATCGATTCCATCCGCGCACAGGTCGAACTGCAAACCGCGCAGCAAACCCTGACCAACGCGACCGATGCGCTTGAGAAAGACAAACTCGCACTCGGCCGGATTATCGGATTGCCCGTCGAACAACAATTTGCTCTGTCGGATTCGGCTGGTTATCGGCCTTTAGAAAGTCTCACCCGAGAGTCCGCAACCCAGGAAGCCTTACAGAGGCGTTCTGATCTGCGGAGCGCCGAGGCAAGCGTGCGTGCTGCCGAATATGGCGTTGGCGCGGAAAAGGCGCAACGCTATCCGGCCATTGCATTGAATGCCAACTACGGTGGTGCAGGAGTCAACGTCGGCAGCTTCAACTCGGTTTACGGCGTGGCTGGGACTATCTCCATCCCGATTTTTACCGGCGGCCGCATTCGTGCCGACATCGAGGAAGCCCAGGCTAATCTCGCGCGCCGACGGGCCGAGTATGAAGATCTGAAAGGACGCGTCAAGTACGACGTGCGCGTGGCCTGGCTGGATCTCCGGGCTTCCGACTCCGGAGTCAAGGTTGCAGAAAAAAACCAGATCCTCGCCGAACGCGCTCTCGTGCAGTCGCGTGACCGTTACTCAAATGGAGTAACCAACTATCTCGAGGTTCTGCAAGCACAGGAAACGCTCACCGCGGCTCGCGAAAACGATATCCAGAGCCTGTATTCGTTCAACGTGGCGAAGATAGCTCTTGCCCGTGCGATGGGTGTCGCTGAACAACACTTTTCAGATTTCTTTGGAGGGAACTGACATGCCGCAAACGACAGAAATCACCGACGAACCCCTTATTTCCTCCTCGACAGAAGGCGAGTTACTTTCTTCTCCAAAGGTATCTGCGCCAGTTGCTCCGCGACGAAGAGGATCTCGGCGATGGGTTTTCGGCGCTCTCGGTGCTATCGCAATAATCGTGGCGGCGTTGTGGTGGTTGTATGCGCGACAGTTCGAATCGACCGATGACGCACAGATCGATGGCCATTTGGACGCGATCAGCGCTCGCATCAGCGGCACTGTTCAGTACATCAACCCTAAAGTCGAAAACAACCAATATGTCGAGGCTGGAACGCTCTTGCTTGAGCTGGACCCAAACGATTACCAGGCAGCACTGGACCATGCTAAGGGCGAGCTTGCCACACGTGAAGGCGAAGCTCATTCCGCAGGCATCAATGTGCCGATCACCGAGACCAGCGCTTTCAGCCGCCTGCGTATTGCGGAGGCAGCGAGAGATGAGGCCCTGGCCACGCTCGACGGTGAGCGAGCCAATTTGGCCGCCGCCCAACACAAGGTCCGGCAGGACGAGGCGATCCATGGGCGAGCCGAGCGCGACCGCGTGCGCTATGTAGCCTTGGTTGAAAAACACGAGATCTCACGCTCCGAATACGACGCGCGAGAGACGGATGCAACGGCTGCCGCACAGGCGCTTGAAACCGATCGCTCTACAGTCATTGCCATCGAGACAAAAATCACGGCGGCGCAGAACCTTGTTGTGCAGCGCGAAGCCCATGTGCGAGATGCCCACACCGCACCGCAGCAAGTGATCGATTCCCAAGCTAAGTCGCAGTCGAAGAACGGCGAAGTGGAACGAGCTCGTGCCGATGTGCACACCGCGGAACTAAATCTCGGATATACCAAGATCTACGCCCCGGTCAGCGGTGTCATCGGTCGCAAAACGGTTGAGCTTGGCCACCGGATTCAGCCAGGCCAGATGCTACTCGCCATCGTTCCCGTCGATGACATCTGGGTGACGGCAAACTTCAAAGAAACGCAACTCAAGCACATGAGGCCTGGGGAGCGCGTGACGGTCCACGTCGACACGTTCGACCGCGATTATGAAGGAACGGTCGAGAGTCTTCCGGGAGCGGCAGGGCCGGTGTTCAGCCTTTTTCCTCCTGAGAACGCTACTGGCAATTACGTGAAGGTGGTACAGCGGTTTCCGGTACGTATTCGCTTCCACAAGGACCAAGATCCCGAACACATGCTGCGGCCCGGCATGTCGGTCGAACCCAGTGTAAGAGTCCGCTGAGGTGGCTATGTCGAAAGCAGCGGAAAATTCGCCTTCCATCAACCCGCCGTCAGTAAACCCATGGGTCATCGCGGTCGCGGTCACGCTGGCAGCGTTCATGGAAACCCTCGATACCTCGATTGCGAACGTTGCACTGCCTTATATCGGAGGCGGACTCGGCCGCAGCTACGATGAGGTCACCTGGATTCTCACCACCTATCTCGTCGCCAATGCAGTTGTCCTGCCGATGTCTGCTTGGCTGAGCCGCGTCTTTGGGCGAAAAAACTACTATCTCGGATGCGTCGCACTTTTTACCCTAACATCTTTTTTCTGCGGGGTGGCGCCGAGCCTCGGAATGATGCTCTCCAGCCGCGTTCTGCAGGGCCTTGCGGGTGGTGGAATGGTGCCGGTCGCGCAGGCGGTTCTAGTCGATACCTTCCCGCCCGCAAAACGTGCTTCGGCCTTCGCGGTCTATACAGCCGTGATTGTGACCGCCCCGACGATTGGCCCTGTGTTGGGCGGCTGGATTACGGATAACTATGATTGGCGCTGGATATTCTTTATTAATATCCCAGTTGGGTGTCTCGCATTCTTTCTCTGCAGCCGGGTTCTCAAAGATCCGCCTGCTTTCGAGGCGGAGCGGGCCGCTATTCGAAATGGCCGGTTTCACATC
>WNFC01009419.1_pt1 | contig 10815 bp, 4 predicted proteins | sample 5400541 | NCBI WGS metagenome assembly WNFC01 (sample SAMN13153342, study PRJNA577476) | soil metagenome | isolation source: 120 cm saprolite under Douglas fir tree site 2 hole 2 replicate 1 | place: USA:California | collected 2015-04-18
CCACTAAGGGCTTTAAGGTGCTCCATAAGAAACTCGGCGTTTCGCCGACTATGGCTCAGGCCCATTTGATCGAGCGCACCGTCGAGCAGGATTCGCACTTCTTCGAGGTTGCTTGTCGACGTGATCAATTGTAAACACCCTAGGTCTTCGCGTTCTGGTACACAATCGATCACGTAAGCGTCATAGATTTCCTTGTTATCACGGGGTGAATCGAAATACTCAATGCCAGCATTGCGGTCTAGAGTTATTACCCAGTCACATAGTCGATGTAACTCGTGCAGACCGTGAGCCTTCTCCGGTGAAATCTCCGTTTTCAACGTTGGCGCCAGGTCGTCCGCGCCGATGTGACGAGCCGCGCAGCGCCCGATGGCGTGCTGTAGTCGAATCAGTCGCTCCGTATGCGTGCGATCTGAAGGATGTTTCTCTCCGTCAGCCGAGGGCAATACAGTGCTGTGCCACACGGGAGCCGGTTTACTCGTATATTGGCGCTCAAAGAAGGAAAGCAAGCCGTACGCAAAGAGGGGTCTGGCTTGTAGTGCAGAATGATTGGCTACGACTCGCGAGTCGAATGTATCGAACGCAACGGCGAGATGAGCGGGTGTTTTCGGATCTTGTTCGCTCTTGCGAGCCCAGCGAAGCTTTGGCAGATTCATGCCTCCAGACAGATTCAGTGATTCGAGCATCCAGCGATCCTCGGTAGGCAATACGCCTGCCCCACTGCGTCGTTTTTCCCTGGCCTCGGCAATGAACCGTCCTGCCACGCCGCGCTGTTCGTAAGATGGATAAAGCTCCAGGACGAAGGCAGGAGCTATCTTGGGTTCACCTTCCTCGAAGTCTTCCTCGGTGGTCTGCCGATAACGATCCTGAACCCGGCCGAGGGAGCGCGCTACGGTGAGCGCGTCGCCGGGCCGAAGGGCGTGGATGCTAAGGACCTTTGACGTATCGTGACACTCGATATACTTAATGATCTCATTCCCTAGAACCTGTGCGCTCTGCCTGCCCACCGTCGGGGCCGAGTCGGCTGTTTCGCTTTCGCCCAACGCTCTAGCCAAGATTGCAACGGAAGCCTTCGGTTCCCTGTCATAATCTGGAACCATGCCGACAGCGTGGAAACCGAGCGTATCGGCGAAGACAAACGAGCTGCCACGCTCCAAGCCTGGCAGAAAGGCAGGGAACATCGCGCCATCCAAGAGTGAGAATTCTTTTCGAATTTCCTTCGGCGCCGCGCCCTGTTCAAAAGCGCTATGGAGCACGAGGTTATCGTAGGCAACATGCCAAGCCACACGCAGAGGGTGACTGGGCATGAGTATCAGCCCAATCGTTCGCCCGGACAGCGACTGGATCTCCACGGTATTTGCTAGAGCAAGGGAGGGGTCACCGTCCTCCAGTAGTGCGGCCCACGCTAAGATGTATTCCTTGACGACCGCCTCAAACGACTTCGACTTCTCGTCATATGTCTGGCCAACGCCTCCGCCAGAAACCGCAAATCGATCTGCCACCAACCTACTTGCTTTTGTTGCGCGCTCCCAAACGGGTCGCCACGATGCGCCCGGTGAGGACCCGGGACACCCAAGCGGAACAAACTCAAGTTGCGTAGCTCGTGCTCCAGAAGCCCGCACCCTGACGCGCCAACGTCCGATGGCTCCCGAGCATTTCGCCCAATGCTCTTCAACCTGTTGAATCAACGGGGCGCGAAAAACTCTAAAGCTCTTTCCACGTTGCGGCGTGCGCAACAGCACGAAACCCTTGCTATCGGCCGACAAAGTCTGGGCGGATGATGCAAGATCCGACACAACCTCGCGATCGGCGAGTTCAATCAACCCCTCGCTGAACGTACGAACTTTCTTACCAACTCCGCCGGGCTCGTGCTCTGGCGGTTGACCAAACCGTATAGTAAATTCCTCGCTCTCCTGTGGCTCGACTTGTTCATTACCGATGACCGAGACCACCACTTTTGCGGCAATGAGCGCGTCATCACTGAGCAGAGAAAAGTCGTCGTTCGTGAAGTAGCATTTTTCTTCGTTCTTGGCCGTGTGGGGGACTTCGCGCGGGGCAAGTTCCTCGTCCATATCGGTCACAACCACGACACGGTACACCACGGCGCCTTTTTCGAGGTTCTCCGGGCGAACCCTCCAGCGAAGCACAAGTTTGGAGTAGTTCCCGGTCTTATCGGCATCGGGCTTCAAGATGAGGGCCGGAGGCTCGCCGACATCAGCAGCCTCGGTCAATCCAGACCATCTTGCGATTCGTCCGGTGCTCGTTCGCCATGACAAGAGCTCGATGCCGTGAATGATCTGCGCCGCACTCTCAATTTGCACCGCATTAACCCACAGGTGCGGCTCGTCGGCTAGTTCGGCCAAGGGGAAGTAGCGGCTTGGTGGCCGCTGCTCGGAGGAACCGCTCCAAGGCCATGATTTGCTCTTCGGAAGGATTAAGTAGGTTGAGTGATCCGATCCGTTGTGAGGGAGTCAGACCGGCGACCGCGGTTGCCAATAGACGATCCACGAATAACCGAGAGACATTTAATGCGTTGTCTGAATCGGTTTCCCCATCTCGCTTCACCGGCCACAGACCGAGCAGATACAGGAGCTCTCCGGGATCTCGCCGCTCGGCTGCGATGCGGACCAGGAAGTCGAACTCTGTCCAAGGAGAAAGGTTTAGGCGTTGACCGAGTCCCCGCGCCTTTTTTATAGCCCGTTCTGCGTGCAGCCGAGTCTCGCGCGACAGACAGTTAGTCACTTCATTTGCAGCCAAGCGCCGTGCCTGATTGAACAGGCTGGTCTCACCCACTTCCTGCGCCGCGCTGTAGATGCCGTCCATCCCGGCACCACACCGTGCGGTATCAACCAACAGCAGTACAGGGTCGCCTTTGGATTCGCGCAGTTCGACAGCCTGATCAGCGGTGATAGTGCGGAGCGTCGTGTTCTCAGCATCCGCCACACGCCAGACTTTCCAAGCCTGTGGAGCGAACTGCACATCCGCGGCAAGAGATCGGACCACCTCCGGTGTCAGGCACCGCACGAACGCCATCGCGGCGCGATCAGGTTTGACCAGCACCTTTTCGACGGCCTTGCCGACAAGCTGAGCATGCAGTTCATTCCAGACCATCGCCATGCTCCTCCGCGCGCTTAAATCGAGGCCTCAGCCGTTTCATGGCTTCGGCATCATTGACGCCCATGAGCAAGCCCAGATCCCGCAGCCGCCGCTCGAGGACCATACGGTTCAGTCGCAAGAGCTCGTTGGAAATCGTCATTCCCGGCGGTGGCTGGTCAACACAGAACCCATAACGATCATGGATATCGTGCAGAAATTCCTTGAAGGATATCGGCCTGAAGCCAGTCTTATTGCCGGTTCGCAAGACGTGAACGTGCACGAGATAATCGAGTACTGCGTCGGTGAACACCAGCGATCGAAGGTCTCGCCGTCTGCGACCACCGGCAGCGTTCGCATTGCGAGTTACCACTCGCTTCGCAGCCAAACCGTTTGGACGGCCAGTCAGCAGAGCCGAGTCGAGGAGTTCGAGGACGTTGGTCTGGGTGTTCTTGCGTCCTTGCAGGAACGTCAGAGCTTCGGCGAGACGCCACACCGGGCTCGGTTGTGCAGAGTCGTTTCTCAGTACGTTGGCGGCGTCCGAATAGTCCTCTTCCAGCCGATCTGCCAATTCTGCAGCTTTGCTCTGGAGGGCGTACAGGACTAGCCGCGCGTCCTCGCGTCGCCCACGAAGAAGATCGCCCAGGAAACTAAGCCACCCAGTCGCGTACGGTCTCGTGGGAATCACCAGTTTTTTGAGCACGGCGTCGTAACGGGCGAAAACGTCCAACAACCGAAGCGCCATGAGAACCACGGGGAAATATTCGATCTGTCGCATGAAGTCGTCGATCGACTGCTCGGCCAGCGCTCGCAGGTTCCGGTCGATCCCATTTGAGCAATCGACGAATAGACGGGTTGGCTGTTGTTCGCTCCTCTTGCAAATTCCGCCCGTCTCCGCCCACTCGAACAAGAGTCCGATGGTGCTCGTGACGATCGTCGTCAGTCCGACGGCCACGCATGATTCGAGCAGGTCGACAAACGCGTGGCGCGGAATAACTCCCGCATAGGCACGAACGAACCGACGAATGTCTTCGGAGAAATGTTCGGCCGCTTCTTCCGCAACCGGACGCTGATTCGAAATCCGCTCGCTCTCCCCGCCACGCAGCTTATCGGGTGCCGCGCCTAGTTGCTGGGCAAGGCGGATCATTAGGAGCTGATCCAGGCCGACCGGCATTTCTTCCTGAAAACGATCGGCCGTCCGATCGCTCAATGGCCCCTCGCGCACAATCCCCTGATGGAACGCCTTCAGCAGCACGTTATCTTCAAAGCCACGGCCAACGGCGAACCAAGTTCGGTCTCCATCTTGATTCTGCTCCACGTGCTGGCCCTTCTGATCGGCGAGCATCGCCACGATCATCTCCGGCACGTACCGAAGATTAACCACAGGCTCCGGAAGATCGACCCAGCTTGCCATGTAATGCGCCGGAGCGACGCGCTGCACCTGCTCGTGTCTTCCCAATGCTCGCCTGGTATTCTCCAAGCAGAAGCAAAGTAGCAGATCTCCCAGAATGGCCTGGGTGGTCTCGTCCTGAAAGCCTTCGAACTTCTCAGTCTTCGCCAGTGTGCTCACCACACGCTCGATCGTGGTGGCTCTCCTGCGTTCTTTTGGTGTTCCGGTGTCGTTGCCGAACGTTTCCAGAAACTTCCCCTTTCCGCGGCGCCACCCAAAGCGGAACATGTAGAAAACCGCGGGAAGAACCGCCGTGAGATCAAACTCGTTAACCGAGACCGGCAGGGCTTTGTCGTAGTTTGATGTCCAGATCTCACGAGTGATTCCGCGACCGAACACCTCATCCACGATGGACCTGGCGCTAAGCGAGTTTTTTGTGGTGCTCATGCTCGGACTCCCGAGGGAACAGGAGTGATGATCATCCGCTGCTGCGGGCCCTTTTCGGTCTGGCGGGGACAGGCGGAAATGTGGTAAACGGCCTCATCTTGCATTGGATTCCACGCCAGCAGTCCTCGTTCATCTTCACGAACTAGACGCTGCACGAAGATGGACAAATGCGCAAAGGTATCGTCTGTCGAGACGTCTCCCAACTGGTAACCATCGGCAAGTTCTAACAGCAGATGGAACAGTTCGGCACCGAGCTGCAGTCGTTCTTCATCGCGGCGATCGCGATAGCGATAGACCAAAAAGGCCTGTCGATGCAGCCGCTCGACCCCTTCCGCATCGGCGGGGACATCCGCTTCGAGCCGGAAGGCGCTGAGTGGTTTCTCCACCCAAAACGCCGTCTCAGTAGGTGTCCGAGGAGTGACGCGAAGCGGCACGACACCCGACCGCTCGAGCGCCTGAGACGGCAGGTCCTCCAGTCGCGAAATGCCCTTGCACAGATGCTCGCAAACTTCGGCCAACTCACGCTCATCAGCCAGCGGTAGGTTGCGGAAGCGGCGCAGGTGCCGACCCCGCGCGAGGTCTAGGGCATTTGGATCTCCCGCAACCTCCTCGATGTCTTGCGGAGTCCATTCGAAAAAGGCTCGCCGCCTAGCGGATTCCAAGGTCAGGTCGGAGTAGTGGGGAGCGCTCTTACCACTTTCTGCGGTAGGTGGGGTCAGCAGATATCGGTCAATCTGCGGGTGCGCTTCGAGCGCTGGATCAAACCGAGCGAGTTCGCTCAGCACCTCGCCCTGCCGTGCGGGAGAAATTGCCAAGAACGCGCGGTCCCAGTATGGCAGGACGTCGGTCTGCGCTTCTGCATGATACTCATCACAGAAGTGTATGCCGAATAGAATGTAGACTAGAGCGGACCGCAATTCGCGCATAGTAATGTGTGTTTCACCGCGAAGATGGACGGCCTGCAACGCTTCAAATAGGCGCCGGCGAGCACGCTGCCGAACGTTCGAGTCTGCCTGATCGAGCAGCATTTCAGGGCCGAAAAGGTGAGCCGCCCGGAAAACCTCGCAGCGCCCCTTAGCCGAGCAAGACTGGCATGGTGACCAAATCTCGGTCGCCTGTTCACCACCGTACAGCCGATCGATCAGGCGCTCCAAAAAGACGGTATCGATTTGCTTCCGGTCGGGTGTTATGTCTCCGACAAGTGACCTCTGGTTGAGACTGACGAAGCGTATGTGCGATTTCTGTGTGGCCGCTTCTTCCTGCAGCATCTCGTAGAGTGCTGCAGTTAGAGGTGTTTTGTTGTCTGGTTTCTCGATCCACTCGAGCAAAGGGCCGTCATTGATAGCCAGCAAATGCGCGATATCTTGACTCGGTGGGCCGTTCTGGAATGGTGCCAAGAACTCGTCGAGAATCTGGTCAGCGGAGCGTCCGCGCCACGACGCTGAACCATCGAGGTTCATTCGAACCAACGGACCATCGGAAACACGCCCCTCAAGGATTCGCTCGGACGACCGATGCTCGCCCAGCCCAAGTCGGGTCGCGAGGTGCTGAAGCAGCGCGGTCTTTCCGTCGCCGGCATTCCCGCAAAGGATCACAAGCCGGACCCGACGCTCGCGGATATCGCTAACGAGGGTTTCCTCCAGCACGGTTTCCACGTAGGTGTGCGTGGCGAACTCGGTATCGAGCCCGCGCGTCTCGCGGTTCCCCCATCGAGAGCCCGGATAAGACTGCAAGAGAGAGTGCAGCCACTCCACACGCTGCTCCCGCAATTCTGGCTGCAGACCTTGCAGTTCAGTCTGAGTGACGGTTGCCAGCAGCTCCAACTGCTCGGGCTCACTTTCCGGTAGCAACGTCGATTTGTCGAGTTGCTGTGCGTTGAGAGCGGCGAGCGCCGCCGCGCCGTTGGCGAACCGTAACTGCGGATCGTAATGAGTCGCGTTGTCGAGGAATGCCTGCAAGACTGGGTATTCCTTGTGGTCCACGCCTTCCCAATTAAGGCCTCGATTCTTATCGAATTCTCCTCCGTGACGAAACGGTTCTTTTTCAAAGATGACATGGAAGAAAGTTGCAGCCAGAGCGTAGATGTCGTCCGACGAAGAAGCAGGGCGCCTTTCCTGATACGAGGGTGAGCAATAGAGAAGCGTGCCGGGGGCGGCCAACACTTCACCGATTTTGCCGACGAAATCGTAATCAGTCAGCACCAAGTCGCTCCCTGAAACGATCAAATTTCGCGCGCTCACGTCTCCGTGGATGAGACCGTTGCGGTGGAGCACGTCGAGCGCTTCGCAGATGAGACGAAGCCAACGCAAGGCGAGAGCCTCAGTAGAGGTTTCTTGCTGCTCCTCCGCGAGAAGCGGGAAGACCCCGATGAACTCCGCAAGTGGCGCACCCGAAACCCACGTCATCAGTGCGACGAATTCGTTCTCCTGCCATTCACTAGCTACTTCGAAGATTGTAGACAGCGCCGTATGCCGCAGATGAGACCGCACGAGACTGTATGCTTTCAAAGCGCACCGGCCTGTCTCGACGCTGTGCGCAACTTTTGCGACGTACGTCCCCTGGTCCTCTCTGGTGGACCGGTCGATTTCGACCACTTTGAAAGTCGTCCCCACGCCGCCCGAGCCCAGCCGTGCCACTATGCGATAGTCACGGTCCCGAAAGCGCACGACCTGATCCTCGGTCCAAAAGCGGGCTGGTGGCAGAGCAGGTCGGCGCACCGAATCACCGAGCAGCTCTGCGAACGCGGAGTCCAGGTCCGGCAACGTATCCCGCTGACTCGGTTCGCTAGCCAGGCCGAGCTCGAGAATCTCCGCCGCGTGCCCGCTTAGATCATCATTTCGACCCTTACAGAGCTCGCGCAAACAGGCGCAGAGTGAATACACGTCGGAGCGAACATCAGCAACAACGAGACCCTGGGCTAGAACCTCGGGTGCGACCGTGGCCTCGCACATTCCGGGCGGCAGGCTGCTGGAGCCTATGCTGCTTTCGGACGGAAGTCTCGAACGCTCAAAGCCTGTGAGGATCGGGGAATTATCGTATCTGACCAGGATGGTTCGCGGTGAGAGGTTTCGATGGACGATAGGCGCTTCGTCCGTTTCTGCGTGGTGCAGTTCGGTTAAGGCCTGAATAGTATTTCGGGCGAATGCGAGCCGGCTCGCCGTGGACCACGTTGTGTCGGTGCTTCGATCCTCGATACAAGGTGCAGCAGGGTCAACGACCGTGAAAAAGAACATCTCGCCGGCGTACCCCGGGGCTTCCTGATAGGAATCCAGAATCCGGGGCGCCCAGGGGTAGAGCTGCAACCGGTGCAGCGCTTCAAACTCACGCTTCGCCTTTGCTTCCGCGTTTTTATCATCGCTGGCAGACAGGTCGTATAGATGCAGCATCACTCGATCGCGCCGTGCGGGGTGGCTCGCCTTGTAGACACGGTGGAAACGTTCATCCTGAGGTGTCTGGAGTTCCAGGTTGACGTATCCCGCAAGGCGCCTAAGCGAGCCCTCGATGGCCACCGCGCTTCGTGGCTGCACAGCGCCTGCCAACCGTTGCACTTGCCAAGCCGACAGCACGCGCTTTGCGTCAAAGCCGATCGCCGCTTTCCAGTCGTTGAGTGTATGAAAGCTGACGCCGCGCACTTGCTGCCCCGCCATTCGTTTCACTTTGGACGGCTCCTGAGTGAGCAAGATGGCGCCGTCCACGCGGGGAAGCTCCGGGATAACCCTGCGGAGCGTGGTCCCAATTTTCCGGGCCTTGTTCGTTACTCGATCGGCTTCATCTTCCACTTCGACCCTGTGCGCGTCGAACCATTGGGCCGTCCAATGTTTGATTTCGATCACTTGAACGCCCGGTGGTCCAATAACTACGAGATCGATTTCGTCGGATTGAAGCTGATGGGTAACGGAGAATGCTACGTTCGCGAGTAGGACCCATTCGTCTTCGCCGGCCTCGGATTGCAGCCGGCTTTTCAGATGCTCGAAGGCCCTCAGCTCACTCTCGTTTGCCGCTGGCCCACATGGGAAAAGTGTCACCCTCATCTTTCTCGGCCCCGAGCAGCCCGCTCCGATACGCCAATTCGCTACCAACTGGCACGCTACGTCTCTCTGGGAGCTGGCTATCGGCGCAATTTTGTCGTTCGGCGCTCAAAATAGCACAGATTGCGGCTAGCGTGCAGCTTAGCGATGCCTAAAACGATATCGCGGCGCCAATGTACGTGCGCTTCTATCGGCGGAAGCCGCTGCCCGCCCCGATGTTGCCATAAGGGAAATAAATCAGGCAGTCGCTTTTGCGGCGGCGCGCACGCATTCGCGGAACAGCGCGCTGTAGTTCATCTTGACGCCCAGGCCCTTCATGATGCCGTCGAGACCGATGAGGGCGCGCAGCAGGAAGATGCTGTGGCGCGGCGATTTGTATAATTTGTGCTCGAACGCCAACTCGCCGACGGTAGCGGCCTTGGCCACCGCATCGTATTCATCGGGATGGTACATGCGGTCGGTAATCACCGGCTCGAACAGGATATAAATAATTCGCACCATTGGCGCCGGATCCTGCGCGCGATCGATATAACCCAGCTTGAGCAGCGCCGCCGCCAGCGACCGATCATCACGCGCGATAATCGCCTCGGCCAGTTGCAGGCTGGCCCGCCGAACAGGCTCGGAGAAATGGCGCACCGAACCGAAGTCCAGCACGCCCAGCTTCGGATGATAAGTGACGAGATAATTGCCCGGCTGCGGATCAGTATGCAGAACGCCGAATTCTAGAATCTGCCGCCAGACCACCTCGTAATACTTGCGCGCCACCCAGGTCCTCAGCTCGAGGTCAGTCACTTCACTAAAAATGTCCACCAGCCGATAGCCGTCGATGTAGGTCATCGTCAGCACGCGGCGGGTGCTCAGGTGCTTGATCACGCGCGGGATCAGGATCTCCTCGTCGCCCGCCAACAGCCGCCGGAATTCGTCGATATTGCGCGCCTCATTGACGTAGTCGAGTTCCTCGCGCAAACGTTCCTGCAATTCGGTGTAGATCGTCTTAGTGTCGATCTTCTGGCGCATCAGGTCGCCGGCGATGGTCTGGAAAGTGCGCAGCAACAGCTTCAGATTGCCGAGGTCCTGCTCGACGGTGGCATCGACGCCCGGATACTGGATTTTAACTGCGACTTCCTCACCGCTCTTGAGTTTCGCGCGATGGACCTGGCCGAGCGAAGCGGCCGCAAATGCATCCGTGTCGAAGCTGGCGAAGAGTTGCTCGGGTGATTTCGACAGCTCGCGCCGGATTTGCTGGGAGATTAACCGGTAATCCATCGGCGGCACGCTGGCCTGGGTGGTGCGCAGGATGTCGATGGCCGCACCTGGCAGCAAATCCTCGCGCATCGACAGCATCTGCACCAGCTTCATAAAGGCGCCGCGCAGTTGCTTGGAGCCTTCCACCACCCGCCGCGCATTCTTGAGATGGATGGCGAGCAGCTCCTGCTCGTAGCGGGCGGTATTGAGGAAAGGGCGGCGGAGCGAGGTCCACAGATAGCTGGAGCCGACCTGCGAAGCGAGGCTGCCCATCTTCATCGCGCGCCGGGCGCGTCCGTTAGTCAACGTCTTGCGTTCCATCAGAGCTGGAGAGAAGAGATAAGGGATAGAACATTCGAGATGAGGAAAAAGACGGGACCCGGCGCTTCACTTCGGGAGTTTGGTAGATCTTGGCTGTTCACTCTATTCTCCTATCTCTTATCTCCTATCTCTTCGCCTGCAGTCCCACACGATTAATCAGGGTCGCGGCCAGCGCCGCGCCAAACCCATTATCGATATTCACCACGGTCAGGCCGCCGGCGCAGCTATTCAGCATTCCGAGCAGTGGCGCGATTCCGCCGAATGCGGCACCGTAGCCGACGCTGGTCGGCACCC
>WNFC01021066.1_pt1 | contig 10815 bp, 10 predicted proteins | sample 5400541 | NCBI WGS metagenome assembly WNFC01 (sample SAMN13153342, study PRJNA577476) | soil metagenome | isolation source: 120 cm saprolite under Douglas fir tree site 2 hole 2 replicate 1 | place: USA:California | collected 2015-04-18
TTCCCGACCTTCAAGGTCTTCACCGCCGAAATTCTGCCGCCGCATCCCAAGCGCCTGCCGTTTCGGCTCGATTACGGCCGCATGCAGCTCGCGATGGAAAAGATCGCGCACGGCGGCGGCCTGATGACCGTCCACGCCGAGGACCACGACCTCGTACAGTTCAACTACGAGCGCTTTATCGAGGAAGGCCGCACCGACGGCGTCAACCTCGCACTCGTGCACACCAAGCTCTCCGAGCAGCTCTCCTTCAACCACACTATTCAGCTCGCCGCCGCCACCGGCGCCGCGATCTACTTCGTCCACACCTCCGCGCGCGAGGGCGTTGAAGCGGTAGTCGAGGCCCGCGCCCATCGCCTGCCGATCTACGCCGAGACCCTGCACCACTACGCCTGCTTCAACGCCGGCGACTATCGCAAGCCGCGCGGCTTTTGCTACCACACCTATCCCTCGCTCAAGTTCGCCGAGGACCAGGCCGCGCTGTGGGAAGGACTGGTGCGCGACGGCGTGTCGACTACTGCCACCGACGAGTATCCGACCTCGCTCGAAGTGAAGCTGGAGGGCAACCGTATCGACGACGTAACCGGCGGCAACCTGGGCGCGGAGGCGCGGATGGGAATCGTCTATACCGAAGGCGTGGTCAAGCGCGGGATGTCGCTCGAGCGCTTCGCCGATGTGACCTCGACCAACGCCGCGCGCATCATGGGGCTATATCCGCGCAAGGGCGTAATTGCGCCGGGCAGCGACGCGGATCTGTGCCTCATCGATCCGTCGGTCTCGCGCCGCCTGGTGCGCGAAGATTTTCACGTTGCGGATTACAGTCCGTGGGAGGGATGGGAAGTGAAGGGATGGCCCTCGATGACGGTGCTGCGCGGCAAGGTGATCGTCGAGAACGGGCGGCTCAATGCCGAGTTGGGCTGCGGGCAGTTGGTGCCGCGAAAGATCGACCCGGTGATCGTGCGCCGCCCCGCGTGCTGAGTCGCGCCCGCGTATGAGGAGGCACGAGGATATAATTTGATGGCCGACGTATCGAAATTGAAATCGCAATTACCGCATCGCGCCGAGCATATCGGCAGCCTGCTTCGTCCGCGTGAATTGCGCGATGCGTTCAAGGCCTACGCCGCCGGCCAGATGAGCGACGCCGCATACCGCGAAGTCGAGGACCGCAACATCCTCGAAGCCATCCGGATGCAGGAGGAGGCGGGCCTCGCGACCATCAGCGACGGCGAGTTCCGCCGCGGCTCGTGGGCCTTCGGCCTGGTCAAGGCGGTCGAGGGCTTCGGCGAGGCGCGCTCGATGTTCGAGTTTCACGACGCCGCCGGCAACAGCTATCCGTTTGATACCTGTTACGCGGTCGCGAAAATCCGGCGCAGCCGTCCCATCGCGGTGGGCGAGTTCGAGTTCGTCCGCCGCCACACCGAGCGCGTGCCGAAGGTGACGATGCCGGCGCCGAGCTTCATGCATTTCTTCCGCGGCAAGGCCTGCGCCGACCCGGCCGTTTATCCCGACGTCGCCGTGTTCTGGGCCGATCTGTTGCGCGTCTATCACGAAGAGCTTGCGGAGTTGGGCCGCGCGGGCGCGCAATACCTGCAGATCGACGAGGTGCCGCTCGCGATGCTCTGCGATCCCGCGGTGCGCGATCGGGCGCGTGCGATCGGCGAGGATCCCGACGCGCTGGCCACGATGTACATCAACGCGGTCAACGACGTGGTAAGTGCGCGGCCGCAAGGGATGACGGTCGGGATGCATCTGTGCCGTGGCAACCTGCGCTCGCGATGGTTGGCCGCGGGAAGCTACGAGGCGGTTGCGGAGCGGCTCTTCAACGAGACCCGGGTCGACGCGTTCTTTCTAGAATACGACACGCCGCGCGCGGGCGACTTCGCCCCGCTGCGTTTTATGGCCAAAGACAAGACCGTGGTGCTAGGGCTCGTCAGCACCAAGACGCCGGTGCTCGAAGACGCCGAGGCGCTCCGCCGGCGTATCGACGAGGCTGCGAGTCATGTGCCGCTGGAGCGGCTCGCGCTCAGCCCGCAATGCGGCTTCGCCAGCACCGTCGGCGGCAATCTGCTTTCGATCGACGACGAGCGGCGCAAGCTCGGCCTTGTCGTCGAAGTCGCGCAGCGCATCTGGGGCTAGGAATAAAAAACATGAAGCAGGGAGACGTGATGGCATACGAAAATTTTATCGTCGAGCGTGCGGCCGCAGTCGCGACCGTCTATTTCAATCGGCCCGAGAAGCTCAATCCGATAAGCGGCAAGCTGCTGACCGAGATGCTCGAGGTCGCAAATGAGTTTCGCGACGACGAGGAAACGCGCGTCGTGATCCTGACCGGCAAGGGACGTTCGTTCAACGCCGGCGCCGATATCGGCGGACTGACCGCGAATGCGGGCGCGCAGGCGCAGCGCGCGCAGACTGACGCGGGGCGGTTGCGCGCGGCGCGGACCGGATGGCGTTTGATGGAGGAGTGGGAGCGCCTTGACCAGATTACGATTGCGGCGGTCAACGGATTCGCGATCGGCGGCGGACTGTCGCTCGCGATGGCGTGTGATTTTCGGATCGCGGCGGCCGGCGCGCGCATCTGGATTCCGGAGGTCGCGCTCGGCGTGCCGTACATGTGGGGCTCGGTCTCGCGCCTCGTCAATCTCGTCGGGATGAGCAAGGCGAAGGAGATGGTCATGACCTGCGAAGAGGTCAGCGCGGAGGAGGCGCTCAGGATCGGGCTGGTCAACCAGGTCGTGGCGGCCGAGCGCCTTACCGCGGCGGCGCTGGAGTTCGCGGGCAAGCTGATCGGCAAACCGCCGATGGCGCTGCGGCGGACCAAGGATTTCTTCAAGGCGCTGGGCAATGGCCGCCTCGGCGATATCACTTATGCCGACGGCTACCTGGGGCTGTCGTGCCTGGCGAGCGACGACATGAGCGAGGCGATGGCAGCGTTCAAGGAGAAACGTCCGGGGCGCTTCCGCGGTCGTTGAGCGCGGCAGGCTAAAATTGAAGCTAAAGTATTACTTTAGGTCAACGGTGCGCCGATGATCTCGATTCCCACTCTCGAAACTCCCCGGCTCTTGCTGCGGCAGTTCCGGCAGAACGATTCCGACGCGCTCGCGGCGCTCCACGCCGACCCCGAGGTGATGAAGTTTCTCGGCGATGGCAGGCCCAAGGCTCGCGCCGAGACGTGGCTCGCGATGGCCTCGTACCTAGGCCATTGGGAGTTGCGCGGCTACGGACTGTGGGCGGTCGAGGAGAAGGCGACGGGCAAGTTCGTGGGACGAATCGGGCTGCTCAATCCCGAGGGATGGCCCGGGCTGGAAGTCGCGTGGACGCTCGCGCGCGACCGATGGGGCAACGGATTCGCCACCGAGGGGCGCGAAGGCGGCGCTGGAGTACGCTTTCTCGGTCCTCAAGCTTGAGCACGTCATCAGCCTGATTCATCCGGACAACGCCGCTTCGATTCGCGTCGCGATGCGTATCGGCGAGAAGCTGGAAGGGCAGGCTGAGCTGTTCGGTGCGATGCGCTCGGTGTACGGCGTCCGGCGCCCATCATGAAACCGACGATCCGATTCGCCACGCCGGCGGACGCCGAACTGATCCTGCACTTCATCCGCGGGCTCGCCGAGTACGAGCACGAATCCGGCGCCGTCGCCGCAACGCCCGCGCTCATCCGCTCGCAGTTGGAGCAGCCGCAGCCTCCGTTCGAATGCCTCATCGCCGAGCATGACGGCGAGCCCGCCGGCTTCGCGCTCTTTTTTCGCAACTACAGCACCTGGAGCGGCCGCCCGGGACTCTACCTCGAGGACTTCTTCGTGCCGGAACATTTTCGCGGCCGTGGAGTGGGAAAAGCACTGTTCCAGCGGATGGCGCAACTGGTGGTCGAGCGCGGATGGGCGAGGATGGAATGGGCGGTGCTCGATTGGAACCACCCGGCGCACGGATTCTACCGCTCGCACGGCGCGGTCGCGAAGGATGAATGGACAGTGTGGCGACTCGACGGCGACGCGTTGGTGAGGGTCGCACGCGATTAGTGCCGGGTGGCGCGCGGCGTCATGCCCGAGGGCGACCCGCTATGCTAACGTCGCGCAAGTTGAACGAGGCGATGCAACGAGGCGGAAAAGATGGTGATACGGACTGCGACCGCACTGCTGGCGGCGGCTTTTCTCGAGATGGCCGGCGACGCGCTGACCAGGATGGGCCTGCGGGAGCGGCCGATATTCCTCGCCGCCGGCGCACTCACGCTGTTCGTTTACGGCGTCGTGGTCAACCAGGGACGGCTGGATTTCGGGCGGCTGATGGGCGTTTACGTCGCGGTGCTTTTTCTGGTCTCACAGATCATCGCCTTCGCGTTCTTCCACGAGGTGCCCGGGCACAAAACCATCGCCGGCGGATTGCTGATTATCATCGGCGGCGCCGTGATCATGCTCTAGCGTGCGCATCTCCTTAGCTGCGGCCGCAAGCCTGGCATCATGCGTAGCGCTGATAGTTGCCGTTGCGACTTGCGGGTGCGCGGCCGCGCACAGTCCCGCTTCCGCCTGCGGTCCGTTCGGAGATCCGCCCGCCACGATACTCGGGCCGGTCAAACCAACCTGCGGGAGCGGGGATCTGTTGGGGCCGTGGAAGGACGGCGACGGCACCGATCGTTACGCCTGTCTGCATGAGCCCGCGCCGGTGAAGCCCGGCCGCAAGCTTGCGCTGGTGATTTACCTGCATCCGTCGCTCTTTGGAACGTGGACGATCACGCATACCAATCTGCTCGACCTCCAGCGCACGTACTCACTCAGCGGCGGCGCCGCCGGTACCGGCTTCATCGTGCTCGCGCCGCAGGGCCGAAACACCACTCACTATTACCAATGGCCCGACAATCGCGGGATGGGATGGGACAACTGGTATCGCCAGCTCAGTCCGGCAGGCGACGTGAAGATTGGCAAGACCGTCTATCCGGAAAACGTCGACGCGGCAACGATCGATCACTTTATCGCGGAGGCGGCGCGCACCGGCAAGATCGACACCCGGCGCATCTATGTGACCGGATGGTCCAACGGCGCGGCGATGGGACTGCTCTACGCGCTCAACCGTCCCAACGTCGCGGCGGTGGCGCCTTATTCGGGGCCCGATCCATTCGGCGCGCTGATCGATCCCTGTCGCCAGAAGCCGGTCGCCCGTCCGCCGGCGAACAACGCCGAAGTGCGAATCTACAATCCGCGTGTACCCGTGATGAACGTGCACAACGCTTGCGACATCGCGGGCATCTGCCCTAACGACGAAAAGCTGGTGGCGGAATTGCGCGCCGCCGGGGTCAATGTCGAAGACGTTATCATTGACTCGTCCGGCAAACGCGTCGATGCGTGCGTGGACAGCTGCGGCACCGATCCGAATGGAGGGCTCGAACTGCTGCACAACCCGTCGGGCTGGTTCCTCGGCTTGCATCATCACGAGCATTGGCCCCTGGAATGGACGCGAGCGATGCTCGAGTTCTTCCGCGACCATTCATTGCAGCCGGCCGCCGCCCCGTTCTAACCGCGGGCGGCAGGAATCGATGCGCTAGATGACCTTGCGCTCGCGCAGCGCGGCGATCGCGGCCGCATCGAGGCCGAGTTCCGTGCGCAGGAACTCATCGCTGTCCGCGCCCAGCGAGGGCGCCAAAGATTGCGGCACCGGTGCCTCGGCGTTCATCCGCAGCGGCGAGGTCCACATCGTGATGCGCCCCAGGCGCGGGTCGTCGATCTCACGCAGCATCCCGCGCGCGTGCAGGTGCGGATCGGTCATCACCTCGGGCAGTTCCTTGACGATGCCGCAGAAGACATCCGCCCCGTTGAGCATCGCCATCAGCGCTTCGCGCGTGTGCTCGCGGGTCCACGCCGAGATTGTCTCGTCGACCTCATCGACCTTTGCCGCGCGTGCCTTCATCGTGGCGAAGCGTGCGTCCTCGGCCAGCTCCGCACGTCCCATCAAGTCGCACAGCCGGCGCCATCGATGGTTGTCCCCGGCGAGGATCAGGACGTAGCCGTCGCTTGCCGGGTACACGTTGTAAGGAACGATCACGCCGCCGGGAGAGCTGTTTCCGTTGCGCGTCTCGGTGATGCCCATCCCGTAGTACGCACCGATATGCGTGGTCAGTGCCGGCACGATCGCGTCCTGCAGCGCGACTTCGACCAGCATCCCTTCGCCCGTGCGATCGCGATTGCGTAGCGCGGCAAGAATCGCGGCAGCAAAGTGGACGCCGCCAAGCATGTCGACCACCGCCGGCCCAGCTTTCATCGGCGGTCCGTCGGCTTCGCCGGTAGTGCTCAGCACGCCGCTCATCGCCTGCACGACGGGGTCGAAGGCGGGGAGGTCGCGATACGGCCCGCTCAGTCCGTAGCCCTTGCCGGTCGCATAGATGAGCCGCGGGTTGATCGAGCGCAACACCTCATAACCGAGGCCGAAACCTTCCATCGCGCCGTAGGCGAAGTTCTCGGCCACGACGTCGGCGCGCGCGACCATCCGCTTGAAAATGTCGCGTCCCTCTTCGCTCTTGAGGTTCAGCGTGATGGAACGCTTGTTGACGTTGAGGATCGCGAACCCGATGCTGATTTCGCGCCCCGGCGCGCGATACAGCGCGCGCATCCCTTCGCCATGCCCGGGCGGTTCAATCTTGATGACGTCAGCGCCGAGATACGACAGCAGCAACGTTCCATACGGGCCATTGTAGAAGTGGGTGAGATCGAGCACCCGGATGTCGTCGAGCGGGCGAACTGGCACGAGGCACCTCTCGGCGCGCGGCGCTCGTAGGCGGCACGCGGCCAGTCCCTCTTATAGCAAAGGCGGCGCGCCGATATAGCGCGCCGCCTGCTCGTAAACTCGGGAGCCGCCGTGAGGCGACCGATTTGTGGGCTGAGCTATTTGATGATTTCAGCTTGCCGCAGCTCGTCGATCTTCTGTTGCGAAAAGCCGAGCAGCGTCTTGAACACGTCGTCAGTATCCGCACCGCGGACCGGGGCCGCATGTTGGATCTCGCTCGGCGTGCGCGACATCTTACACGGGATGCCGGCGTGGATGCGGCGGCCGACTTCCGGATGCTCGAGCTGCACGAGATAGCCACGTTCCATCGGGACCTTGTCCTCGGCGAGATCGCGATTGCTCATCGAGGGAAACGTGGCCACGCCCGCGCGCTGTAGCGTCTCGGCAGCTTCCCATTTGTCGCGCTCGCGGGTCCATGCGGTGACTATCGCGTCGAGCGCGGTTTCGTTTTTCTTGCGGAGTTCGGCGCTCTTGAAGCGCGCGTCGCTGGCGAGCGCCGGCTGCCCGATCGCCTGGCAGAGCGCGCGCCATTCATCTTCGGTGCCGACAGCGATCGAAAGCCATTCATCTTCGGTGCCGACAGCGATCGAAACCCACTGATCGTCGTTGCCCTTGCTCTTGTAGGTCTCGTGCGGCGCCATCAGGCGGTCATGATTGCCGTTGCGTGCGGGCTCGCGATGGTTGATGTCCCACTCCAGCAGGCCCTCGGCCATGTGCACCAGCACCGCCTCCCACTGCGACTGGTCGATATACTGACCCTCGCCGGTGAGGTCGCGATGCAGCAGCGCGGCGATGATAGCGTACGCGCCCATCACGCCGGCATTGGGATCGGGGTACGAGACCCCGATTTCGGCCGGGTCGCCGCCGGGATAGCCGGTCAGCCAGAACTGCCCCGAGAGCGCGGAGGCCGGCGGCCCATAGCCGACGTAGCGTTTGAAGGGTCCGTACTGCCCGTAACCGGACATCGAGATCTGGATGATTTCGGGTTTGATCTCGCGCAACTTCTCGTAGCTGAAGCCGAGCTTGTCGATCACGCCGGCGGCGAAATTGTCGGCTACGACGTCGCAATGCTTGGCGAGTTGGAACGCGAGCTTCACGGCTTCGGGCTTTGACAGATCCAGCAGGATGCTGCGCTTGCCCTGGTTGTACTGGTTGAAGTAGCCGGCGCGGTTGGGTCCCGGCTGATTGTCGGCGAACGGCGGAATCATCCTTGTGACACACGGCCGCAAAGTGCATTCGATCCGGATGACTTCGGCACCCAGGTGCGCGAGGGTTTGAGTGCAAAAAGGCCCCGCCCACGCCCAGGTGAAATCCAGAACTCGCACGCCGCTTAAAGGTGAATCGGCCATAACATATTCTCCAGCAACATCTCAGCTTCGAAACATTTGGCTCGCGCGTCTCTCGCGTCGCTCAAACCACCACGCCCGATTGTTTGAGCTTGGCCAGTTGATCGCGCGGCACTCCGAACTCGCCGCAGAAGACTTCCTCGCTATGCTGGCCCAGCCGCGGCGCCGGCCGGCGCAGCGCCCATTTGATCTTGCCGTACTGCGAGGGCGCCCCTGGCAGCTTGAGCTTGCTCATCCCCGGCTGATCGAACTCGACGAAATATTTGCGCTCCTGCAGATGATCGCTTTCGTACATCTGCTGCATCGTGTTGACCGGCGCGAACGGGATCCGTGCCTCTTGCGCCGCCTTGTAAAGGTCGGTGACTTTCCACTGCGAAATCCACTCGCTCATCAGCGCCTTGAGCGCGTCCATGTTCTGCGCGCGCGACATCCGGTCCTTGAAGATCTCTTCGCTCGCCCACTCGGGATTGCCCATTAGCTTGACCAGGCTTTGCCACTGATGCTCTTCCACTGCGAGGACGAAGATTTTTCCATCCTGGCAATCGGCGAGGAACCACGGGCCGAGCGCGCGCGAGCCCAGTCGCGAGGTCTCGCGTCCGGCGTAGGTCCAGTGCATGAAATTCATCTCGAGCATCGCCGCGATTGCTTCCTGCTCGCAGACGTCGATCGCCTGGCCCTTGCCGGTGCGCAGCTTGTAGCGCATCGCTGCGAGTGAGGTCAGCGCGGCATGCGCGCCGCCCTGGAAATCGCACTGCGCGCCGAAGGGCTTGAGTGGTGGCAATTCGGGGTAGGGCGACGCCCCGGGGCTGAGATACGCCCAGCCGCCGGCGTTCGAGGCGTTCAGCTCGTAGCCGCGCCAGTTGGCGCGCGGGCCGCGGTCGCCGTACATCGAGATCGACGCGACGATCAGTCCGGGGTGCTTCGCGCACAGCGCCGCACTGTCGAGGCCCTGACTCGCGCGCTCGTACGGCGGCACGTTATGAATCAGGATGTCGGCCTTCTCGAGCAGGCGGCCGACCAACTCGCGTCCCTCGGGCTTGGCCAGGTCGGCCGTGACGGCGCGCTTGTTGGTGTTGAGGTAAACGAACAGCCCGCTCTTTTCCGGATCGGGCTTATCGTTGGGAAACGGGCCGCGACGACGCGTCAGATCGCCGCCCGGCGGCTCGACCTTGATAACTTCCGCGCCCAGGTCGGCGATCATCTTCGCGCCGAAGGCGGCCGATACTCCCTGGCCGCATTCGACAACCCGGAGGGCGCCGATTCCGCGCGGGTCTTTCGCTGTGCTCATGGTCCTACTTTATTACGATCGGGTTGACCGGTGAACCGGCTCCGCCGACCACCTTTAACGGAGCGCCCACGAACAGGAACGTGTACTGGCCATCCTTGGCGCAGTCCTCGGCGAGGTCGTGCGTCCAGTCGATTTCGTTGAAGATCACGCCCTGGTAATGGAGCAGCGCCATGTGCAGCGGGATCATCGTGCCGCTCTCTTCATGATTGGTCTGCTCGGTGGCGATCGTGTCGCTGCCGACCGACGGAATCTCCATCTCGTGAAACCACTTGGCCAGCTCGATGCTGTAGCCGAGCCCCGGCTCGTTGAACACGCCCTTGGGGAAGATGCCCTCGACGCCCTTGTCGTAGAAGCGCTTGAGCCATCCGGTGTGGATGATGATGATGTCGTGCTTCTCGATCGGCGAGTTCTGCTTCTTGGCCGCCGCAAGCATGTCGTCGAGCGTAATTCGCTCGCCGGCGTCCAGGCTGTCCTTGCCCTTGAAGCGCGCCGCGTCGATCAGCACACCGCGTCCGACCACGCCGTGCTCGGCGATCGGCTGGATCGAGCACTTCGCCAGGCTGCCTATCGTGGTCTTGGCGTCATACCCGTTGTAGATCGTGTCACCGTGCCATACGTGCCCCAGGGCGTCGTACTGGGTGGTGCCCTGCAGATACATCGTGATCACGTCGTCGGCGTACTCCATCCCGCCGGGGAACGGCTGCGCCTTGCCGGCGATGTAGAATCCCTTGTCCATCGCATTGGTGCGAATCGGCTGCGAGCGCGAGGGATAGAGCGGGTCGCCACCCGGCCGCGCCACCGGCACGCCCAGCGTGAAGACCTTGCCCTGCTTGACCGAGCGGATGCCGCGCAGGACTTCGGCGCTGGTCAGGAAGTTGAGCGCGCCGATTTCGTCGTTGGGTCCGAAACGGCCCCAGTTCTTTGGCGCGTCCTTCAGAAGCTCGCTGAAATGTACCGGTTTGGTGGCTGCCATAGTGCTCCTCTCGCCGATTAGATAAAGCGATCCGGTTCCTTACCGCGTTGTTTGGTTTGAAGCAAACGCTACGGACGCATCCACAATCGAGCGTGCCTGCCCGGTCTGTCTATTGGCCCTTCTTCTGCATCGCCAGGCGCTGGATTTCGCGCTCGCGGAGATCGCGGCGGCGAATCTTGCCCGTGACCGTCACCGGAAACTCGTCCATGAACTCGAACTCGCGCGGGTACTCATGCGCCGCGAGCCGGGTCTTCACGTGCTTCTGGATCTCGTCGATCATCTGCTGGGACGGCTGATGCCCCGGCAGCAGCTTGATGAACGCTTTGATCGATTGGCCCCGCCGCTCGTCCGGCACTCCCACCACCGCGCACGAGGCGACCGCCGGATGCTCGATTATCTTGGCCTCGACCTCGGCGGGGCCGACCCTGTAGCCCGAAGTC
>WNFC01029590.1_pt1 | contig 10815 bp, 5 predicted proteins | sample 5400541 | NCBI WGS metagenome assembly WNFC01 (sample SAMN13153342, study PRJNA577476) | soil metagenome | isolation source: 120 cm saprolite under Douglas fir tree site 2 hole 2 replicate 1 | place: USA:California | collected 2015-04-18
GTATGTGCGCGGCACGCGCGCACGGGTCCCTGTCCCCCAAAATCTCTGTGCCCTGTCGAAGCAATGCTGATCGTATTCACGCCTGCACGGCCGAGAATCGCGCCGTTCTTCGTCGCGGATGTAGTTTTGGCGAGGGACAACCCCAATGCGGCCAACGTTCTGAGGTGTTACGAGGGCAATGCCACAGCCTATCGTCTGTATGGGATTGCGGAGCTGCGCCGTAAATCTTTGACTGGGTTTCGTGACGGGGAACACATTCCATATAGCCTGATTACCGAAGGTCACTTGCCAACAGGAATTTGTTGTCAGGAGCCAGCGGACTCTCACTCCGATGTCAAACTCTCTGCCGGGGCTCGTCAGCATTCGTCCGAACACGTCACACTCCCAAACCCCGAAAGAGTTTATGCGTCTCGTTGCGTCACCAATTGTCAATTATCAACGGACACCAAATCAGCCGCCGAGAGAATTCATCGGCAATGGCCTCAAGTCCCAGGTGCGTGCTAAACCTTTTCGATGTAAGATGTTGCAATCAGGTAGGGCCCGTAGCTCAGCGGTCAGAGCAGTGGACTCATAAACTGTGCAAACTGAACTCGCAGTTGTTTCTCCTCAACGCCCAGAGTGGCCGCGTGGTGATCGTCCTTGGTACAGCGGCTTGTCGAACTGAGATTTCATCCGTGAGAACCGTTTTGCTCGGCAGCGGTTTGGAAAACCGCCTAGAGTTTAGATTACAGGCACGCAATCGGTTGAAAGCCGGCAGCTCGTAGCCTTACACAGCTCAATCTGGATCGTTTGGTGTGGTGCTGTCACAACAATGTCACACAGATGAAAGCTAGTCTCACCGAACAATCGGGGCTGCTTTCCGAATATTTGCTACAACGGTCTAGGAAACCGTCGTAAGGGCTAAAACTTCTGCCGGGGGTTCGAATCCGCCCTCTCCGGTATCAGGAGATCGCGGCAACAGTCCGCGATTCAGTGGGTTCAAGACTTCCCATGTTTTGTGTCTCGACGTGAGGCGAGCATCAACTGCTAAAGATGTTCGTGCTCAGGAATTCATTTCGGAATTTTCCCTGGGGGTCGTATTTCTTACTCAATTGAATAAAGTCGGGCAACTTCTTATACCTAGATTTCAGCTCTGCCGGAGACATGGTAAACAGCTTCCCCCAGTGCGGCCGGGCCTCAAACGCAGCTAATTCTTTTTCAATCAAAGGCATCAGCCTCCTGACCGCTGGCCAGTCCTGTTTCCACGTAAAGTGAATGGTCACACAAGGCTGTTCGTAACAAGGGCTCAACCATAAGTTGTCAGCGGCAATCGCGCGAATTTCCGAAATCATTAAGTGTGGACTGACTTGATCGCGCAGTCGTTCAACCGCCAGAATTGCTTCGACCGCATGCTGGCGGGGCACAAAGTACTCCGTTTGCAACTCTTTGCCCGCGCTAGGTGTGAAGCCCATGCGAAAGTGCGGCAGCCGTTCATACCAAGGACCAGGAACGCCCATTTGCTCTGTACAGTTCTCTGCGGAAAGTTCAGCAATGGGGTGCAAATTCCTGGTAGCGCGCTTCGCTCCGAAGAATTTCGGGGTTGCGTCAAATGCTTGCCCTTCTTCCACGCGGCTCTTGATCCAAACTTCGTTGATACGCTGCTTCTGCCAGTCGGTAAACAGGCTGACGCTGTACCCGCTTGATTCGATAGCGTCAAAGTGATCTTTCACTGCACTGAGCGGCAGGTTTTCATACACGTACTGCCGCATCATGTAGGTTGGCTGAATATCGAGCGTGACTTTTGTGATTACACCCAGCGCACCGAGCCCAACAACGGCTCCCAGAAAGGCTTCGCCGTCTTGTTGGCGCGACAGCTTGACCACCTCCCCGGCCGCCGCGACAATCTCAAGTGCTGAGACCGCCGTTGTGAGATTGCCATTCTTTTCGCCCGAGCCATGCGTTGCGGTGCTGATCGCTCCAGCTATCGAAATATGAGGCAACGAGGCAAGATTGTGCAGCGCAAAGCCCTTGCTATGGAGGAGAGGACACAATTGACCGTAAGTCATGCCTGCATCGACCGTCACGGTCCGTGCCTCCGACTCCAACGCAACAACTTGGTCCATCGATTTCAAGGAGAGGAAATTATCCTTGCTATCTGCGATGTTGTTGAAGCAGTGGCGCGTTCCCAGTACCTTTAGTTTGTTCTGTTTCTTGACGTAACTCTGCACCTGTTCAAGCGAGTTGGCGGAGTACAAGCGGTCCGTGCTGTATTCGAGGTTGCCCGCCCAGTTCTTCAGTCTGTCGTTAGTCGCCCAGGCCAAGAGGGGCGAGATGGCCGGGCTGGCCATCACCGCCGAGAAGAGCTTGATAAAAGTTCTCTTATTCATAGCATTAGCCCGAGTAGTATCGACATTTGCAATCGGAATTTCTCATCCCTCTGCCTCAAAAGCGCGCCAATTGTACACCTGTTTCTTATGTTTCAAGCTCGCCGATCTGGTCGGTCGGACTTGAATGCGCCAGGCGGACGACGCTGAAAAACTATTTCTGGGAGTCTTCTGCGCCGATACCGCTCTCTGGGACACAGAACGGGGACTAGCGAGTGGCGCTCTATTGACGGAAAAGTGTGTAAAGTAAGAGGGCGTCTTATGCCGCACGTTCACACGCGCCAAGGAAAGAGATGGAATACATGGGGCTTCGCCTGGCCAAGCACCTCCCATTTTTTGTGGCGATAGTCGTCTCGCTAGCCTTTCCCTCAAAGGCCCAGCGCGGCCCAAGCGAACAGGCGAACAAGAGTCACCCTAAGTTTACCGACGTGACTTCCGCGCTCGGCATTAATTTCCAGAATATGGCCTCGCACACTTCAAAAAAATATCTTATTGAAACAATGGCACCGGGTGTGGCCTTGTTTGACTACGACAACGACGGGCGTCTGGACATTTTTGTGGTCAACGGAGCGCCACTCACTGGCCCGACGCCCAAAGGAGCTATCCCGCAGAAGACAGGGCCCAAGTACTGGAATCGGCTCTATCATCAGAAACAAGACGGCACGTTTGAAGATGTTACCGAAAAGGCTGGCCTGCCAGGAGTTGGATACGGAATGGGAGTGGCAGTAGGCGATTATGACAATGATGGCTACGAAGACCTATATGTGACCGCGTACGGGGGCAACAAGCTCTATCACAACAATGGTGATGGCACGTTTACAGATGTCACGGAAAAAGCCGGTGTAGGCGGTAGCGGCTGGTCCACCAGCGCCGCATGGGTTGACTTGGATGGTGATGGATTGCTCGATTTAGTTGTCCTTCGGTATTTGAAGTGGGACTTTGACGACATCTGGTGCGGCGAACATAAGGAAGGCTATCGCGCGTACTGTCATCCCGACTACTTCAAGCCCATCGCGCCATTGGTTTACCACAATGATGGCAACGGTCACTTCACCGAAGTTTCGGAAAAGATTGGCATGGCAAAGCCTGGCAAAGGCCTGGGCATAGCTATCGCGGATTACGACAGCGACGGACGCATCGATTTCTTTGTGGCCAACGATTCCATGTCCGAATTCCTCTATCACAACAAGGGCAACGGCACGTTCGAGGAGGTTGCGCTTGTATCGGGGGTGGCCGTCGATGGAGAGGGCCATACGTTCGCGGGGATGGGAGTCGATTTCGCAGACTACAACAACGATGGCCTCTCGGATTTGGTGATCACTGATCTCGCGAGCCAGATGTATGCACTCTACCGAAATAACGGCGACGGCACATTTTCGTATGAGAGTTATCCCTCCGGCATTGGGCGCATGACCATGACGCATTCAGGATGGGGCGTGCGATTCTTGGATTACGACAATGCCGGCTGGAAGGATCTCCTAATCGCTCAGGGGCACGACTTGGATACGATCGAACTGACCTTTCCAAACCTCCGCTACCGCGAACCCATGTTGCTGGCACGGAACACGGGCCGCGGCTTTGAAGACGTCTCGGCAGATGCGGGGAGTGTTTTTCGAGAGGCGTGGGTAGGACGTGGCTTGGCGATCGGTGATATTGATAATGACGGTCGGCTGGACGCGGTCGTAACAACCAATGACGGTCCTCTCTATGTTCTGCACAATGCAACCTCGACCTCCAACCATTGGTTGATTTTGAAGCTCGTCGGGCACAGGAGCAACCGGGATGCCATCGGAGCGGAAGTGAAAGTATTGACGGGGGGGACCACTCAAATCGCAACCGTAACAACCGCGAGTAGCTATCTTTCCTCCAGTGATAAGCGCGTGCATTTTGGCTTGGGAACAGAGACGGTGGCCGCAACGATCGAAATTCGCTGGCCCAGCGGGATCCGTCAGACCTTGAAGAATGTGCACGCCGATCAAATTCTTCAGGTCGACGAACCTTCAGGCAGTGTGGCAGGAAAGGAAACCTCGGGCGCAGTGAGATGATGAACGGAAAGGACCGGCTACCTGTTGCCTGCGGATTTTTTCGTGGGCGTGCTGACCGTTTCCCCAGAACCTTCCTTCAAAGTGTGGATCGAATCTACCGATAGATCGTCGAAACGCTCCACAAGTCCGCTCGGCCAGCGTACCTGCACAGATCCCACTTTTGTTGCGGTGCCAAGACCGAAGTGCACCCGCGTGTCATTTTGCGAAATATAGCTTGACCCGCTACGCACTTCATCGACGAGCGTTCTCTGCCCATTCTTCACGCTAATTCTTGCGCCAATCCCGTCACGATTAGAACGGGAGCCTACCGTCTTAAACGCAATCCAATGGTTGCCGGAATGGACGGTGTTCACCAGCAAGCTCGGTGCTGCATAGACAGCACCCTCGGAAACATCGGCCAAAGTTCCATTACCGATATTGTGATAGAGGAGACGCTGCTCTTTATAGGTGCTCCCCAAGTGATATTTGTCCACTTCCGGATAGACGTGGCCGTTAGCGAGGATGAGATCCGGCCAGCCATCGTTGTCGAAGTCAAAAAACATTGTGCCCCAACCTAGGTATTGCGTATGCCGCCCCAAGCCAGCGCCATACGTGACATCGGAAAATACTCCATTACCGTCGTTGCGATACAGAGTCGGAGTGTCATCTGAGAAATTGGTTTTGAAAATGTCGAGCCGCCCGTCGCCGTTGTAATCTGCGACCGTAGTTCCCATGCCAGCTTGTTCGCGTCCGTCTTCGTTAAACGCCACGCCAGCCATGACCGCTACGTCCGTGAACGTCCCGTCGCGATTGTTGTGATAAAGAATGCTCGGCGCGCTGTCACAGGCCACGTAGATATCCGGCCAGCCATCATCATCAAAGTCCAGCGTGGAAACACTGAACGCGAAATGTCCGTTGGTGCGATCAATGTGGGCCTTGATGGTGACGTCCGCGAAGGAGCCGTCACCTCGGTTTTCATAAAGGATGTTTTTTGAACCGCGCAGTCCACGGGGTCCGCACATCACCGGGACTCCCTTCCACGTGCAGGAGGTCCCTTCTCCCGGTGCAGGTGCGGTGGAGAGATCAAAATCTACGTAATTTGCAACGAACAGATCCAGGCGTCCGTCTCGGTTGTAGTCAATAAACGCACAGCCTGTACCCCATGCTTTTCCTGACCCGGCTACCCCAGCTTTCTCGGCAACCTCCGTGAATACACCATGGTCATTGTGATACAGCCGGTTTTTGCCGTAATAGGTGACGTAGAGATCTTCCCATCCGTCGTTGTCGTAGTCTCCCACGCAAACTCCCTGGCCCCAGCCCGTCGCGACGAGTCCAGCCTTCTCAGTCACATCAGTAAAAGTTCCATCATGATTGTTGTGATAGAGATGGTTCGTGGGAGTCCTATCGGCGGAGAAGCCCTCCAGCGTCGTGCCATTGACGATGAAGATGTCGGACCATCCGTCGTTGTCATAATCGAAAATGGCGATCCCGGTTCCGGTTGTCTCGATGATGTATTTCTTGGTGTCCATTCCGCCGAAAACATTTGTCATGGTTAGCCCAGCCTTCTCACCGATATCGATGAAATTGGCCATGGGGACTTTTGAGTTCTGCAAGGCTGCTGGCTCCTGAGCAGGGGCCAAAACGCCGGCCATCAAGAGAAATACGGCCGAGCCAATAACCAGCTCACGGACAATTGAAATGTGAAGCAATGGGGTTCGACGATTCACGGGTTTCCTCTTGGTGCAGAGGTTCGGTCTTTTTTGCTTTCGTCGGGCATTTGCCATTCCGGTAGCACGAAGTCCCCCAACAGATCGCCTTCCGTAGCTGGCGGCGCCTCGTGTGAAGTGTCCGCATACTTTGCAGCGCGCTTGGCGTCTCCCGCCCGCTGGTAAGCCTGGCTAAGCAGCCGCCGCGCCTGTACGTTATCCGGGCTGAGACGCAGCGCTTCTTCAAGTTCAACGATCGCGTCGTTTACTCGCCCCACTGCCAGCTCAGTCTTTCCCAGTTCCAAGTGCGCTTCAGCGCTGCTCGGGTTGAGTCGCAGTGCTTCCTGAAATGCGGGGATTGCCTCCCACCCTTTGCCTGCGCGGTCGAGGGACAAGCCTCGAAAATAGCTGATGAGAAATACTGCCCCCAACTTTTGCTGGGCGGCAGAGAGCTCAGAGGCAGCTTCTTCAGCTCGACCCATGCGCAACAGCACTTGAGCCAATCCAATGTAACTCGTCGGCAGCGGATCTCCTGACTCCGCGAGATTCCGAAAAACAGTTTCCGCTTCCTCGTAGTGTCCCGCCGAGAGGTCCGCCGCTCCGAGCCGCAGATGCAAGGTGTAGGACTTAGGATTGCCGGCAAGACCCTCCTGAACCGCAGAGATTGCTTCTCTGTAACGGCTCAATTCCATCAGTTCGCGCGTTAAATTGAGCCAGTGCTCTTCGCTGTCCGGGGTGAGCGTGGCTGCGCAGTGTAAGGCATCAACTGCTCGATCACCCTGGCCGAGCCGGGCGTATGCAATCCCAGCCAAAGACCACCACGGGACTATATGGCGAGATTCCGATCCCGCCGATCGAAGGGCGGTGATGACGTGTTGGGCGTGATCAGCTGCTTCCTGGTATCTTCCGGCAAGGAGGTACGTCAGCGCCAGATCGAACTGGGCCCAGGGAGCAAAGGCGGCGGCCTGGCGGTTGCTTAAATCTCTTAAAAGGCCGATGGCACTGTCATTCTCGTGGACCGCCAAGAGAAGAGAAGCTACGCGCACGGATTGAGCATCAAGCAGCGGGAGTGAGGCCAACTGATGGAGCGTCTTCCGTGCCTCTTCTTGCCTGCCGAGTGCCAGATATCCCTCCGCGGCCTCTATTAGAAAACCTGGTTCAGCAGGCCACGGAACATCCGACAGCTCCAGCTCCCGAAACGCCTCAGCGTAGACCTGTCCATCGAGTTGCACTCGACCGAGATAGTAGTGGGCAAAAGAGTCCTTGGGCGAGAGTCCCACTGCGCGCACCAGTGCCTCACGCGCTCGCCCGAGGTTGTGCTCGGTCCATTCAAGGTATCCGAGATTCCGGTACGCATCCTCCATTAGAGGGTCCAAGCGAATGGCTTCCTGGTATTCGGCAGCAGCCTCCGTGCTTTGGCCCAAGCGGGCGAGCACAATTCCCCGGAAATTGTGGACTCGAGGGTCATTGGGCTCCTCGTGTTCGGCAGCACTTAATTCTACGAGCGCCGCCTCCAGTCGGTTCTCCTTTAATGCACTAAGGCCCCTCTTGAACGATTCTCCTCGGCCAATTGAGTCTTGATTGTGTGTCAGCTGCTGATTATTGGTCGAGTTGCAGTGGGAAGTAGGAGGAAGGAACAGTCCGGTCGCCAAAAGGCAAGAAACAAAACAAAGAAATCGATGCTTTAGTTTCATGTGAGAGTCAATTGGTATTGGCACAGGCAGAAGTCACAGACTTGCTGTCTCTGCTATCCATCCAAACTCGTTCGTAACTGCTCGCCCGAATAACTGCTACCTGAGGCGCGTCGCGACAAGGTTTTGACGATTGCCAGTTTTCTACGGATCCTGGGTCGACTTCTCAACTTCGTCCAAGCGTATCCTTTGCTGCTCGAGTTTCCTGTGCGTTTCTGCGTTCAGGGCCGTCGAGAGTTCAAACTCACGCGCGGCCTTTTGTTTTTGTCCAAGTGCCTGATAGACCCTGGCCATTTTGTAATGGACCGAGCCATCACGATCAGCAGAAATCGCGATCTTGAATTCCGCTTCTGCCTTCGCGTAGTCGCCCAGCTCGGAATAGGCAGTGCCCAAGTCGCGATGTATGTCAGGATTTTGAGGATTCGCTGCAAGGGCCCGGCTTAGATAAGGTAGGGCTTTGTCCGGCTGGTGCTCCAGAAGGTAGGTATTGCCGAGGTCGTTGAGCGCACCCGCGTGCCGTGGATTCAGCGCCAGCTCAGCTTCAAGCTCCTTACGCGCTTCACTGACTTTGAGATCCTTCCATAGCAGATGGCCCAGACTATAATGTAAATTGGGCAGAGATGGTTTCGATACAACTGCTAGGCGATACTCTTCGATGGCCTTTCCGTCGTTGCCCTTCACGGCATCCAAATCACCCATCAGCTGGTGCAAGCGGTAGGAGTTCGGGTCCGCCTGAAAGAGACTGAGATAGGTTGCCGTGGCTAACTTCTCATAACAACGCGCCCGCCAATAGGACGCTTCCTGAGAATGCTGATCAGTCGGTGTCAGTCCGGAAAGCAATTTGAGAGACGCTTCGCAATCCCCCGCTTCAAACAATGCGCGAGCGATAGCATAGCTAGACTTGGCGGATGGCCGAGGCGTCAAAACCTGCGGCGCGCAACGAGCAACAGCTGAGAATTGCTCTTGCTTGAGTGCCTGTTGAATCTTGGCTTGCGAACAGTTCATCGGCGAGGGCGCTGCCTCGGAGGAAGAGAGGGCTCGTTCACCCTCAGAAACCTGCAATGAAGAGTTCCCACTTTGCATGGCGAGAAATGCAAGCGCTAAGTGCGCTGCCGGCTTGTCGTGTCGTTGCAGTTCGGGGGCAAGTTTCTCGATTTTTTCACGTAATGCATCAGGGAGCTGCTCGAACGCCGCATCGCCGAATCCAGTCTCTCGGATACCTAGGACTCTCTCAGTCTGCAGGCCGTCCGTCGCCATTGCGGTGCTCCAATCCTGAAGAGAACCCTCGACGTCACCCTGGATGAGTTTTGTTTCGCCCCGGCGCACGATTGCCCGCATGCTATAAGGCACAACCTGCAACTCTTTTTCAAATTCAAGGCTGGCCCGCGTAAGTTTTCCCGCTCGCAAGAGCACTTCTCCTAGCTCTGCATGCAAGCCAGGAGTGTCAGACGATGCAGCCAGTGAATTCTGAAAATGAATCACAGCAGATGGCCACTCGTTGCCCGTGGCGTAGCTTTCTGCCAGCAGTTGCTCGGAGCGCGCAGAGTGCGGTGCCGTTTTTTGGAGTCGCGCGACCTCCGCTTTTCCCAAACGTTCATAGGCCTGACCAAGCAGATAGAGCAAATCAACGTTCTGGGGTTGCAAATCGAGTGCCTTTTGAAGAGTGGTTACTTCAGCATGAAACTCACCAGATATTTCCAGGGCCGTCGCCAACCAAGACCAGATGTCGGGTCGTCGCGGCTCCTGCTTCGCTGCAGCCTTCAAATAGGGGAGAGCCCTAATTCCTTCACCGTTCCTGCAATAATCAACTCCTAAGAAAAAATTCGCACCTGCCAGTGTGGGCTTAAAGTGAAGCGCACGCTGAAACTCGATCATCGCGTCGGATATCTGATTTTGAAGCTGGTAGACCAGTCCGAGATTCATATGAACTTCAGCAAAACCAGGCCTTATTTCAAGCACAGCCCGGTACTCTCGCTCCGCGGTGACATAATCATTGTTTTTCTGGGCCCGCTGCGCAGCTGCAAAGTGCGCTTCTACGTCGGAAGCACTTGCTGTGTGCGGGGAGTCCGTTTGCGCTGCGATTCCGCGTGGGCCGGAGGCGAGCAGGAGGCCAATTGCAATAAAGCAACTCCCAATGGCTGCGACTCTCTCGAGATACCTAGGGGCGATACTCATAGCTTTGATGCAACTCTCTGCCTTGGTCTGCAATCCATGTCAGTTCTGGGGCCCATGAGGAAGAGCTTTATCCTTCTCCAAATGAGAAAGCCGTTCAAATTCCGCGAACTCTTTCGAGCTGGCTTGCAGGTCGCGAAGTTCGCGATAAACCTGGGCCAGCAAGTAGTGTGGCTGCGCGGCAGTTGGGTCCGCTCGGATCGCAGCCAGAAATTCAATCTTTGCTCTTTCGGGATTGTTCTCGCCTCGATAGCATTTTCCAAGCAGCACGTGCACCTGAGGCATGGTAGGCTGTCTCCTCTCAGCTAGGCTCAGGTATCCATGTGCTTCCGTAAAGCGTTCGTCGTGCACCGCAATATCGCCGAGGTACAAGTTGGTCAGCGCGTCGTTTGGATTTTCCTTCAGAGCGTCCAAGAATTCCTTCTTGGCGGCATCCAGCTCGTGCTGGACCCAATGCGCTACCCCAATTGCATAATGAATTCCCGTAGCGTCGGGACGTTTCGCGAGTGCCGCCTGGTACTCCTTAATAGCTTCAGCGTACCGCTCATCGTCCGCGTAGACCTCTCCCATCAAGGCGTGTAGCTGGAAAGAGTCCTGATCCAGCGCCTTGAGTCTCTCGATCGCCTGAAGAGAAGCGTTCTTATAAATACGGGCAAGTTGGTGAAGCGCATCCGCATCCTTCGGATTTTCAGCTACCGTGCGGTTCAGTTGCGAAATGGTTTCGTCGATCCGGCCCGCGGCTTGGAGCGCCAGTGCGAGATAGTACCGACAACGGCGGTGTGGTTTCGGAGTTCCGAGTTCCAGCTCGAAGCTTCGGATCGCCTGGTTAAAGTCGTTTTCGCCGAAATAGGACACTCCA